>Ga0164292_10003868_pt1 | contig 12215 bp, 1 predicted proteins | sample GEODES117metaG_FD_111486 | JGI IMG/M metagenome (GOLD analysis project Ga0164292, IMG submission 111486) | Eutrophic lake water microbial communities from Lake Mendota, Wisconsin, USA - GEODES117 metaG | ecosystem: Environmental > Aquatic > Freshwater > Lake | place: USA: Lake Mendota, Wisconsin... | reverse complement strand
TATAATGATTATATTAAACAACCGATTATTCAAGGATATGATTGGATAAAGAATAGTGTAGTATTACCAATTATTCAAGGAATTACCGATTACGTTATTCATCCGATTCAATCATTAATAGAAAGTATCATAGGAATTAAAGATGCCGCATTTAATGCCATTAAACAAGCCTATGCTACCGTAAAACAAGTTTCTGTCAATGTATTTGATTATACCTATGGACAATTAATTAATGGATTTGATCAGATACCTTATGGATTAGTTAAATTTATTGAAATTATTCAAGATGTTCTTAATTATTTAAAACATAATATGATTGGAGGCGTAACTAATATAAAATCAAAACCGACTACTGGTATGAATAAAGCATTAGATAGTGTATTGACCGGTATACAAACGGGTGTAAATGGAATGGTAAAAGGTGGTAATTTTGTAATTAATGGACCGATAAAATTAATAAATACGGTAGCGAGTACATTTAAATTAGGAGGTGGTGTTCAGCTAGATCCTATACCAAAAACTGATTTTGCAGATAAATATAATAGTTGGATACCGGAACCAACTGATTTATTTTGGGCGGGACAAAAAACAGTAAAAGAATCTGATATATCGTTAACTGATAATCAAAAATGTCAAATATCATGTAAAAATTATGGATATGATACAGGTGCGGTTAATACAAATCCTGGACATACAAACGAATGTTTATGTAAAACAGAAAAAACAATGATAAATACAAATCCTTTATTAAGTTGTACTGATTTATGTAATGAAGTGGGAGGAATTTCCATGATACCTGATACAGGTAAAACGTGTCCTGTATGCAATAATGAAATTGTATTTACCTATGATCCCTTTCGTTTATATTATAATTTCATTATCAATTTTAATAATCAACCGTTTCAGACAATAAAAAGTTATATCAAATTTGATACGAATTTAGTATATACACAAGATGATATTATAACAACATTACGTGAATTGTTAATCACAGATATCCAAAATATGTTATTATCAAAAGGAATTGATATATTAAATCAAGGCGAAATAAGTACGGATTCGAGTGGGAATGTAACATATACATCATTTGATGGAAGTTGGTTTAGTTTTACATATACAAATAAATTATATAATTTAACTTTTACAGAAACCGCATTATCACAATTATCCTATATAGCACAAATTTTACAACTTACCTCTGTCAATATTGACATTGTATTACTTTTTTCAGAAAATACGGTATTATCCCAAGCATTTGGATTTGTGCAAGATGCTACTGTCAGTAGTAATTTTAAAACAAATCCAAATTCTACATCAACATATAAAGTGCCTGCTACATCAACACAAGCACAATCCTTTTTAATAGAAAAACTAAAAACAGTTCCTACCTATGTATTAATACCAGATTCAAGTGGGAATATCATTATTCCGTATCCTCCTCAACCAACCATTAGTACAGTCACACCACAAGTCACTTTTGTAAGTTATAATGGTAATAATTTTTATAGATTAAATGGATTATATTATGTATTTCTTAATAATGTATTTTATTTAATTAAAGATCAAGAAACATTTGCTACTTTACCTACATCATATCAATTAATTACAATAAAATCCACTATCAATTGTGCCAGTACATTTTCTTTATCAGCAGTTCCCAATAAAAATACGCTTAATTATAGTTATGTAGATAAATTTCGTCAATTTACATCAAGTATCGTATTTCCTTATTCAGATAGTAACCGAAACATTATTAATTATACACATTCCACTTTTTTCACTACATTATTTACACAAATAACAAATGATATTAATGTAAAAGCAAATTTACCTAATAATACAAAAGTCTATCCTAATTCACCCTTTGGATTTACAATTAACGGAAAAAATTTTTCAATATTTTTTAATGATGTTACGACTTATGCCTCTCTTACCTTATTTGTTAGTCAAAGTTCATTAATGTCTTATAATTTTAATACAAATAAAGATATTACCATTTCTCAATTACAATTACCTTCACCTATTCCTTATACATTACCAGATACCTCATTATCAATTACTAGTCCCATTACACTTCCTACTATTAATGTTCCCTATTTATTTACTGATAAAATAAATGAATATAATGTAACAGGAACGGCTGTAATACCCGCTGGTAATTATACCTATGGAACATTAGGAAATCTATTTTCTACGGTGGTATCCACTGATATTAATCAAAATACGGATAATTTTTATGATTTTAATTCGACTAAAAGTTCATCCACGATACCCATTGATTTTATTACTAATGTTAAAAGTGTTACTGTTAATGGAAATACCGGTATAGGTGTATATAAAATGTCATCATATACTATCGTAGATACCGGATTTAGTGTAAGTTTTTGGTTTATCGCGGAAAATACTCCTACTAATTCTTGTATTTTTGATATGAAGAGTGTAACTAATAATAACATACTCATGTCAATTAGTAATAATACGATCAATTCTATCATTAATGGTGCTACTATTTGTTCAGCTAATGTGACGAATGGGTTAGTCACACATGTTACATGGACAATTAATAAAAATGGAAATAGTGATTTATATATTAATGGTTCTATGGCTTCCGATTGTAATGGTAATGGGTCACCTTATCCCACGATTACTACTTATTCTTCTTTTTATTTAGGAAAAAGTAATAATTCAGTAAATCCCTTTTTTAATGGAAAAATAGACGATTTTCGTTTATATAATCGACCGTTAAAATCAAATGAAATTTCTGGATTATATAAAGCAGGTAATGCCTCTGTTCCCAATTCCATATCCTATTCATTAAAAGTTACTCCTATTTCTATATCAAATCCAATAAATTGTATTCCTTATATACCCGATAATGACTATGCTCCAATTACATATATCGATCCCATGTTAATTGGTATTGATCAAAATGCAGTATCGGGTGGTTCTACTCCTGTTACTTATTCAAAAGATAGTGTATTACAAATTTATGGAGAATATATTCAATTACAATTTTCAAAAGGGTTTACATTATCCTCTTATAGTATTATCCCAGATAGTCCTTATTCAACTATGACTTCAACAAATCAAAATGTAAATGATATATATGAATTTATGATTGTAGGTTCATTAGGTTTATTAGATGGAACAACAAAATGGTATTATATTGATTCACAAAAAACTCCAGAAATTGGATTATACGTGAACGATGCAGTCACTAATCAAAGTCCATTTAGTGTCTCTAATCCAATTCAATACAAATTTACTTATTATCGTATTATTATCACAAAAATGTTTGGCGTAAAAAAAGATACTTATAGAGTTAAGTCTATATCCATGTATGATTCTAATAATATTAATCAAGTCATAGTGGATGGAGATAATACAGCAGTAGATCCAATTAATAAAGTCACAATTAGTAATGACACGATAACAACAACCAATTATAATTATCCTATTATTAATAATGTTACTTATAATACATTTTATACAGGTAATAATGTTACACCTATCACATTAGGAATACCTAGTGTGTATACACTAGCAGTAAAACCACGAACACCTGATAATATAACTTATTCACAAATATCTACAAATTTAATAACTTCTATTTCAAGGAGTTTTATGACACCATCTGAAAGTAATGTAGAAATTAAAGGATATTATTTTACTATAAATGCTAACAATCAGGATAGTAATGACCCGACCTTATTTTATGTTAATACAAATAATCCTATTAGCGTTGTTTTAGGAAGGGCAAAAAAATTTTCGAATATTATTTCTTATTATATTAAACCTAGAGCTATTAATATTCCTACTTCTTGGATAATATTTGGTGTATTAGAAGTACCGAATCCAACTGACACAACTTATATTCATTTCAATCATAGATATGTAATATTAGATTTGCAAAATAATGTTACGGGTGGAGGATATTTTAATATTTCTGTTCCAGGTAATTATTTTAAAATTTTATTTTGTCCATTAAGTACGATTGCAAGTGCTGGAAGATGGAGTAGTGGTAAATGGGGTAATTTTTCAACAATGGAAATAGAAGAATTAACTTTTTTTAATGTTTCTTCTAAAACGATGAAAGGAAATAATAGTATTGTGTGCCAGGTAATAAATAAAAGAAAGTTTTTTCCTAATTCTACTAAATCTAACTATTATTCTTATTATACAGTAAAGTATAATGCTGGAAATGGATATGACATTAAATTGTATAATACTGTTGATCGTGATGTTACTCTAATTTATTGTACTAATCCTGGTCAGTGGGTTTTTGACCATAAAGATCGACCCCTAAATTCAGCTTTTTATACATTTTATAATAGGGATAATACTGATATTACACCTATAAATTCGGGCGGTAATGCTTTTTGGCCTTGGAACCCTGATGAAAATAATCTAGGATTTTCGTGGTTTGATATGGAAACAGGTGATATCTATCTTAGATCCGATAGTGTGAGTAGTGGTTTTACTTGTCTAAACTCAGATACCCCACCATGGGAAAATCAACCAACATTAAATGGAACAGCAGGTTTTGTTCCTCCTTTGCCACCAAATATAGTAACAGATTATAAAAAAGTGTTAAATGGATGGATGGGATGGTTATTTTTTAGCGACACTGGTACGAATCGAACTTTTAGTATTGATACTAATCAAAGAATAGTTCCTAGTTATTCAACACAAAATATGGATGCTAGTACGGTATTACACTATTTAAAATTAATTCAACAGTATAATTTCGTAGGTGTTGCGATCGATTCAAGTGGCAATAATATTACAGCAATTGTAAAAAATACGGGATCTCAATTAACAGCTACATTAAATACACTAAATAGTTATTATATATTAAAATATGGGTCTGATATTAGTGGTAATATTGGTAATCAGAATACACATTGGAATATTGTCAAAAATATAACTACACCAATAAATGCAATTGCTGTAACTTCTGATAACACAACACAAATTATTGCATGTGTGGGTTTTATTTATATGTCATTTGATTCAGGTATAAACTGGAATAGTGTAAATATTATCAATAATGATTCAGAAAATTCATACGGAGAGAGTAATTCGTTATCAATTTCAGGAAACGGAACTTATATTGGAACGACTTCAATTATGAAAACAACAAAACTTGAAACAAATACAACGGTTTATGTATCAGGATTATTAGTATCAAGAGATAGTGGATCAACATGGTCTAGTCATTCTTTTTTTACAAATAAAAATATAGTAAGTATATCTATATCAAATAATGGTGAACATTGGTTATGTATCGATTCAACTAATATATATCTATCAAGTTCATATGGATTTTCATTTAAGTCTGTGTATACAATAGTAAATGGTATAACTGGATATATGTCATCTGATGGTAAATATATGATGGTTGCTACACAAGATTCAGTTATTTATTATTCAAACAATTATGGAAAAAAATGGAATACTCTTACTATACCCACTATTACAATAGGAACAGTATATTCATTATCACTTACCTCTACTGGACAATATCAATTTATTATAGGAACAAATTCATGTTATTCATATGATTATGGAAATACATGGGTATCACTTTCACAATTAAATATGGCATCTAAAAATGCAGCAACAAATACACAATGTGTTATCTCTTCGAATGGAACAAAAGCCGTTTTATTAACGGGTTCAAATAATACTTCTATTGTTAGTATTGTAATGCCGTCCAATCCAATGACTATAAATTCAACAAAACAATATAGTGATACTCCAACTAGTTTTCAAAATCCAGAAAATGCCCAACAATTATATTCAGGAAGTTATTATTCTGCATTAGTATCTCAATTACAATCAAAAACAATTACTTCTTATTCTACTACATTATTACTTTTATTACCAAATACATTACCAACAAGTATTTCTTTTGTAGTAAGTAGTGATAATAAAATTGCTAGAGGTTCAGGTTCAAACAATCCAATGAATCCAATGGTATTTTCTACTGTAAAATCACTTCCTACATATGATTGGACGAGTATAGTAATGTCTCATGATGGACAATATGTAAATGCAATAAGTAACACACATCCCATTTATAATTCAAGTGATTATGGTATTTCATTTAATCCAATTAGTGTATCTGCTGAAACATTAGGTTGGTATTTTTGTGCCATGTCATTAAACGGACAATATCAATTAGCATCGAGTGCTTCACAAAGTTTATATAAATCAATTGATTTTGGTAAAACATGGGGTGCGATTTCTATTACTTATCCGGCTTCTTCTACCACGGTTCAATGGACATCCGTTTCAGTAAGTGCAACGGGACAATATCAAACGGCCAGTACTAATTCGTTTGGTATTTATTTTACACAAAATTATGGACAAACATGGAATAATACGAATTGGACGAATGATAATTGGAAAGTGCTAGGAATTTCTGCCACGGGACAATATCAAACAGTAGCCGGTCCTAAAGGAATATGTTATTCGGGTGATTATGGACAAACGTTTACACCAACGATTTCTGGAATTAGAGGAAGGAATAATGATACATTTAATCCTATTAAAATAACAATTTCTGCATCGGGTAGATATCAATCCATATGTGATAATTTATCAGGAATTTATAGTTCAATTGATTATGGACAATCATGGTATTTAGCAGTTAACACATTTCAAACTGGTGTAGTATTTAATGATATTAAAATGTCTAATTTTTATAATACAAGTACACAAAATAATACAAGTTCTACTATTTTAATTAATGAAGATGGTAAATATCAATTTTGTGGAACTACTTCTGGATTTTGTTTTTATTCAGACACGTTTGGTCAATCTTGGACGAAAAATACATCTTTTGCTGGTCAAGTGGGATCATTTGTATATAATAGTTTAACTACTCCGAATAATGTCACATTATTAGCAATAGATACAAATTTAAATACAGTAAATATTCTTGTTACGGAAACCGTTACCGTAGTAGGAAAACAGTCTACAAAATCAAATTGTTATCAATCACAGTTAACTTATACGCCATCATTTCGTTCTAGTATACAATCTACTGGTGCTAATATTGCAAGTAGTAAATTAACATTACAATTTAGTCAAATGAAAACGATTGTGAATAATCACGTGTTTCCGTATTGGCTTGGTATGGGTGACTTTTCTTCTGATTTAATTCTGTTTGATACAAATTCAACTAGTTATGTGAATAACATTTCTACCTATTCATATAAAGGAACTATACAACCCATGATATTAATGTTTGATCCAATTATTCCTGAATTTTGTGGCCAAAAGAATGAATTTAAAGTAGCAAATGATCCAAGTTCAATATCTTATTATTTTGTATCTGACGAATATGTGTTTCAGAATACATTAAAGTATCCACTTAATCCAGTAGATGAAAATGGTATTGTTAAATTAGGTGATGCATATACATTACCATTACTTATTTCAACATTAAAATTTATGTTAGTGAATGATATTAAATCGAATACAAAATCAAACATTATTCCTAAATTTGATATTAATTATACAGTAGATACAAATGGTAATTTTAGTGATTTATATATAGGATTTGATTCTACTTATAAAACACCAAGTTCATTAACGTTGTTAGCTAGTCAAAATGTAGTATTTGCAAATGCATTTAATACAAATGGATATGATATTTTTATTTCAAATGTAATGAGTAATTCGTATGATCCATCATCTGGTATTAAATTACAAACCATTTTATCTAAAAGTGTAATACCTAGTTCATTATTACCCTATACGATAACTGATTCTACTGGATTTTCTTATACAGGTTCATTAAATCTTCCGATAGAAAATACACCTGAATTTTTATTAGAATCATTATTACCTAAATTATTAGTGAATGATATTAATTTTAATACGACTAATAAATATGGATTACCACAATCTGCGATTAAAATTGAAACAACGGGTAGTAAAGCCAATAGCAATAATGTATTTGAAGCGACCAAGTATCAATTTTATTTGAATTTTAATTTACGTAATATATTAATTACATTACATTTTTCTAGAAATAAAGAGTTAGGAACTGCGATCGGTATTACTAAAGATGTATCTATATTCCATTTAAATACAGACTATACTTTTACTAGCACGAATTTATCAAAAGATATCATGTTGAATGAATATAAAGGATGGAATTATTATTTACTTCGTAATGAACACTATTTATATATAAATCCATATTTATTAAAAATTAATGAGATACCGAATAGTTCTAACGAAATACCTGTTACGAGATCAGATTTAGCGAATTATTATAAAGTCCAAACCTCTACGAATGAAGATGATGTATATTATTATACGAAAAAGGATAACATAGATGAATTTTTTGTATTAATTGATGAAAAATTCACGTATGAAATTGATTTAGGAATACAATTAAAGGTTGAATCCGGATCTCCCGAATCATTAGGATTTGATAAACGACAGACAGAATATGGTCTTATCTATTATCATAATCCTAATCCAGATTGGTATCTAATGACAAATGATAATAATTTGTTACAAATTGATACCGTCTTACAATTATCAATAAATGATCCGAACAAATTATCATATACGTTTAATAACTCTACTTTATCTTTTACGAGTACTATTACATTACCTATACAAGACTATTCTAGTCAAAATTTAGCATCGACACTGACTACTTTATTAACAAGAGATATTGCATTAAAATATCCTATTTCAGCTAATGTTATTCAAATTACATATGAACCGCTTGATAATGCTAATACGATATTACAAAATACATATTCTTTTATTATCAAAGATAATTTTCAATTAATTCTAAAAACCAAAGATAATTTAATAGTAGCATCTGCATTAGGCGTTTCTGATGATATTTATATGAATCCTGTATTTTCACCGGTAAATTCATTACAATCTTGTATCCAAGCCGATCCACACCATCTTCCATATCAATTCACTGATAATAATTATTCATTTTCAAGTTTTATTAGATTACCCATAAACGCTACACCAACCAATTATATTAATCAACTTACCACTTTATTAATTGATGATTTGAAATTGTTCACGAATTATAAATTAACGAATAATATGTTATCCATTACTTATGTGAATGGTGTTGGTTATACTTTTTTATTTAATCCTATCCCAAATCGTTCCGCTAAAATTGAATTCTTATTTAATAAAACGGTAAATTCCATTTTATATCCAGCTATTCCTATCCCTTTATCCACGTGGGCAAAAACATTTGGATTTACTACTAATCTTATTATTCGAGCAGGAACTCCTATCACGAGCACTATCCCACCTGTTGTTGTAAATCCTTTTCAAATTACATATACTTTATCGGATATTTCTTCCAATCTACGTATAAATGGTAATATTACGTTTGATGAAACTCTTTTTACTATTGATTATAATTCTGATATTGATATTGCTACACCGCTGACTACTTTATTAATTCAAGATATAAATCAAAGACAATCCAAATATACATTAACACAAAATGATATTAGTGTGATCTATGATTCAGGAAATAGAACCTTTTCTTTTTCTCTGTTATATTATCCATTATCTCTTACTATTCATTTTGGTTTATCTCCTTTTGTCGGTATAAATTATGGTTGTTTAGCTGATATTACGTTATCTAATACGTATATAACATTAAGTTCTACGATATCTACAGAACCATTTTATTTGTATAAAGATATACCCATGTTTTTTTATAACAATAAATTTTGTACGTTTATTAATTCTACAAGAAATGGTAAAGGACTTTATGCTCTCGCTACGGGTAGTTCATTCTGTCTAGATAATATGATTTGTAATGAAGTCGTCATTAAAGATAACACACTACCATTATCTTATTACGGGTATAATAAATCACCAAATGGCGACTATTATGAAAAATATAATGCTTATGTATATGACACTAATACACAAATTTTATTCTTATTATTATCGTTAGTTACAGATACTTTTTATGGCTCTATTACTAATAATGGGTTCATTCCATTAAATTCTTGTACATTAGATAGGGATGGGAATTGTATTCCTCCAAGTCTTCCTTTATACACACTTAATAATCAAACGTTTTATATCGTTCAAAAAGATACGTTACATTTACTAGAATTTACTAGAGATAGTTTAACAGAAGTAAATTGTCCTTGTAAAATCACGGCCACAATTATACCGACTTGTAATGAAATTTGTCGTTCCAAAACATCTAATCAACTTAATCTTCCTGGTGGTTCAAATGATCCGTTATTATGTTCTAATCCAAATGATGATCCATTAACTACTCCTTGTAGTTGTTATTATAATGGTCCTGTAAATGTCATCATTAAACCCATGCAGGAATATAATCCGTTTCGATTGATCAAAACGTATGCGGCGGTTGGTTTTGATACCGTAACTTCTGGTATCTCTAACGGAATTAAATCATTCATGTTACCATTATGGAATACTGTAAAATTATGTACGGGTTTAATGTCCTCTATCATTTATATGATTGTCGAAACGATTACGACTTATGCTAATCCGGTTTATGTGTTTAATTTATTAAAAAATTTAGTTTCTATGGGAGCAGATGAAGCTATGGCACAATTAAATAAATTTGTTACCACTATAGTCGTTCCAGGACTTAATGCCATTTGGAGTCTAAAAGATTATTTCATCAATGAATTAATTAAAATATCAGGTATCATATGGGAAAATGTTAAAGTCGTATTAAAATTAATTAGTGATGCGCTAGTCAGTTTCATATTTATTACTTATCGATTTACTAAAACTATTGTCGGATATACGTGGAATAAATTAATGTATATCTTGGGTTTTATTGCTGATACTTTTTTACCATTTATTCCTACTTCTACAGTCTTTAAAACGAATTTGTTATTATTTATAGGGATAGCTACTGTAGCTATTATGTTTAATTGGTATAGGTATGTTAAATATTTTTTTAAATTTATAAATTTTATATTTACATTTATACTCAATTTCTTAGTTAATAATTTAGTTCTGCTTAAAGGCGCATTACTATTTTAAGATAAATATGTTAAGATAAAGGAATACATATCGGTTGATTTAAATGAGGATCTATGATTCTATTACATGATATCCATTTCATTCCATTATAATATTGATAAAGATAAGATTGATTAATTACTTTAAAATTAATCTTTATTATATAAAGATTAATTTGGTCCGACCAATACGGTATCATTTCAGACATATTTATTAATAAATGATACGGAATATGACGATATTTGAATTGATTAAAAAAATATGGTTTATCTTTTTTATATTGTTTGCATAATTGATCTTTGAAAGTTGTTACCCAGTAATAAATATTATTATGATGATATTTTATATATTTTATCTCTTCACCGGTTAATGAATGTAATACAAATGAACTATCATATAATTGTTGTAATACACTTTCATTTCTATATTCAGATGTAGTAATAAAATCGATAAGCAATTTTCTATATTTATCAATATTTACTATATCTACTAATTTCATATTTATCATTTCATATTTATCAGTCCATTGTTTATAAGACTCTAAAAATAAATGATATTCTTTCATAAATTCTTTCTTTTTTTCTACATAATATAAAAAAGAAGAATGTTTTCCATTTATTGGTTCCGGATTTTCTATTTTTATTATATCCACATTAATTAATGTGGATAAATCTATTTCTTTCTCTTCATTTATTATTTTAATATTTTTATTTATAACGCGTTTAATTAATGAATTCAAGTCTTCTTTACATATATTATTATTTTTACTTAACGGTATCCCTTTAATAAATCCATAATCATCTGTTCCTATATAAAATTCACCATTAATATAAGAATTCCAAAAACTACATGCATATTTAGGTAAATACATTTCTATATATTTTTTTATATTAACTAACACTAACTCATCAAATATAAATTTATTTGTTTCTATTAATGTTTCTATTTCTTCTGTATCATATATAATCCCTGATTTATGTAAACTAAATTCTTTATATTCTCTATATATCGTTTCCGGTCCAATAAAATCATTAAATTTCATGTTTAATTTGATTTTTTTATTAAAAAAATAAAAGAATCATTTTTACTATTTTAACAATTTACATTTCATATTTTACCAATAAGTTCTATATGAATTTAATATGATATAAAAAAAATCATTTACATATAAATGGCAAACATAG
>Ga0164292_10003867_pt1 | contig 12215 bp, 12 predicted proteins | sample GEODES117metaG_FD_111486 | JGI IMG/M metagenome (GOLD analysis project Ga0164292, IMG submission 111486) | Eutrophic lake water microbial communities from Lake Mendota, Wisconsin, USA - GEODES117 metaG | ecosystem: Environmental > Aquatic > Freshwater > Lake | place: USA: Lake Mendota... | reverse complement strand
GCCAACAAAGCTAACATCAATGCATCATGAGCGTGGTCGACTGCTGATCCTCCGGCTTCAAACACTGGTCTTCCAATTGAAGTAGTTCTAACTACTATGTAAGATATCAATTGAAGGTATAGTTCTTCATCTTGCGCCGGAAAAACTATTGCTTCGTTTTCTAAGTATTGTCTTAGATTGTCAACCATATATGGTTTGATTTCTTTTTTAATTAGAAGTTTTGTATAAGGATCTCTTAAGTCAATGAGTTCAGCAAAGCTAACTCCCTTAACTCTTTCTCTCAATTTAGAAGATGGGTTTTCTACGCCATATTTATGAAGCAGTTCTACTTGAACTTCACCAAAACCTCTGTCGACATAAATATGTTTTGGCTGAAATATCTCATTTAATTCAACAATTCTATTAACACCTTTTGTTAAAGTAAATTCTGATTTTACAATTTCTTCTCTATAGCAAACTCTTGTTTTACTTCTGAATCTTTCGTCTTCATAATTCTCAGCGCATGCTTCTAATACAACAATGTTTGTTCCTGCGCCGTATTTATCCCAGTCTACGCCAATTGTATAAAAACTTCTTGCTGACTGTATTTCTGGTTCATAGCTCCAACCTGGATCCATAAATGATTTATCTACATACCTTCTTGGGTAAACGCCTTCTGCATCTTCCCCCCAGTCTGCTTCAATTTCATGTCTATATCCAGATTCAGAATATTCTTGTCTAAATTCTTCTTCTTGATCTTTATTAAAAAATGGATTGCAATATGAAGGAAACCAAAATTCTTTAAACCTAGCATTTGAGGTGCACCACTCCCAAAATCTTTCTCTTCTACCAGTTGGAGTAGATGCTCCAATCAAAACTTTATCTGGTTGATCTTCTGCGGTTTTCTGGAGCATTGCGTAAAGAGCATCAAGGTCATCGGCATGCATGTAGTCCATTTCGTCAAGAACAATAACATGTGCTTCTTGACCTCTAGCTACGTCTGATTTTCCGCCCTGACCTCATGCCTGAAGTAAAGAATCTAATTGTTGATCCGTTTGAAAATTGAATCATAAATTGAGGAGAAGTAACTTTTCTAACAATTGAATTAGATACAATTTCATTTTTTGATGCTAATCGTAAAATTTCTTGATAGATTAATTCTACTTGCGTTTTCATTGGAGCAATAACTAAGGATCTACCATCATTATGTGTATAGCTATAATGTATAAGATACAAAGCCATACTAAATGTTTTTCCAAGACGACGACCTGCTCTAAGAACCTTTCTTAAAGCTGGATCTCTTAATATTAAAGTTTGATACACTCTTGTCTCTGCACCAAGAAAGTTCTTACCCCAAACACATGTATCTTTTGCAACGTGAATTTGCCTTTGTTGCTCGGTGCTAATCCCTAAATCTAAAAGCTCTCTATCTACTTCAAATGGTTCATCCACAAGTAGAGATAGCTCGTAATTAGTTAAGGTTCTTGATGTTACCGGAGATCCATCTTTCCATGCAAGATGATTGAGCTTATTTTCAAACACCCATTCGATTCTATTAATCTGTTTAATAATTTCTGGATCTTGAGCTCGTAAAATTTCCAAGATATCTTCTCTTGAAAGTCTTTCAATAGATTCTCTAAAGTGTTTTGTTTTTTCTAATAAAGTCATAAGTTACCCAAAATGTGAAGCCATCATGCCAGCCTCTGAACCTAATGCACTTCTAGCATTTAGGCGACTGTTCTGTATTGCCATTACTCCTCTAGACCTAGATGTAGCAGCGACTTCATTATCTTTATATCCCATTCCAAATAGTGGCTTGTCCATAGAGCCTTTCATAGATTTTACAGCATCTTTAGCTAAATTGATACCACTTTTAACTACTTCTCCACCCATTTTTCCAAGATCATAAACAAGAGAAGCTGTAGCTAGAAGATTTAATCCAGGAATTGCCATTGCTGCTGTTCTAGCTCCAAGTGCCATTGCTCCAGTTTTTGTTCCAGCTACTTGAAGCGTTCCCTTTACTCCAAGGCTTTTGAACACTCCAGTTTGAAGAGCTTTCTCGTAACCTGGGCCAGCAATTCCAAGTTTTTGTACTGCTGAAGTAAAGTGCGAAACTGCTTTACTTGCACCTCTCATGGCATCATCTGTCAATCCTCCAGCGTCTATATGTCCAAGTGCTCCTCTAAAGTATCCCTGCATATACCTTGAAGCCTGAGTGGATCCAGCACTTGCCATTAAGTTACCAGTTAACCCAACTTGACCTTGACCAGAAGCTAAAGAACTACCAAGAAAGGATCCAGAAGCATACTGTCCAGTTGGCTTTAAGGTCATCTCGCTAAATGCACCTGATACTATTCCTGCATTTGCGCTTTTTGGAAGAATTTTTCCAAATTCAAAAGTTTTTCCAGCAACTGCTTTATAACCCTGGGCCATTGATGGATTATTCATCAATGCTAGTCTCTTAACTTGCTGCTGAGCTGTTGCTACTTTTCCTGCAGCCCTGCCAGAGCCTGACAATGCTTTTCTTTCTATTAGATCAGACTTTCTTCCAGCTGTTATCATGGATAGCATTCCTCTTTGGAATACACCTTCTTCTGGAATAGCTGCCGTTTTAGATCCGTATACAGCATTTCTAAAAGCTGCATTTTTTCCAAATTGGTTTCCAACAACTTTAGATGCAAACTGAAAAGGAGAATAGAATGGAGTATTTTGCGAAGCATTGAATGTGGTCAACGAGTTATATCTAGCTAATGCTCTTGGCCTCATTGTGATGTGGTTAACTCTTGAACCCTTACCTAGGGCCATTTTTCCTTTTGCTGACCCAGCTGAAGATGCTAGGCCTGCTCTTCTTGCTGAAGACCCATAATAGGCTTTAGCTGTTGGATTACTTGGAGTCATGGAACCACTAGCAAAACCCCCAAGTTTACCTGGTCCAATATTCCTTCTTCTGAATCTGCCTTCACCAAAACCTGGCGTTCTTCCCCTGTCATCCATGAATCCGCCACCCAAAAGAGTGTTTGAACCACGATTAAGAGCAAATCCAAGAGATGCAGAAATAGATGGCAAATGCTCCATCATTCTAAATGCTAATGGAACATCTCCTCCACCTAACTCATTGACTTCATCTGGATCCATTAACCCCTCCTAGAGTTATGCATTCCGAGAACCATATCCCCGTATGCATTTGTAGAAGCTGCCTGTGTTGCTGATCCTCTACTGTATGGACTTTGTTTGTAAAAATCTGAATTTCTATTTACCTGACTTCTTGTATAAGTTGATGCCCCGTATGCACCGCCGGCAATTGCACCAACTGCGCCAAGACCAAATGCAACTGCTCTTCCTCTAGCTGAACCCATTGTTCCTTTTTTGAAAAGGTTTTGCCCTCCAATTAAAGGGACTTGTTTGCCACGTATCAATGGAATATCATCTGCAAAATTTTTAGGAATATTTACATCTTTAGCAAACTCAGTATTTCTTAGCATTCCAGCTGCGCCAATTCCAGCTGCTGCACCTGCAGCCATTCCAAGTGCTCCACCAGCAATTGTTCCTGTTGCTGCAGCACCAGAGGATCCAAGAGTACCCTCTAACAAAGTTCCTGGACTAAGGCCTCTTGATCCAAGAAAGTATTTATCAGCATCTGGATCGCCAAATGCAATATCATTACCTGCATCAACCGCAGCTCCAACTGTACTTTGACCAAGCCCAATAGCACCAGCAGCTACACCTACTCCAATTAGAGCTTTTTTGGACGAACCAGCTCTTGTGGCTGATCTTCCTATGCTATTTAATAAAGACATTTTTATCCTCCGTAAAGGTGATTATTTTTATTTGGGCCCATCTTTGTATGGCCAATTTTATTTCTATCTAGATTGCCAACAACTCCAGCTGTTACCAATGGATCTCTTCTTGTACTTTGAGTCATAGCCATAGGTTGCATTTGTCTAGGTGCCCTATTGGTTGCCGGCTCTGTTGGCATATAAGCCATTGTCTCTTGAATGTTTTTTTCTTCTCTTCTATTGTTATACATATAGTAACCAACACCAGCTGCAGCTAGACCTAATCCAGCTAATCCTATTGATTTTTTATTTTTTACGAAAAAATCTGTCATTGGAGTATCAAAATCTCTATTTGCTCTTTTTGACAGATCTACTATTCTGTCTAAAGAACTTGCGTTTTTAGCTTCAAGAACTACTTTAGTGGCCTGTCTTTTTTTTGAAGAGTCATTAAATACTTGTGATAATCTTTTTAATTTAGAAAATGCGTCAGCCGTTTCAGCCTGAGCAACCTCAGATGATCTGCCTATTACTTCGTCAACTTTTGTATCACTTATAGCTGACATAACTAGCATGTTTGACGATTCGTCTACGTGTGCTATTCTCATAGCTTGATTAACTAAGTTAACATCGTTATCAACTAAATTAATGCCTGATCTTCTTGCTGCTTCAAACATTCCTTCAGCTGGAGCTCCCTCGGCATATCCGACAACTATTCCTTTATCTCTAATACTTTGAGAGATTTGATCAACTAATCCAGTTCTTTGTGAACCAGTCATGGTTTTATTAGCCTGAGTAATGCTTGCTAATTGTCTTCCAATATCTTGATCTCCAACTTTAATATTTTGTAAAGTATCTCTAAACGTTTCTGAATTGTCTAACAGGAAATTAGCTAACTGTTTAGACTTACCCTCATCTAATGATTGGTTAGCTCCCCATACTAAGTTAACTCTTGATGCAACTTTACTTTCACCTTCACCAGTTCCAGAAACAAAGCTTAGTGTAAACCTGTTTAAATCAGAACTCATAATATCTTCCATTGGATTACCTAAATTGCCAAATGCTTTTACAGATAATGTTTGATCAGATATTTTATTAGCAGCTGTATTTTCCGATACAGAGAATAAAGACATAAATGGCATCATTGTTTTACTGCCAAAATAATCACCTTGTGTAGTAACGGTTCCCATTCTAGGTGCGTCTTGCATCTTAAAGAATGACAAACCCATCTCTGTAGTAAGGTCGGCGTTAGCTGCGTAAGCTGCTGTACCCTTTGCTGCTAAGCCAATCGAATGAGTAGCTTCAGCTAAGCCAACGGAAAAAGCTCTACTCTGAACATTTAAACTAGAATATGGTAATCCAGCGCCAGCTGCATTTTTATAATAAGAATCTATTGCCTCATCTGAATAAGTTAAAGGATTTTCTATTTGATGGACTGGACCGCCAGTAAAAGCTCCTTTAATCCTTTGGCTTACACTTCTAAATGTTTGCGGCTTGCCAAATTGTTCATTAGTTAATCCTAAAGACCTGATCAAAGAATCATCGTCTCCTGCTGTTATTCCAGAAGTAATGTTTTGTGCTCTTATTGATTGGTCTATTGCAGTTGCTTGAGAAAAATTAAATCCTGTTTTAACAATAGCTTCATCTGCAAGATTTCTAGTCAATTGCATTGTTCTTCCAGCTACATTAAGAGTACTTAATGTTCCTTCACCTTCTGCTCTAGCTTGGTTTAATGTCCTAGTTATGTGAGACTTAGCTACAGCATCTTTTATGATTTCATCAGCATCAGATCCAAATGCTCTAAATGTAAAATTTTTCTTTTCTTTAGAATATGCAAGAAAACCTTCAGCATCAGATGATAATCCTAAATCAGATCCTTTTGCTGTTAAGGTCATTCCCTGTATTGCATTTTCATTAGTTGACAGATGCCTAAAGACGGCATCACTCATATGGCTAACGCTTCCAATGTCAGTTGTTGGAGTCATAGCTTGGGATCTTAAAATAATATTTCTACTATATCTTTCAAATTCTGATATTTGATCACCACGAACTTTTCCTGTTTCGTCAAATCTAAAATCCAAAGTTCCTAAAGACCTATACCTATCAGCAGAGGCTTGTAAGGCAACGTCAACGTCAGCTACGTGTGAACCTTGCTTTATGCTGTTTATTATTCTGTTTGCCTCATTACTTCCAGAAGCAGCGTCTTGTTCTATCAGTTGAAGCAGGTTAGAGTTTAAAGAAATGTTCTCCATTGATCTTGGAGCAGTTTTTCCACCTATATCTATTTGAGCTTTCATTTCTGGACTAATCATTTGATCAACTATTTTTTTTGCTCTTTCAGGATCAGATGGAAACATAGAGCGAGCTTTTTCCTGAAAGTATGAACCCATAGTTTCAGAGGTATCTATTAAATAATCTTTTTGGGTATTAACTTTTTCAAATACTTCTTTCATCAAACCCTGAGCTATATCATCTGAATTAAAAGCATCTAGGCCACGAAGTGTATCTGCCATTTTATTTAAGTCGAACAAAACATTGTGTCCAGATACGTGATCTGCATTTAACATCTCTGTAAATAAACCTTTAGAGCTTTCTACAAAGTTTATTCCACCTTCACCCATTTCTTGGGCTTGTCTACCCATTTGAGATAATGGTAGATTTACAGCATCAGACATTCTATAACTTTGACCAGATTTAGTAACTCTAGCAGCATCCATTCTTCTATTAATGAATGATTTATCAACTACATCTTCTTCGCCAACTTTATAAGCAAACTGTCTTACTTGAGAATCTGGTAGAACATCTGTTGTTTCTACGTCAAGAGTTAATACTTTTTTTCCAATTATGTCTACTGGATTTTCTGCTTGATAAGCTAACCTTTCAAGGGTTGCACTATTCATCATGTTTGACATACCAAAGTTTAACGCTTGAACACCCTGTTTATCTGACTGTACATTAAAGAACATTTTATTCAAGAGAATAGATGCAGGATGAGAATATTCATCCACCTCATACTGGAGCATGGATGAGTATAGGTTTCCTGATGGAAATTCCATTCCAGGAATTCCAACTTGCGGCAAAAGATTATCCATCTGTAAAACTCTTTGTCGAAAGAAATTCTTCATGTCTTGTTGCGACTGATATGTTAATCTACTTAAATCTATTTTTCCAGAAGATCTTTCAATATCCATATCTGCTATATTGGCAAATTTATTTCTATTCTTAGGATCGGAAAGAACTTTGAAGTACTCATCTTCAAATTCTTTATATCTTCCTATAAATTCTTCTGGACTTCCCATTATCCTATTGACAGCATCTGCTCCCATAGGTGTCGTTTGTCTAGTTACTTTTGCTCCACCAGGCATTTCGCCGGTTAGCGAACGAAGTAATTTAGCTAAAGAAGATTGACTATCTTTATTATTCGTGTCGAATAGATTCATCTCTATCCTCTAAAACTGCAACTTCTATATATTCATCGACTTCAAGAGTGCCCATTTTTTGTTTAATGAGTTTTTGTCTTTCTTTTTCTATTCCTTGAACCTTATCTAGAATATCAGATATTGTTTGAGCTGTATCTAGTTGGGTTTGACCAATCTTAGCTTTAGCTTCTCTGGTTGCTAATAATTGATTTCTTAAATCTTTTCTACGCTTATGTAATTTATCTTCTAATTCAACTGCAAGGTGCAATTCTTTCTTCATAATTGGTTGACCTGTATTAGAATCTATTCCAATAATATTTTCTTGAATAAAATGTTCTTTAGCTAGAAGTTTTGTTTTTCTAATATACTGCACTTCTTGATCTACTAAGTCTCTTACCATAGATACTTCTACTAAATTTTGTGGATTAACCTCAAGCTGCTCCATGTAATCATAAGTAAACTGAGAAACTATAGACATTTCTATAGGACAAGGATTACCCTTAGGCGCTAAGTTTTCCTTAAGAAGTGGACATGTATCTGCAAAGACACACTTTTGTGTTTCGCATGTCATTGGTATAGATGAAAACATTGAAGTTTTTGTTCTTTGCGGGCGAATAAGCTCAACTACTTTTTGCTTATCTTGATCAGACCAATTTTCTGGAAGAAATAGATCTGGCCTAAGAGATTCAAATTCTTTCATGAAATCATTTTTATTATACTTTTCTACATTAGACATTAAAATCTATCCATTCACTTGAGGCTAACCCTATATCATCAAACACTTCTGTAACAGCACTTTTACACTTTGTGCAATAGAAGTTTTTTATGTATTTAAATTCATTTTCTTGTAAGATATATTCTACAACGTTCTGCATCTTTATAGAACATCTGGGACAAAGCATTTTACGCTGATTTAAATACGTCAGATATACTTTTTTGAAGTTTGTCTACAAGTGCGATATTTTGATCTGCGCCAATAAAAACGCCAATTTCTCTCATCTCATCTGGAGTCAACACTGCTGTAGGGAGATATCTTGCACCTTTACACACTTCGCAGTAAAAGTCTTTTCCATTTGAGTGACATCCACATTTTTCTATGATTCCAAAAAATTCTAAAGCTTCTGCAATATCAAACCATTTATTTTTAAATAACTTCTTAGTTTGTTCTTTATAGGCTCTTAACTTATATTGATCAGTAGATAAAAGAGTTCCCATATCTAATGATTGTTTCATCAAATCATTTATTGTTTTATACAAAAAATTTGGAAGCTCAAAATCTCCATTGGAATTTATGTAGCTTTTCCAATCACTCATAACATTTTACATTCTTTCTTTAAGATTAATACCTTGTCATTCCAGTTCTACCACCAGAAGAACCTTCTCCTCTTCTTCCAGAATAAGCAAGGCCTGCAATTACAGCAGCTCCTGCTCCTATAGCAAGGCCTTTACCTTTGCCTTTAAGAAGACCTTTTTTACCAGCATCATCAGCTTGTTTTACAACTTGAGAAACTGGAGAATTGCCTGCTCCTGCTGGCATTGGAGCTTTGCGAGCATATTGCTTAGCGCTTCCAGGATTTGGTCTTGCTGTCACAGATCTTGTAGCGGGCCTTGTATGGGATCCGCTTCTAATTTGTGCTTGAGCATTAACTTGCCCTTTAGTAAGCAGGGATCCATATCCCGTTCCTGCTGGTTCTGCCATTTTTGCAGCTAGTACAGAACTTTTCCTAGCTTGACCTTGTGCAGCTTGTCTTGCCCTTAAATTATCACCTACGGTATATGCTGCGCCATATCCTGCTGCGCCTGGGAACATTGGCTTAGCCATTGCATTCATAGCTACTTTACCATAACCGCCGGGATTTCCTGCTGGCATTTGGACCTCCTAAAAAAAAAACTATATGTCTATAGTAATCTTTAAAATGCTACTTGTTAGTATGAGTCTTTTTAAAATACTTTTAAATTTTAATTATAAGACTAGAAATGACTCTTTGTCTTGTCTGGCCAATTTAGATAAACGGCAATGTTATCTACATCTAAGTCAGCTTTGAATTTATTTAACTTTTCACTTAATTCCTTTGCTTGTTCCAAAGTTAGTCCAGGACTTTTTGGATATTTAATATTCAATTCATTTGACATTATTATTCCTTTCTTTTTTAGGTTTGTTTAAATTTAATACAAGATCATCTTCATAATTTAAATGAAATATGGTTCCTCTTGGAGGCGGGGTGTTAATGATTATGTCAGCAACCCTATCTTCAATCATCTCTCTTCTTACCTGAGACAAACCTCTTGCCCCCTTGACAGAGTCAATTCCCTTATCAAGCATTGCGTCAATTACAGAATCGGTATATATTACTGAATAGCCTTTGGTTAAAAGTTTGTTTTTAACAACCGACATTTCTAGTTCTGCGATTCCTACAAGGTTTTCTCTAGATAGATGATTAAATACTAATATCTTATCTAGTCTATTTATAAACTCTGGTTTAAAATGTTTTCTAACTGCTTCTAAAGTATTTTTTTCAACTGTATCTTTTTTTGGTATTTCTTTTGTTTTAGAAGAAAAATCAACTCTTCCGGTAAATCCAGCTGAAGTTTTTAGTAAATCATCAGATATCTTGTCATTACCTAGATTAGTGGTCATGATTATGATTGTATTCCTAAAACTAACTGACTTACCCTTATTGTCAGTAAGCATGCCGTCATCAAAAACTCTTAGGAATGTATTCCATAAATCTTGATGAGCTTTTTCTACTTCATCTAAAAGAACAACTGTACTTGGATATTTCCTAACTAGATTAACAAGTTGACCACCTTCTTCGTGGCCTATATAACCTGGGGGAGATCCAATAAGTTTTTGGTTCTCATGCTTATGTTGAAACTCGCCACAGTCTATTCTTACTAAAGAGTTCTCTGAACCAAAGATATACTTATGCAATGTGTTTGCTAAGTGTGTCTTACCTACTCCAGATGCTCCTGCGAATAGAAATACACCAAGTGGTCTATTGGTATCATTTAATCCAACTTGAGATCTTTTCAAGGCTGAGACAATAGTCTCTATAGATTGATCTTGACCAATGATATTATCCTTCAAATGGGCTTCAAGTCCAAGGAACTTTTCTCTAGAAAGTTTTTTTGGCTTTACTTTTTGCCATTGAGTAGATTCTTTTTTAAAAGTCTTATTAAAAAAATCCTCAAGTTCTGGAGGAAGATCTGTTAGATCTGGCATATCGTTTTTAGTATTTACTTTTGGACTTTTCTTTAAAGCATTAGGTTTCTCTAAATATGCTAAGTCAATCCACTGATCTATATCAAGACCAGGATTTAGCATTATGCATCCATAATATAATGCTTCTAGACACTTTTCTGCTGCGCCTCTACTCATCATCCTGAGTGACTCAGCTACATCTGTTTTAATATTAAAAATTACAGATTCAAGAATAGCTTTACGATATTCTTTTGGTGGCTTGTTATCTATCTCGTCAAGTAATATTTTAGCTTCTTCTGGCTCTAAAACTTTATACTTAACATAAGTTCCTAGCTCAGGCACATAGATTTGATAAATATTCATTTATAGAGTCCTTGCTTGTTTTTAATAGATAGTAACAAAAATTATTATCTTATCTTAACAAAGAATTATTTTTAACTCTATATACGTATACTTATATAAGTTTGCTTATATAATATAAGATTATATGATTCACTTGCGTGACTACGACCACAGTGGTTTCCTTAGCTGCTTATATAGGAGTATATCGAGTAAATAATTGCTCTGTCAAATTTTTCTAGATATTTTCTATTTCAGGTCTGTCTTCCAAACACGGACCAGAGAAATGCCAGTACATTAAAAGATCGTCAACAGTTGTTATTCTTTTATTTAGAATAAGTAAAGCTCTTTGGAATTCAAGCTTAATGTCAATACTTCCTTTGGGTTGTTTCATTTAAATCTCCAATACGATATAATGCGATCTTAATACTATTCAAGTATACCAAATAAAGGATATAAATGCGTAAGCCACCGAGATTAGTACAACTCTATAAACTACTAGAGATGGTTGACTCTGCAATGCTTGGAAACGATTGGCAGAGTAAACAGGAATTAAGAAAAGTAAGAAAAGCAACAATTGCTGAAATAAAAGACATAGAACAAAAACTACATGACATGAATATGGTACAATAGAAACATGTCTGATGAAAAGTCACTTGAATTAGCAATTGCCCAACTTGAAAGACAGTTTGGCATTGGTGCAGTAATGAGACTCGGATCTTCCGAAGTCAAACAATGGCCATCTGTTCCAACTGGAGCAATGTCACTTGATTCCATTCTTGGTATAGATGGACTTCCACTAGGAAGAATCGTAGAGATCTATGGGCCAGAATCTTCTGGTAAATCTACTATCTCTTTATCTCTAGTTGCCCAAGCCCAAAAGATGGGACTCAAGTGTGCTTATATAGATGCAGAGCATGCTTTAGATCCAGCATACATGGATGCACTAGGAATAAACTTAGATGATCTTCTACTAGCTCAACCAGATTATGGCGAGCAAGCATTAGAAATTGTAGATAGGTTAATTCGCACCGGAGAGATAGGCGTTGTCGTAGTTGACTCAGTTGCCTCATTAGTTCCTAAAGCAGAGCTAGAAGGCGATATGGAGGCCAATCAGATGGGTCTACAGGCACGAATGATGTCAAAAGGTTTGCGCAAGTTAGTTGGTCTAGCTAATGAGCATAAGACTCTGATTATTTTCATTAATCAATTGAGAAGTAAAATTGGAGTTATGTTTGGTAACCCAGAGACTACACCTGGTGGGATGGCACTTAAGTATGCAGCATCAGTTCGAATTGATCTTCGCAAGAAAGAAGACTTAAAAGATAAGTCCGGAAACTCAATTGGGATTAAAGTCAAAGCCAAAATTATTAAGAATAAAATGGCTCCACCAATGAAGATTACTGAATTTGATATTTACTATGGAAAAGGCGTAGATAACTTTGGATGCCTTTTGGATTTAGGAATGCAATCCGGGCTATTTACACAACGTGGTGCTTGGGT
>Ga0164292_10003866_pt1 | contig 12217 bp, 9 predicted proteins | sample GEODES117metaG_FD_111486 | JGI IMG/M metagenome (GOLD analysis project Ga0164292, IMG submission 111486) | Eutrophic lake water microbial communities from Lake Mendota, Wisconsin, USA - GEODES117 metaG | ecosystem: Environmental > Aquatic > Freshwater > Lake | place: USA: Lake Mendota, Wisconsin... | reverse complement strand
TTGCTGATCGTTGTGCGAAAAGAGCTTTGGCGGCAGCATCACCGACTTGGCGACGTATTGCGCCTTGGTGGTCGGACGCACCAGCGTACCGATGTTGAGCATCACCGCGAGTTGCCCGCTATTGAACAGATCGGCGAGCGACTTGAGCGCCAGCGCCGAGGTCGAGGGCGAGGTGGTGAGCTGTGGCGCAAGCGCATATTGACGCCCGCCGGGCGCATTGAGCGAACTCAGGCCGACCAGCGAGGCCTGCGGCGTGGCAATCGTTGAACGGATCGCGGCATAGTCGGCATAGCCGCCAGCATCGAACGGAATGACCGTGTTGGCAAAGTCGTTGCCGCCATGCAGAAAGACGCAGACCAGCGCCTTGTAGTCGGTGGCGCTCTGTGCGGCGGCTTGCGAAATAGCCGCCAGATTGACTGCCCACGGAGTGGCCGCACCGGCGATCGACAGACCGGTCGTGCGGCGTATGAATTCGCGGCGGGTTGCAGAGGGTTTCATTGGCTCAGGCCTAACGCAGGACCATGGACTCGGGACTCGCCAGCGTCAGCATGACTGCCGCCTTCACGCGATCGAGCCGATTGGCGGTGGTCGCAACGGGCATCTGGCCGAGCGCATTGCGAATCAGCGTCCGGCTGGCCGCACTCAAGCGGTTGGCAGCCAGGATCAGCTCGACTTCACCGGCCAGCGCATTGGCATCGTTGGCGATCGCCTGCAGCGCCGAATAGTCGACGACCAGGTCGGTGCCGGTCGCGCCGGCCAGATTACCCACCACTGACTGCATGAAATTCAGATAGCCGGCCACGCTGGTCTCGGTCGTGATCTGCAGTTCGGGGGCGACCAGCGATACCGCCGCCAGCGCAGTATTGGGCGGCACATAGCCCGGGCGATAGAAGTTGAAGACGCTCGAACTGCGTCCCGGGCTTTGGCCCAGCCGCGTGGCCGGATCCGACAGATTGCCGAGCCTCCAGGCGCCCGAGGGCGAAGTCACCCCGAAGGCACGCGCCCATGACGCAAAGCGCAGCACCGGCTCGATCAGCTTGCCGGCTTGCGGTGCGGCTTGAAACACGCGCGCCTCGACGTCGGTGAGTACCGCGCGAATCAGCGCCTTCATGTCGCCACGCACCCCTGCGCCATTGTTGGCAAAGGCGGCGGCCACCCGGCCGACATACGCCGGCGACGGATTGCTGGTGACCAGTCGCTGGATCATCTGGCGGCCGATGAAGGGCCCGGTGTTGGGATGTGCAAAGAGCGCATCGAGCACCAGTTTCAGGGCACCCGGGCCGTCATTGCCAGCCGGCGCGTTCACCGTCAGAAAAGACGACGCGCCGGTCTCATGGCGCGCGGGGAAGCAGAACATCGGAGCGATGTACTGCTCGAGCCCGCCGTCGTAACCGGGCGCATATTCCCAGCCGGTCAACAGGCGTGCCACGCCGGAGACATCCTCCTGGTCATAGCTGTCTTGCGGCTGTCCGCCAACCAGCCTCGGCGTGCCGTCCGGGTTGAGTTCGGTCAGCCCGATGGTAAAGAGCTGCATCAGCTCGCGGGCGAAATTCTCGTCAGGCACCCGGCCACTGCTGTCGGCCTTGCGATTGCCGCGCATGTTCAGGAAATCGCCCATTGCTGGCGTGAGCGCCACCTGCTCGAGCAGGGTGCGGAAATTGCCGAAGGCATTGGCGCCCATGACATCCAGATAATTGCCGACCGAAAACGGCGTCCAGGCCGAATTCACGCCGGTGATCGAAACCACCAGGATCTGCGACAGCGCAAAGACCACGCGCTGGCGCAACTGGTCGGGGCCCGACAGGAAGGCTCGCCAGACGGTGTAGTCGAAGGCACTTGAATTGAAGATCAGCGAAGGGTTGTCATATCCCTTCGATTTCAGCCACTGCGCATGGCTCGTGCCAAGCGGCATCGCAAACTGTTCGTCGAGCCAGGCGCTGACACCCATCTGCTGGGTTCGGCTGATTTCGGCCCGACTGGCACCGAAGGTGGTTTGCGCCAAAAATCGCGCGGCACCGGGAAGGTCGATCGGTGCCTCGAACACCTTCGAATTGTTGGCAGCATTGACCGTGTCTGATGGGTTGGTGACCGTCGATGTCGAGGCCGATGAACTCGGGGTTGCCGATGCGAGCGACTGCGCCGGATTGCCGGAGACCGCACTTGGGCTGCTGGCTGTTGTGGTCAGCGATGGAAGCGTCCCGACCTCGCTCTCAGCCCCGCCGCAGGCCGCCAGCAAGGCCGCAGCCGAAGCCGCGAGCGTCGCAGTTGCCGCATGGCCTGCGGGCACTGATGGTTTCGCGTCGCTGCCTGATGCGTCAAACCCGCGGTCCGGTTCAAGAGGAGGCGCAGGAGCGAGCGCAGGATAAAGCGCAGTCATGTTTGCACCGATTGAACACCGACAGGGTAGAGGCAGGAATTTCGTGGTCGAAAATTGCGGGTCGGCCGCCCTGGGCGTACGGTGAAGGTCGACAGCCGGGCCGAAACGGCCGACCGGCGGTCAGATGTCGCACCGCTATGTCGCCCGAAAACAAACCCTGACTGTCAGGGCTTTGCGGCGAGAAACCCGGCCACGGCCTATCATTGTCGGCTGGCGGCGTGATGCCGTAGCTCACCGATTCGGCACTCCACGACTCTGAATGCGACCCGAGATGCTCAAGTTCTACTACAACACCGCCCCGAACCCGATGAAGGTCGCCCTGCTCCTTGAAGAGCTCGGCCTGCCTTATGAGGCCATCCCGGTCGATACCCGCAAGGGCGAGCAGCACACCGAGGCCTACCGTGCGATCAATGCCAATGCCAAGGTACCGTCGATCGTCGACGGCGAGTCGGTGGTGTTCGACAGCAACGCGATCCTGCTGTTTCTCGCTGATCGCGCCGGCCGCTTCGTACCGACCGATCTGTCGTCGCCAGCACGCGGCGAGATGCTGTCCTGGCTGATGTTCGTGGCCAGCGGCATCGGCCCGTATTCCGGGCAGGCGGTGCACTTTCGGCACTTCGCACCCGAGCCTAAGCAGTACGCACTGAACCGCTACGACTTCGAAGCCCACCGCCACTGGCAGATTCTGGATGAGCGCCTCGGCAAGCAGGCCTACCTTGTCGGCAGCGACTACGGCATCGTCGATATGGCCTTCTGGGGCTGGGCACGCATGGTGCCTTTCGTACTGGGTATCGACGACACCTGGACACGCTATCCGAACATCAAGCGACTGCTTGATGAGATCAACGCGCGACCGGCGGCAGCCCGAGTGGAAGCGCTTCGTACCCGCCACGCATTCAAGGCCGAGGTCGATGCCGATGCCCTGCGCAACCTGTTTCCGCAAAACCAGCGCCTTGAGCAGCCAGGCTGATCGCAGCCCTGATCGCAGCCCTGATCGCAGCCCTATCAGACCTGATTCAAGAACCACACCACACGAGACTCCCTGACATGATCCCGATTTCCATCCTCGACCTGGTGCCTGTCCGACTCGGTGACACGCCCACCGATGCCCTGCGCAATGCGCTCGATCTCATCCGGCATGCCGAAGACTGGGGCTATCGCCGCTATTGGGTCGCCGAGCATCACAACATGACCGGCATCGCAAGTTCGGCCACCTCGGTGGTGATCGGCTATCTGGCCGGCGGCACAAAGACGATTCGCGTGGGCTCGGGCGGCATCATGCTGCCCAATCACTCGCCGCTGGTCATCGCCGAGCAGTTCGGCACGCTCGAGTCGCTCTACCCGGGTCGTATCGACCTCGGCCTGGGCCGCGCCCCTGGTACCGATCAGGTCACGATGCGTGCGCTTCGGGTCCATCCGCAGGCGGCCGAGCATTTCCCCGACGACATCCAGGCGCTGCGCATGCTCTTCGGTCCGGTCCAGGAAGGCCAGCAGATTCGCGCCGTGCCGGGTGCCGGTCTGAACGTGCCGCTCTGGATCCTTGGCTCGAGCACCTACGGCGCTCAGGTCGCCGCGCACTTCGGGCTGCCCTATGCCTTCGCCTCGCACTTCGCCCCGACCGACCTCGATGCCGCTATCCAGACCTACCGGCAACTGTTCAGGCCGTCGGCGCAGCTCGCCACCCCCTATGTCATGCCCTGCATCAACGTGATCTGCGCCGACACCGATGCCCAGGCAAAGCGGCTCTTTACCAGCCTGCAGATGCGCTTTGCCGACATGGCCCGCGGTCGTCGTGGCCTGCTCTCACCAGCCATCGACGACATCGAGACCTACTGGTCGCCCGCCGAGAAAGCCCAGGCGATGCGCATGCTCGAATGTGCCTTCGTCGGGTCGCCCGAGACGGTGCACCGCCTGCTGACCGGCTTCATCGAGCGCACCGGCGCGACCGAGCTGATGGTGGGCGGCACGGTCTTCGATCATTCGGCGCGACTGCGCTCCTATGAGTTGCTCGCTGACATCGGTCGCGCCCTTGAACCAAAGCGTGACACCGCCGCCCAGCCTCAGCCGGCCCTCGCGGTCTGAGTCAGGCGATCAGCCCCCAGGCAAACATTCAGAAAAAGACGCCCCCATGGACACCCCCGCACTGAAAGCCTTGCTCGAACGCATGACCCGGGCGGCCGAAGCCGGCGACGGCACGGCCTTTGCCGCCTGCTTCACCCCGGATGCGGTCTATTACGACTACATCTACGGTCCGCACACCGGCCGCGAATCGATCTCGCACATGCTCACCGAGCTCTTTTTGCGCGATGCCGGGCCCGACTACCGTTGGGAGATGTTCGATGCGATCTGCGAGGGCAACAACGGCTATGCCTGGTCGCTGTCGAGCTTTTCCTCGACCGTGCCCGAGTTTGCCGGCCGCCGCGTGACCATCGATGGCATGAGCCGCTTCACCCTGCGTGATGGCCTGATCGCCGAATACCGCGAGTCGGTCAACGGCTGCGTGGCGATGTCCCAGCTTGGCGTAGGCGCCGAGCGCATGGCCAAGGTGGCCCGCAAGTGGTCGGATCGGCTGCTCGCCACACCCGAGTCGATCGCCTTCAATGCGCGTGCCAAAGGTAGTCGAGTCAGCTGACTTGACCCAGGTCAGTCTGCCTGCCTGATCCGACCAATCCGGCCGGCCACCGCCCGCACCTTGCCGGGCGCGGCCATCCAGATCCCGACGATGGTCATCAGACTCACCCCGATCGAGATCCACCAGGCGATCGCATAGCTGCCGGTGGCGTCATGGACCATGCCGGCCATCCAGGGTCCGATTGCCCCACCACTGATCGCGGCAAACATCAGGGTGCCGAAGATGCTGCCGTAATGTGGCCCATCGAAGATCTCGGCCGCGACCGCACCGAGCACCGAGGTCACGCCGTAGCCAAGCGCACCCTGAGCGATCACCATCACCCATAACAGCACCGGGCTCGGGTTGGACTCAAGCGCGAGCAAGGCGAGATAGGTCAGCACGAAACCGATGCCGCCGATGCTCCAGACGATCTCGCGGCCAATACGATCCGACAGCTGCCCGAGCGCGATCTGACCCGGCACGCCGGCAAGACTCACCGCGCCCAGCGCGAGTGCGGCGTCATGGGCGGTAAAGCCGGTCTCGATCAGGTATTTGGTCTGATGGACCTGCACCGCGTACCACATGAAAAGCGCACAGAAAAAAGCGAGCGCCAGCCACCAGAAACGCGCGGTACGCATCGCGCGAGCCAGGGTCCATTCGATCGCCGTCCAGGCCGGATCAACAATATTGCTGGGACGGGCCGCGCCACCTGCAGCACCCGTCACACGCTCGTCGCCATCGGCAAGCAGCCCGAGATTCTCGGGGCGCCGACGCAGCAGAAACACCAGTGGCGTGAGCAGCAGCGCCGCAAAGATGCCCAGCGCCAGACACGCTGCCCGCCAGCCCGACTGCTCGATGATCCGTTGCAGCAGGGGCAGCAGGACGATCGAGCCGACACCGACGCCGGCAAACGCAATGCTCAGCGCGAGGCCCCGCCGGCGCACGAACCAGGCCGAAAGAAACAGCGCCTGACACGAATAGCCCAGGCACACGCTGCCTGCCGCCACCAGCACACCAAGGGTTGCGTAGAAATGCCAGGGCTCGCGAGCCAGCGTGGCCAGCAACAGGCCGGCTACGGTCGCGATGACGCCGATCAGCGAGACGATCATCGGGCCGCGTGAATCCATCATCCGGCCAAGCACCGGGCTCAGGAAGGCAGACACCATGAAGCCGAAGGAGAAGGCACCGGCGGTGACCGCGCGATCCCAGCCGAACTCCTGCAGGATCGGCGGAAACAGCAGCGAAAAAGCAGTCCGGGCGTTGACCCCCACACCCATGGTCACGAACACCACCGCAACCACGATCCAACCGTAGAAAAAAGGCAGACGCCGCGCGAATTGGGCTAGCAAAGAAAGTCTCCTGATGGCGGCTCGACACTTTCGGACGAGCGCTTGAGCTTATCCGATTTGTGTTCAGACCCGGGCTTGCCTAAGCTTGCCGGCTTTCGTAGGAGTCTGCTCATGCCGATCGAACATCTCGATGTCCTGGTGGTGGGTGCCGGGATTTCCGGTATCAGCGCGGGATACCACCTTCAGGATCAGTGTCCCGGCAAGTCCTGGGCAATCCTCGAGGCCCGCGCCGACATCGGCGGCACCTGGGACCTCTTTCGCTATCCCGGCATCCGCTCCGACTCCGACATGTATACCTTCGGATTCGGCTTCAAGCCCTGGACATCTCCCAAGGCGATCAGCGATGCCGCAACCATCCGCACCTATCTGCACGAGACCGTGCGCGAGTTCGGCATCGATCGGCACATCCGCTTCGGCCACCGCATCCGCCGCGCGAGCTGGTCCTCGTACGACGGCACCTGGACGGTCGACATCGATCGCGAGGGCGCCGAGCCCCTGCAGCTGAGTTGCAACTTTCTCTTCATGTGCACCGGCTACTACAACTACGAACACGGCTACATGCCGCACTTTCCGGGCGTCGAGAAGTTCAAGGGCCGCGTCGTGCATCCCCAGCAGTGGACCGACGACATCGATTGGGCCGGCAAGCGCGTGGTCGTGATCGGCAGCGGCGCAACTGCGGTCACCCTGGTCCCAGAGATGGCAAAGGACGCCGCGCATGTGACCATGCTGCAGCGATCGCCAACCTATGTGGTGTCGCGCCCGGCCGAAGACGCGCTCGCCAACCGGCTCGCGAGCTTTCTTCCCCGAAAGCTGGTCCATTCTCTGGTGCGCGTGAAAAACGTCGCCTTCGGCGCCTGGTTTTTCAGCATCTGCCGCAGGCAGCCCGAAAAAGCGAAGGCCGGTCTGCTCTCGCTGGTGCGCAAGCAACTGCCGCCCGATTTCGACGTGGCAAAGCATTTCACACCGAAGTACAACCCGTGGGAACAGCGCCTTTGCCTGGTGCCCGACGGCGACCTGTTCAAGGCGATCCGCTCGGGCAAGGCTTCGGTGGTCACCGAGCATATCGATGCCTTCAATGAAACCGGAATCAGGCTGAAATCGGGCGAGCAGCTCGATGCCGATCTGGTGATCAGCGCCACCGGCCTGGACCTGAAGTTCATCGCAGGACTTGAGGTCATCGTCGACGACAGACCGGTCGATGTGACCCGTTCGCTGCCCTACAAGGGCATCATGCTCAGTAACGTGCCCAATCTCGCAACCGTCTTCGGCTACACCAATGCCTCCTGGACGCTGCGGGCCGATCTGGTCTGCGAATACGTCTGCCGCCTGATCAATCACCTCGACGAGGTCCAGGCGAACTGGGTCACCCCGCGGGTTCGCGAGACCGACATCACCCCAACACCCTGGGTCGATTTTTCATCCGGCTATTTCCAGCGCGGTCTGAACAGGTTTCCCCATCAGGGCTCCAGGGCGCCCTGGAAGACCGAGCAGAACTATCCGCGCGAAATCATGACGCTGCGATTTGGCGGGATGGCCGACACCAATCTCGAATTCGGTCGTGCTCAGACATCGGCGCGAGGCAGCAGGGAAGCGCTCGCGCCCACCGCCTGAGGATGATCAACTGAGGGCGTGATCAACTGAGGATGATCACGCGCGCTGCGGCGCCAGCGTGGTGCTCCACAGCGATGCACCATTGATCTCGCGCAGATGAACCGTCATCGCCGCGGTCTTGCCGTCGATCTCGACCTCGCCGAAATACTGGCCGCCGGCCATCGGTGATTCATTGACGATGCCCGCCTTGGGTGCCTTGAAGAATTTCACTTCAGGGCCGAAGGTCCGGTCGAGCTGATTGGGCCCGAAGCCGCCCGAGTGCAGCGGCCCGCCCACGAACTCCCAGAAAGGCTCGAAGTCCTGAAAGCTGGCGCGGTTCGGATGGTAGTGATGCGCCGCGGTGTAATGCACATCAGCCGTCAGCCACACCGTGTTGCGGATGCGCCGGCGCCTGATGAAAGACAGGAGCCCTGCAATGTCGAGCTCGCGACCGCGCGGCGCGCCGTCGTCGCCATTGGCCACAGCCTCCCATCGGGCGCGGCCCTGCGCATCCTTTGCGTCGCCTATCTGCAGGCCGATCGACATGTCGCTCGCGATCACCTTCCAGACCGCGCGGCTCCTGCTCAGGCCATCACGCAACCAGCCAAGCTGCGCTTCGCCCAGAAACGTCGATTCAGTATCAATGCCGGTCTGCAGGTTGGCGGTATTCGGGCCGCGATAGCTGCGCATGTCGATCACGAACACATCGAGCAGCGGGCCATACGAAAACTTGCGATAAACACGCGCTTCTTCGTCCTGAGCATGCCAGCGCATCGGCGCGTTCTCGAGAAACGCCCGCGTCGCGCGCTCGGTCAGCAAGGGCACACTCTTTTCGGTGTAGCGCTTGTCGCCCGAGAGGTCTTTCGAGGGCGACCAGTTGTTGGTGACCTCATGGTCGTCCCACTGCCAGATCTGCATCACTTCGCTGTTGAAGCGACGTACATTGGCATCGAGCTGGTTGTAGCGATAGTTGCCGCGAAACTCCTTGAGGGTCTCGGCCACCTTGCTCTTTTCTTCGGTGAGCACATCGTTGCGCCAGACGCTGCCGTCGGGAAGCGTCACCTCGGCCTGCATCGGGCCGTCGGCATAAATCGTGTCGCCGGAGTGAATGAAGAAATCCGGGTCACGCTTGCGCATGGCCTCATAGATGCGCATGCCGCCGAAAGCGCTGTTGATGCCCCAGCCCTGACCGGCTGTGTCGCCCGACCACAGGAAGCGGATATCACCGGCGCGATTGGGTGCGGTACGAAAGTGGCCGGACATCGGCTCGGAGAGCGTGCCGGCGATGAGGTCTTCGAACTGCACGCGATAGAAAATGTCCTGGCCTGCGGGCAGGTCGGTGAGATCGACCCGCGCACTGAAGTCGCTCAGCTCGGTGGCATAGGGGCCACGTACGCGCTTGGCGTCGGCAAGGCTCGAGGTGGTCGACCAGTCGATCCACATCCGGGCCGGCCGATCGGTGCGCGCCCAGACCATGCCGCGATCGCTGTGCACATCGCCGCTTTGCACGCCCGACGGAAAGCCGGGTCTTGCCCGATCGAGGGTCACCGGCGCAGGGGCCTGGGCATGGGCGAGGATCGACGACAGTCCACCGCCGCCAAGCGCAGCAGACGCGACAATCAGTTGGCGACGGGGACGGGCGATTCGGGTCATTGCTGCACTCGGTTGACGGCAAAGCGCCCAGTGTTGCCGAACCGGATGTCACCGCAGAGACGATCGCTGATTTCGGGCAGTGCTCACTGCGTTCGCCGCCGGCGGCAGCGAACGGTATCCTTGCAGTCAGTCATTCCAAGTAATTCCAACAGACATCCCGAGCCGAGACACCCCATGAAGATGCCCCTTGAAGACGTTGTCGTCCTTGACCTGTCGCATGCCCTCGCAGGCCCGCACTGCTCGACCATGCTGGCCGACTACGGCGCGACGGTCTTCAAGCTCGAGTCGCCCGACGGTGGCGACATCTCGCGGGCCTGGGGCGCGGCCGCCGGCGGCGGCGGTGCCGAGTCGGCCTATTTCGTCTCGCTTCATCGCAACAAGCGCGGACTGTCGATCAACCTCAAGAGCCCGGAAGGCAAGGAGCTCTTCCTGAAGGTGATCGAGAAAGCCGACGTCATGATCGAAAACTTCCGCCCGGGGGCGCTCGAAAAGCTCGGCCTCGGCTATGCGGCGGTCAGCGCGCGAAATCCCGGGATCATCTATGCCTCGATTTCGGGTTTCGGCCAGGACGGCCCCTATCGCGAGCGGGCCGCGATGGATCTGATCCTGCAGGCCGAAAGCGGCATGATCAGCATCACCGGCGAAGAAGGCGGCAGCGGCGTGCGCTGCGGCACCTCGATTGCCGACATGACCGCCGGCATGTATGCCGCCTTCGGAATCATGCTGGCACTGCGGGTCAAGGACAAGACCGGTCAGGGCCAGCGCATCGACATGTCGATGATGGAAGGCCAGCTCGGGCTGCTCAACACCATGATCGCCTCCTATGGCGTCGAGCGCGAAATGCCGGCACCGATGGGCACCGCCTACAAGGCGCTGCTGCCCTATCAGACCCTGCGCACAAAAACCGGCGATCTCGCGATCGCGGTCGGCAGCGAAAAGCTCTGGAAGGTCTTCTGCCCGGCCATCGGTCGCCCCGATCTGCTCACCGACGAGCGCTTTGTCGGCAACCGCCTGCGCGTGACCAACCGCACCGCACTCATCGACATCGTCCAGACCGCCCTGCTCACGCGCAGCTATGAGGAATGGGAGCAGATCTTCCTGAAGGCCGGCATCCCGGTGGGCGCGGTCAACAACATCGGCCAGGTGGTCGACCATCCGCAGGTGGCTGCGCGCGAATCGCTGATCACCATGGACCATCCGCGCTCAGGCAAGGTCCTGATGGCCAACGTGCCGGTGCGCCTGAGCAAGACTCCGGGCTCGGTGCGCACACCGGCACCGGCGCTAGGCGAACACACCGGCGAAATTCTGCAGGAACTGCTCGGATTGTCGGGCGCAGAGGTGGCCCGGCTGGCGGCGGCCGGTATCGTCGTGACGGCTTAGGTCGAAGGCCGCAGCACGATCGCGGCCGCCGCAGTAATCAGCACCAGCCCGGCGATATCGCTCGCGGTGGGCCGCTCGCCAAGCAGCAGCATCGCGCCGGTCACGCCCACCACCGGCACCAGCAGCGTTCCCAGTGCAGCAATCCCGCCCGGCAATCTGGCCACCACGTCAAACCACACCAGATAGCCGAGCGCCATCGCAAACAGCACGTGAAAGCCGAGTGCGATCCAGAACCAGTGCTCGGGCCAGGCAGGGGCCACGGTTGGTGACCCGCCGCCCGAGCCCAATGAGATCGCCCAGCCGGCCAGCGTGACCACAGCCCCGATCGCAAGCTGCCACGCGGTCGCAGGCAATGGGGCCACGGTCAAGGGAAAGCGTTTGAGAAACACCGTGCCGCCGGCCCAGCTCAGGCTCGCGACCAGCGCGAAGACAATGCCGCCAAGCGATGCCCCGGCCGACTGCAGCGGCATCGCGAGCAACCCAAGACCGAGGACCGCGAGCGCCACCGACAACCAGCGGCGCGCATCCGGCCGCTCGCCCGCAAGCGCCCAGGCCAGCAGCACCACCCAGACCGGCATGGAATAGGTCACGATGGTTGCGCGTGCGGTCGAGCCGGACAATTGCGCAAACGCGGTGCAGACATTGAAACCGACGATCGAGAGCAAGGCCGACACGACCAGACGCCAACGCATGCCGGCGGGCACCTGCAGCGACTGACCGCGCAGGCGCGACAGTGCAAAGAGCAGCAGCGCGCCGGCGCCCAGGCCCACGGTGCGCACCTGCCAGGGCGACCACCAGGCGAGCAGCACCCGGACCGACGGCCAGTTGAGCCCCCAGAGCACCGCCAGCAGCGGCACCGCCAGCACACTCACGCCAAGGGTCGAGCCTGCGCCTGTTGCGCCGGCGCTTACCGAAGGGGGTTTCGATCGGCTTGGCATCAGATGCGTGTTGGCCGCAAAAGCGACGAGTCTAACCGGCAAGCCAGTGACCTGCCGGATGCAGCGGATCGATCGGCATCCCTGCGGTATCCTCTCGTCAAACAACGGAGGAGCTCATGGCAGCCATCAACGCAGTCACCGATCTGTCGACAGTCGGCAAGGTCTCGGTCATCACACTCAACTCGCCCCCGGTCAATGCCCTGTCGGCCGATGTGCGCGACGGTCTGGCCGGTGCGTTCAAGCAGGCGGGTGCCGATCCTGCCACCAACGCGATCGTGCTGATCTGTGACGGGCGCACCTTCATCGCCGGTGCCGACAT
>Ga0164292_10003864_pt1 | contig 12219 bp, 9 predicted proteins | sample GEODES117metaG_FD_111486 | JGI IMG/M metagenome (GOLD analysis project Ga0164292, IMG submission 111486) | Eutrophic lake water microbial communities from Lake Mendota, Wisconsin, USA - GEODES117 metaG | ecosystem: Environmental > Aquatic > Freshwater > Lake | place: USA: Lake Mendota, Wisconsin... | reverse complement strand
CGGAAAGGATAGGTTTTGGGGAGAACGATGGGTCTCGAACCCACGACCTACAGATCCACAAACTGTCGCTCTAACCTACTGAGCTACGCCCTCCATTTAGGGTCGCAAAAATACGTTAAATAAGGAACCAAAGAAAGAAGTTTTCGATGTTTTTATAAATTTGTCACAAAAATGATGGCTTTATTTCAATTATAGTCCTATGATAGGCATTTTATACTATTTTTGAAATACTTCATGCACGAGATTATGACATACGTAAAACAAAATAAGTGGAAATTTTTTGCCACTTTAGTATTAGTAGGAGGGTTGTTTTTCGCTTTCAACACCTTCAAAACCGCTAATTCAGAAACTTCAGAAATTAGACACAGAAAACTATTGTCTACAGTAGGTCGCTTATTAGAAAGTGAGCATTATAGCCCAAGGGTGATTGATGATAAATTTTCGAAAGAAGTTTTTGACGCGTATTTAAAAAACTTAGATCCTGAAAAAAATATTTTACTTCAATCAGATATTGATTCCTTAAAAGTTTTTGCGACAAGTATTGATGATGAAATACATGGAGCAACTATTCTATTTGAACCAGCTGCTAATGCTATTTATGAAAGAAGGGCAAAACAAATTAAAGCCATTTTTGAATCTGTTATTGACAAGCCATTCGATTTCACCACCGATGACTCTTTAATGGTAGATACCGATAAAATGAGCTATGCAAAAAATGAAGCAGAAAGAGTGAAAAGATGGAACCTAGCTATTAAGTATAAAGTTTTAGATAGGTATGTTAGTTTAATTGAAGATAGAGAAAAGCATGCAAAGGCGAAAGCAGAAAAAGCAGTAGCCGATACCTCTAAAATAAAAGATACTGTTAAAGATAATTTCATTGTAAAAACAGATATGGAGTTAGAAGCGGATGCGCGCGCGACCATCAAGAAAAATTATATCAAAAGGTTTGGACTTTTAGAAAAAACTTTTGATAAAGAAAAAAGATTTGAATCTTTTTTAAATACCATCACGGGTTTAATGGATCCACATACCGATTATTTCGCGCCTGTTGAAAAAAGATCCTTCACTGAGCAAATGAGTGGCACTTTTTATGGCATTGGTGCCCAGTTAACGCAGGATGATAATGGGGTAAAGATTGCAAGTGTTCAGCCAGGCGGCGCTGCTTGGAAGTCGGGACTCATAGTAGTGAACGACGTTATTGTAAAAATTGCACAAGGCGCGGAAGAGCCAGTGGATGTGACTGGATATGAAACCACTGACGCCGTAAAATTAATTAGAGGAGACCTAGGTACTGAAGTAAGATTAACTGTTAGAAAGCCAGATGGGAATACTAAAGTAGTTGCTTTAATTAGAGAAAAAATTGTTTTAGATGAAGGTTTTGCAAGAAGTGCTGTTATTCAAAATGGCAATGAAAAAATTGGCTATATTTTACTGCCCGATTTTTATGCCGATTTTGAAAGAGAAGATGGTGCAAGAAGTTCAAAAGACATTGCGAAGGAAGTAGAAAAACTAAAAGCAGAAAAAGTAAAAGGAATTATCATTGATGTTAGGTATAATGGAGGTGGTTCTTTATATGAAGTAGTACAAATGGTAGGTATGTTTATTGATAAAGGACCTGTTGTTCAAATTAGAAGTAAAGAAGGCAGGTCACAAATACTAGCTGATGAAACGCCTGGTATTTTATATGATGGTCCATTGGTAGTAATGGTGAATGAGTTTAGCGCCTCTGCCAGTGAAATTTTTGCAGCAGCTATTCAAGATTATAAAAGAGGTTTAATTGTAGGAAGCACTTCTAGTTATGGTAAAGGAACGGTGCAAAGAAATGTAGCCTTCGGAAAACCATTAGATGCGATGGGTATTCAAACTGAATATGGCGCGGTGAAATTAACCTTTCAAAAATTTTATAGAGTGACTGGAAGTTCTACACAAAGAAAAGGGGTCGTGCCAGATGTCGTTTTCCCAGATGACTATGAGTATTTGAAATACCGTGAAAAAGACAATCCATCTGCCTTGCCATGGGATGAAATGGAGCGCGCTAAGTTCTCTCCTTGGACAAGTTCAAATGAAATTGCTACCATTGCTGCTAAAGCAAATAATAAAATCAAGAACGATACTGCTACCATTCGATTTAAGAAAAACTTGCAATGGGTATCTGCACAAGTAGACAAGTCGGTGGCTTTGGAGATTAATAAATACAGACAGTATAAAAAAGAAATTCAAAATGTTATTCAACAAAATGAAAATATTTTGAAATTAAAGACACCTATGACGGTGAGCGCTTTGAAAGCAGATTATGAAAAGTTTTATAATAATCCAGATAAAACAAAACAAGAAAGATACCAGGCTTGGTTGAAGATGGTTGCTAAGGATATTCAAGTAAATGAGTCTAGTAAATTAATTACAGCGTTTGCTAAGCCTAATTTAATCGCTAAAAAAGGATAGAGGACTATGAAAGTAGAAACTGGAGCCAATGTTAAAACTTGGCATGTTATATATACAAAGTCTAAGTGGGAGAAAAAGGTAGACGGCTTATTGACTAAAAATGGTTTTGAGAGTTGGTGCCCTGTTCAAAAAAGAGAAAGACAATGGTCTGATCGAAAAAAAATTATCGAAGAGCCACTTTTTAGATCTTATGTTTTCATTAAAGCTAGCAAAGAAGACCATACAAAAATTTTATCAACCATAGGAGTTGTTAATTTTTTGTACTTTTTAAGAAAGCCCGCTATTATAAGAGATAATGAAATTGAAGCAATTCGTAAATACTTAGGGCAATCCGATGCCACTATTCAAGTAGTGGATATGGCCAATATACCTGCTCACACTAAGGTGGAAATTAATCAGGGGTTATTTATGGGACAGAGGGGAGAAGTGGTAAAGACGAGTAAAAAATCGGTTTATGTGAAGTTGGAAAGTATAAATATGATGATGATTGTAGAGTTCAAAGCTTCTGAAGTATCTCTACACTAATTTCCAATCAATTATTTCATTGCTCCACTCGGCACGGAAAGGCGTTTCCACTTTTATATAGTTATCAGTAAATCCTTCTAGCATTACAATGGATTCATCTTCTTTATTCACTTTAGGTGATTCAAATAAAACCTTTCTTGTACTTCCTCTTTGGGATTCTGTGAAGTATTGTAATTTTTGATAAGATAAATTCCTAAGTATTTTATTTCTTTCATGACGCTCCTGCATAGGTACAATGGGCTTAATGGTCAAGGCCTTGGTAGCCGCTCTTTCAGAATAGGTAAATACATGCAAATAAGCAATATCTAATGCATGAATAAATTCAAGGCTTTCTTTAAAATAGTCTTCTGTTTCACCGGGAGAGCCCACAATCACATCTACTCCAATACAAGCATGAGGCATTATTTTTTTAATCAGGTCCACTCTTTCTTGGTATAAGTCACGGGTATATCTTCTTTGCATTAATTTCAAAACTGCATCGGACCCGCTTTGTAAAGGAATATGAAAATGAGGCATGATGCGTTTACTACCTGCAACAAATTCAATTATTTCATTGGTGAGTAAATTCGGCTCAATAGAAGAAATACGATACCTAGGCATGGTGGTATCCTTTTCAAGGGCTTTTAGTAAATCAAAGAAATTTTCTGTATGTTTTTTTCCGCCTTCTTCACTTTTTCCAAAATCGCCTAAATTAATTCCGGTTAATACAATTTCTTTCACCCCATTACTTGCTAAGGACTGTGCATCGGCTACTACATTTTCAATACGGTCACTTCTACTTTTACCGCGGGCCATGGGTATGGTGCAAAAAGTACAACTGTAATCACAGCCGTCTTGCACTTTTAAAAAAGTACGGGTTCTATCATTTACTGAATAAGAACTTTTAAAATCGGTAACGGTATCAATATCGCAACTACAAATTTTAGTGGCATCGCCCTTGGTTAGATTGGCTAAATGAGAAACAAGGTTAAATTTTTCTGAAGCGCCTAATACTAAATCCACGCCGGGAATTTCAGCAATTTCTTTAGGCTTTAATTGTGCATAGCAACCAGTAATAACCACAAAACTTTCTGGGGCCAATCTTTGTATTCTTCTCACCAACTGACGACATTCCTTATCTGCATTTTCGGTGACAGAACAAGTATTGATCACATATATATCGGCATTCTCTGTAAAGGCCTTTTTTTCGAAGCCTTCCTTCTCTAATTGTCTAGAAAGGGTGGAAGTCTCTGAAAAATTGAGTTTACAGCCTAAAGTATGAAAAGCGACCGATTGGTTTTTCTGCATGAGGGCTCAAAGATAAAAAACCTAGGGGGAATGGGGAAATCTTAAAATATACTTAAAGCCCCTATTATGGGTCTATTAATTTCCCATTTTGGCTAGTTTCAATTAAGTTTGCAACTAATAAAACACTCAAAATGGACTTTAAGAAAATTAATAATTGGACGGGTTGGATCGTCACTTTAATTGCATGTACAGTTTATGTAATGACAATTGAGGCAACAGGTAGTTTTTGGGATGCTGGTGAGTTTATTAGCAGTGCCTATAAATTACAAATTCCACATCCTCCGGGAGCGCCAATGTTTGTATTATTAGGTCGTGTATTTATTATACTTTTTGGAGACAATCCTTTAACGGCCGCAAAGGCAGTTAATACCATGAGTGCGCTGGCAAGTGGTTTTACCGTTCTATTTTTATTTTGGACCATTACCCATTTTGCCAAAAGAATGGTGGAGACGAGCAAAGAGGTAGCCTTAACTACTCAACAAATTATTTTAATAATGGGTGCGGGTGTGGTAGGTGCTTTAGGCTATACCTTCAGCGATACCGCTTGGTATAGTGCAGTAGAGGGAGAAGTTTATGCACTTAGTTCATTTTTCACCGCCTTGGTTTTTTGGGCTATTTTAAAATGGGAACATAAAGCTGGTGAACCTGGTGCCGACAAATGGATCATTTTTATTTTTTATATCATGGGTGTCTCCATTGGAGTGCATCTATTGAACTTATTGACCATACCAGCCATTGTAATGGTGTATTATTTCAGACAATACAAGCCAAGCTTAATGGGTGGATTAGTCGCTTTTTTAATTGGCGTGGTGATAACAGGTTTTGTACAAGTATTTTTGATTCAATATACTATTAAATGGGCCGGTGCCTTTGATGTTAATTTTGTGAATTCAATGGGGCTACCTTTCTTTACTGGTTTTATATTCTTCTTCGTTTTAGTAGCTGTTATTTTAGCCCTAGGTATTCGATATGCCAATAAAAAAGGTCTTTACTTTTTAAAATTAGGTATCTGGTGTACTAGCTTTTTCTTATTAGGCTATACCAGTTATTTAACCACCATGGTGCGTTCTAATGCCGATCCTTCTGTAGATATGTACAATGTAGACAATCCAGTTACCTTAATGGGTTATTTAGGAAGAGAGCAGTATGGTGATTGGCCTATTTTATTTGGACCAGATTATGTTGACAAAGTGGAGAATGTAGAAAATGGAGATCAATACGTGAAAGCAAAAACTACTTATGAGATTGCTGGTAAAAACTTTAAAAGAGATTGGTCTTCTGCGCCATCAGCTCACTTGTTTCCAAGAATGTGGGACTCTGACAATGACAGAGGTCAGATGGAAACCTTTAAAGCCTTTGCAGGAGTGGAAGACGGAACACCTCCTACTTTAAGAGACAATGTCAAGTATTTCACTAATTACCAATTTGGCTTTATGTACCTGCGTTATTTCCTATGGAATTTTGCAGGTAAGCAAAACGATTTACAAGGTTTTGGAAATGTAAGAGATGGTAATTTTAGCACAGGTATTTCTTTCATTGATAATTTCATTTTTGGCGACCAATCTAAATTGCCAGATAGTATCAAGATCAATAATAAAGCGCATAATTCTTTATTTATGCTGCCTTTCATTTTAGGTATTCTTGGATTTATCTTTCAATACCAAAAAAATAAAAAAGATTTTATAGTCACTGGACTACTTTTCTTTTTCACAGGTATTGCCATTGTTATTTATTTGAACCAACAAAGTTTACAACCACGTGAACGTGATTATGCCTATGTAGGGTCCTTCTATGCATTTGCTATTTGGATTGGATTGGGCGTTTTGCAAATTGCTATTTGGTTAGAGAAATTCTTAAATAAAAAAATGGCAGCTATTGCGGCTACCGTTATTTCGTTTTTAGCGGTACCGGCATTAATGGCCCAACAAGAATGGGATGACCATGATAGAAGTCAAAAAACATTACCACGTGATTTAGCGCGTAATTATTTAGAAAGCTGTCCTCCGAATGCCATCTTATTTTCTTTTGGAGACAACGATACTTACCCTTTATGGTATGCACAAGAAGTAGAAGGTATTAGAACCGATGTGCGCGTGGTGGTGAATAGTTTATTGGGCTCTGATTGGTATATGAAAGAGCTTAGATATAAAGTAAATAAGAGTGATAAATTCGATCTTATATTTACCGAAGAACAAGTAATGGGTAATAAATTAAATGTAGCCTATTTCAATGCAGTGCCTGGTTTTGGGGATGCTACTTACCATGATTTAGATTCTGTATTTAGAAATGTTATAGCAGATCCTTTAGGAAAATACCAAGCCAGTACACAAGAAGGGCCTGTGAATATATTTCCTACCCATAAGTTTAAAATACCTGTCAATAAGGCGAATGCACTAGCATCAGGTATTGCAAAACCTACTGATAGCCTATTAGATGAATTATTAATTGATTTCAATCCGAATAGACAGTATTTACTTAAAAATGAAATGGCTATTTATGCCATTATTGCTACTTCTCAATTCAAGAGACCTATATGCTTTACTTCTACACAAGAATTAAAAGAGATGGGATTAGATAAGTTTGTGCGTCAAACAGGCATGTCTTATCAATTAGTGCCGGCAATGGTTCAAGGTATTGATGCCGATGTTTCCTATAAAAATATTATGACGAAGTTCACTTTTGGAAATGCAAAAAATCCAAATGTATACTTTGATGAAGAAAATCGCAGACATTTAAATTCAATTCGTTTAACCATTGCGCAAGTGGCTCAAGCCTTAGTGAGCGAGGGTAAATTAGACAGCGCTAGACAAATTATCAGAAAATTAGATAGCGAAACGAATGAGAAGAGTTTCCCTTATGGTATGACTTCAAATAGAGGCAATCAACATAACTATTTTTCTTATATTTTATTACAATCATGTTATGCTGCTGGTGAAATGAATGTTGCTAATAAAATTTCTAGCTCAGTATTAAAAGATTTAAATCAATCAATTGCTTATTATAAATCCTTGGGCGATCCAATGTCCGAAGATCAGTTTATGCAAAACATTGAGAATGCTTATCAAAACAAGCCTAATAGCTTAAGCAATAAGCAAATCGTGTTTGTTCAAGACGCCTTAACAACTTATCAGTTAATAGCAGCCATTACTAAAATGAGTCAAGACTTTGCAGCAATGAAATAGTACTTAATGCAATATTGCTAAATAGAGTATTGCAGAAGCGTATTAAATTTAAATATTACAAATTCATAACAATAAAAAAGGTCCTCCGACAAATCGGAGGACCTTTTTTATTGAAGTTTGTTTAGAATTAATTTATAAGATAGTTAATAGAGTAGCTACTACTGTATCAATTTCAGCTTTTGTATTGTGTTTGCAGAAAGAAAAACGAACAGTGACATCGTTACTTCCTTTATGTAGCGCCTGTATAACATGCGAGCCTGTTTGTGCGCCACTAGAACAAGCGCTTCCGCCACTAGCACAAATATTTTGAATGTCTAAATTAAATAAAATCATTTCTGTTCTTTCCGACTTAGGAAAATTAACGCTAAGGGTAGTGTAAAGGCTTTTGCCAAAAGGGTCGCCATTAAAACTCACCCCTGGAACTTTATTCACCAGTTCATCGTGCATATATTTTTTTAAACCAGCAATGGTAGCACTGTCTTTTTCAAAATTTTCAGTAGCCATTTCTAAAGCCTTGGCTAATCCTACAATGCCATATACATTTTCAGTACCCGCGCGCATATTTCTTTCCTGCGCCCCGCCATGTAATAAAGGGTTAATCTTTATGTTTTCACTAATGTATAATATGCCTACTCCTTTAGGCCCATGAAACTTATGTCCAGCCCCTGTTATAAAATCAACAGGGGTATTGGCTAAGTCAAAAGGGAAATGACCTACGGTTTGAACGGTATCGCTATGGAAATAGGCATTGTATTTTTTACAAATGCCACCTACTTCTGTTAAGTCAATCATATTGCCAATTTCATTGTTGGCATGCATAATGCTTACAATGGTTTTTTCAATGGATGCGGCAAGTAGTTCTTCTAAGTGGAGGGTGTCTATATGTCCATTGGGAAGAATGTTTACGAGGCTAAGCTTTGCATTATATTTTTTAGCTAAATGGCTTACTGTATGAAGGGTAGCATGGTGTTCGATGGGAGAGCTAATAATATGTTTGCATTCCAGATTTTCCATGGCTGCATGTAAAACAGTATTACTGCTTTCAGTGCCTCCACTAGTAAAGAAAATTTCTGCAGGACGAGCGCCTAAAATTTTAGCAACTTGTTTTCTAGCTTGCTCAATGGCCATTCTGGTCTCACGCCCATAACTATAAATAGAAGAGGGGTTGCCAAATTTTTCAGTCATATAAGGCATCATGGCTTCTAAGACCAAGGGGTCTAATGAAGTGGTAGCTGCATTATCAAAATAAATTCTTTCCATGTATCTATATATAACTAGTCTATAATGTAGATTCTAAACTTTTTCTAAGTTAGTTAATTGTGGCTATAATTGAAATAATCTCGTCCGCTAATTTATCGGCAGCTGCCTGAGAGGGGGCTTCTGTATAAATGCGTATAATAGGTTCTGTATTACTAGATCTAAGATGTACCCATTCTTTTTCAAAATCAATTTTAAAGCCATCTTCTTTATTAATAGGGAAGGCTGCATATTTTGTAGCGAGTACATCAAATATTTTACTAAGCGATAAGGATGTGTCAATATCCATTTTTTTCTTGCTCATAAAATAAGCAGGGTAGCTGGCTCTTAAAGCTGAAGCTGTCATTTTAGTTTTCGCCAAATGCGTTAAAAACAAAGCAATGCCAATAAGGGCGTCTCTTCCATAATGTAAATCAGGTACAATAATACCACCATTCCCTTCTCCGCCAATGACTGCTTTTTCGCTTTTCATTTTATGCACCACATTCACTTCTCCTACAGCACTTGCAAAATAGCTACAACCGTATTTTTCAGTGACATCTCTTAAAGCACGTGTAGATGATAAATTACTAACAGTGGCTCCTTTTTTATTTTGTAAAATAAAATCGGCAACAGCCACTAGGGTATATTCTTCTCCAAATAATTCTCCATTTTCACTTACAAAACATAGGCGGTCTACATCTGGGTCTACTGCAATTCCCAAACTTGCTTTTTTTGTAATTACTGTATCACAAAGTTCAGTAAGATGTTCTTTCAAAGGTTCTGGGTTATGCGCAAAATTGCCATGCATATCCTCATTTAATACGGTAATATCATTTACTCCAATGGCTTTTAGTAAGGCAGGCACTGTAAAAGCACCAGAGCTATTAATAGCATCTACCACCACAGAAAAATTAGCTGTTTTTATAGCATTCACATCTACTAATGGGTAAGCAAGAATGGCTTGAATATGTTTTTCAAGACTATCGTTATTTGAAATTATTTTTCCTAAATCATCTATGCTTGCGTAATTGAAATCTTCGTTAGCAGCTAATGTTAAAATGGTTTTCCCCTCCTCACCACTTACAAACTCTCCTTTTTCATTTAACAGTTTTAAAGCATTCCACTGTTTAGGGTTATGGCTAGCTGTAAGAATAATACCACCATCTGCTTTTTCAAAAACCACGGCCATTTCAACAGTGGGTGTGGTGCTTAATCCCAGATGAATCACATCTATACCTAAGGCCAAAAGGCTTTGTTCTACCAATAGTTCCACCATTTCCCCGCTTATTCTTCCGTCTCTGCCCACCACTACTTTTTTCTTGCCAGGCCCTTTATGGAGAAGCCAACTGCCATAGGCAGAAGCAAACTTAACAATGTCGATAGGAGTAAGGTTGTCATTGGGTTTGCCCCCAATAGTGCCCCTAAATCCTGAAATACTCTTAATAAGTGACATAGCTGCTCTTTTTTACTTTATAAATTGGTTCGGCAAATTTACTTTAAATTTTTGCACTTCCTTGTATCTTTATGGCATGATAGTAGACATTGGGGCATCTTTGGAGCAGGCAGACCAGGCCTTATTTAAGCTAATTAATGGGCATTGGACCAATACTTTCTTCGATTCATTGTTGCCATGGATGCGCACTTCTGAGCACTGGTTCCCCTTTTATATAGCACTAATAGGATATGTTTTCTATAAATGGGGGTGGAAGGCATGGAAATGGCTTCTTTCGGTAGCTATTACTATTGCACTGACCGATCAAGTAAGTAGCTTTATTTTCAAACCCTTTATACATCGTTTAAGACCCTGCAATGATCCGGCCATACTTAATAAGGTTAATTTATTAATAGGTACATGTCCTAGTAGTTTTAGTTTTACTTCCTCTCATGCAGCCAATCATTTTAGTTTGGCTATGTTCGTATTTATGAGTTTACAGCCCTTGTTTAAAAAATATACCTATTTGTTTTTTGTATGGGCAGGTATTATTTCCTATGCACAAATTTATGTGGGCGTACATTATCCCTTAGATATATTGGGAGGCACATTGATAGGGCTTATCATGGGCTATGCTGGTGCAATTGTTTATTCGAAATGGATGTCTAGAAATTAAACTGGGTCGAATTCTTAGGAAAGATGAGTTCGTAACTTTTTCGAACACCTTTTGCATTTACATGAAAAATATTTATTTGCTGGTCATTCACACCAAATAAAACCTCGCATAAAACATTGAGTTGACTTAATTGTTTTATATTTTTTATTTCAAAATAAGTCCAAGTACTTTCTTTTTGTATTTCAAATCCAAGATATTCTAAATTAGATTTATTGCCATTTACAGCTAAGTTCAAACGCTTTGTTAAATAAGCTTTAAGCAGGGCATCCCCTTTGTTTTTTTGACTGGGTTGCGATAAATCGATGGTGGTTTTAGTTTCGGCAGCTATCATTTTTTCAAGGTCGTTGGTAAAACAACGTACACTAATTTCAATGGTGGCCTCTTTTTCATTATGATTAATATCAATCACTGATACGAAAAAGGGGTGCATTAAACTTAGCATCGCGGTAAAAAGGGTATTCCATCCAACTAAAAGCATATAAATTTATTTGTATCTTACAAAGGTCTTGATTAATTTAACATTTTAAAAATTTTCATTGAATGAATGACCTTTTTATTTTTGCGCACCTTGGATTTAGGCATATTATGGATATCAATGGGTCTGATCACATGTTGTTTATTCTGGCCCTTGTAATTCGCTATATGGCAAGCGATTGGAAAAAGATATTGATTTTAGTAACTTCTTTTACCATTGGCCATTCTATTACTTTGGCTTTGAGTACTTTAGATTGGATTTATTTCCCTATGAATTTAATTGAGCTGCTCATCCCCATCACCATATTACTAACGGCCCTTTCTAATCTTTTTGTAAAGGATTTTAGTTTCTCTTCTAAGTATCATATTATATATTATTTAGCTTTGTTTTTTGGCCTCATTCACGGCTTGGGCTTCAGCAATTATCTCAAAAGCTTACTAGGTAAGGAGGAAAGTATTCTACTGCCTCTTTTTTCATTTAATCTAGGCTTGGAATTGGGCCAGTTATTGATTGTGAGCTGCATATTAGTTTTTGCTTTTCTGCTCGTAAATCGCTTTAAGATAGACCGAAAATCGTATATTCGAATTGGATCTATTGTCACCATTGGGCTTTCTCTAATCATGATAGTAGATCGTATCAAACCTTTTTTAAATAAATAGATTTTATGCAAATCAAAAAATTAGCTTCTTTGAGTTTTGTTTTCTTAACAAGTGTAACTTGTTTATTGGCGCAAGACATTCACAACAACCCAAGTTCTAATCATGGCAATAAGTTTGAACAGTTGGGCACTATCTTAGCTACACCTAATGAGTATCGAACAGCAAGTGGCGCACCAGGTACAAAATATTGGCAACAAAGAGCAGATTATGATATCAAAGCCACATTGGATGAAAAAAAATTAATGCTATCTGGTACTGAAACAGTTACCTATTACAATAACTCACCCGATGTACTTACTTAT
>Ga0164292_10003862_pt1 | contig 12228 bp, 8 predicted proteins | sample GEODES117metaG_FD_111486 | JGI IMG/M metagenome (GOLD analysis project Ga0164292, IMG submission 111486) | Eutrophic lake water microbial communities from Lake Mendota, Wisconsin, USA - GEODES117 metaG | ecosystem: Environmental > Aquatic > Freshwater > Lake | place: USA: Lake Mendota, Wisconsin... | reverse complement strand
TCAAATGTCGGGGCAGGTGTTGCCGCCAGCAGGATCGGCATGAAGGCCAGTGACACCAGCACCGAGGGCAGGATGAACAGCACGAAACCGGACGGGTCGGGAATGTTCAGCAGGGCCTGGCTGGTGATGATGCCGATCATCTGCACGATCATGTAAAGCGACATCGCCTGCCCGCGCGTCTCGTTCGTGGCAGTGTTGTTCAGCCAGCTTTCGGCGGTGACATAAACGCCGGAAAAACAAAACCCGATCAGCGCCCGCATCAGCGACCAGGACAGCCAGTCGGGCACCACCGGGTACAGGATCAGCACGGCGGAAATCAGCGATCCCAGGGCCGCAAAGACCCGTACATGGCCGACACGCCGGATCATTTCCGGCGCAAGCCGCGATCCGAACAGGAAGCCCACGAAATAGGCCGACATGACAAACGAGATTTCATAGGTCGAAAAGCCGCCCGCCGTTCCCCGGATGCCCAGCAGCGATCCCTGCATGCCATTGCCGACCATCAGCAGCATGACGCCCAGCAGCAGCGGCCAGGTGGTGGCCAGAACCCTCAGCATCCCGATCTCCGCGTCTCAAGCCCCGCCACGTCTGCCCGCCCCGGCCGTGTCACGCGCCGTTCCTGTCCGGAATCAGCAGGGACGCATCCCCGTAGGAGAAGAACCTGTACCCGCTCTCTATGGCATGGGCGTAAACCCGGCGCATCCTGTCTTGTCCCATCAGGGCCGCGACCAGCATCAGCAACGTCGATTTCGGCAAATGAAAATTGGTCATCAGCGCATCCGTCACCCGGAAGGTGTAACCGGGATAGATGAAGATGTCGGTCTTGCCCTGCCAGGCCCGCATCCGCCCTTCGGAATCGGCCGCACTTTCGATCAGGCGCAGCGCCGTGGTGCCCACGGGAATGATCCGCCCGCCCGTCGCCCGTGTGCGGTTGATCACGTCGGCAGCGCTTTGCGTGACCTCGCCCCATTCGGCATGCATCCGGTGCGTGGTCACGTCTTCCACCTTCACCGGCAGAAAGGTGCCCGCGCCCACATGCAGCGTGACTTCCACCAGCTGCACGCCCCGGTCCACGAGCGCGCGCAGCAGCACCGCATCGAAGTGGAGAGAGGCGGTCGGGGCCGCCACAGCCCCGGCATGGCGGGCGAAAACCGTCTGGTAATCCGTGGTATCGGCGGCATCGGGGGCCCGTTTGGCCGCGATATAGGGTGGCAGCGGCATCAGGCCCGCCCCTGCCAGCGCCGCGTCAAAGTCTTCCCCGGTCAGGTTGAAGACAAGGCGCAGGTCCGTTTCGCCCTTTTCGGCCACCACAGCGGAAAGATCAGGCGAAAAAACGATTTCCTCGCCGGCCATCACCTTGCGCAGCGGCTTGGCCAGGGCGCGCCAGCCGCCCTGTGCGGAAGGTTCCATCAAGGTCACCTCGATGCGTGCTTCCACATCACCCTGCCCGGTCATGCGGCGGCGTGTGCCCAAAAGGCGGGCCGGGATCACTTTGGTGTTGTTCAGCACCAAAAGGTCGCCGGGGCGGAACACCGACACCAGATCGCGCACGTGCAGATCGCAAATCTCGTCGCCGGTCGCCAGCAGCAGCCGGGCTGCGGTGCGCGGGCGGGCGGGCCGCGTTGCGATCAACGTCTCGGGCAGATCAAAGTCGTAGTCTGAAAGCTTCACCTCATCCTCCCCCGGGTGGTGTGGTGCGGAACAACTCCCGGAACATCCCCGGTGTCAGGATCGACAGCGGATTGACTGACACAACCGGATCGTCCGCCGTTCCGGTCAGTTCATAGTTGAAGCCGAACAGCCCTTCCCCAGGGCGGGTCAGGAAGCTGCCGATGCCGTTCAGCAGATAGATCGGCGAAATCACCCCTGTCATGTTCAAGCCGCTGGTCGCGGAATTGAAACTGCCGGTAAGGCTGACGCCCAAAGATGCCCCTACGGCCGATCCCCGGGTGATCGACACGCCAGCCGGAGATGTCCGGAACTGCGCCTCGACCGAGTTGAACACCAGCCCGGAGTCGTTCAATTGTTCCAGCAGGCCGACCACGCTGATCGCGCCCAGCAGATCGGCAAGGATCGGCGCATCACGGATCTGGATATCCGAAACCATGGCATTGCCGTCATAGACGCCCTTTGCCCCGCGCGGCCAAAGCGTCAGGTCCAGAGCGCCGCCGCGCGCCCGGTCAAAGATGCCCGCTGCCGCGATGACCGCCCCCGCATTTTTCGACAGGATACGGGCCGCCGTGCCGTTCTTTGTGGGCAGGACTGACCCCGACACCCGCGCCTTGCCGTTGACCGATGCGGTGAAATCCCCCGTCAGGCCGCCGCCGCCGCCGCCGAACACACCCTGAAACCCGGTCAGGGAAATGCTTTGCGTTACCCTCAGGCGGTCCAGCGCCACGGTCAGCGGCAGGCCGCCGGAACCGCCGGACGATCCCTCTGGCAGATAGCGCAGGTCGGCCGTTCCCCCGGTCACGGCAATGCCCACGTCGCGGCCCGGTCCGTTGCCGGTCAGGTCCACCTGCGCATCCAGCCAGTTTCCGCTTTTCACCGTCCCAAAGCGGGCAAGCGCCAGCCCCCCCGCCGGGCGCAGCGTGACGCTGCCCTCCACGGTCACATCGCCGCTGGTCAGGCGCAGCCGGTCGATGGCCGCCGGGCTGCCAAGGCGGCCCTCAACCTCGATCGCAGCACTGTCATTTTTTCCCTTGGCAAGACCGATCGACGGCAGTCGCAGCGACACCCCCGCCAGCGCGGAATCCAGACGGAAGGTGCCGCCGCCCTTGACCAGATCCATCCCCAGCCGGGCCGTGCCCTTGCCCGTCACACTGCCGGCAGGCAAACGGACCCCGAACTCCTGCAGCGAGGCTAAGGAAATTTCGGCCGCACCCTCGATCTGGCTGGTCCCCTTGAAGGCGGGGCCGAACTTCTGCGTCCAGGTCGCATCGAACGGGGCTGCGCCAAGCTGCCCCGCCCCGCTGATCCGCAGTGCCGCATTGTCCGCGCGCAAGGTCAGCTTGTCGGCGCGCAGCGTCTTGCCCTTGACCAGCTTGCCCGACGTGAAACCGCTCAGCGTGCCGGTCACGTCATAAACCACGTCCTGCACCCCAACCTTGCGCTGCAACGGCAGGTGCAAGGTGGCGGTCATTTCGGCCTGCCCTTCGGCCAGCGACACCGGAAAGCCCGCCTTGGTCAGAAAGCCGAAGGGCGGCTCATCCAGAAGCGACATCGCAGCGGTGATCGAGCTTTTCGTCTTCAGGATGATCTCGGCCTGCGCGGGCTTCCGGGTGATGTCCTGCACGCGGAACACCGATCCCGTCACGTCAATACGTCCGCCTTCCGGCGGCGTTACCCCGCCCCGGTCCAGAACCGTGGTATAGGTGGAATCCAGGATCGTGGAATAGCCATAGCCCTCTTTGACCGGCGGCAGGGTGCGCAGAAAGCGCACATCAGCCCCTGCGAAGTCATAGCCAAGCGACAAGCGCGGCTCTTGCCCCGGTCTCAGGCGGACCGCGCCCTTCACATTGGACAGAACACCTTCCTGCACGTTGTCCACCAGCCAGGCCCGGGTTTTCGGGACCAGACCGACGGGCCAAAGGGCCAGCAGCCGGTCGTGGCGGATTTCGTTCAGTGCCACGTCCAGCGACAGGTTCCACCCAGCCGCTTCGGCCAGCGCCACCCCCTTGGCCTGCAGCTGCCGGTTGCCTTCGCGCAGCGATATCTGGCCGATGTCGATGCGGAACGGGTCCAGCAGCAGCCGCGCATCCACCGCCCCTTCGGAAAAGATCACCGGTTCTTCGAACAGGCCGGCGGGATCGACCCGCAGATCGCTGATCTTTACCTGGCTGATGAAGGCGCTCGGGCGCCCTTCGGCCAGCCCCGGCACCTTGGTTGTGCCGCTGGCCTTCAGGCGCAGCGACGTGCTTTCCACCGAGAGGTCGGTCAGGGTCAACACTTCGGTCCGGGTATCCAGGCCAAAGCTCAGCCCGGCGCGGTCAAAGGCAACGGGCAGCGTGCTTTCATTCGGATGCAGCGCCCCGCTGCCGATTTCCAGCTTTCCATCGGTGCCGGTCAGCCGGCCCGTCTTGTCCAGGCTGGCCGACAGCCTGCCCGAAATCGGCGCGTCCAGCACCCCCAGCCAGGTCAGGGCCGGCGCCTGGGACGCAATATCGGCCGCAGGCACCTCGGTCACGGTGGCACTTATGCGGGCTGCCGAATCCGCTTTGCTGCTGACAAAGGTCACTTCGGCCTGCGCCGGGGCGGTCCCGCCACCCAGAAGTCCGAAGCCCAGCGCCAGGGCAAGCTCATCGGGGCGGTTCACGATGGTCACGCGCCCGTCGCCCACCTGCCAGACCCGGTCCGCGCGTCGGTCGTCCAGGGTCAGAGTCAGCGCTTCCGCCTCGATCCGATCCAGCGTGGACAGGGCTGGCACCTGGAATATGTGCTCGATCCTGTCCAGCAGGTCCGCCAGATTGGCAGGCGGCGGCCCGGCGGCGTCAGACCCGAATTCCAGGTCAAACCGGCCATCGGCAAGCCGCCGCAGTGTCGCCTGCGCCCCCGCAATGCGCAGCGAGCGCAGGCGGATCTCGCCGTGCAGAAGCCGCTTCGGATCCACATGAACATCCAGTTGCGGCAGCATCGCAATGGTGCGGCCTGCACCGTTGATTAGCCGAAGATCCTCGAACTGGAGCCGGGGAACACCGCCAGGTCCGACAGCCATCACTGCCCCGCCAAGGGCCACAGACGCGCCGGGTTGAAGTGCGTTGCCGATCAAGCGGTTCATCCGCGCTTCAACCTCGGCCACGGCCCAGACGGGCAGATGCACCGACCGTCCCTTCAGGCCCAGTGCCACCACTGCAACAAGCAGAACAAGGGCCACGAGCCCAAGTGACAGCGGCAGGCCCGACCACCGCCGACCGGACCGGCGTCCTGCGGCGGGACCGGAACCCAAAGCTTCTGCCTGTTCAGGCCCTGAAATCGCGTCTCTCCCCGAAGCTGGATCGCCATTCGTGCAAACGTGCGGTTGCCTTTATCTTTCCAGAAAGGCAACTAAAACTCAAAACCACGTCACCAGTTTCCACAAAGGAGCCGCCCATGCCTGCTGCCGGACACCCCGCCCCCGATTTCACCCTGCCCCGTGACGGCGGCGGCGAGGTAACGCTGTCGTCCTTCCGTCCCGGAAAGGTCGTCCTGTACTTTTATCCCAAGGATGACACTCCCGGCTGCACCATTGAAGCCATCGACTTCACCGCGAAGCTGGCCGAATTCGCCAAGGCCGACACCACAGTGATCGGCATCTCGAAAGACAGCGTCAAAAGCCATGACAAGTTCCGTGCCAAGCATGGCCTGACGATCATTCTTGCCTCGGACGAGGCCGGCACGGCCTGCGAGGATTGGGGCGTCTGGGTCGAGAAAAGCATGTACGGCAAGACTTACATGGGGATCGAACGCTCGACCTTCCTGATCGACGGCAATGGCACCGTGGCGGTCGCCTGGCCGAAGGTCACGGTGAAAGGCCATGTCGATGCCGTGCTCGCGGCGGCGCAGGCCCTGTGACCACATCCCTGGCGCAGATGGCGGTCGAGGTGCTGACCACGGCCGACGGCCGCGCCAAGACCGCGCTGGGACGCCGCCATGCGGCGGCCTGGCGCGACGCCCGTGCGGCGGGCACCCCGCTGCCGCTGGGCCGGGCGCAGCCCCCCAAGCGCCCGGCGCGTCCCGAAACGCCCGCGCTTCTGGCCCCGCGCGATGTTCCGCGCCGCCGGACCGGCACGCTGGCGGGGCGCATCGCGCTGCTGCATGCGGTTGCCCATATCGAATTGAACGCGGTTGACCTGCACTGGGACATCATCGCCCGCTTCACCGATACGAAAATGCCGATGGGGTTCTACGACGACTGGGTGAAGGCCGCCGATGAAGAAGCCAAACATTTCAATCTGATCTGCGATTGCCTTGAGGCTTTGGGCAGCCATTACGGGGCCTTGCCTGCCCATGCCGGCATGTGGCGCGCGGCAGAGGACACTGCCGATGATCTTGTGGGGCGGCTGGCCGTTGTGCCCATGGTGCTGGAGGCACGCGGGCTGGATGTGACACCGGGCATGATCGAGATTTTCCGCAAAGCCGGCGACGCGCAGGCGCTGGATGCCCTTTCGGTGATCTATGCCGAAGAGGTGGCGCATGTCGCCTATGGATCGAAATGGTTCCACTTCCTGTGCGGGCGTCAGGACATCGACCCCAAAGAGGTGTTTCATGATCTGGTGCGCAGATACTTCCACGGCGCGCTGAAGCCGCCGTTCAATGAGGAAAAGCGGGCAGAAGCGGGTATTCCGCCGGATTTCTACTGGCCTCTTGCTGAACAGACCCCGCCAAGGACAAGCGATTGAGCCCGCTTCGCATCGGCGGGATTTCGCCGATTTTCCGCACCATCGGCAGCATTCGGGAACCGGCCCTTCAAATGCGTTGCGACCAGACGCTGCCCTCTGTTAGCTGCCGTTGGGCGCTGACATGGGGATGTTTGCGCTGACGCCGGGGCTGATGTGCCCTGACCCATGTGGAAACAACACGGGACTTTCACGTGACGGGGCATCTCTCTTATCGACTGAATGCGGCGCTTGAACGCGTCTTTCCGGAACGGCGGGTCTTCCTTAGATCTGAACAGGACACCCGGTTCATCCGGCTTCGTCCCGTTACCCAGGCCATTGCAGCCGTCGGTGGCGGCCTGTTGGTGGCCTGGCTGATTGTCGCCTCGGCAGTTCTGCTGATGACATCGATTTCGGCCGGTTCGGCCCGCGAGCAGGCCCGGCTGGTCGCCCAAATCTATGAACAGCGCCTGAACGAACTGTCGCAGGACCGGGATTTGCGGTCGGCCGAAGCCGTACAGGCGCAAGAGCGGTTCAATCTGGCGCTGGATCAGGTGTCACGGATGCAATCGGCACTTCTTGCCTCGGAAGACCGCCGCAAAGAGCTGGAGACCGGGATCGAGGTGATCCAGAAGACCCTGCGCCGCACCATCGCCGAACGCGACGATGCCCGCAACGACATGCAGCGCGTGACTCTGGCGATGGCCGAGCAGAGCGGATCGGACACCAGCGATGCCGGGCGCAGCAAGGACGTGCTTGCGACGCTTAAGGTTCTGACCGAAACGCTGGGCGATACGGCCGACGAACGGGATGCGCTTTTTGCCGATGCCGCCCTTGCCCGTGACGAGGCTGCGGAAACCGACCTTGAAATGCGCCTGATGGAAGAACGCAACGATGCGATCTTCGATCAGCTGGAAGATGCGGTCACCGTTTCGATGGAACCGCTGGACAAGATGTTCAAGGCCGTGGGTCTGCAGCCCGAAACCGTGCTCGACCAGGTCCGGCGCGGTTATTCCGGTCAGGGCGGCCCGCTGGTTCCGCTGAATATGTCGACCAAGGGAAGCCCTGCAGTCGCACCAACTTCGGAAGAAATCCGGGCAAATGCCGTTCTGAAAAGTCTTGACCAGATGAACATGTACCGGATCGCGATCAGCAGGGTGCCGTTCGGCACTCCGGTGAAGACCGCCGTGCGCTATACCTCGGGCTTTGGCGGGCGCAAAGACCCGCTGGGGCGCGGCTACCGCATGCACGAGGGTCAGGACATTGCCGGCGCGCACGGCTCACCGATCTACGCGACCGCAGAAGGCGTCGTTACTTACGCCGGTTGGCAAAGCGGCTATGGTCGGCTGATCAAGATCCGGCATGATTTCGGCATTGAAACCCGCTACGGCCATCTGTCGCAAATTAGCGTCAACGTCGGCGAGAAGGTATCGCGCGACGAGCGTATCGGTGATATGGGAAATACAGGCCGGTCGACCGGCACCCATCTTCACTACGAGGTCCGGCTCAGCGGCACTGCCGTCAACCCGATGACCTACATCAAGGCGGCACGAGATGTTTTCTAAAAGCAGAATAAACGAACCCGGTCCCAAGGCAGGCAGCGAGCCTGAACGCCCGAGAATTGCCGAGGACAAGCCGAAGAACACCATGGATTACACCCCCACATCGGCGAAGGCAAAACCTGCGGCCTCGGTCCTGTCCTCTGATCTGACCGTGGTCGGAAATCTGAAGACCACAGGCGACATCCAGATCGAGGGCACGGTCGAAGGCGACATCCGCGCGCATCTGCTGACGGTCGGTGAAACTGCGACGATTCGCGGCGAAGTTGTCGCCGACGACATCGTCGTGAACGGTCGCGTGATCGGCAGGGTGCGCGGGTTGAAGGTTCGGTTGACCTCGACGGCACGCGTCGAAGGCGACATCATCCACAGGACCATCGCAATCGAAAGCGGTGCGCATTTCGAAGGCTCGGTTCAGCGTCAGGACGATCCGCTGGCGACGGGGCGCGCGGCTTTGGCCGCCCCGGCAGCGGCGATTGCAGCCCCCACGGCAAAGCCCGACGCGATCTGAAAGACAGACCCCGCAATCCAATGACAGGCCCTGACGTAACCGTCAGGGCTTTTTGCTGTCGTCAGACCAGCGCCCGCCGGTACAGATGCCATGTTGCATGGCCCAGGACGGGCAGGACGATCAGCAGTCCAAGAAAGCCCGGCAGCATCGCCAGAAAGACCAGCACGGCGATGAAGAACCCCCATCCCAGCATCACCACAGGGCTTGCCTGAACGGTGCCAAAGCTGACGATCATCGCCGTCACGAAATCAATCTCGCGGTCCATCATCAGGGGCAGGCTGACCACGGTAATCGAAAACAGCAACGTGGCAAAAACTGCCCCCACGGCTGTGCCGACCGCCAGCATCGCCAGACCGTTCGGTGTCAGAAAAACCGCAAGTGAAGACGAAACATCGGTCATGGCCGACAGCCCCATGAACAGGGCAAAGATCATATGGGCCAGGAAGTTCCAGAACAGAAAGAAGACCACAATCACCACGGCGATCGAGGGAATCTGGCGGTTCTTTTCGGCCCAGACCACCCCAAGGACCGACCGCCAGCCCAGCGGCCTGCCCTGTTCGATCCGGCGACTGACCTCGTACAGACCGCAGGCGATGAAGGGCCCCAGAATGGGAAAGCCCGCCGCTGCAGGCAAGGTCCACCACAATTGGCCCGACACCGTCAGCGCAAGATACATCACCCAGCCACCCAGCACATAGACAGAGGCGAAGAACAGCCCGAACATCGGGGCCAGGGTGAAGTCGCGCCATCCCTGCCGCAGGGCCTGGGCCAGATCGGCAAAGGTTACGACGTTGATCTCGGGGACCGCCGATGCGGCCACGACCTGTTGCGTCATGCCACGCCCCTCCATTGGACATGGGCCAAGGCTAGCGCACCCGGTAGGTTGCGATCAATCCCGGTGTTCCGGTGGCAGATCAGTCGGCGTTGGCCTCGGCCCGGCTCTTGCCCGCCACGTCCATTGCCAGGGTCGCGGCCATGAAGCGGTCCAGATCACCGTCCAGCACGCCCTGCGTGTCAGATGTCTCGACACCCGTCCGCAGGTCTTTCACCATCTGGTAGGGCTGCAGCACATAGGACCGGATCTGGTTGCCCCAGCCGGCATCACCCTTGTTCTCATGCGCCGCATTGATTGCCGCCGTGCGCTTGTCCAGTTCCAACTGATACAGCCGCGAGCGCAGGGCATTCATCGCAATCTCGCGGTTCTGGTGCTGCGATTTCATCGACGAGGTGACGACGATGTTGGTTGGCAGGTGGGTGATGCGGACCGCCGAGTCGGTGGTGTTCACGTGCTGCCCGCCCGCACCGGACGACCGGTAGGTATCGATGCGGATCTCGTTGTCGGGAATGACGATCTCGATGTTCTCATCCACCACGGGATAGACCCAGATCGAGCTGAACGAGGTATGCCGCCGCGCCGCCGAGTCATAGGGCGAAATCCGCACCAGCCGATGCACGCCCGATTCCGATTTCAGCCAGCCATAGGCATTCGGCCCGCTGATCTTGTAAGAGGCGGATTTGATTCCGGCTTCTTCCCCGGCACTTTCCGACATCAGCTCAACACTGTAGCCCTTCTTCTCGGCCCAGCGCACATACATGCGCGCAAGCATGTTGGCCCAATCGCAGCTTTCCGTGCCGCCCGCGCCCGCATTCACCTCCAGGAAGGTATCATTGCCATCGGCTTCGCCGTTCAGCAGCGCTTCCACCTCTTTGGCAGACGCCAGCGCCATCAGGTCCCGCAGCGCCTGTTCGGCCTCGGCTACGATTTCGGCATCCTCCTCGGCCTCTCCAAGCTCGATCAGCTCGACATTGTCGCGCAGGCCAGCGTCGATGTGCCGGTAGGTCGATACAGCGTCCAGCAGCGCTTGCCGGTCGCGCATCAGTTTCTGTGCACGGGCGGGGTCGGACCACAGATCGCCATGCTCCAGCATGGCGTTGAATTCTTCCAGCCGGTGCGGCGCTGTTTCCCAGCCCATCCGCTGGCCCAGCAATTTCAGCGACTTTTCAATCGCCTCCACGTTGTTCTGCGTCTCGGCGCGCATCGGTCTGGTTCCGTTTCCCTGGGTTCAGCAAGGCGTGATAGCGGGTCGGGGCCGTTGGGGCAAGGGCGGGGCAGACCCCGCCCGCGTCAGTACAGCCCGCCCGAACTCAACGTGCCGAAATCGGCTTTCTTCGGAATCACCTTGGTCTCGCCGGTCGACGTGGTCACCGCCTGCCCGCCTTCGAATCCGTCGGTTTCCCCTTTTGCGAACAGCGGCAGGTTGGACCCCATGGCAAAGCCGCCATCCACCACCGCCATGCCGACCTCCGGACCCTGGCCGTCGCGGAAGAACTCGGCGACCACGTTATCGCCGGTGGCATCTTCGTAAAGAATCGCGCCGGTGAAGCGATCGATCTTCTGGAAGTACCCGCCCGGCGGCACGGCAAACTCGGTGCCGCCGTATTTGGCCACGGCCTTGGTCATGAACTCCTGAAACACCGGGCCGCACAGCCCGCCGCCCGACTCCGATCCCAGGCTGCGCGGCTGGTCATAGCCGATGTAGCAGCCCGCCACGACGTTCGAGGTATAGCCGATGAACCACACGTCCTTGGCATCATTGGTGGTGCCGGACTTGCCTGCAACCGGCACCGGCAGGGTGATGTCGCGCCCCGTTCCGCGCTCGATCACGCCCTGCATCATCGAGGTCAGCTGATAGGCGGTGATCGCATCCATCACCCGGTCGCGGTCCGATACGATCCGCGGGGCCACACCCATATTCAGACTGGCAAGCTGGCAATCCGGGCATTTGCGCTGGTCATGGCGGTAGATCGTCTTGCCGAACCTGTCCTGCACCCGGTCCACCAGCGTCGGCTCCACCCGTTCGCCGCCATTGGCGAACATGGCATAGGCCGCCACCATCTTGAACAGCGTGGTTTCCTGCGCGCCCAGCGAGTTTGCCAGGAAGGGATTCATCGGCTCGTAGACGCCAAAGCGTTCGGCATAGCCCGCAACGGTCTCCATCCCGATTTCCTGGGCAATCCGCACGGTCATCAGGTTCCGGCTTTGCTCGATGCCCGTGCGCAGCGGTGCAGGGCCATAGAACTTGTTCGACGCATTCTTCGGCTTCCACAGGCCTTCGGGCGTGTTCACCTCGATGGGCGCATCGACGACGATGGTTGCCGGGCTGAAACCGGAATCCAGCGCCGCTGCATAGACAAAAGGCTTGAAGCTGGATCCAGGCTGACGCTGCGCCTGAGTGGCGCGGTTGAATTCGGACTCCTGAAAGCTGAAGCCGCCCTGTATCGCCAGCACCCGGCCCGTGTTCACGTCCATTGCCATGAACCCGCCCGCGACCTCGGGCACCTGGCGCAGCGACCAGCGAAGGAAGCTGCCGTCATCGTCGCTGGTCACGGCCCGTACCAGAACGATATCGCCGACCGACACAAGATCGGACGCCTCGTTGGCCTTCGGGCCAAGCCGCCCATCTGCCTGGCGCTTGCGCGCCCAGGTCACATCTTTGGCCGGAATGAAATGGCCATCGCTGTCGTCGTCGATCCCTTCGATGCCGATTCGCGCCGCATCCCCTTCAATCGACAGGACCACGGCCGGATACCAGCCCTCGATGTCGCGCGGCACTTCGGCCTCTGACAGGGCCGCGCGCCAGTCGGCCTCGCTGCCCAGCTTGTCCGTGGCGATGACTTTGAGGGTTCCGCGCCAGACGCCCTGTGACCGATCATATTTCTCCAGCCCGGCCCGCAGCGCCCTGGCGGCCTCCTTTTGCAGATCGGGGTCTGCGGTGGCCCGAATCGTCAGGCCGCCCGTGAACAG
>Ga0164292_10003860_pt1 | contig 12232 bp, 6 predicted proteins | sample GEODES117metaG_FD_111486 | JGI IMG/M metagenome (GOLD analysis project Ga0164292, IMG submission 111486) | Eutrophic lake water microbial communities from Lake Mendota, Wisconsin, USA - GEODES117 metaG | ecosystem: Environmental > Aquatic > Freshwater > Lake | place: USA: Lake Mendota, Wisconsin... | reverse complement strand
TCTCGACGCGATCCGGCTTGAAGCCAAAGCGAATCAAGCCAAGGTCGAACAGGAGTTGACGGTCGCACGCTCCTGAGGGAGCCTCAGCGCGTACCATCAGGCACGTACCAAGCGCGTACCAAAAAGGGGCAACATGTTTGAACAGACCTTTAAGAACATCGACGACATCCTGCACAAGGATGCCGGCTGCACAAGCGAGCTCGACTACACCGAGCAGTCGTCGTGGCTGCTCTTCCTGAAGTACCTGGACGCACTTGAGCAGGACAAGGCTACGGAAGCCGCCCTCCAGAAGAAGAGCTACGCCCACATCATCGATGCGAAGTACCGCTGGTCAACGTGGGCAGCCCCGCGGGGTACCAACGGCAAGGTTGACCACAACAAAGCCGCCACGGGACCCGACCTGATCGACTACGTCAACCAGAAGCTAATCCCGTACCTGCGTTCCTTCAAGGAGAAGGCAACGAGCCCAGACACCATTGAATACAAGATCGGCGAGATCTTCAGCGAGATCAGCAACCGCATCCAGAGCGGGTACAACCTGCGGGAAGTGATTGACCACATCGACGAACTTGAGTTTGGCGCGCAGACGCAGAAGCACGAACTCTCACACCTCTACGAGGCGAAGATCAAGAACATGGGCAACGCCGGCCGCAATGGTGGCGAGTACTACACCCCGCGCCCGCTCATTCGTGCGCTGATCAAGGTCGTTGACCCGAAGATTGGCGAAACGATCTGCGACCCCGCAGTCGGCTCAGCCGGCTTCTTGTGCGAGGCGTATGAGTACCTGAAGGAGCAGAACCCAAAGCGCACCACCGAGCAGGACCAGATCCTTCAGAAGCGCACCTTCTACGGCAAGGAGAAGAAGTCACTCGCCTACGTGATTGCAATCATGAACATGATCCTGCACGGCATTGAGACGCCAAACATTCTGCACACCAACACGCTCGCCGAGAACCTAGCCGACGTGCAGGAGAAGGATCGCTTTGACATCATCCTGGCGAACCCACCATTCGGCGGGAAAGAGCGCGCCGAGGTGCAGCAGAACTTCCCAATCCGCACCGGCGAAACCGCATACCTCTTCCTGCAACACTTCATCAAGATCATGAAGGCGGGCGGCAGGGGCGGTGTGGTGATTAAGAACACCTTCCTCTCCAACACCGACAACGCTTCTGTTGCCCTGCGCAAGAAGCTGCTGGAAGAGTGCAACCTGCACACGATCATGGACTGCCCGAGTGGCACCTTCCTTGGCGCAGGCGTGAAGACCGTGATCCTCTTCTTTGAGAAGGGCGCCCCCACCCGCAAGGTTTGGTATTACCAGCTTGATCCCGGCCGCAGTATGGGGAAGACAAACTCGCTCAACGACGATGACTTGACTGAGTTTGTGACCCTGCAAAAGAAGAAAGCCGAATCACCAAAAAGCTGGAGCGTGGATGTCTTCACGCTCAACCAGGACACCTTTGACCTATCAGTAAAGAACCCAAATGCACCTGAAGAGGCACCACTAAAGACGCCGATTGAGATTCTCAAAGAGATTGCTGCGCTTGATGCCGAGAGCGCTGAGGTGCTCAAGGAAATAAAGGCGCTCCTATGAGCTGGCCAATCCGCTCTCTCGCGGAGGTTGCCCCAATCCGCTCTAGGAAGCCTGAGTTCTTTGATGGCGCCCGCCGTTACTACTCCACTGGCGCCGTTGGAAAAAGCGGTGAACTAGATTCGCCAGAACTTGTCACTTTCGTCGAACGGCCGAGTCGAGCAAATTCCATGCCCAGAATTGGGGACGTCGGATTTGCTCGCATGAATGGCACCCAGAAAGTAGTGCTGATCAGTGAGGCCGAGTTAGGCTCACTGTTCTCGACCGGCTTCTGCTTTCTTGAGCCCAATGACGCACTCGATTCCAAGTACCTATTCTACTTTTTGACCTCTGAGGGATTCCAGAGTGAAAAAAACGCACTGGCTGGCGAAGGAATCATGGGAGGCATCAAAAACTCTGATGTTGCAAACATGCAAATCCCACTTCCGCCACTGCCCGAACAGCAGCGCATCGTGCGCCTGCTTGATGAAGCGTTTGAGGGGATCGCCACCGCCAAGGCCAACGCTGAGAAGAGTCTCCAGAACGCATACAAGCTTCTTAATGTATACCTAGCGTCCGTTTTTACGAATACCAAAGGAGATTGGGATCAAAAAAACCTAGGCGATGTTTGCACATTTGAAAACGGGGACCGTGGCGAAAATTATCCGTCGGCATCCGTTAGGACACCAACAGGGGTGCCATTTATCAATGCTGGCCACTTAACTGAAGGAAAAGTTGATTTTAGATCAATGGATTACATTCCAAAAAGTCGCTTCGACTTGCTGAGCAACGGAAAGATCCGTCCTGGAGATATTCTTTTCTGCCTCCGCGGTTCCCTCGGGAAGTTTGCGACGGTAGGGGATCTCTCCGAGGGCGCCATCGCCTCTTCGTTGGTCATTATTAGAACCGAAAAGATGCTGTTGCCAGAATTTCTGCTGGGTTATCTGAAGAGCCCATTGTGTGCTGCAATGATCCAAAAACACAAAGGGGGAACCGCCCAGCCTAATCTTTCGGCTGCAAGTCTGCGAAGCTTCGTGATGCCACTTCCTCGGGTTTCTGATCAACAGAGAATTGTGGATGGTGTTAACTCTTTTAGCGACGCAATTGATCGCTTATCAGAAATATACAAAACAAAGGCTTATGCACTATCAGCCTTGGAGAATTCCATACTCAATAGATCTTTCGTCAGCGATGCGACAGGTGCCTGATGAACGAAGCAGATACGCGCGCTAATCTCATCGACCCAGCCCTTAAGGCCGCAGGCTGGGGTGATGCAGGTGAAGGCAAGATCCTGCGTGAGTTTGTGATTGCCCCGGGGCGTATCGAGGGGCGCGGCAAGAAGCGCAGCCTCGTCAAGGCTGATTACGTTTTGATCTACCGCAATCACCAGCTAGCGATAGTTGAGGCCAAGTCCGATGAACATGCAGTGACTGAAGGGGTCAGTCAAGCGAAGGACTACGCCCAGAAGATGAGCGTGCGCTTCACTTATGCCACCAACGGCAAGGGCATCTACGAGATCGATATGGAGACTGGTGCCGAGCGCGAAGTGCCCCGCTATCCCACGCCCCAGGAGCTCTGGGACCGTACTTTCGCTGTGCAGAACGCATGGCGAGATCGCTTCGCGACCGTGCCTCCGCACGATAAGGGCGGCATGTACGACGGGCGCTTCTATCAGACGACTGCCATCGAGAAGTCACTCGAAGCCATCGCCGCAGGGAAGGACCGCATCCTGCTGACGCTCGCCACCGGTACAGGCAAGACGATGATTGCCTTTCAGATCGCCTGGAAGCTCTTCCACAGCCGCTGGAATCTGAGCCGCGAGCCCAACCGCCTGCCACGCATCCTCTTTCTGGCTGACCGTAACATCCTCGCAAACCAGGCGTTTAACGGTTTCTCTGGGTTTGAAGAAGATGCGCTGATTCGGATTACGCCAGAAGACATCAAGAAGAAGGGGAAGGTGCCCAAGAACGCGAGCATCTTCTTCACTATCTTCCAGACCTTCATGAGCGGTCCAGTGGTGAACGGTGAGCCAACCCCGTACTTCGGTGACTATCCACCCGACTTCTTTGACTTCATCGTGATCGACGAGTGCCACCGTGGTGGAGCGAAAGACGAGGGGAACTGGCGCAAGATCATGGAGTACTTCAAGCCTGCCGTGCAGCTCGGCTTGACTGCCACGCCAAAGCGTAAGGACAACGTTGATACCTACAAGTACTTCGGTGAGCCGGTCTATACGTACTCCCTGAAAGAGGGCATTAACGACGGGTTCCTGACGCCATTCAAGGTGAAGCAGATCAGCACGACGCTTGATGAGTACATCTACACGCCTGATGACTTCGTGATTGAAGGTGATGTTGAGGCAGGGAAGCTGTACGCAGAGAAAGACTTCAACAAGTCCATTGAGATCCGTGCCCGGGAGCTAGAGCGGGTCAAGATCTTCATGGACGACATCGACCAGAACGAGAAGACGCTCGTCTTCTGTGCCAACCAGGCTCATGCGTCTCTTGTGCGGGATTTGATCAACCAGGTAAAGACGAGCAAGGACCCTCGCTACTGCGTCCGCGTGACCGCAGATGAAGGGGAACTTGGCGACCTGGCCCTCCGCGACTTCCAAGACAACGAGAAGAGGATCCCGACGATCCTCACCACCTCGCAGAAGCTCTCCACCGGCGTGGACGCACGGAATATTCGGAACATTGTTCTGATACGGCCGATTGAGTCCATGATCGAGTTCAAGCAGATCATCGGCCGCGGCACCCGCCTCTTTGACGGGAAGGACTACTTCACGATCTATGACTTCGTGAAGGCGCACCATCACTTCAGTGATCCAGAGTGGGACGGCGAGCCAATGGAGCCTGTGGCGACTACGCGGGTCACCACTCGTGAGCCAGAGCGCCCAGACGAGCCAAATGAACCCGTACAGTCACGACCGCAAAAGGCGCTCATCAAGCTTGCCGACGGCAAGGAGCGCACGATCCAGCACATGATGTCGACCACCTTCTGGCACCCGGACGGCACGCCAATGAGCGCGCAGCAGTTCATGGAGTCGCTCTACGGCCACCTTCCTGAACTCTTCAAGAGTGAAGAGGAACTACGTCGCATCTGGAGTGCACCAGATACGCGCAGCCGGCTCCTGGATGGCCTTGCCGAGAAGGGCTTTGGCGAGGAGCAGCTAGAGGAGATGCAGGCAATCATCGATGCAGAGAAGAGCGACCTATTCGATGTTCTGGCGCATGTGGCATTTGCCCGCGCCCCAATTGAGCGCAAGGTCCGTGCTGAACAGGCACGTGGCGCAATCCGCTCGGAGTTCAGTGCCAAGCAGCAGGAGTTCCTGGACTTTGTGCTTGGCCAGTACGTAGCAGTTGGCGTCGGAGAGCTCAGCACCGAGAAGCTCGCCCCTCTATTGAATCTCAAGTACCAGCACTCCATCCGCGACGCAGTCTCTGACCTCGGCACACCAGACTCTATTGCGGCTGCCTTCTCAGGCTTCCAGCGGCATCTATATCAAGCGGTAAACGCCGCATGACCATAGATGGAGAATCGCTAATCCCACTCGGGCTTAGCTTGTTCTTTCTTTATGTCGCCAGAGGCGGAGATTGGAAGGAGAGCGCGCGCCCAGTACACATGAAATCAGACCGCAGGTGGACCTTGCTTTGGTACGCGATAGCAGTGTTCTTCTTTCTCGCCGGTTTGAAGAACCTCCTAAATCTCCCATAGAGAACCAGTAAAGATCCTGAAAACCTTTTCATTCTAGAGATGGAATTCCACAGAGCCACGGGCATATTGTGAGTGACCGTCGGACCAGGGCGCATTTATGACAAGCGATACAACTCTTTAAAAGCACTTTCCCCACAGCCCGCGTCCCGCAGCCTTCGCCTTGCGCGCAGCGTTGAGGAGGCGCTGGTCAAAAGCACCACGTGCACCGTCAGGGAGGTAAGGCACCGCAGCACCGCGTCTAACCATTGCAAGGTTGACCAGGAACTCTGAGTTCCACACCCACGCCTGCAAGATGCTGTCTGCATCTTCTTCGGGGAGGTTCGGATCCGTGGTGATGCTCACGGGCATTCCTTCAAGGATCATCGTCGCAAGTTCTAGTTCGGCTTCTTCGCCGTAGCAATCAATCCCAGCCTCAGGTGCGTCAATCTGCGCGAGGCGAATCGGGATGATGTCCTCATACGCCACGCACTCGTACCCACGTGAGATGCAGAGTTCAAATACATCCGAACCGTTGAGATCCACCATCACACCGTCAATAAACGTTGGCCCATCAATGATCGACGTGCCGTCCTCATAGACATACGCCGGAATCAGCAGATTCCACGGCGACGCGGTGTCTGGCGTTGGCGTGGGGAACGGCTCAGGTGTTTGGAGTGGCGTGGTGATGAGGGATGGCGAGGGTGTTAATCCTCCAACACCGCCACGCTCAGGAGCCGAGCAGCCAGCCCCAGTCACCAATAGAGCAGTAGCTACAAGCCAGACCAGAGGACGCATCACCTTCCAAGTATGCGTTTTGGCTCCCTTCATGCCTAGAACCTGGCACGGGCCTCGCCAGAATGTGGATAAGTTTCGCGCGAGGGGGTCTCATTTTCATCCGAAAGTGAGGTAGGCTCCTCAGCCCAGCACAGCAAGGAGGCCACATGAGCCCGCTCCGCCGCACCGCCTCCATGCTCGTGCTTCTTGCGCTGCTCATTGGCGTCTCTGCCTCTCCAGCCCGAACAACTGCGGCAGGAGGCATCCAGCCATCCGATGTCGTACTCGCCTTCGACTTCTCCGCCTCCATGAAAGAAGACGGCAAGAACATTGATACGGCGAATGCATTGCAAACTCTTGCACAAAAAATTAGCGGAAAGACTCAAGAACTTATAACTAGCTCCATTACAGTTCACCTGATTTGGTTCCGGGGAAGTGCAGTGCCAGTTCCTAATTGTGAGGTAATTCAGCTCACTACAGAAAGCTCAGTATCGCAATTTGCCAACTGTTTAGAAACTATCTCTGAAGCCTACCGTGCGGGGCCAGCTAAGTGGCAAAGCGATGTTGGGAAGATTGCTGGCACGAATTACTCTGCAGCTTTTGATGCCGCAATCGGACTTCTTCGTGAAGGAAGCATGAAGAGGCCTGCTGTAATCTTTTTTACAGACGGAAAGCATACGGGGGCAGATCGGAAGACTCCGACGAGTAGAAGTTGGCTAGACGCGATCATTGCACAGCTTAGATCCCTAAAGAGCAGGGCAGTACTTCCAGTCGGGCTTGATGTGTCCGCTGCAGCGGTCTCAGTGCTTGAAGAGCTTAGAAACCAAACCAACCTATCTGGCTGCCCTGAAACTGGGGCGGGACGTATTGATTGGCCAGTCGTGTCTTTCAAAACAGGTGCAGAAGCAGGGAAATCTGTAGCTGATGCATTCACCGCGATAACTTGCGTAAAAGTTGATGCTGAGCCAGAGAAGCCAGATGCGCCACAGCCTCCTGCTGTATCTGGTGGCGATAGCTCTGCTTCAGTTACGGTTGAAAAGCCAGGCGAAAATGGATCGCCGATTAGTGGTTATCAGCATGAATGCATTCCTACCAATGGCGGTGACGCAATAACCAAAGAGAGCACGCTTCCGGAAGCGCAGGTCGGCGGACTTCAGAACGGTGATGAATATCGTTGCCGTTCAGCTGCAGTTAATGGGGTAGGCCAAGGAGATTGGTCTGAAGCATCAAGTGCATTTACACCATGCTCTGGGCTGCTTGGCTGCAACCCATGGATGCTTCCACTGCTTCTCCTTCTGCTGCTCCTTACGCTCCTTGCCGCGATTGCATTGGCAATCTGGGCATGGCGCCAGCGCACGCGCGGATATGTGGTGGCAAGCGTTGCTGGATTCCCGCAGGTGAACCTGCTGCGTGGTCCAAAAACAGGGATGAGCTTTGTCAGCAGCTCGACCCCAAGTGAAGTAGATGGGCTACGTCGCGACATTCAATCAACGTCGCACGTTGCGATTGAGAACCTTGGCGGAGGCCGATTTAAGTGGACTGACCGCGCAACGAGCGGAATCGCTGAGGCTGGTCAGTCATTCACCGTGACAGATCCAACCGGTACGCCGCGCGAAGTGAAGCTGCGCGCGTTCGGCGGGCGCCCAAAGAATGTGCAAACTACCGTTTCTGTGCCGGGCGCGGCTGGCACACCAACGACGGCGACATGGGGTTCTGGCGGTTCCGGCTGGGATGGCGACGGCTCCTCGTCAACTGGTAGTGGCTGGTGATGCAGCGCGTAGTAGTTAATGGGCAGGCAGAGTTGAAAGGAATGAAGGAATGAGTTTCGCAGCACGCATGGTCTATATCGGCGTTGGAGGCACAGGCCTAGATATTGGTCGGAGCCTTGAGCAAATGCTTCGTGATGAGATCACCGGGCCTGATGGGCGCCGCCTGATCTCCCGCGGGGGCTCATTCGGCGGATTTCAGCCTCGACAGCTTCCTGGATTCCTGCAGACCCTTTACCTCGATTTCAGCGAACAAGAGCTAGTAACCCTTCAGAACGAATTGGTTCCCGGCGCAGGGGATGTTGTAGCGAAGACCGCAACGTTCATTAAGGCGCTGAGCAGCGCCGGCCATGCCTCATCAGACGTAACGAATCTCTTGCGCAGCTCAACAACCGCCGCGCCGATCGTTGCCGATTGGCTCCCACCTAAGTTGAGCGATTGGGGTAACGAACCAACCTTTGCCCCTCTTGCAACAGGTGCCGGTCAATACCCAACTATTGGACGCGCCGCACTTTTTGCCTACATGGAGCGCTTCGGCGCCGAGGCACTGATGCGAGATCTCCGCCGCCCACTTGAGTCAATCAATGCTTCTATGGGGCAACTTGAAGAGTACACAGGCAACGCGAATCCTTCGCGGACGGTCTACTTCATGGTGGGCGGCTCACTATCTGGAGGGACCGGAGGCGGGCTCTTCACTGATGTGATTCGCTTGGTCGCGCACGCTGCACAAGAAAAGCTTGGCACTACGCCATTCGTAGTGGTACCACTCATCTTGCTGCCAAGCGCCTTTGACAAAGCGCTCGCTCCAGGAAAGCGAAAGGCTGCCACGCTGAACGCGATTCGCGGCCTTGCAGACCTCGGTGCACTTATTGATGAGCAAAACGCGCCGACACAGGCTGGGGAGAAAGCCACACGAAGATATCCGGATGGTGGGAGCGGCCAAGGGGCTATCACCACGATTCTTCCAGATGCATCTGTAAAAGCGGCCTTCGTCTTCCATCGACCGGTTGACGTGCCGAGCGCGAAAGCGCTTGCTGAGCGCACCGCGCGCTTTGCGATGAACCTACTGCGTCAGCCGTCGGCTGACAAAGCCGATTCAACGACAGCGTCTACTGGTCGCACGATGATTTTGATGGACAAGCTAGTCAACAACTCAGCACTTCTTTACGAGCCTCACCCAACGTTCTTGGGGCGCCGCCCATTCGCTAGTTCAGCATGCGTCTCAATCTCTGATGGGCGTGAGCTCTACGTGGACTATGTGACAAAGCAGATTGTGGCGGCAGTCCTCGCAGACGACGGAGCAAAGTATTCTCCAGAGGAGGAAGAGAGTCGCGCTAGCTTGATTGATCTGGAGTTGAAAATTTCTCCCCCAGAGATTGCGCCGTTCCCTCCACAGTTGCGTTCGAGCATTGTCAACGTGGCAGAAGTTTCGGTTGAAGGCGTTAACGATACGTTGATTCCGTACTTCAACAAACTGAATAGCGTTGCTACGCAAGATGGTAAAGGTATTGATGGCACTGTTCCAGATAATTACTCCGCAGGAGCAGCTTCTGCATTCGAAAAAGCATCTCGTGTGATTGGTTCGAACACTGAATGGATCAGCATGCTGAAGGGCACGGCTGAGCGCAGGAAGAAGGACATCCTCTGGCTCCTAAGCGCAGCGGACGTGGCCGCCAAGAAGTGGGGTAATGGCGCACTCGCGGGGGTTCCACGCCAGGTTGTCCCAGCGCCAACCGCCCAGGACCTTGTGGACGTCAGCAGGGGTGGGCTTTTCGGGCGGAAGAAGGAAGCAACGCTGAGTGAGGGCGGACTCGCAAGGCTTAAGGCCCATGAAGCGAGTCGTGTTGACGCTACATGGCGAAACTATCTACAGAACAAGCAAGGCACCGCCCAACGCTTCAAAGACGCGGCCGTTGGGTTCCAGCAGCGACTCCGTGAGACAGATGGTGCACTTGCAGACTGGGCTTCTGGCTTCACTGAAGTCAAGCAGAAAGACTTTGAGGTAAGTCTTCAGCAGCGTCTTGGTGTCGCCCGGGATTTGACGAAGCTTGAAAGCGACGTGCTTCGGGAGCTTGGTCGCAAGTGGGGAGTTGGTGACACGAGCAAAGTCACAATTGGGCGTGCGCTCCTTGAGAAGTGCCAAGATCTAGCACTTGAGAACTGGATCCGAGTTGACCAAGGAGCACCAGAAATGCTCATAGTCCGCCTGCTTAAAGCCGCGGAGCCCATCGTCAGTCAGGCGTTTGACCAGCCGGACGTGTTTCCGACACTTGGGCACATCCTGCGTGAGTGGGCGTCCCCTGACGGGAAAGAGCTGTCCGATGAGGCACGCTTCTTCCAGAGCCGCTTACTAGCCTCAATTTCAGACGCTTTCATTCCGCCATCCATGGATAGGGAAGTTGAGCCGATGATTAGCGTCGCTTATCCGGACGATGCAAACCTCGAAGTAGAAGTCAAGTTGAAGGAGGCCTTGAGCAGCCACCCATCTCTTGAGAGATTCTTGCGCCAATCAGAACCAACATTCTTGCCGCGCTCGGCCTCAAACACAATCGTAATATCCGTTTCACTCGTGGGGCAGGGCTTGATTGATATCGAAGGTGGCGCGTCGGGACTAAACACCTGGATTGAAGCGGCATTCCGTCCAGAGCCAACCGATCGTCTCGCATGGAGGCAGCGCATTGGCTATCGCGATCCAATCTCGTTCATTGAAGGTGATCTAAAGGTGGAGCTCGTTCAACGGATGCTCGCAGCGGCTTGGAATGGTGAGCTAACATCTAAGCGAGTCCAAAACCAAGACGGCGGTTCTTTTGCATCGCTTAGCTTGCAGTTTGCTCAAGACGGCTCTACCGTTCTGAACGTTCCGCTTGACAAGATGCCGTTCTCAAACTTCCTTGCACCACTCCCAGACGCATGGTTACGAGAGATCACGCGGCGCTATGCTGCGGATACGATCTCCGTGTCGGAGGTGCTCAGAGAGCTTGCACGGTGTATTCCGATCGGCTTTGTTGAGCGTGAGCTTCCAAATGAAGATCACTTCGCGGATCCGAATGCCCGCAACGACGAAGGTGTGCGGAAAGTAGACCCAATGCCACGCAATAGTGAAGATGACCGAAGAAACGGACATCTATTCCTTGAGTTTGATGAAGCTGTAAATCCGCACGGTGCTGGTCATCGTGAACGAGTGATTTTCGCTGAGCTCGTCAAGAAACTGGAAAAGGACGGAAAAGAGACCGAAAAACGCCGTAACCAGATCCTTGAGTACAAGGGGTTTTGGAGCGATACAGTGCCCCGTGCCCTTAAGCGTTCGTTCGGAACACTTGGCTATGGATCACTGCGCGAAGCGGTGGATGAACTTGCAGCGCGAGCAAATCAGCGGGCAAAGAAGTAGCACGTGCCGGTCCTTACGATCGACCTAGGGGACGCACGCGTCCGTGAGGCCGCACGTAACTCTGCGCCTGGGCGCTTCATCCCGGACGCGTGGGAGTCTCTTTCAGGCGAGAGGGTGTCACTCGTTGACGCGCCACTGCGCCTTTTGGTTCTGATCCCACTTGATGCGAGTCTTGCAGCAGAATCTGAGGCTATCGCCGCCGCAATTCTAGGAAGTGATCCAGCCCCGCACGCGATCGGTGCGCTACTGCCAGTTGGTGCGAGTGCTGAAGGCGTAACGTCACGCGTGATCCCCGAGTGGTTTGCAATGGGTGATGCCATGCGATTCATTGAGTTGCGATCAGAAGAGGCAAGCATTGCAAATCCACGAACCGGAGTATCTTCTGTCACCACTGGAGCATCGAGCGGTTGGACAGAAGATTTCCGGAAGGATGTCCTCAGCCACCTGACGGACCCAGAGTTGTTTGATGCAGCGTGGCGTGCAATCCCACGAAACCGCCCTTCGGCTGTTGGTCTCCGGATTGTGTCGCTCGGCGAGGGCCGGAGCCGTGCGGTTGCCGACCTGGCGTTGCGGCTCGCTGAAGAACTAGATCCCGATCGCGAGCCAGAAACCGGAGTCGAACTTCCAGAGCGCTGGGAGCTCGATAAGCGCCTCTACCCAATCCAGCCACCGTACCCAACTGACCCCTCCTATATCGCTGCCCTCCCAGCCCCCATCCGTGGTCTTGCCGCCGTCAAACGCGGCAACCCCATCGCAATTGCTTCCCGAACAACGAGCCAGTACGAGGACGCCGTAGCACTTGGCCTTGGAATGCTGAAGAGTGAGCCGCCTCGCCTCCGCGCGTTGATTGAGCAGGCGGAGCGTACAGAAGAGGACGGCCCGTACCTTGACCCAGTGGGTGCGGCAACGCTAGAAGCCGAGTTTCCAGGCGCGGTGTTTGGTGACAGCCTGGCACGCGAATACGCCGAAAAGGATGATGCTGCTGAAAGGGTGGGCGAGCTGCTGAACCAGGCCGCCGATTCCCAGGCTGATGGACTGTCT
>Ga0164292_10003858_pt1 | contig 12233 bp, 9 predicted proteins | sample GEODES117metaG_FD_111486 | JGI IMG/M metagenome (GOLD analysis project Ga0164292, IMG submission 111486) | Eutrophic lake water microbial communities from Lake Mendota, Wisconsin, USA - GEODES117 metaG | ecosystem: Environmental > Aquatic > Freshwater > Lake | place: USA: Lake Mendota, Wisconsin... | reverse complement strand
GCTTCCTGATGTATGCTTGGGAAGCTGGAAACCTGTAAAAATCGACGCCTTCAGTTTGGTCGGTTCCCTGGCATTCCGCGAATTGAAGTTAGAATGCCGGGCGAGGCACTTCAGAAGCTGAATCGTGCTCGCACTGGCCGCCAGACGCCGGCCCCCCCTCTCCGGACCACCCGCCATCGCCTCTTGGACGTTCCCTATGGCAATCGACCCGCCAACTCCCCCTGCTCCAGGCACTGCGGCCAGGATTCGAAACTTTCCGATCGAAGCTTGGAGTCCGTCCGGTCGGGTCATGCGACAAGACCACTTGGTAATTGAAGAGCCAATGGAAATCAGGCTGCTGTTTGGGCGGCCGGAAAAAAGGATTGTTCGCAGTCTTTCGGTTACCATGCGAACACCGGGAGAGGATGAAGAACTCGCGGCCGGTTTTCTGTTCACTGAGGGGATCCTGACCACTCCGGATCAAATCGAAGGGATTGAAGCCCGCGGGGTGGATGCCAGCGGACAGCCGACGGGAAATACGATTCGGGTCGCCCTCCGCCCAGAAGTCGAAATCGATTTTGCCAAACTCCAGCGGCATTTTTATACCAGCAGCAGTTGTGGCGTTTGCGGCAAAGCCTCCTTGGAGTTGCTGGAGTTGCGGGGGGCCTCGCCGGTCACTTCGTCCTGGAAGATTCCGGGCAGCTTGGTCCACCAGCTCCCGGACCTCTTGCGAGCGGCTCAGCCGACCTTTGAGTTGACCGGCGGGCTGCATGCTGCGGGTTTGTTTGACTCGGAGGGACACCTGCACACGGTTCGAGAGGATGTCGGCCGCCACAATGCCGTCGACAAGCTTTTTGGCCGCGCGTTTCTCGACCGCCAAATGCCGCTGGAACAGTTCGGCTTGGTAATCAGCGGCCGAGTCAGTTTTGAAATCATGCAAAAGGCACTGGCCGCCCAGATCCCAATCATCATTGCGGTTGGAGCGCCGACCAGCCTCGCTGTCGAATTGGCCGCCCAATACGGCCTGACACTCGTCGGCTTCACGTCAGCTTCACGAATGAACGTGTATGCCGGCCAGGAGCGGCTTGAGCCGTAGGCAGATATTGCCCCAGCCCGGCTCCGCATCGCAGTTGCAGCCGGGTTGCGATCAGCTGCCGTGGGCTAGCGGCTGGCTACAACTCACAGCATCTGCATTTTCCCGAATCACGGCTGCGACAAAATTTTAGCCCTATCCCGTTTCCCCTCGCTCGTGTACTCTTGGAACCAGATTGAGCCTTCGAAGGTTACACAGTTTCGAAAAACGGCTCGGCTGACGGTCCCATCCAGAGTGAGAATTCTCACTGCTTTCCATGGCAAGTTCAGCCCCTTGCTGTTTCAATTTCCCGCCCCACAGCAGCTTCCTGGTTGGCATTCACTCGATTGGCGTTGTCCAAATGCAGTGATGTCCAATCGCCGTCGCTGAGTGAGTGGTTTTCGGGCGATTTGGGCTAAATACCGCGACAAGTCTTCTGCTGGTGTCTGCCGCTTCAATCAGCGGCTTATCAAATCCCAGCTGCGTGTACTGAAGTTACGTGAAGCAACGTCGCAACCTGTGCCGAACCAGTTATTGGTGGGTAAATCACCCGGCAAGACCAGGTTCGAAAACGCGACGCGTGCCACTCTTCATCCAGGGCTTGATTGGCCTTTGGGACGGAGTACCGCTGTAGCCCCGATTGGCGAACGAGTGTTTTCGCCGAATTTCCTGGCACATTCCTTTTTTTCCGCATCAGCTCCAGTCATTCGATTCGTTTTCGAATGGTGGCTGTTGTGCGGCGATCCAGACTGGTCTGCCCGAACTGGGTCAATCAGACGGGTTAATCAAACCAGGCCAACTTGCGGCTGCCAGGCACGTCCTGAAAGAGTTGCAGCGAGGGCCCGGGCCCCTATTTGCTTTGCTGAACAAAATGAACCAAGAAAAGACAATGAACGAACACGAAATGCCCGAAAACTGTCACGCTGATCAACCTGGCCAAACTGCGGCCGAAGTCCCGCATGCCCAGCAGTTGTTGTTTGCTGACTCCCAAGATGAGACTTGCTCCACTGGCGATTCTGCCGTCTGCAGCCAGGCCGCAGAAGCAAGCAACTCGGCCGGCCACATTGGCTCGCCAGAAGCCGCGGAACTCGATGTACCGCCACAGCTCAATCTGCCAGTCGAAGTTCTGCTGGAAGTGGACGCCGACGAGGATGATGAAGAGGATCAAGAAGATCATCGATTAGTTGATTCGTCGTCCGAAGGGACGGCGCTTGCAACTGCTGAAGCAACCGGACAGACCGACGATGCAGAGCAATCGGTTGCCGCGCGGTTGCCCGCCTTCGCCGCACTCGGCTTGGGTGAGAAGTTGCTGCAGGCACTGGAGAAATCGGGTTACGAGCAACCGACTCCGATTCAGGCGGCGATTATTCCCGAAATGATTGCTGGCCGCGACGTGCTCGCTCAATCGCAGACCGGTTCAGGGAAGACGGCCGCGTTTGCCTTGCCAATTCTGTCACGGCTCGATCGCGTGCAAAAGAAACCCCAAGTTTTGGTCCTCGCACCGACCCGGGAGTTGGCGATTCAGGTTTCAAAGTCGTTTGAAACCTACGCCAGCCGCACCAAGAGCTTTGCGATTGCCACCATTTACGGCGGGCAGAGTTATGAACCACAGCTCCGGCAATTGAAACAGCGGCCACAAGTCGTGGTCGGCACTCCCGGTCGCGTGATCGATCATCTTGAACGGGGCACGCTCGACCTCAGCCAATTGCAATGGCTGGTTCTGGACGAAGCCGATGAAATGCTCAACATGGGCTTTCTGGACGACGTCAAAAAGGTGCTGGAACACACGCCGGCCGAGCGACGTATCGCTCTGTTCTCGGCGACCATGCCACCTCCGATTCGGGAAATCGCCGACCGTTACCTGCGGAATCCGGCGCGGATCACGATCAAACAGAAGACCATGACCGCGGAAAACATCCGGCAACGGGCGGTCGTAGTGAAGCCGCATTTCAAGATCGAAGTGCTCACCCGGCTTTTGGAAATCGAGGAAACGGACGGCGTCATTGTGTTCACGAAGACGCGTGAAGCATCGGTCGAGGTTGCCGAACGCTTGGTCAAAGCCGGACTGGCTGCGGTCGCCCTCAATGGCGACATGCCGCAAAAGACTCGGGAACGTACGATTGAGCAGTTGAAAAATGGCAAGCTCGATATCCTTGTTGCCACCGACGTTGCTGCCCGCGGACTGGATGTCTCCCGCGTCAGCCACGTAGTCAATTTCGACCTTCCTCAGGACAGTTCTTCGTACGTACATCGCGTCGGCCGCACCGGTCGGGCAGGCCGCAAGGGCGAGGCGTTCATCCTCCTGGCACCTTCGCAGCGCGGCAAGCTCAAGTCGATTGAAAAGATTACCCGCCAGCCAATTGAGCTGGTCCAACCTCCAACCGCTGGCGAAATCTCCCAGGCGCGAATTCGTCGCTTCAAGGAGCAGATCCTCAAGACAGTCGCCGAGCAGAACCTCGAAAAGGTTGAAGGTCTGCTGAACGAACTGTCCAGCGAATCGGGACAATCCATGGCCACGATCGCCGCTGCGGTCACTCAACTGCTGCAAGGCGATCGCCAGTTGTTCGGCATTCGCGAACCGAAGGCCTGGAACGAACAGGACCGTGACGATCGGCACTCCGGAGAGGAGCGCGGACGGGGACGCCGCGAGCGGGACTGGGATCGCGAACCACGCGATCACGGTCGAGGCGAAGGCCGGGACGAGGGCCGTTTCCAGAGGCGCGAACGCAGTTTCCGCGACCGCGACGAGCAACCCGATGAACGCCGCGATCGCCGTCGCGATCAGGGCGAGCGAACCAGCTTCCGGAAAAGCGGACCTCCCACGGCTGGCATGGAACGCTACCGAATCGAGGTCGGCCACCAAGATGGGGTGCGACCCGGAAATATCGTTGGAGCGGTAACGAATGAGGCGGGTCTGGATGGCTCCGACATCGGACCGATTACGATTCACGACTCCTTCAGCACTATCGACCTGCCGGTTTGGGTCGCAGAGGACATCTGCGAAGTACTTCAGGAAACTTGGGTTTCCGGCAAGCAACTGCGGATTCGTCCTGCCGGTGCGAGCGACGAGGGTGATTCCGCCGGCGGCGGAATGCCTCGCCGCGGCAAGGGCCGTTTTGATAAGCCCAAATTTGGCAAACGCAAGTTCCAAAAGGGCGGCTCCTTCTCCAAAGGCAAAAGCTTCAAGCCGGGCAAGTTCAAACGCAAACGCGATGAATAGTGCGATGAATTGTGCGAGGCAGGTTTTCGCTCCGGCGAAAACTGGGCAACCGGGATTCACAGGGTAGAATCGGAGTGTCTTTCACTCCCCTGCCCTGTGCGATTCGCCTCGCCTTGTCCGAGTTAACCTTCATGAGCGAACGGAAGCTACCAGTCATCGCCGGACGCGGCTCGCAACTCGCCCCATTGGGGCGTTTTGCGAAACTGGAGTTCGAGCGGGATCCCGACTCGCTCGAGGAGGAACTTGCCGAGTTACCGACCAAGGTCGCAACTGAGTACTTCATCGACGACGCCCAGTCGATCATCAGCGAAAACGACAGCCCCGATATTCCGTTTCGCTACAGCCTGAACCCTTACCGCGGCTGTGAACATGGCTGCAGTTATTGCTACGCGCGGCCAACGCACGAGTATCTTGACCTCAATGCGGGAATCGATTTCGAAACCCGGGTCTTCGTCAAACAAAGAGCTCCCCAGTTATTTCGCGACTGGCTTTGCCGCAAGGGTTATCGGCCCGAAACTGTAATGTTCTCCGGAGTTACCGATTGTTATCAACCCGTCGAGCGGCATTTGCGGCTGACGCGACAATGCATCGAGGTCGCAGCTGAAGCCCGGCAGCCGCTGGCAATCGTCACAAAAAATGCACTCGTGACTCGAGATCTCGATTTGCTGCAGCCGATGGCGCGCCAACGACTGGCCAAAGTAGCCATCAGCCTGACTTCCCTCGATCAAAAGCTGACGCGGGTAATGGAACCACGCACCAGCAGCCCGGCGGCAAGGCTGCGGACAATTCAGGAGTTAACTCAGGCGGGAGTGCCTGTTCATGTGATGCTCGCACCGCTGATACCCGGGCTGACTGACCATGAAATCCCGGCGTTACTGAAGGCAGCAGCAGAGGCCGGGGCCCGGACCGCCAGTTACATTCTGTTGCGGTTACCGATGACGGTCGAGCCAGTGTTTCTGGAATGGCTGGAGCGCACTCAACCGCAGCATCGCGACCGAGTTGAATCCCGAATTCGGAGCACGCGCGGGGGTGAGTTGTATCAAAGCAAGTTCGTCGAGCGGATGCGGGGCACCGGCGAGATCGCCGAACAGATCCGTCGAACTTTTCACGTGTTCGCCAAGAAACTGGGGCTCGACCAAACGCGCGGCGCTGAGCTGGATGTCAGTCAATTTCGTCCACCGACTCCGAGTTCGGGACAAAAGTGGTTGTTTGATTGAGACCGGAGAGCAGGAATGAAGAGGGGCTCTCACGGAGGCACTGGGGCACTGGGGCAAGAAGGAGTCGCGCCGAGCTGAAATCTCTTTTTGAATTTCGAAATGGGCTAAGAAGAGACGGATTATTAAACGATGGTTTTTTTGTTGTGAGTAGGCAAACCATCAATTTCCTTTTCATTCGATAGCTGTTGACATAGATCAGAGTTCAACGGCATAACGATTCTCCTCATTGATTGTCATCTTACTGTTAGTCTTCCTCTGTGCCTCCGCGCCTCCGTGAGAGCGCCTCTTCGGATTTTCATTCCGCATTAATAATCCGCGAGGCGGCTGGGGGGGATGGCGACGCGAAGGGCATTAAGGACGGCAAGAACGTCGATTGCTTCTTGAGCGACGGCTCCGGCGACTGGCGGAAGATAGCCGAAGGCGGCGAAGAACATCCCGAGAATGCTGAGCGCCATTCCGCCAACGGCGCTCTGCAATGCGATCTGTCGCATCCGCCGGCCGATGTGCAGGAACTCATCGACCTTCTGCAGTGAGCTGTCGATGATCACTGCATCGGCGGCCTCGGTCGTGACATCGCTGTTTTGTCCGAAGGCGATGCCGATTGACGCTGCAAGCAGGGCTGGAGCATCATTGATTCCATCGCCAACATAAATCGTGCGCTGCTGCTTGGTTTCTTTGCGAATGATTTCCAGCTTCTGCTCCGGGGATTGGCTGGCGTAAACCTCCTTAATCCCAACCAAATTGGCGAGGTATTCGACTTCGCTTTGTCGATCTCCAGAGACGATCATCGCGCGGTTGATGCCATGTCGCGGTCTGAGGTGCTCGATGAACGGCCGTCCCTCTTTGCGCGGCGTATCCCGGAATTGGCAAGTCGCTGCATAGCGGTCATCGACCAGCACGATACATTCGAGGCCGGAGGTCCCTGAAGGGAGCAGGCTGGCCGCTTCGGGATGGAAGAGGAGCAGTTTCTTGCGGCTAGTGACCTCTAATGTTCGGCCGGCAACCGTCCCCCGCAGCCCCTCGCCGGGTCGCTCGCTCATATTGGTCACTTCGTGGACCGTCGACTTTTCTTCGCGGGCGGCGCGGACCAAGGCCAGAGCCAGCGGGTGTTTGGAATAAACCTCGAGACTGCCGACGAGGGCGAGCACTTCCGAGCGATCGACTCCGGGGGGACAAAACATCCCGACCAGATTTGACTCGCCGTAAGTCAGCGTTCCCGTCTTGTCGAAGATAATCGTGCGGCAGGTATCGGCGACTTCCAAGGCGGAGGGATCGCGGATGATGATGGCGCGTTTGGCTGCGAGCGAAATCGAAGCAATGATGGCGACGGGAATCGCGATCAGCAGCGGACAGGGCGTGGCGACAACGAGCACCGCCAGGAACCGGAGGGGATCGCCGCTGGCCAGCCAAGCTGCGATGGCAATCGCCACGGCGAGTGGCGTGTACCAACTGCCGAGCTTGTCAGCGAGCCGCCGCATTTGGGGCTTCTGCTGCTCGGCTGCCTGCATCACTTCCATGATTTTGGCATAGCGAGAGTCGATCGCCAACTTTTCGGCTTTGATGACCAACGCCATTTCGCCGTTGATCGAACCGGAGAGAACGGATGAGCCCGGTGATTTGCTGAGCATATACGGCTCGCCCGTCAGATAGCTCTCGTCCATCACGCCATGCCCCTCGAGCACCGTACCGTCGATCGGGCAGGTCTCATGGGGAAAGACCACCAAGGCGTCTCCAATTTGGATTTGGTCGAGGGCCACGTCTTCCATCACACCGTTGAGCCGGCGATGGGCGACGGAGGGCATCCGCTTACTCAAGGCGCGGAGTACGGAGGACGCGCTGCGGACGGCGTAAGCTTCGAGAGCTTCGCCGCCGGAGAGCATCAGCACGACAAGTGTTCCGGCAAGGTATTCGCCAAGGAGCACCGAGGTGACGATCGAAATCCCTGCGAGCAGGTCCGATCCAAACTCACGACGAAGCAATTTCCGCAGCAGTTCCCAGACAAGCGGAATCCCACCGAGGAGCAGCGCGGCCCAAAGAGGCAACTGCGGAAGCCATGCCGGTTCAGCGCTGGGCCATGCATACCTTAGCAGTAGGTGCAGGGCGATCATTGAGATGGCCCAGATGGCGATCAGTGTTTCGCGCGATTTAAGGATCGTGCTGAGTAAGGACGAAGGGGGAGCAGACAACAAATAGGGGCCTTTGGGTTGAGCCGGAAAAATCCGACTGGTTGATTTACTTTTCCCGTTTCGTTTGCGTCTCGCGGACGTGGTAAACCTCTTCCATCACTTGGAGATATTCCTTAATCGGCTGCAGACCCACCTCTTTCCGCCGCTGGTCGAGAGCTTCGGGCTCGATGCACGCTCGGGGCTGGAATCGTCCATCGACTTCTTCGCACTGAGTGCCATAGACCTGCGGCCGTCCGCGAGCGACGAGGACGCGGTCGGTGAGGTAGGCAATATCGATCGACACAACTTCGCCAGGCGCAGCGGCTTTCATCTGCTCCAGGCACTGCTCCTGAAAATCGGGGTCGGCATCGGCGTGCTGGACTAACAGCCAGGCGGCATGGGCAGCCTGTTCGCCAACGAGCGACTTGCCGGGCCAACCGTATTGTTTGATCTTTTCCGAGAGCCAGAGCCGATTGCCATTATCAACCGCTTGCAGCTTTTTCGTCAGCTCGACTTGCTCCTTTTCAATGTCCTCTTTGGGCTTCCCCTGACTCTGTTTGTACAGGTCGGTGAACAACCGCCGCGCTGCCTGGTCCTCTTCCATCCGCTTGAGCAACTCGGCCGCCAGTTCCGGTTGGGCCGGTGCAGCAACCGCAGGAGATTCGGCGATTGGCCGCTGCGCAAGAGCGGGACCGGTCCCACAGGAGAGGAGACTCAGGAGAAGCAGCAAAGTAAACGAACACTTTTTTGGCGTCTTCATGCTTACTCCTCTTTCAGCGAGACACAGATGATCTCTTTGTCATTCCGCCAGAAGATGCAACCGTTGGCGTACGCTGGAGCGCTCCAGACGGCGAGGTGTCCAAACGACTCATGGGTTGGCTCGAGCAGTTTGACGCTGCTGACCTTTTCATATTTCTCAGGGTTCATATGAGCGATGGTCAGCTCACCGGTCTCGGCGGCGATGAAGTAGCGATCGCCGTTGCGGACGATGAAGGCGGTACCGGGATTCACCGGACGCGGACCAACAACGGGCTCGGTCGTTTGCCACTTGCGTTCTCCGGTTTGGAAATCGATGCATCGCAGCCAGCCGAGGCGGTCGACTCCGTAAATAAAACCTTCGTGTGCGAGCACGGGACTGTGGCTCGTGGTAAAGCCTTTGCCATCAGCCCAGAGCGGCGCGGGGCTAGCCGAACCGCTGGTGAATTGAAATGCCGAGGAGACGGCTAAGCCAGATGCATAGAGCCGCGTGCCATCGGTGACCGGGGCAGCGATCGCCATGCCGTAATTTGGCACGAGCTTTTGCGACCATAGCTCCGACCCGGTTTTAGGATCGAGTCCATTGATTGCTTCGGCGTGCCAGATAACCAATTGCTCTTGGCCGCCGATGGTCAGGATCGTCGGCGGACAGTAACCCGGCTCGCGTGCGCTCAGGCCATGCCATCGTTCCTCGCCAGTCAGTTTGTCAAATGCGACCGCAATACTCCCTTCGCCACCGACGACGCAATAAAGCAGTTCGCCTTGGACGAGCGGATGGGCCGCAAACCCCCACAGCGGCGATTCTTTCATGCCATATGCGACCTTGAGCTGTTTTTCCCACAGCACCTTGCCATCAGCGACCTGCAAGCAGCAAAGCTGTCCTTCCGCGCCAAGCGTATAGACCCGGTCCCCATCAACAGCCGGCGTGCAGCGGGGCCCCTCAGGATAAGAAATGGCGTAGGGGCTGTCATATTCATGGACCCACAACTGTTTGCCGGTCGTCGCGTCGAGACAGAGAACTCGCTCCGTCCCTTGCAACTGATTTCGCTTGCTTGGGTCGGGCTTGGGGTCGCCCGCTTTGAGAATGTAATCCATCAGAAAGACCCGGCCAGCTGAAATTGCCGGACCGGAATAGCCAGTCTCTACCTTGGCCCGCCAAAGCACCTTTGGCCCACTGGCGGGAAATGCATCCACCAGCCCGGTCTCGTTCCAAGTGAAGTCACGTCGAGGCCCGCCCCACTGTGGCCAATCTTCGGCTGGAGTTTGTCGGGCAAACCCCCACTCGGCGGAGAAGAGGAGCAAGGCAAACAGCGTCATCCCGCACTTGCCGCTCAGCATCGGGAAATAAAACCAGCGGTTTCGCTTGGCTCCAGGCTTGCAGTTCATCAGGCTCACTCCCTTGGAAATCCAACAACCAGTGAATCCCCTTTACTGTAGCAAATAAATCGCGGTTGCTCTCAGGCGATCCCGGAGCGGCGACCATTGACGGTACGCGGCCTACTCGCAATACAAGTCACCACACTCCTGACTGAGCTCGCTCGGCAACTTGCCAAACCAGTTCCGCTCGCCAGAAGATTTTGGAGAAAAGCTACTGAGACTGCAGCCAATTCGCGATCCGTTCCGTTGGATTCTCCTCGGCAGCTAACGGCACGGGGCTCAACCTTTCGGCACTGCCGGCCAGAGTCGCTGCCTGGGTCGCCGCCTTCAGCTCACTGGCCTCAGGTCGGAGGAGCGCCAAAACGCGCCGCTGCGGTTCGGCGGCCAAACAGCCCGCGATGCCGCCATACTTGACGATTCCGGGCAAAAAGGCCGGATGTTCGAACTCACGCAGTGATTCCCAGCGAAAACCGTCCAATTCGATCGCCAGTTCATCCAGCTCACTCGTCGCCAGATTTGCGGCTGCGAAAGCAGCCAATGGCGTGAGGCTGCGGTCGGCGACGAGGCTCAGCTTCGCTTGGGGATACTGTTGCCGAAGCGCCTTCACCAAGCGAACAACCTGCGTTGCTTGACGAGCCAAAAGCGACTGATTGTAGCCAAACGTGTAGCCTGCAGCGCGGCGACCGTTGGGGACTAGCTGATTTGCGCCGCCGGGCTGTTCCGGACTGCCGAGGTTACCCTGCCCGACCAAATCGAGCTGCAGCACGTCCAAACCACGCTCGATCAACGCTGATGCCAGAGCGCTCACTTCCGGCTGGTCTCGATCGAGTGCCACCTGACCAGCGGGATCGAGCAAAATTGCGATTCGGGCCGGGGCTTGTTCGGCCGGCCGCAGCGGAGCGAGCTGAATCACCGGTGTTTCAAAGTTCCAGCCACCGCAGCGGAGCCAACCGCGACGTCTCGATAGCCCGGCGAGCGGCTCGCCTCCCTCCCATTCCAGCCGGGCCTCGCCGGGCGGCGCGGCGAGCAGCGCCCGAAAGGCGACCTTGAGTTGGGCCGAGAGGCGTGCCTGATCGGTCGCGTTCGTAGCGGACGACCAATCAAGCTGAGCGCGTGCATCGGCATCCCACTGGCCGAGCAGTTGAAATTCGAACTCGGGACCACCGGCTGGGCGGGGATGGGTCGCGTCGTAGACACTCAACTGCTCCGGCGGAAGCGGCGTAATTTCCCGCTCTTCAACTCCCGCCAGATTCAATTGCAGATGTTGATTAAACCAGGCGTACATGGCCTCGCGGCTGACCTGATTGTAGTTGTGTCCGAACTCCAGGCGGGAGGTGAGCTGAAGCTTGTCACCCGCTCCCAGCAACTCATACAACTGGCGGAGTTCAGGAAAGCCCTTGGTTTCCATTTCACGCGTCCAGTCGTTGGCCGCGGTGAGCCCCAGCGGTTTGGGCGCGAACATTGCCGCAAACTCGACATTGCCCTGATTGATCCGCAGCTGGCAGCAGTTTTCGCAGGTGCAGCCGCCTTGCATCGCCGTCGATACCATGACCGCAGGAAAAGCAACAGCGGGGCGATCATCGAGAGCGCACAGAATGAAAGTTTGTGTTCCGCCACCACTGGCGCCGGTGACGGCAATCCGCGAGCGATCCACCTCTGGCAGCGACTCGAGAAAATCGAGAGCCCGCATCGAGTTCCAGGTTTGCAGCCCCATCACGGACTGTAGCCGCAACTCGGCTGCCGGGCTGAATAAGCCCCAGCGGTTGGGCTCTTCCATTTCCGGACGCCGATCCTTGAACCCGTGCGCCACTTCGTAACCAATCTGTTGAGAGTCGGCATAACCGAGCATGTCATAGTGGAAAACGAGACAACCGTGCCGCGCGAGCGAAGCACAGCGGGCTTGGAGCACGCTGCGGGCATTGCTCCGGAACTTCTCGCCGCCGGAGTCCAATTCGCGCTGAATCTCATCATCGCCCGACCAGAGAAAGCGACCATTCCGCCAATGGCCATGAGGACAGAGAACGGCGGGCAAAGGTCCAGTAGATTGCTTGGGCCGATAAAGATTCCCGGTCACGAAAAAGCCGGGCAGGCTTTCAAAATAAACTTTTTCAATCGTGTAATCGCCGCAATCAATTGCCCCATGCACGACTGGATTCAGGGGCGTTCGCTGCGGCAATGGCCAGAGCCCGAGGCTGACAAGCAAATTCTCGCGGAGCATCGTCCGCCTCGAAAGCCACTCTGGGGCGGTGGCGGGCGCCGGGAATGGAAAATAGTCATCGAGCGTCCGCAAGGGAGGTTGGGCAAAGCGATCGCCTGCAGGGGGCGTGGCTTCCTGAGCCCAGCCCGAAGCCCATAGCAGATTCAGTAGCAAGAAGGACATCAGGATGCGACTCGGAATCATTGCCGCAGGCTCGCAGAATTGTTTGGGCACTTGGGAAAAATAAGGC
>Ga0164292_10003857_pt1 | contig 12234 bp, 12 predicted proteins | sample GEODES117metaG_FD_111486 | JGI IMG/M metagenome (GOLD analysis project Ga0164292, IMG submission 111486) | Eutrophic lake water microbial communities from Lake Mendota, Wisconsin, USA - GEODES117 metaG | ecosystem: Environmental > Aquatic > Freshwater > Lake | place: USA: Lake Mendota... | reverse complement strand
GCCGCCCCGCGCCGGCACCGCGCGTCAGGCGCCGATCGCGTACAGGCTGCGGACCGGCTGCGCCATCGTGTCGCGCGGCTGCTTCTCGACGCGCTGAGTAACCGCAGCGAGCAGGCCCGAGCCGGTGCCGAGGATCGCAGCCGTACAGGTGGTGAGGCCGGGGTTTCACGGCGCACGCGCCGTGCCGGTCGAACGACTCGCGCCCGCAGGCGCGAGGCTCCCCGGCGAGCACCGCAGGCGCCGGATCGGGACGCGCAGTAGGTTTATTCACAGCTTCTCATTCGGTCGGCAACTCCAGCCCCTCCCACTGCTCCAGCATCATGACCTGGCGCCGCAGGAAGTCGGTGGGCATCGCCTGGGAGCCCCAGACTGGGACGCGGCCGGCGTATTCGCCCAGCAGCCAGAACTGTCGAACCGCCATGAATCGCGGGATCGCGGCAAGGTCCGCCGCCGGAACGGCGCGGGCATCGCGGTAGGCCTGGATGAAGCGCCGCCATTGGCTCAGCACCTTGTCGCTGGGCGCGTCGTCGGGCTTGCGCGGGAAGCGGTGCCATGGATAGACGGCGAGTTCGTAGCCCAGGTAGCCGGGGCCGGCCTCGTCGAAATCGAAGAACGTTGCCTTCCGTTCTCCGTGTTCGCCCGGCACCACGAAGTTGTTGTAGCCGTGTGCGTCGCCGTGGCACATCACACGGCTGAGCGGCCCGAGGCCTTCGATCCGATCGCGCAGACGTACGGCCAGCGCCTCGTACTGTGAACGAAGCTCGGTGGCCATGGTGGGCGCTTGCAGCAGGCCCTCGAGCGGACGCCACAGCAGGTAGTCCAGGTCGAGCGTATAGAGACTTGCCGTGCCCCGGTAACTGTCGCCCGCGACATGCAATGCGGCGAGACCGCGCGCGAAGGCCTGGATGTCTTCGTCGGAGTCGCCGGTATCCTCTCCGTCGAGGAACTCGAAGAGCATCAGCGCGCGCGCTCCTTCGGGCAGCGGCACGCTGATCGAGACGTCACCATTCGATGCTCGCAGACACCGGGACACCGCGCAGCCACGCCGTGCCCAGTGGTCCAGCACCTCGGCCTCGAAGTGCAGATTCGGGCCGCCCCGCGGACGCTCCGCACTCAGGCGCGCGACCACGCGGCGCCCGTCGGCAAACTCCAGCCGGTAGACCTGGTTGAAGCTGCGTCGCAGGAACTCACTCCCCACCACTTCGCCCAGGTCGTAGTTCGATTGCACGAATTCCGCGATGCTGCCTGCGGTGGGGGTCGACTGCGCGATCTTCAGTTGCATGGGACCCCCTCGTTAATCGGGGGGCGAATTCTGCCATCGAACGGCCGCAGCTCCAGACCGCTTGTGATCCGGCGAAACCGTTCGGTACCCGCGGGAATGGGTCAGGGCAGCGGCGGGACGGCTCCATGCCGCCCCGCGCCGGCACCGCGCGTCAGGCGCCGATCGCGTACAGGCTGCGGACCGGCTGCGCCATCGTGTCGCGCGGCTGCTTGGCGACGCGCTGAGCGGTCACTTTCCGGAGGCCCAGATCGCCGACGACCACTTCGCCGCTGACGCCGATCGGACCGGTGATCTGCACCGCGGTGGCCGAGCCGGCCTTGACTGCCTGGGAGCCGATGTCGCCGGCGGTGATCTCGCCGGCCTGCGCGCCGAAGACGGCGAAGGCGAGGGCGGCGGGGGCGAGGAGCTTGGTGAAGGTGTTCATGGTGTGGTCCTTGAAGTCGTTGGGCAGGAGGTCGACGACGCCGGCATCCGGCTCGTGTCGGCGGCGCTTCATGTGCGTCGTCGATGGATGCAGTGTGCCGACCGTCCGGCTCGCTCCGGACCCGCGAAGGGATCGATCCGGCGGCGCTCTTGTCTCGGTCCGGTTTCGGGCGCGCAGGCCCGCGATATGCACCGACAGCAGCCCGGATGCGCCGATTCGCTCCGATTCGAGCGGACTCGCGCCGATTCGCGCCGCTACGCCCCGCCGTCCGCCAGGAACGCCTCCACCACCGCCGCGAACGCCTCGGGCATCTGGTCGGGCAGCGCGACACCCCCACCCTCCACGTCCACGATCCGCGCGTCGTGCGGCCGCGCCCGCAGCGCCTCGGCCCGCGGCGCGGCGAACCGGTCCGCGGTGGCGCGCACCACCAGCGTCGGCTGCCGCAACCGCTCGCCGCGGCAGGCGGCCATCTCGATCACGACGCCGCCGCCGGTGTGATGGCCCACGACGCCCGCGATGCCCAAGCCCAGCGCGTCGAGCAACTCGTGCGCGACCGCGGCCCAGCGCTCGATCGACGGCGGCCACGGCGGCGGTGCCGAATCGCCGAAGCCCACGGTGTCCAAGTGGGATCGGGCGGCATGCGCGGCGCGGTCGACGGAGCGAGATGCCGGGCAGCATCGCACGCCGCGAGGCCGAGGCGGCATGCGTCAGCGCAGATTGATCGCGGTCAGGGTCGTGTCCGACTCGCCGTACGCGCCCTGCTTCGCGATGTAGAGCACGCCGTTGCGCGACAGCGCGAGATTTCCGGCCGCCGGATAGCTCCACATCGTGCGGCGCGAGACCCGATCGATCGCATAGGTCGACTGGTTCGTGCTGACGAACACCGCGTTGCGGGTCAGCAGCACCTCGCTCGCGAACTCGACGTCGCCCGAGGCGGGCGGTGTCCACGACCACAGCAGTGCGCCGCTGGACTCGGCGCGCGCCTCGAGGCGCAGCGGGTTGTTGTTGACCGCGTAGACCACGCCGCCGTCATAGGCGGGGGTCGCTGCGTAGACGCCCGGAATGCTCCAGTCGACCGTGTTCGTCCTCAGGTTGAAGTGCACCAGCGAGTTTCCGATCGAACCGCCGTTGAGGACTCGGTTGGCGTAGGCGGCGGCGAAGACCGACTGCGGCGCTCCCAGCACGGCAGACCCGCCGATCTCGTAGATGTAGTTCGAGAAGGTCGGATCGGTGATCGTGGCCTTGAGCACGCCGCTGACCGGATCGAACACGCGCAGCGCGTCGCCTGTGTAGGCGTACACGCTCGTGGCATCGACCGCGGGCGTCCACGTCGACTGCTGGGCGGTCGGGCCGGCGAACAGCGGGGTGCCCTGCAGATCGAATGCGTACAGGCCGCCGTAGGTGCCCGCGTTGGTGTACACCCCGGCGGGCCCTACCGTCGGTGCGAGGTAGTTTTCCCACTGAGAGGACATGCCCGACCTGAACCGCACCGAGCCGTCGGCCGCGTCGAGGGCGAACAGGAACGTCGAGGACTGCTGCCCGGCAGCAACGTAGACGACCCCGTTGCTGACGGCAGGGGGATTCGACGACGGATAGGGCAGCCCCGCGAAGCTGTAGGTCCACAGCGCCGACCCGTCGTGCTCCCGGCGTGCGGTGACGGCGTTCGGACTCGCCTGGAAGACCCGTCCGCCTTCGATGGTCACGGCCCCCAGATTGGACGTGCCGTAGACCAGCGCCGGGACGGTGAGCTGCCAGCGTGTGTCGAACCTGTCCGGATCGACGGTGACGGGCACGAAGCCGGTGTGCGCGGCATTGCCCTGGTGCGTCGTCCAGTCCGGCGCGCCCGCGAGCGGCGACAGGGCGGTCAGGTGATCGCCCGGCCAGGCCCCGTCCGTCGCCAGCAGCCTGACCCGATAGTCCACCAGCACCCTGGGCATCGGCAGAGGCGTCGTGCAATCGGGGTCGCGGCACAAGCGGACGACGGCACGCCCCGCTCGGGTCCCGGCCGCGACCGACGTCAGCGTGGCGAGTTCGAGCACGTGGTTGCCACCACTGGTGCTCACTTTCACCGGCGCACCGAACACCCCCCCCGGATCGCTCGCGAACGCATGGATCGCTCCGGCGAGCCCCAGTGCGACGGAGTCGAGCATCACGCGGGGATGGACCGTCGTGCCGACGACCGCCATACGCGAGACTGACACGACCGGCTCCACGCCGAGGCGCAGCGTCGCGGTGGTGGTGCCGCCCGGCCCCGTGGCCGAGACGGTGTAGTCGGCGGTTGCGATGCCGACGGCCGGCGTGCCCGAGACGACGCCACTGCTCTCGCTGATCACGAGCCCCGTGGGCAGGGGGGGCGACACGCTGAACGCGGTCACCGGTCCGGTGACGCTCGGCACCAGCGGCACGATCGCCTGTTTCGCCAGGTAGAGCGAGGGCGAGACATAGACGGCCCTGGGCGCGGCAGGCGTGCCCAGGGTGCCGCCCGTCACGAGACCCTGCTCAGGGTCGGTCGGCGAACCCGGGGGCGTCGCCGGCAGACCCTGCGCAGGGTTTGTCGGCGAACCCGGGGGCGTCGCCGGCACGGTCTCGGGCGCCGTGCCGCCGCCTGCGCCACATCCGGCGACGACCAGGGCGATCCACAGCGCCGCGCCGAATCCGAGTGTCCTCACGTGGACAGCCTTCCGTAGAGATCGATGGTGCAGCCGAGGATAGGAAGAATCCCGAACACACGCCAGACTAAGTCGCTAAGTTCCGTGAGGAATGTCTCGGCTGCACGGCGCGATCCGCGTGGCGCATCACCGAATCGGGCGGGTCCGACCGCTCTGGCACGTCGCGGTGCACGAGCCCTGCGACCCGCGGGGAGGACGACCCTGCGCCCCCGCGCGGAGCGGCGGCGGCGGCGCGATCAATCAGCCTGAGGATGCGGGCGAAGCGGAGCGAGGCTTAGGATCGATGGACCCCGGCAGCTCGCGAGTCGGGCCACCCACCTGGAGGACATTTCCCATGGTCACCCTGCAGCGATTCGGCGCGATCGCGACGCTCGCCCTCGCCGGCGCCACGGCACAGGCCATCGATGTCGGCTCGGCGAACGTCCCGGCTCCGATCCCCGACGGCACGCTCTCGATCGGTGGCAAGGAGCTGAGGCTCCCGGAACAGGAATGGACCCTGGTCGGACTCGAGGAGACCTCGTCCGGAAGGCGCGATCGCCAGGGCGCCAGGTCGGAGCGGTTCCGTGGCGTCGCGGTGGCCGCCACGACGGGGGCGATGGCTGGCGCCGTCCTCTTCGAAGGCCTCGAGCGCCGCTCGAGCACCAACACCTGGTCGAACTCCGCCTGCGTCGAGGGGACCGCGCTTCACTTCGAACTGACCGACACCAACCCGGTCCGACCGGAATGCTTGATGGTGTCGAAGGGCCGCTTCATCGGGCCCGAGTCGGCCTTCGCCCCGTACCGGATGGCCGCGGACTGGGCGCGCGGCCGCGGGATTCCGATCCCGGCGGTCCAGTACAACATCGGCGTCGCCCGCTACATCGCCGGCGACTTCGCCGTCGTGCGCGTGCTGGTCCCCGTGGAGGCGTTCGCTTCGGATGCCGAGGCCGTCGACTGGGGCCGCACCCTCGCCAAGGCCATGCACCCGCTGGTCGGGGGCACGCCGGTCCGGGTACCCGACCTGCCGAGGGCAGCGGGCGCGGGGGCGCGCTGAAGGCCGCCGGCCCGTCTACGCCACCACCTCGAACACCCCCACCTCGTACGCCACGCCGTTCACCACCGCCGCCACCCGGTGAATGCCCGGGTAGTGCGTGCGCGTGCTGAGCTGCGCGAGCGACAGCGTCTTCGCGAACGAGGTCGCCTCCCCCGCCCCGAGCTCGACGGTCGACAGCTTGAACACCTTGACCCGCGTCGGCTCGCCGCGCGCGTCCGCATACGTCACGCGCAGGTCCACCAGCAGCGGCTGCGCCCGCCGCGCCGCGCTCGCCAGCTCGAACGCGATCTGCACCCGCCCGCCGATCGGCGCCCGCGCAGGCTCGACCGATACCCCGCGCAGTGCCACCCGCGCGCGCTCCCCGAAGCCCAGCACCGTCAGCGCATGCGGATCCCCGCGCTTGACCAGCGTCCTCAGCGCATGCCGGATCAGCCGCACGCGCGCCGGCGGCGCATCCTCCGCCCAGCGCGTGCAGACCTCGACCAGCAGCGCCGGGTCCGCGCGCCCCAGGTCGTTCAAGTGATTGGCCACCGAGCGCCGCACGTACTCGTCGGTATCGTCGCGCAGCCGCTCGAGCAGCGCGATCACAGGCCGCGGGTCGCGCTCGAAGACCCGTAGCCGGGACGCCCACGGCAGGCGCGGGCGCGTACCCTCGGACACCAGCCGGCGCACGTGGACGTTGGGGTCCGCGCACCAGCGCTCGAGCACCGCGAGCATCTCGCGCGGATGCCGTTCGATGAACGGCCGGATGCCGAACTCGAACGAGAAGCGCTGTGTCAGGGCATGCATCGCGGCCACCGACGCGTCGAGGTGCCCGAGCCCGCGCTCGGCGATCCAGAGGGTATGCGGCAAGTACAGGAAGGGCGCCATGCCCTGCCCCATCGCGGATCGGACCGGTGGCCCGAGCGAGCGCAGCACGACCGAGAGCGCCTCGGGATACTCGGCGGGCAGGTGGTCGCCGAGCGCACGCGCGATGTGTCGCGCGCGCGGCAGCAGCTCGAGGTCTTCGTAGCCGCGCAGCGCCTGCTCGACGAAGGCGCGCGTGGGAAAGACCGGATGCACCCGCGCGATCATCTCGGCGATGCGCCGCGGGATCTCGGGGCCGTACTTCGACTTCAGCGAATCGGCCATCGCGCGGGCGCTGCGGTACGGTCGGCGCGGGCCGCGCGGAGGATGCGTACGGCCGCGCGCCCTGTCAGGCGGCCGCGGCCATCGCCGCGAGCCCGTCGGACAGGTCGGCGATCAGGTCGGCCGCATCCTCCAGACCGCAGTGGATCCGCACCAGCGGCCCGCCGGTCCACGGCTGCGAGGTCCGCAGCGTGGCGATCTTCGCGGGCATGATCAGGCTCTCGAAGCCGCCCCACGAGTAGCCGATCCGGAAGAAGCGCCGGCGCTCGCACAGCGCCGCGAGCTGGGCCTGCGTCGCGCCCTTCAGCTCGAAGGAGAACAATCCGCTCGAGCCCAGGAAGTCGCGCTTCCACAGCGCGTGCTGCGGATGCGAGGGCAGCGCCGGATGCAGGACCCGCGCGACTTCGGGCCGCGTCTCGAGCCAGCGCGCGACCTCGAGCGCGGTGGCCTCGTGGCGGCGCATCCGGACCTCGGCGGTGCGCAGCCCGCGCAGCACGAGGAAGGCATCGTCGCCACCGACGCACACGCCGAGCTGGCGCACCGCCGTCCACAGCGGCAGCCAGTGCTCCTCGCGCACGATGGCCGCGCCCATCAGCAGGTCGGCGTGCCCGCCCCAGTACTTGGTGAGCGGCAGCAGCGAGACATCGACGCCCCAGTCGAAGGGCCGCGCCAGCACCGGCGAGGCCCAGGCGTTGTCGATCATCGTCAGCACGCCGCGCTCGCGCGCGACGCGGCACATCGCCGGCACGTCCTGGATCTCGAAGGTGTAGCTGCCCGGGCTCTCGAGGTACAGCACCCGCGTGTTCGGCCGGATCAGCGCCTCGATGCCGGCGCCGATCGTCGGCGGGTAGAACTCGGTCTCGACGCCGTAGCGCTTGAACAGCGTGGTCGCGAAGGCGCGCGCCGGCCCGTAGACCGAGTCGCTCATCAGCACGTGGTCGCCGGGCGAGCAGTAGGCCAGCAGCGGCACCGAGATCGCGGCCAGCCCCGAGGGCATGAGCGCCGCGCGGCAGCGGTGCGGCGCGCCCTCGATCTCGGCGAGCGCGTCCATCAGCGCCATCGTGGTCGGCGTGCCGGAGGTGGCGTAGGTGCTGCGGTGGAGCTCGCCGGCCATTGCCGCCGCGCCCTCGGCGTCGGCCGCGGCCAGCGACTCGAAGAGCACGCTGGAGGCGCGGGTCACCGGCAGGTTCACGGTGGCGATGGTGCGATCGATGTGGCGGCCGGCGGCCACGAGGCGCGAGGAGGCGGAGGCCGCGTCGTCGTGCGGAGTCGGTTCGGCGGAGGGCGTGCGCATCGGCGGATTATAGGGTTCGGAACGCGGGGCGCCGTCCTGGGCGCGCGGGCGCGGTTCGCGCGGCGCGGCGCCCGCAGGCGCGTGCTAGCCTCGAAGCACCCCCTCCCCCATGACCCAGACCGCCACCGACCCCCGTCGCGTCCTCGTCGGCGTGATGCTCGTGCTGCTGCTCGGCGCGATCAACCAGACGATCGTCGCGGTGGCGCTGCCGCGCATCGCAGAGCGGCTGGACGGCTTCGGCCTGATCGCCTGGGTCATCAGCGGCTACCTGGTGGCGGCCACCGTGGTCACGCCGATCTACGGCAAGCTCTTCGACCGGCACGGCGTGCGCATCGTGCTGGCCGGCGCGATCGCGGTGTTCGCCGTGGGCTCGCTCGGCTGCGCGCTGTCGACCTCGATGCCGATGCTGGTCGGCTTCCGCGTGCTGCAGGGCGTGGGCGGCGGCGGGCTGATCTCGGGCGCGCACGCGGCGATCGCGCAGACCGTGTCGCCGCGCGAGCGCGGTCGCTACCAGGCCTACTTCAGCAGCATGTTCGCGCTGGCGAGCGTGCTCGGCCCGGTGGCCGGCGGCTGGCTGACCGACGCGCTGTCCTGGCAATGGGTGTTCGCCGCCAACCTGCCGCTGTCGCTCGCGGCGCTGCTCGTCATCCGCGAGCGCCTGCGTGTGCTGCCGATCCCGGGGCGGCGCAGCCCGATCGACGGCCCGGGCGCGCTGCTGCTCGCGCTCGGCCTGGCCGCGGTGCTGATCGCGATCACGCGCGCCGGCCAGGGCCTGCCCTGGTTCGACGCACGCAATCTCGGCTGGCTCGGCGCGGGCGCGGCGCTGCTCGCCGGCTACGCGTGGCGCGAGCGCACCGTCGAGGATCCGGTGCTGCCGCTGCCGCTGCTGCGCAACCGGATCGTCGCGCTCGGCCTGCTGTCGCAGTTCCTCGGCCACGGGCTGATGATCACGCTCACCGTGATGGTTCCTCTCGAGCTGCAGCTGGTCGCGGGCCTGGCGCCGGCGGCCGCGGCCACGCACCTGATCGCGCTGTCGATGGGCCCGCCGGTGGGGTCGATGATCGCCGGTCGCACGATGGCCGCGACCGGCCGCTACCGGCCGCAGCAGACGATCGGCGCACTCGGCACCGCGCTGGCGGTGCTCGCGCTGGCAGCGGCGATCTGGATGGACGCCCCCGACTGGGTGGCGGGCACGCTGCTCTTCGTCGCCGGCGTGGGCTTCGGCCTGCAGTTCCCGACGACGCTGGTCGCGATCCAGAGCGCGGCACCCGTCGAGCACCTGGGCGCGACCATCGCCGCGGTGAACTTCGTGCGCTCGCTCGGCGGCGCGATCGGCATCGCGCTGCTGTCGACGATGCTGCTCGAGCTGCTGCGCCACGGCGCACCGGAGCTGGCCGGCGGCGCTGCCGGTGCCGACGTGATGCGCGCGCTGACCGAGACCGGTGCCGATGCGCTGCGCACGCGCATGCAGCCGGTGGCCGAGCGCGCGTTCATCGCGATCTTCGCGACCTGCGCGGCGACCAGCCTCGTCGTGCTCGCGCTGTTCCGCGCGATGCCAGAGCGCACGCTGCGCGGCTGAGCCCGGCCGGGCCCGCGTCGGCGCGCGGGCCCTTCGATCGAGCGTGGCCGCAGGTCTCCGGGACTTTCGCGCTTTCCGATCGGAGAACGGGTCGCGCAGCGGGTTACAATCGTGTTTGTTCCGTCGTAGCCGATAGCCGAGCCGCCGCGCTCCAGCATCACCGCGACACCGGTCCCGCTGCGTCGGCGCCGTCGTCGAGTCGTGCTGGACGGGTGCGGCGCCGGGCCCCCCTCACGTCCCCCCCGGTCGATGTCAGAGCCCACTGCCGATCCGTCGTCGCCCGCCCATGCGGGTGCTTCCCCCGCCTCGCCGCTGCGTTCGCAGGCGCGGCCCGCTGCCGAGTTCAAGGGCCTGTCTCACCCCGCGCTGCGGCTGGTGCTCAACGAGTCCGAGGACCGGGCGATCGCGGCCGCGCTCGAGACGCTGCTCGGGGACGACTCGGGCGCGTTCGAGTGGCAGCCGGTCGTGATCGACGCGGTCCGCATCGCGGCGGCCGAGTCCTTCGACCTCGGCGCGGTGGTGGCCCGGCTGCGCGGCGCGCACCTGCATCCGGTGGCGATCTCCGGCGCGAATGCCGCGCTCCGGGCCGAGGCCGACCGGCTGCGGCTCGGATGGCTCGCGGCGCTGCCGGAGCGGCGCGGCCGCGCCGAGCCCACGGCGCAGGCGGCGCCCGAGGGGGTCCCCGAGGCGGCGCCGCAGGCCCCGGCGCCCGAGCCCGTAGCGGCCGAGCCGGCGCCGGCCGCCGCGCTCGCCGCCATGGTGGTCGAGCGCCCGGTGCGCTCGGGGCAGCAGATCTACGCCCGCGAGCGCGACCTGGTCGTGATCGGCGACGTGTCGCCGGGCGCCGAGGTGATCGCCGACGGACACGTGCACGTCTACGGCACGCTCGGCGGCCGCGCGATCGCCGGTGCACGCGGGCGCCGCGACGCGGGCATCTTCACGCTCGAGCTGCGCGCCGAGCTGGTGGCGGTGAGCGGCATCTATCGCACGTTCGAGGACGGCGTGCCCGCGCAGCACGCGGGCAAGCCGGTCAGGATCTCGCTGGAGGCGGACGCCGACACGCTGTCGATGCGTCCGCTGTAGGAACGAACCCGGGCGGGCGGCACGCATGCCGTCCGCCGTCGATCAGCCCTGCACGTTCGGGGAAGGAAACGACTGATGAGTGAAGTGATCGTTGTGACGTCGGGCAAGGGCGGCGTCGGCAAGACGACGTCGTCGGCGAACCTGTCGGCCGGGCTCGCGCTGCGGGGCAAGAAGGTCGCGGTCATCGACTTCGACGTGGGCCTGCGCAACCTCGACCTGGTGATGGGCTGCGAGCGGCGCGTGGTGTACGACTTCGTCAACGTGATCAACGGCGAGGCCTCGCTCAACCAGGCGCTGATCCGCGACAAGCACGCGCAGAACCTCTACATCCTTCCCGCCTCGCAGACCCGCGACAAGGAAGCGCTGACCGAGGCCGGCGTCGAGAAGGTCATCAAGGACCTGAAGACGATGGGCTTCGACTACATCGTCTGCGACTCACCCGCCGGCATCGAGAACGGCGCGATCATGGCGCTGACCTTCGCCGACCATGCGATCGTCGTCGTCAACCCCGAGGTCTCCTCGGTGCGCGACTCCGACCGCATCATCGGCATCCTGCAGTCGCGCTCGCGCCGGGCCCGCGAGGGCCGCGAGCCGGTGCAGGAGCGGCTGCTGATCACCCGCTACAGCCCCAAGCGCGTGCGCAACGGCGAGATGCTGTCGTACCTCGACATCCTCGAGATCCTGAAGGTGCCGCTGCTCGGCGTGATCCCCGAGTCGCAGCGCGTGCTCGAGTCGTCGAACGCCGGCGTGCCGGCGGTGCACGACGCCACCAGCGAGGTCGCCCAGGCCTATGCCGACTCGATCGACCGGTTCCTCGGCAAGCAGGTGCCGCTGCGCTTCGTCGCCGAGGAAGACCGCGGCTTCCTGCGCCGCCTGCTCGACAGCGTGAGCCGCAAGGCGGCCTGAGGAGGACCCCCCGATGATGTCCCTACTCGATCGGATCCTGGGCCGACAGCCTCGCACGGCCTCGCTCGCCAAGGAGCGGCTCCAGGTGATCATCGCGCGCGAAGGCGCGCGCACCAACAACCCCGAGCTGCTGCATCAGATCAAGCAGGCCGTGCTCGAAGCCGTCTCGCGCTTCGTGCCGGTCACGCCCGAGGACATCGCCGTCGACCTCGACAGCGATCGCGAGATGGAAGTGCTGTCGGTGAGCGTGAGCCTGCCCGACGGCAGGACGCTGAAGACCGGACGCTGAGAGGCGGCGCGCCGCGGCCCGTCCGGTCCGACAGGCTGGGCTCAGCCCAGCCGCTCCGGCATCTCGATGGGGCTCTCGGCGATCCACGCTTGCGCCATCGCGAAGCCCTGCCCCGCCTCGCCGAGCAGGTTCTCCACCGGCACGCGCACGCCGTGGAACATCAGCTCGCAGTGCCCTTCGGGCGCGAGGTGGTTCATCACCGGCACGTTGCGCAGGACCGTGAGCCTGGGCGTGTCCATCGGCACCAGCACCCTGGCATGGCGCGCGTGGCGCGGCGCGTCCTCGGTGTCGTCCGACACGCCCATCACGATCGCCACGCGGCAGGCAAGATGCGCGGCGCCGGTGATGGACCGCTTGCGTCCGTCGATCACCCAGTCCGGCCCGTCGCGGCGGATGCGGGGCCCGGCCTGACATGTCGCGCGGCGGACGAAAGGCGGGAGGGGTGGCGCGCCCGGCTGGGATCGAACCAGCGACCCTTGGCTTCGGAGGCCAATACTCTATCCACTGAGCTACGGGCGCGTAATCGCCGAGTATACCCCGGCAGGCG
>Ga0164292_10003854_pt1 | contig 12242 bp, 7 predicted proteins | sample GEODES117metaG_FD_111486 | JGI IMG/M metagenome (GOLD analysis project Ga0164292, IMG submission 111486) | Eutrophic lake water microbial communities from Lake Mendota, Wisconsin, USA - GEODES117 metaG | ecosystem: Environmental > Aquatic > Freshwater > Lake | place: USA: Lake Mendota, Wisconsin... | reverse complement strand
GTAAATAGAATAGCAAAGTGGAATGGACTTAGTTGGTCTGCTTTAATAGATGCTACTACGGGTGTAAATGGATGTGGTGGTGGAGACGTTTATAATATAGCAATCGATAGTGCAAATAATGTATATGTATGTGGTTTTTTTACTACAGCTGGAGGAGTTACTGTAAATAGAATAGCAAAGTGGAATGGAACTAATTGGTTTGCTTTAGGTAGTGGAGTAACTGCGTCTTGTTGGGATATAGCAATTGACAGTGCAAATAATGTATATGCTGCTGGTTATTATACTACTGCTGGAGGAATTCCTGCAAATTATATAGCAAAGTGGAATGGAACTATTTGGTCTACTTTAATAGATGCTAATACAGGTATAAATGGAACTAATAGTATTCTTAGTGCTGTGGCGATTGATGTTGTAGGTAATGTATATGTTGGTGGTGGTTTTGATCAAGCTGGAGGAAAAAGTGCAAGTAATATTGCCATATATGGCGAACCAAGACCTATAATAGTCGATCCTCCAACCAATGTGTGTTATAAAACTGTTACTATTTCATGGGGTAATGTTGGAACCCCAATTAATTATACATTAACACAAACAGGAACATCATCTGCTACATATACTACAACGCTCCTTTCATATGTTGTTACTAACTTAATAAATGGAAGCAGTTATACTTTTACTGTTACGGCTAACTATTCGGGCGGATATCAGGTTACATCGCTTCCTTTAACACAAATAATGCCAGCAACATCAACATATTTTCCAGGAAGCCCAGGAGTTCAAAGTGGTTCAGATTATATCATAACTTTTACATCACCTGGTACTAATACATTAACTTATTCGTGTCCGGGGGTAATTGTAAATTGTAATTTATTACTAGTTGGTGGCGGCGGTGGTGGTGCAGGAGGAAACCAATCAACAGGTTATTCCGGGGGTGGAGGTGGAGGTGGATATATTTATAATAATACGGCTTCTTTTTCAACAACAAATAGTGTTATTGTTGGAAATGGAGGTAATGGGTCTGGAAGTAATGGGTCAAATGGAAGTGCATCATCTTTTTTATCATATATTGCAAATGGAGGCAATGGTGGTTCTTCATCTGATGGATTAGGTGGCACTGGAAATGGTAATGGCGGTAATGGAGTAAATACAAATATCGTAGGAAATATTGGGGGGGCAAGTTCATTAATACCATATTCTGGTGGTGGTGGAAGTGGAGCAGGTACAACAATTCAAAATAAAGGTGGAGGAGGGGCTGGTACAAGTGGTAGTGGTGGTTCTGCCGGAATACCAAATTCAGGAACGGGTAATGGTCAATCTGCATCAACATATGGAGGTGGTGGTGGCGGAGGTTGTGGTTTTTTTTATTTCGGTTCTGGTGGGAATGGTTATCAAGGTGTAGTTATTTTTACAATACCAAATTAAAGTATTTATTAACTCACAGATAATTAACATTTACTTATCCATAAACAAATTAAAAACATATTATCAAATAAAATAAGAAAATATGTTTCGAGAGTTATGCAAGCTAACAAATCAGAAAGAAGGCTCTTTAAAAGATCGTTTGAATTGGGATGAGTATTTTATGTCTATTGCTCTGCTTGCGTCTTGCAGGTCGCCTTGCGAAAGGCTGCATGTAGGGTCTGTTATTGTCAAAGACAATCGTCTTATTTCGATGGGATATAATGGGTTCATTTCTGGTGCACCGCATATTAGTCGAGTCCAAGACAATCATGAGCAATCTATTATTCACAGTGAGATCAATGCCATCACCGATTGCGCCAAACGCGGTGCATCGCTAAATGGTGCCAAAATATATGTGACACATTATCCATGCATCAACTGTTTTCGATCTATCGCGGCGTCCAATATAAAAGAAATTGTGTATCTAAATGATTACAAAAATGATCCGATTATTGCGCTTTTGGCGGCGGATGCTGGTATCGAAATTCGGGCCCTACATGGGCCTACATCGCACTAAACGGGTTTCAAATTGCGCTCTACACAGCATGTAGGATGCTTCAAATGACGTCTACACGCGATGTAGGGCAAAATATCAGACACAAATTTGTCTATGTAGGCCCTGTAGGCCGCGTAAAAGTCGGCCCATTTTGAGCGCTACCCGCTACACACCTGCCTTCTGACAAAACACAACATTTTGTTTGTGTGCATCCATCTTCTGTCAATTGACCACATGATTCTTGTAATTTAGCAGAATTCCCTAAATGACTTTTGCAAAAACTATCAGTTGGACTCAGATTTAAACTATGAATCTCTTTCATTATCTCAGTTTTTAACAACGCTTCTTTATCTACTACTCCTGAAGAAAAAGTCTCTACGGTTATGGATTGAACCAATTTAGACTCCGGTTTAGGTGGATTCAGATCCCATTCTCTTATACTTATAATTATTAATAATGCAAAAATAACTGATACAATTACAGCTATACTAATATAGTTTTCTTTAAAAAATAGTATTATTTCATTCATATTTTTATAATAATATATAATAATATATAATATATTATTATTATATATAATGGCAAAAACACGTAGAAGACATAGTCATAGACAATCGCGTTCTAAAAACATGGTTAAACGAACCTTTAAAAAGGGATTCCGAACATCTAAAAAAGGCTTTAATGCAGTTACAACTACTTCGAAAAAGGGTTTAAAAAAAGGGCTTGGTTTGGTTAAATCAACGATACCTTTGGTCAAAACTACTTCTAAAAAATACATGCCCCAAGTCAAAACAGGTTTAGAAAACGTTGGATCCAAGGTTACCAAAACAGCCACTAAGTCTGTTCCTATTCTACAAAAAGCTAGCCGCGATTTGTTAGGTGTAATTGGAATAAAAAAGAGCCATTAGATTTCCTTTATCATTATTCCCTTAGTCGTTTTTACCTTTTTATATCTTTTATCTTGGTTCTCTTCACTATGAAAATCATCATGGCACTTCTGACAAAGATTCAATAAATTCGCCGCATGATTTTTATGCAATGTTAAATCATTTTTTTGTATCATCCCTTTTTGATCCGCATCTTGTTGATGTATCAAATGATGCACATCGATAGCAGGCCTTTCATAACATTTTTCACATAATCCCTTTATAAAAGATGCGTTATAATGAGATTTCTTTTGATCCAAAATACTCGCTGATTCTGGATGATATTTCATGCGAATATTTAATGCTGATTCCAAAAAATCTTGAGGCAAACTCAATGATTTACATACCTCCAGACCATACATGTTCGTTCCTGGACCGTCTTTTAGCTTCCTATCATATATTAAACAGTCACGTTCTTTATCATAAATTACCGACATATGTTTTAAAGCCACATTATTTAAAGACTTTATTTCATCGTAATCAATGATTTCGTGCAAATGAGTTGCAAAAATAAAAGAACACTGCTTCTGATGTAGTGACTGAATGCCAGCAACAAAAATGCTTGTCGCACTAGTGCTCTCAGTTCCAGAACATAGTTCATCTCCTAAAACTAGACTATTTTTATCTGATAGTCGCAGAATTATTCGAAGCTCAGACATTTCCACTGCAAATGTGGATAGACCCTTGAATAAATTATCGTTGCCTAAAATGCGTGTAAAAATATATTTATAAGGACTGAATTTGTAACTAGATGCCGGCACATAAAGGCCGGCCTGAGCCATTATTACAGAAATTCCTAGAGCACGGATAAAACTAGTTTTGCCCACTGCATTGGTGCCATATAGGAGTAGGCCATCCGTCGAATTTAGACCAAGACTAATATCATTGGCCACATATAACTCAGATTGCTGTATTTTTTCGATTAAACAATGCCGCAAATCAGTAACCTGGACAAAAGATTTATTTTGATCTGTTAAATTATTCACTATTACAGGCTTACAATAGTTGTATTTGTTAGCTATGAATGCTTTTGAATATATAAGATCTACAAAGGTAATTAATTCACATATTGTATTTATTTTTGATTGATATACATCTAGACTCTTTATAATTTTATTATAAATTTCAGCAACGGTTTCAATAAAATTTGTCTTGATCAAACTAACATCCTTGCATAGTTTGTTAATTTGATTGTTTTCTATTGTTTTGTTAGTTGCAGTCTGCTTATTATATATAAGTTGATCCTTTTCTAAATCTAATTTAAATTCACGTTCTTCGTTGTAAAATCTTGAATTATACTTTAACGAAACAGTTTGAAGATTACTCTTTTTAAGCACTTCTTCCAGTATTTTGCATCTCCTATCCGTTGCAAAAAGACTATAGTTGTTTTTTTCCGTTTCATGAATTTTCACATAATCGTTAGTATCTTCTTCTACCGTCTTCTTACTTGTTTTCTTTTTGGCTCCTGTTTCATAATTCGAAATAATAGAACTAAAATAAGCTCTACAGCATTCTAATTGATCCTGGGATTCAGTTAAAATACGAATTTTATCATCTAATGCTTGGTCAATTCCTGTCTTAATAAAACTTGTTTCGATCTTTTGTATACTTTCAAGATCCTTGCAATCTTCCATAACAAATACCGCATCTAATCTTGAAACTATTTCATCTATATAACCTAACAAATTTTCATTATCTGGAATTCGTGATTTCAAATATTGAAGTAATACTGGTCTTTCTACAACAATTTTATAGATAGCTTTTGCTGTCAGTAATCCACTATACAATTGATACACTGTTTTAGGAGATATTTTTAACAAAATGATTTGCCTGTTTATTTTAACTAGATCCTTAATAGAAACTAACAAATTTTTAATACTAGGATATTCCTGATCAAATTTTGTAACTAATATGTGCTCTACTATGTCATATTCTTTTTGCAAATATATTTTATCGGTTATAGGATTCAAAAAATTATGCGCAAATTTGCGCTTGCCCATGGATGTAATGCATTCATTCAACATTTTACTAACACATGAAAATTTGCCCTTGTATTCTCTGTCCGAATCATCAATTATATTTAATTGCTTCAGTGAATGATTTGCTAATATAAGCCGATTACTTTTATCTTCTATAATAGGTTCAGCAATTTTATAAACTAGATTGGGATTGTGTTGATAAATGAAATCTAACAAATAACAAAATGATTGAGTCGCCCATACATTATTGTTAAAAAGGCTCAAAAATGCATTTATATCATTGAATTTGTAAAAACGTGAAATTAGTTGACTCTGATATGTCTGTTTTTCACAGTTTAAAGCCCTAAATGTGTTCTTGTTTTCATTTACTAACAAGGATACATAATGAATCGATTTGCTTCTAATGTTAGTGTAACTAACAATATCATTGAGATCTTTTTGTTCAATATTGGAGATTATTATTGTCTCACTTGGATTGTAAATAGAAATGAATTGCTCTAATTCATCAAATGTTGTAGGATTTTTAATATATGGCTCTGAATATTCCATAATGCTTGTTTTTCCTGTGTAAATATCGATTGTTGATACACCAATGTATACTTTTAGTTGCTTATTTGATGAATTTCTAGATCTTAGAAGCGCGATTGGATCCGTCTTAATTTCAATCCAAATGCAACAGGTTATGTTAGTTATATTTTCAGTATCAGATGAAAAATAGGTTCCTGGCGAAAATACACCTAACAAACTGCGAGTTGTATTCGCACATTGTTCATCTTGTGCATATACGGCTACGGTATAGCCTGCATTTTGCATTTTTTTAATGTATTTATCTAGAAAATGACATGTGAATCCAGCCATAACTACTTGTTCCTGACCAACACATACTCGTTTTTCAGCAATATTTAAATCACAAATGCGTGCAAATTCATTAATATTGGATCCATATATCAAATCTCGATTATCTTTTAATCCGTAACATTCAAAAAATGATCCTACTTGTATAAGAAATACAGTATTGGATCCATATTCTTCCTCATATTTTTTAGTTAATTCAAAAAATTCTTTAATTAATGCCATTTGTTAGTATATATATATTAAACATACTAACAAATCTTTAAATTCATTTGTTTAATTTAAAAGAATTGATTTTAACATCTAAACTGCATCAAGAACTAAAAACTTGGTATCATGTGCATTTACTAATAACGTATTCAATATAAATCGCTTCATACTATTAAATGTTTTTGTATCTAATAATGGCAACTGATAATAAAAAAATTTAAGAACAAAAAGCATTATAATAATATAAAATGGTAGCACATGTTTAGAATTGTGTTCGTTTAATATTATCTCTTTGAATTTTTCATTATAAATAGAAAATTCTGCAATTATATTTTCCTTTTTATTTTCATATTTTAATTTGTAACCATAAACCGGAACGTCATCGAGAATCCAGGCGACTTTCTTAAAATCTCGTTTTGGAACATGCAAATAATGTTGCATTTTAGCCATTAAGCTATATTCATTTTCAGTAAATACATCAACATCAATGTCACTTTTTCCCGGAATATAATCAGATCTCTGAACGCTTCCAAAATATAGGAATTTTGTATCTAAATAATCACTAAGATGATAAAAAAACTCTTTTACATTTTTAGGCAATTCATTTTTGGTTGTTTCCATTTACAGTAAGCAAAGAAAAGATTGTTTTCTAAGAATTTTCTTAGAAAATTCTAAAAACTTTCTAGGAACTTTCCGCGGGATCCTCATTCAAAAAATTATGCAGTAGTGTATCCTTATTTGTATTTGTTATTTCTCCTGCCAACATTGCAGTCTCAAATGTTTTCCGTAGAATATCATTTGGTGCAACACTTCCTATCTTTATTATTCCATGCTGTCTTAAATATTTTCGCACATCTTTCATACTAGTTTTCTTCAATTCTTGTTGCACATCTATGACATTTTTTCTTGTTTGTTTATCTTTTAATAAAACAGCAACCTTCCTTAATTTGTCTGATTTTCCCAATGTAAATTTTCTTTTAATTGTTCTCTTTAAATATTTCTTTGGCACACTTTCTTCTTTTTCTCTTATCTCTTTAATTACTTGCGAAACATCTAATGTTTTTTCTATTTCTGGTATTTCTGGTATTTCTGGCATGTCATCTATATCTGGCATCTTTTCTATCTCTACATTAGGACTAATTGCCTCTAATATTTTTAAATTATCACTTAATTTTGACGCTTCAGGATTTGCTTTTATTTCCTGCTCTTGAATTTTTTTTAATTTATGTTTTATTTGTTCTAATCTCTGTTCCCTTGACAATGATGTGGATGTTTTTACAACCGTTGGCGACAAGACAGAAGATAATGGGGCAATTGGAGTCGCGCCTTCTAAAAAAGTATTTCTTTTGGGAGGTGTTGGAGGTCTCGCATTTAATTCTGGAAAATCATGGTTTTTTCTTGTTTTTATCCAATCACGATATGTTGGTTTTGACCCATTTTTTAGACACCCATACGGAACATCGTTTGAATTAATATTTAATGTTAAACTGGGAGTTGAATCTGGCACAAAATAGTTTGTTAGAGGCTCTTGCAACTCAGGCGGCAGTTCTAAAGAAATATTTGTCATAGTTGTTGAAGTTGAAGATGGTAAAGAAGCCGACGAGGTTCTTGTGGGTGCAGAATATGCTTTTACTGTTCTATTATTTATATTTGCTCGCTCGGTTTCCTTTTTTTGTTTCTTTGATAGATCTGATAAATAATTCATAGCACTATAAAATTCATCTGAATAACTGTTTACAACTGTATCTGAAGATACAGAAGAACGACTATTGTTTTTACTGCTTTTAGGACTGTTTCTTGGACTGCTTTTTATCGAAGTTTCTTTCATTTTATGATCCTTAATCCTTTTTAATAATTTATTTTTCAAATTATTTGGACTAATCATAGGTGTAAGCATTGGCACGATTTCTTTTTTGTCTCTGTTTTTTCTGGTTTTTGCACCACCAGGCAATCTAAATAATTCCGGATTAATTTGAATTGTTTTTTTTGTATTTGACATATGTATTATACAAAAAAAACAATTTTATAAAAGAAACACAATATTATGAATTATGCATACATGTAAGATAAACTCTTTTTAATATGTTCATCTTCATTCTTTTTTTGTCCATTCTTTAAATATATTTCTAGACCTTTGTCAATGTCTGTAATAGTTAACTTTCTTTTGACATTTTCATCTAAACAAAACACTCTTCTGCTATGTGCTATTTTTGTCTTTGCAAATAATGTTTCTATATCTCTACCGTAATATTTAAACAAAGCTTTATTTTTCTCAAACCACTTTACATTCACATTTTGACTTGTATTATCGATTGACCATCCACTATCAGTGATTTTTTTAATAAATATATTGTGCAGTTCTACTGCATTATAGTCATCTATTTTTAGTCGCCATGTAAATCTGGATTCTAATCCTTGATTATATTTGAAAAAACATTCATTTAAATCTGTCTCATATCCTGCAATTATAACCATCAAATTATCTTTGTGATCACTTAATGCCTCACAAAGTGTGTCTATGCATTCTTTTGAAAAAGAATCTCGTTTTTCTTGATTACCTAATGAATATGCTTCGTCTATAAATAAAACTCCTCCTAGACTTTCTTTTATTACATCTTTTGTTTTTAACGCTGTTTGCCCTAAATATCCTGCCACTAAATCGCTTCTTGTCACCTTCTTAAAAGTGCCTTTTAACAAAATTCCTAGTTTTGAAAATATCGAACCTATAATCTTTGCAATTTCCGTCTTGCCGGTTCCTGGCGGTCCATAAATTACAGTGTGCATGAAATCATTAGTTAAAGTATTAGATTTGTGCAAATCATTGGGGGCCTTGTGCAAATTTTGAATATAAAATAATATTTGATCTACTATATTCTCCTTTAAATTTTGTAGTCCAATCATAGAATTCAAATCTTCCAATGGTGCTTTTATCTTATGCAATGCATGCATATTAATATTATATTCTACCTCTTTATCATCTGGATATTGTTCAATCATTTTTAACAAATCACTTATATTATTAATTTCAAACTGAATATTAACTTTTCTTCTATTCAGGTTAAACTCTTCTTCCTTTTCTATTTCTTTCTCTTTTTCTGCCTTTTTCAGCATATTTTTTTGTTTTTCATGAAGAAATTCTAGCTTACTTGAATATAAATTTGGATCTATAATATCTGGTTTACTATTTGGTCTATTTATAGGAGACTCTTTGTATTTTTCATATATTTGATCCATGAAACTCAAATAATTATTTATTTCAGTTTTCTCATTTGTATTTTTTAATTTAGATTCTTTGATATCCTTTGTTTGCTGATTATCGAGCTCTAATAAAAATTTATTGTAATTATTAACATCCGTAGATGATCTAAATGTTCTTACTTTCTTTTTATTTTCGATTCTATTATTCATAGTTACAATTATTAAGAAGAACTGTTTATATTATTTTATTTATTTAATATGCATTTAATTTGTCATTTTATAATATTATATATAAAAACAATTTAAAAATAAATTGAAATATAAAATAACTGTAACTATGAGTTCATCATTATCTATAAAACCAAAGTCTAAAGCTAAAATGTCCTCTAATCAAATGAATCAAACTGATAAGTCTGTAAAAAAGACTAAGTCTGTTAAAACCAATAAAAAATTAGCAACAAATGCCGCATCTATTGAATTCAATATTGACGATTCATTAGGTGCACCTATTATTGATACTTCTGCTATTCAGGCATCTCTTAGTAAGGATGTATTCGACAAGGATTTATCTGGAAGTAAAGATTTATCCGACAAAGATGCATTCGATCTCAATAAAGACACCTACATTGAAGCCCCATGGACCATTATCGGTTCCTATTTTCAAGACAAACATTTGGATCGACTTGTAAGACATCAACTTGAGTCCTATAACAACTTTGTCGGCCTTCAATTGCCTCAAACCATAGAAATGTTCAATGACGTGCATATAAAATCAGAAAATGATTTTGACAAAGAATCTGGCAAATATTCACTCGAAATATTCATTAAATTCGAAAATTTCCATATTTATCGTCCGCAAATTCACGAAAATAATGGTGCGATCAAGGTCATGTTTCCTCACGAGGCTCGTCTGCGCAATTTCACCTATGCTTCTGCTATGACAATCGACATCAATATTCGCTACATTGTTCGCAATGGAGAAAACCTAGGCAATACCAGCACATTCTACAAAACGTTATCTAAAATTCACATAGGCAAATTACCCATCATGTTGAAGTCCAATATTTGTGTTCTAAGTCAATATAAATATGTAGATAATGAGCATACTGGCGAATGCAGTCACGACTCTGGCGGATATTTCATTATTAATGGTTCCGAAAAAACAGTGCTAGGACAAGAACGCGCTGCAGAAAATCGCGTATATTGCTTCAATATCAGCAAAAATAATACCAAATACGATTGGTCTGCTGAAGTTAAGTCAGTTCCTGATTTCAAATGCATCTCTCCCAAACAAATTAATATGATGATTAGCTCCAAGAATAATGGATTTGGCAAACCAATTGTCGTGCAAATACCGCGTGTCAAGCAACCAATTCCACTCTTCATCGTGTTTCGCGCATTAGGTGTCATTTCTGACAAGGAAATTTGCGAATACATTCTCCTCAATTTGGCTCACGAAAAATACGAACAAATGTTGCAAAATTTACAGGCATCTATTATCGAAGCTCACAAATATAATAACAAGGAAGATGCAATTCGTTTCATTATGAGCTTTGTCATTTATACGCCAATCAACATGGATAAGGAAACCGGCGCCAAGAAAAAATACGAATTTACATTGGACGTTTTGAACAACGATTTGTTCCCACATTGCAACACTCCTCAGCAGAAAATCTTCTTCCTTGGCTACATGGCTCAGAAACTGATGAGAGCCAACTTTGAATTGATTAAAGCAGATGATCGAGACTCTTATATCAATAAACGCGTTGATTTGACCGGATCGTCACTAAATAATTTGTTCCGCAATTACTTCAATAAGCTTGTCAAAGACATGGAGAAACAAATTGTCAAAGAAATCAACAATGGCAGCTGGCGCTCTACCGAAGATTATTTGAATATTATCAATCTGACCAATATCTATAAAATCGTCAAATCTACTACGATTGAGAATGGATTCAAACGCGCTTTAGCAACTGGTGACTTCGGCATCAAACATGCAAATTCAAATAAAGTTGGTGTTGCACAAGTTCTTAATCGATTAACATATGTGTCCAGCTTGAGTCACTTGCGAAGAATTTCGACGCCAACAGATAAAAGTGGAAAATTAGTGCCTCCTCGTAAGTTGCACAATACTTCTTTCGGTTTCTTGTGCCCCGCAGAAACTCCGGAAGGTGCGAGCGTTGGTATCGTTAAAAATCTAAGTTATATGACTCACATCACAATTCATTCCAATAGTAAGTCACTTTACGACTACATTGTGCCTCAGATTAAGTGTTTGGAACAGTTGACCCCTATCGAGGTATTTGGTCAAGTAAAAGTATTCATTAATGGTGCCTGGATTGGAATTTCAGAGACACCTTTAGAACTATACGTTATGCTAAAAGAAATGAAATGCAAAGGAATTATCAATATTTATACATCTATTATATTCGATTACAAGCTCTGTGAAATTCGTGTCTGCAATGATAGCGGCCGTGTAACGCGACCTTTGCTGCGAGTCAAAGACAAGAACATTTTACTAACTCGGCAAATTCTAAAAGACCTTACAAATAGCGTTATCTCTTGGGATGATCTGTTTACTGACTGCAAAATTGATGAGGCGATCTTGGAATATATTGATCCGGAAGAGCAGAACTTCTCGATGATTGCAACCAAGCCAAAAGATATTCTTGGAACAAGTGGATCTGATGAGATCTTCAGATATACTCATTGTGAAATACATCCTAGCACAATGTTTGGCGTAGTATCTTCATGCATTCCCTTTCCAGAACACAATCAATCTCCCAGAAACACATATCAGTGTGCACAAGCTAAGCAGGCAATGGGAGTATATGCTACAAACTACAACGAGCGTATGGACAAGACAGCGTATGTGCTAAATTATCCTTGCAGACCACTTGTCGATACTCGTGTCATGAACTTGATCCAATTGAATAAAATCCCATCTGGCTGCAACATCAATGTCGCAATCATGACTCATACTGGTTACAATCAAGAAGACTCTGTGCTAATTAACAAGGGCTCTATTGACCGAGGCTTATTTCAAACTACTATTTATCACACGGAAAAAGACGAAGACAAACAGAAGATCAATGGTGACGAAGAAATTCGCTGCAAACC
>Ga0164292_10003853_pt1 | contig 12243 bp, 13 predicted proteins | sample GEODES117metaG_FD_111486 | JGI IMG/M metagenome (GOLD analysis project Ga0164292, IMG submission 111486) | Eutrophic lake water microbial communities from Lake Mendota, Wisconsin, USA - GEODES117 metaG | ecosystem: Environmental > Aquatic > Freshwater > Lake | place: USA: Lake Mendota... | reverse complement strand
GCCAAGGCTTGCAAATTGCGCTGCATGTAGTCGCCGCCGACCATGTCCAAAATGATGTTCACGCCTTGCTGGCCCGAGGCGTTCAAGGCTTCGGCGACAAAGTCTTGGGTCTTGTAGTTGATGGCGACATCAGCACCAGCGTTCAAACAAGCCTGCACTTTGTCGGCATTGCCCACGGTGCACAACACCCGGGCGCCAAAGGCCTTGGCCAACTGAATGGCGGTCAGGCCAATGCCCGAAGAACCACCATGCACCAGGAAGCTTTCACCGGCTTTCAAGTGTCCGCGCTGAAACACATTGGTCCAGACAGTGAAATAGTTTTCTGGCAAGGCCGCAGCTTGCAACAAGCTCATGCCTGGGGGAATGGGCAAGCATTGGCCTTCGGGCAAAGACACATACTCTGCATAAGCGCCGCCATTGGCCAAGCCACACAAGGCGTCACCCAGCTTCCAGCGCGTCACGCCCTCGCCCAGCGCCACCACATGACCAGCGGCTTCCAAACCCAAAATGGGCGATGCGCTTGGCGGCGGCGGATAGCGGCCACTTCGCTGCAGACAATCTGGTCGGTTGACACCGGCATAAGCCACCTTGACCAGCACCTCGCCAGGTCCAGGCGTGGGGACAGCAGTTTGCGCCAGCGACAAAACATCGGGGGGGCCACCAGCGCCGTGCGCCACGTGATTCATCAGATTAACAGTCATGTTGTCAGGCTTTCAGTCAATGTCATGCAAAGGGAAATGGGGGACAGCAAAGATCGGCATCCCCAGTGATGGGTCAGGGTGGTCTTGGGGCAAGCCTGGGCACACCGCGCTTGTCGATGTGCGCTTGCATGAGATCCCAATGCTGCACACCTTGTTTGTTGATTTTCAGACTCAAGACCAAACCGGTGTTGTTCACAGGGTTGTCGAAACCCTCAAATACAAAGTTTCCCAAGCTGTAAAAAATAGGTTTGCCCTGGTACACCTCGCTGTCTTGCACCAAATGGGGATGGCCACCAATCACCGCGTCAACGCCAGCGTCGATCATCAAGCGGGCCAATTGGCGCTGACGATGATTTGCCACGGGGTCTTCCCAACCCCAGTGCATCACCGTGATGATCACATCAGCGCGTCCAGGCCCGCGCGCCCAAGCAATATCGCGCAACACCTGCTCATCTTCACTCCAAGCAATGCCCGGTCGGTCATGGTCAGCCTCGAAGCTGCGCGGCTGAAATTCGTTGAAGCCCAACACGGCGATGCGCACGCCTTTTTTCTCGACAATGAACGGTTGGTGCGCTTGCGCGAGGTTGTCTCCACCACCATAAATGCCCACACCGGCCTTGCGAAGCCGCTTGAGCATGTCAGCAAAGGCCACAGGGCCATAGTCGCCAGAATGGTTGTTGGCCAGGCCCACTGCATCAAAATGACGGCTCAAATAACGCATCGCTCTGGGATGTACACGGAAGACATTAGGTTTGTCGGGTTCCGGCTCGCCCTGGTCTGAGACCACGCATTCCAAATTGCCCAGACGCAGATCGGCGGCTTTGAAAACCTGTGCAAAGTTCTTGAACGGGTCTTGACCGCGCTGCATCATCTGCTCGGGTGGGCCACCCAACATGATGTCACCGACCACCACCACACTGACCAAGGCATCGTGGGGCTGCGACTGGGAGGGTTCTGCGCTGAACACAGGCATCGAAAAAAGCAGACCTGCCAACAGCAGGGCCCCTGTGGCTTTCAATGGATTGAAACAAGCACCCTGTTTCCCGTCAAACATGTTCATGGTGCCTCCTTGTGCAGGGCACATTGGTAAGCCAATTCCTTGCCCAGCACCGGCGAGTACAAGGCCACCTTGCCCGTCAATGCATCCGTAGCGGGGTTGATGCGCGGCGTTGGTTTCAAGTGCTTGACATGCTGCATCAACATCGGTTGGCGCCTCGTTTGGTAGTAGGCGTAGATGTTGACGAGTTCGATGTCATCACCCTGCCCCAGCACCACCGCTTTGAACCTAAACCGCTCACCAATGTCGATGCTTTGAGCGGTATAGGGGTCCGTGGTGGGCCTGAAAACATGGCGATGCACTTCGCCATTCACCTCGATAGCGCAATGCAAATCGGCTGCGTGGGAAGCAGGCGTGAAACAGCCCATCAAGACCAAGCAAGCAGCACCCAAGCCCGCATGGAAGCAACGCAAGTTCATTTCCAAACCAGCGGCTCAAAATGCACACTGCCTTGGTTGCTGCTAAGGGTCATGCCTCCTTCTTGGATGGTGACTTGCAGCTGCATGCTGCGCTCAGCCATGGCGGCCATGGACTGCGAAGCTTCGGAGGGGATGCGAATCACGCTGAGTTTGGCTTGCCGATTCACCTTGTTTTCAATGCCGCGCCACCAAATGTCCGCCGAATGGGCAAAGGCGTACACCAACACCTGATCCGATTTGCTGCCTGCACGTTGCAGCGGTTTTTCTTCAGGCTGACCCACCTCGATCCACAAGCGTTTGCGCCCAGTGAAATCGGTCAGGGACACATCGGGGTCATCGGGGTCGGACAAGCCAGCGCCAAAAGCCAAGGTGGCGTCCCCTTGACACAGATCTTGAAGTTGATGGGCATTGAGGGAGAGGGCTGCGAGGCGAACCATCATGCGTTCGTCGGTTTCGCTGGGGTGTCGCGCTAGGGTGAGCGCGTGGTCAGCATAGTAGTTGTGGTCGATGTCGGCAATTTGCAGTTGCGCTTTGTAGATGGTTGATTTGAGGGCCATCTGCCCATGATAGTCTGGAAGCGCTTAGGCTTTGACGGCACGAAAACCAGAGTAAAGGCGGGAAACGGGACGGCTTTTTTGCTCCGCCTCTTGAGCCATTTGGCTCCGAATACGCTCGAAGGTGTTTCGGATGGGCGTGCTGGCTGAGGGCACATACTGATAACGGTGGTCTATTTCAACCGAGTTGTTGTCAGTTTGTGCTTGATTGGACTTGTTCATTCGGGGTTCCGTTCACTGTCTTGAGATAGTTAACGTGAATCCCTGGAGAGACGATGACAGCATTACAGAAAAATTTTGAAATTCATGCCATTGCAATGTTTAGCAAATTTTAGTATTCACAATATGGGGCTGAACGCCCCAAAGCGTGTCAAACCTTGGGCTTTTGAGGCGGCTTGCCTTGAACCTGACCCGACAGATGTTGCGTCATTTGACCCTTGAACTGGCCACCGCGCTCGATTTCAATTTCTGAATAATCCAGATTGCCCGAAACACTGCCACTGCGGTGGATCAAAATATGATCGTGGCAAACGATGTTTTCAGCCAAAACACCATGAACATCAATGACTTGCGCGTTGATTTGTCCCGTCACACTGCCTTTGGGGCCGATTTGTAAATCAGCCACGGACACCTCACCGGTGACCGTACCATTGATGCTGGCACGTCCAGGCGCAGAGATGGAGCCTACAAAGGTGACGCCTTCACCAATCACCAGGCTGCTGTTTTGGGCGCTTAATTCAGACATGGAATTCCTTGATTTTGAGCTGACGGGAGACTACCAAGGTTTTATTTTAGCCTTATTGACAGATTGAATCATTCAAGTCCTCCCAGTTTCAGTCGATCCAAGTTATGCAAGACTTCGTTGTAAGCACCCGTCAAGATTGAATTTTTAAAAAATGACCAGCAAAGCGAAATACCTGACCATGGCGATATTGATGACCTTCATCAATATCCCTTTGTTCATCTATTCCCAATCGCTCGCGCACAGATCGGTCGAGAAGTCTGCTGCGTTAGAAGCGTCCTCGATGGCGGATGAGAACCATGAACACACCCATGAAGAGCCCCCAGTTCAAGTCCAAGACAGCAGTGCCAGTCCTGCGCTTGCCCCTGAAATGACGCCTGCTGATATTGCGGCTCAGGCCTTGGCCGAAGAAGAAAAACCCGAACGCTTTCAAACCTTGGCAACGCTTTACCGCCCTCCTTTGTTTGGCAAATGCAAAAAACTCTTTGAGCGGTTCAATCGTAAAAACTTTCCCGACAAACCCTACAAAGCTTTCGTATACAGTTTTGATGGCGAGACTGCTTACTGTGCCGATGCCTACACAGACAAAGGACAACAACAAGCCGAGGAAATCGTTATTCGCGAGTGCAAGGAATACCATGCGGGCTCAGGTAAATACTCGCCGTGCCGAATCTACACCGAAGAATGAATCAAGATAGGTCAACCATGGATTGCGCAGCCTGCGGAAAACCCCTTTCAGTCACAGCCAAGTTTTGTGGCAAGTGCGGCGCGCCTGTCAAAAGGCTGGCCAAGGGCTCAGATGTGGACACGTCACTGACGCAGCCGGAGTTGGCGCTGGCCCAGTCCAGCGACTCGGCCATGGCCGTCAAGCCCGAGTCCAGCCCTGCAGCCTCCAAGGCGGACTCGGCGGAGGTACCAGCCAGCGCTGTCCACCCTGATGAAGACGATTTTGTCATCCAGCTATCGCCCAGTTCAAACGCCTTGGATGACCAAAAGCTGTTGAATATCGACCTGAACCTTGAACCGCCCCCTGGTCCTGTCGCAGACAGTGCGGCATCAGCCAAAGCAGACTTGGCATGGTTGCATCGGCTTGAATTGCACCAGCAAGAATTGAAGAAAACGCTGGAAAAACATTCATTGCTGCTTGACTTCATTTCATTGGCTTCGCAGCAGCAAAGCCATCAACAAGCGCAGCCCGATCCGAATGAAGCCCTGTTGCACAACCTGATTGAGCAACAAACCCAATTTGCGGTGCAATTGGCAGAGTTGCAAAACCACTTGCATGCGCAAAGAGAGTCTGTCAGCACCGGCCGAATACCAGAAGAATTCTAGTTGCTGCTGGAAAAACAAAAAATTGAAATCCAAAAATCCTTTGGTCAAAACTTGGCGCAAAACACGGAAAACATGGCGACAGCCCGTGAAGCTGAATTGACCAAGGTTCAAGACATGCTCAAGGCCAACACCATCGCAGCTGAAGCGATTGAGAAAAACTTGGCTCCCCTGATCCAAAGCGTTAACGACTTGAAGCTCAAGGTGCAGGCGGTCGTGAAAAAAGTAGAGGACGCCGCAAGCTCCAAAACCAAGTCGGGTGGCAAAGAGGAACCCGCTGGCGAAGGCGGTGGCTTCATGATCTTTGTGATTGGCATGCTTTGTGGGCTGACCGTGGTGTTGAGCACATTGGCCATCTATAACTTTTTAACCCACGACAAAGTTGTTTCTGACAGCAGTGCAAAGTCCTTGGACAAAATCACGCCTGACAGCAAAGCCAAAGCGGGCCATTGAGATGAAGCGCATCGAAAGACAGCCATGATCTGCACCAGCTGCTACTTCATCAACCCCAGTGAAAACGTTTTTTGCCAAAACTGCGGCTCGCAACTGCCGCACGTTCAAAGCCAAAAACCCAGCAGCATTTCGCCATTGATTCTGGCCAACACCTTGGACAACAGTTCCTTGTTGATCTCACGAGGCCCTTGGGAAATGCGTTTTGATCTGTGGATGCCCTTTCTTTTCCTGGCAACGTTGGTCTTTGGATTCACCCTGAGCCATGCTTATGCCTTGGCCGTTCTTGGGCTGGGCTTGGCTTTTGCGTTGTACAAATCTCGGGATATTGGTCAAATCATCAAGCAGACCATTCCGGTTGAATTGATCAATAAAACCATCATTGCCTACGGTCCAGCCAACACGGCCAGCCGCTTTTCGCTGCCAACGGGTGTGCTTTATTTGTTGTCTGATGGACTCTATTTCAAATCCTTCGACAGCCACGAAGATATTTCATTCATCCATATTGAAATTTCCTTCACCGAAACCGCCGTTCTCCACAAAGGCCTGTCTTTGTTTGCCAATTGGCATGAAATTGAAATGAACAACGGCATGAACGAACGTTTCACCTTCACGGTTCAAAACGGCGGTGAATGGATGTTGCTGATGAAGATGTTGCGCACCGACATGATGAAGCGGTGAAACGCAGTCTCTACGCCAGAGATTGTTTGCGCATTGCCATTCACAGCCCCTAAAAGCCCTCAGATCAGACCTGCAGCACCTTGCCAAATTCCTCGAATGGCTTAGACGGGCTGCGGCGGTTTGAGGGGCAGCGCGGTTTTGTAGCGCACCTGCTTCAGGGCAAAACTGCTGCGGATTTTTTCCACCCCGGGGATGGGGGTGAGTTGCTCCAAGATGAATTTTTCCAAAGCCGCCATATCGGCAATGGCGACCCGAATCAGGTAGTCGGAGTCGCCTGTCATCAAATAGCACTCCATCACCTCGTCATGCTCGGCGATGCGTTGCTCAAACTCGGCCAACGCCGCTTTGGACTGCTCTTTCAGGCTGATGGAAATGAACACGTTGAGGCCCAAGCCCAGTGCTTGCGGCTGGATCAGGGCCACATAGCGCTGGATGACGCCCGCAGCCTCCAATGCGTTGACCCGCGCCAAGCATGGTGAAGGCGACAAATGCACCCGACGCGCCAACTCGACATTGGTGAGGGAACTGTCTTCTTGCAGTTGCGCGAGTATTTTGTAATCTACCGCATCTAGAAGCATAAATAACCTTTAAATAAATATTTAAAGGCATTTTATGCCAAAAATAAAGCTTTGGCGGCTGAATTCAACAGCACATTTTGCAATGAAAATCCTACAGTCAAGGTCATTCGCAACCTGTACAGAGCGCCACCATGCTGCAACGCACCTTAGACCTTGACCCGATTGAAACCGCCGAATGGCGCGACGCTTTTGACAGCGTGGTGGCCTTGCACGGCCCCGAACGCGCTCGTTTTTTGCTGGACCAACTGGTGGTCATGGCGCACCACAGCCAAATCGGCTGGTCGCCCGAGTTGGTCACGCCCTACGCCAACACCATCCCCGTGCAAGCCCAACAGCCCTACCCCGGGGACTTGGCGATTGAAGAAAAACTGGCCTCGCTGATGCGCTGGAACGCCTTGGCAATGGTGGCGCGCGCCAATGCGGCCTATGGGGAGTTGGGCGGGCACATCGCCAGCTACGCCAGTGCCGCCGATTTGTTCGAGGTGGGCTTCAACCATTTTTTCCACGGCCGCAATCCGCAGCATGGCGGTGACTTGGTGTTTTTCCAACCGCACAGTGCGCCCGGTGTGTATGCCCGCGCCTTTCTGGAAGGCCGATTGAGCGATCAAGACTTGGCGCATTACCGCCAAGAACTCACCGCGCCAAGTGCCGGCGCCAAAGGCCTGTCCAGCTATCCGCACCCTTGGTTGATGCCCGATTTTTGGCAGTTCCCCACCGGCTCGATGGGCTTGGGGCCGATCAGCTCGATCTACCACGCACGCTTCATGCGCTACCTGACACACCGCCAGCTGCAAGACTGCAATGGCCGCAAGGTGTGGGGCGTGTTTGGCGATGGCGAGATGGACGAGCCTGAGAGCATGAGCGCCCTCACCTTGGCCTCACGCGAAAAGTTGGACAACCTGGTGTGGGTGGTGAATTGCAATTTGCAGCGCTTGGACGGACCCGTGCGCGGCAACGGCCGCATCATCGACGAGTTGGAAAAACTCTTTCGCGGTGCTGGCTGGAACGTCATCAAACTGGTCTGGGGCAGCGACTGGGATGGTTTGTTCGCCCGTGACCACAGTCAAGCTTTGCTGCGTGTGTTTGCCAACACAGTAGACGGCCAAATGCAAACTTTTGCGGCCAAAGACGGCCGCTTCAACCGCGACAGCTTCTTTGGTCAGAACCCCGAGTTGGCGCAGCTGGCACAAGGAATGACCGACGAGCAAATTGACCGCCTCAAGCGCGGCGGGCACGACCTGGTGAAGATCCATGCGGCCTATGCCGCAGCCGCACGACACAGCGGTCAACCGACGGTGATCTTGGCGCACACCAAAAAGGGCTATGGGATGGGTCAAGCCGGTCAGGGCAAGATGACGACACACAGCCAAAAAAAGCTGGATGAAACCGCCTTGATCGCATTCAGGAACCGCTTCAACCTGCCCCTCTCAGACGAACAAGCCACCAGCTTGGCGTTTTTCAAGCCGGCCGAAAACAGCCCTGAAATGCAGTATCTGCATGGCCGCAGAGCAGCCTTGGGAGGTTATGTGCCGCAGCGACAAACCCAAGCCGATGTGCTGCCGGTGCCGGCCTTGAACAGCTACGCCAGCTTTGCGCTGCAAGCCGAGCACAAAGAAATGTCCACCACCATGGCTTTTGTACGGATGCTGGGTCAGTTGCTGAAAGACCCGGTGCTGGGTCCCCGCATTGTGCCCATCGTGGCGGACGAAGCACGCACCTTTGGCATGGCCAATTTGTTCAAACAAGTGGGCATTTATTCCAGCGTGGGGCAAAAGTACGAGCCCGAAGACATTGGCTCGGTGCTGAGCTACCGCGAAGCGATGAATGGCCAAATTTTGGAAGAAGGCATCAGCGAAGCCGGTGCGATTGCCAGTTGGACGGCGGCAGCCACCAGCTACAGCGTGCACGGTTTGGCCATGCTGCCCTTCTATATTTACTACTCGATGTTTGGCTTTCAGCGAGTGGGCGATGCCATTTGGGCCGCGGCCGATCAACGCGCACGCGGCTTTTTGCTGGGCGCCACCTCGGGGCGCACCACCTTGGGCGGCGAAGGCTTGCAACACCAAGATGGTTCCAGCCATTTGGTGGCGGCCACCATCCCCAATTGCAAAGCCTACGACCCAGCGTTTGCCGGCGAAATGGCCGTCATCATCGACCACGGCATGCGCGAGATGGTGACCGAGCAGCGCGATGTTTTTTATTACGTCACCTTGATGAACGAAAACTATGCACAGCCTAACCTGCCCGCTGATGTCGAGAACGACATCCTGAAAGGTTGCTACCACTTCCAAGGCCCAGTCGAGCACTTGCCTGCTCATGCGCCACGCGTGAGTTTGATGGGCTCGGGCGCCATCTTGCTGGAGGTCTTGAAAGCCGCCGACCTGTTGGCCGAGCAAGGCATCGCCAGCGATGTGTTCAGCGTCACCAGTTGGAGCGAATTGGCTCGGGATGGGCAACAGCAAGAACGCGAGGCCATGGCCGGTCGCCAGTCGGAGGTGGCCTTTGTGCAACAACAGTTGATGCACAGCCAGGGCCCGATCGTGGCCGCCACCGACTATGTGCGGGCGGTGCCCGAAAGTGTGCGGGCTTTTGTGCCTGAAGGTCGTCGTTACATCACTTTGGGCACCGATGGGTTTGGGCGCAGCGACACGCGTGCGGCCTTGCGCCATTTCTTTGAAGTGGATGCTGCCAGCGTGGTGAATGCAGCGCTTTATGCCTTGGGGTTGCCGCGCCAACCATAGACCTTGAGCGTCTTGCCTTGCCTGTCCTGGCAGGCCACACCTGGGTAGGTGTTTTCAGGTGTGGGTTTGTTCAAACTGGTGCATGTAGTTCACCAGGGTTTGCACACTGGCCAAGGGCATCGCGTTGTAGATGGAGGCCCGCATGCCGCCTGCCGAGCGGTGACCGCGCAACTGCACCATGCCCTTGGCTTGTGCACCTTCTAAAAACGCCGCATTCAAGCCGTCATCGCGCAAGAAAAAAGTCACATTCATGCGCGAGCGATCCTGGCGAGCCACGCGGTTGCTGAACAGCTGGCTGTGGTCAATGAAGTCATACAGCAATGCGGCTTTTCGCTGGTTGTGTTCGAGCATGGCAGTGAGCCCACCTTCACGCTTCACATGCTGCAACACCAAGCCCATGATGTAGATGGCATAGGTGGGCGGCGTGTTGTACATCGAGCCTTGCTCGGCCTGCAGTTGGTAATTGAAGGCTGAGGGCGTGATGGGCAAAGCCGAACCAAGCAGATCGTTGCGCACGATCACCACGGTGACCCCCGAGGGACCCATGTTTTTCTGGACTCCGGCGTAAATCACGCCGAATTTCGACACCTCCAAGGGGGCAGACAAGATATTGGAAGACATGTCCGCCACCAAGGGCACCGTGCCGGTGTCTGGCGTCCAGTGGCATTCCACCCCACCAATGGTTTCGTTGCTGCAGTAATGCACATAGGCAGCTTGGGGTGACAAACGCCATTGGTCTTGTTCAGGCATGGACCAAAAACCACTGCCTTCACTGCTGGCAGCCAAGTTCACCTGGCCGTATTTGGTTGCTTCTTTCATGGATTTTTGCGACCAAACGCCATTCACCACGTAGTCGGCTTGGCCCGTGCGTCCGATCAAATTCAGGGGCACGATGGCGTTTTCAGCCATCGCGCCACCCTGCAAAAACAACACGGTGTAGTTGTCAGGCACCCCCATCAACTCACGCAACAAACTTTGGGTTTGCGCCAAGATATCCATGAACTCGGGCCCACGATGGCTCATCTCCATCACTGACATGCCGCTGCCGCGCCAATCCAGCATGTCGGCAGCGGCTTGTTGCAGCACGCTCTCAGGCAAGGTGGCAGGGCCAGAACTGAAATTGATCACACGCAACATGAAAAAATCACTTTAGAAAAAGGGTTAAATGACGAAAATCAAAGAATATCAATGAGTTGTGCTCGATAATGAAAGTAGCAATCCATGCTTGGTTTTGGGGGTTTGAAGAATGAATGCTTGTAGACACATTGTGCTGTTGTGCTTGCTGTCCCTGTTGGGGGCTTGCGCCAGTCGTTCTTCGCAAGCGATCGGCCAATTAGATGATAAGAGTCCAGACTTCAGCACCGGTGCTTGTCAAAATGCAAGGCACAACGCGTGGGTGCATGATGAATTGAAAACCCACAAACTATGGGCGGCACCGGCCTTGGTGCTGTTAACCGGCCCGGTCGCTGTCGCACCCCTGTTTTTCGCCAATATCGGCATCAACACGGCTGATCACTTGAAGGCGGCAGACATAACCACCCAATGTGGCGGCACAGCACCCACGCAAGATGCAGTCATGGGCGGCATCGCTTTGGACACCGCCTTGGGCATAGCAATTGGTGCAGCTGTTCCAGGCGCTTCCCTGTCTGCCACAGGACGTTAAGCACCCTGGCGCTTGTTCATTTCGAGGCAATGCCTTCGTGGGTGGCAACTCGCTCCAAGGCCTCCTCGAACATCGCCCGAGCCGACCCCGACACCGCGGACAGGTAAGCATGCAAACGGGCATCCTCGGCTGAGTTGTTCAAACAGTCGTTGCTGTACTGCTCAAAACTGTTGAGTTGTCGAATCAAGTCCGCCACATGCTTGGGGCATTCACACAGCACCTTGCTGTCGATGTTGCTGATTTTTTGCAAGACCAGATCATCGTACTTGCGTGGCGCAATTTTGTGTCCGCCAGGGCCAGGCTGACCGGGTTCGACCACCAACACCGACTGGATGATGTCGCACAAATCCATGTCAGAAACCGGCTCACGTCGGGCGATGATGCCCGCAGATTTCAGGTGCTGCAGCACATGGTCTGTGGCAAAGTGGTAGACCAACACCAGCTTGTTGACCCGCAAGCGATCTCGCAATTTCAACAACTCATCTTTGGCTTGTGCCTGCACCGCACCCATTTGCACCAGCACCACGTCCACAGTACCTGAAGAAGAACTGCGCAGGGCTTGCGTCAAGTCGGGCTCAACCTGTGTCACTTTCAATGTGGTTTGACCGAAGCACAAGGTGAATTTCTGCGTTTCTATGCGACTGGCCAAGGTGTAGCCCACCACCGCCAAATGAACCACTGCAGGTAGCCTGGGGCCAGCGAGTTGCTGGGTGTGGGCTTGCCGTGACTCGTTCAACATTTTTTGCAATTGCGGCACATCCATGGTGCTGAGCATGCTGATGGCGTGCCCCTCTTGCGTCAGGCTTTTGAGCAGCGTGACCTTCAACACGTCCCATTCGCTGTAGAGCCGGTGACCACCCAAGGACTTGGGCGGAGACACCACTTGATACCGGCGTTCCCAGACCCGCAAGGTGGCCTCGGGAATGCCCACCAGTTTGGCGACGGCGCCAATGCGATAAACACCAGCAGTTTGATCGGTCGTAGTCATGTTGCCCCTCTAATTTGTATAAGTTTTGAATAGTTATTTTGGTGAAATATACATTAATTTTGAGTTTTATATTGAATTATCACTCAACAAGCCTATATTCGACGAAAGAGAAGAAGAAACGAATAGGTTTTGAACAAAGGAATCAAGCATGTTCTCAAATTTAACCCACAACGCATTGAACGCTTTGATGTTGGTGGCCCAACACCAGTCTTCAGGCCCGGTCACCACTGAATTCATCAGCCGACATTTGGGTCTGTCTATTTCTTATTTGGAATCGCTGATGTCCTCTTTGAAAAAAAAGGAATTCGTGATTTCTTACCGAGGCCCAGGCGGCGGCTAT
>Ga0164292_10003851_pt1 | contig 12248 bp, 12 predicted proteins | sample GEODES117metaG_FD_111486 | JGI IMG/M metagenome (GOLD analysis project Ga0164292, IMG submission 111486) | Eutrophic lake water microbial communities from Lake Mendota, Wisconsin, USA - GEODES117 metaG | ecosystem: Environmental > Aquatic > Freshwater > Lake | place: USA: Lake Mendota... | reverse complement strand
TGGGTTCGGGTCGATGGTCAATTGGCCGAGGCACCGCAGATGCGGGTGACCGAGAGCCAGCGGGTGACGATCGACCCAAAGGCAAGGCTGCAAGCGCCTGTGTCTGCCACTTATTTGGTGCACAAGCCGGCGGGCGTGGACGCGACGCTCGCACTGCTGGGCCCCGAGCATCACTTCAAAGACGATGGCTCGGGCATCCGTGCGAGCAGAACCCATCAGGTCGGACTGCAGATGCTGCTGCCATTGCCCAAGCCGGCCAGCGGACTGTGTGTCTTCAGCCAAGACGCGCGGGTGCTGCGCAAGCTGACCGAAGACGCCGCTTTCATGGAACAGGAACTCATCGCTGAGATCCAAGGCCAGATCGCGCAGGACGGCTTGGCCCGTCTGTGCCACGGTCTGCAGCGCCATGGCCGGCCATTGCCGCCGGCGCGGGTGAGCTGGCAGAGCGAAACACGCCTGCGCTTTGCAGTCAAAGGCACCCCGCCCGATGCCATCGAATGGATGTGCGCCCAGGTGGGCCTGCAGCTGCTGGCGTTGCGACGCCTGCGCATAGGCAGCATCGCGATGGCGGGGCTGCCAGTCGGTCAGTGGCGCTATCTGCCGGCTGGCGAGCGGTTTTGAGAAGGGCTCGGTCCAGACAGTCAGGGTTGCGAGGTTTGATCAAGCGGGTGCGCCACCCAAACGGTCCAGGCCAGCGCAGGCCTCCTCCACAATGCCGCGCATGACATCGGCCACGCTGCGGACTTCGTTAAAGTAAGCGATGCTCTGTCCTGCCGGGTAGTGCATCAGAGGAAGCACCTCGTGCTCGTCGATGGCACCGAGCAGATCCCCGACCAAGATGTCTTGCAGCGGCATTCTCAAGGGCTTGGGTGCGTCTGGAGCGGCCCACTCGTCCGACCAGGCAGAGCGAATCTGACGCAGCGTCTTCCCACTGTCCGCCCGCGAGATAACGGTATCGTCGCTGCCGGCGACCAAAAGCTTCTGACGAAGCGCCTCGTGCATGCGGTACTCCGAGGTGGTGAGCCAGGCCGTGCCCATCCAGACCCCCTGCGCACCCATCGCCAGCGCGGCCAGCAGGTGACGTCCGGTGGCCACGCCCCCGGCTGCCAGCACGGGAACGTCGCCGGCAAGATCGACGATTTGCGGGACCAAAGAAAACGTGCCGATCGTGCCCGTGTGCGCACCGGCGTCGTAGCCCTGGGCGACCAGGATGTCGATGGGCTTGGCCAGAGCGCTGCGCGCATGCTTGGGCGAGCCCACCAAGGCCAACACCAATTTTCCTGATGCCTTGGCGCGTTCGATCACATCCGTCGGCGAGCCGATACCGCAGGCCAGCAAATTGACATCCGAGCGCATGATCACCTCAAGCTGGCGGTGCGCGACCTCCTCCGAGCGAACAAAACGCGAACGCATGCCCGCACGTGTGGCTGGCGGCACGCCGTATTTGTGTTCGATTTGTCGCACAAAGGATCTGTGCGCCTCGGGCAGCTGAACCTCGATGGCAGCGCGGTCATTGGTTTCCGGCATGCCGGTGGGCAAAACCAGATTGACCCCAAAGGGACGGTTTCCGACCTGCTTGCGAATCCAAGCCAGTTCGTGCTCGATCTCCTCGGGCGTGTGGCGGGTCGCACCCAAAACCCCGAACCCTCCAGCATGACAGATGGCCGCGACAACCGCTGGGTCATGGGTGAAGCCAAAAACGGGTTGAGCAATACCCAAGCGCTTGCTCAAGCGCGTTTGCAGTCGATCGGTGGAAGACATGAGGCAAGCTCCGTGGTGTAAGGCAAGGCAGCGGCAATTCCTGGCATCTGAGGCAGAACAGACAAACCCAAATCGATTGGTCAAGATCCATAACGTGACTGATTATCAGTCACTTAGATAAATAATTATATTTTCCGATTGACCATCAGTCAAAGGATTTGGATAATTTCGCCCATGCCGCCCCCAACCCTCGTCGCGACCGAGAAGGACCCACAGTTCGCCTACACCCTGGCCAAGGGCCTGGAGGTTCTGCGTGCGTTCGATGCAGCCTCTGCGAGTCTTGGCAACCGGGAAATTGCACAGCGAACCGGAATAGGACGACCGACGGTGGTGCGCCTGACTCGCACGCTGGCGCTACTGGGTTACCTCAAGTACCACGAGCCGACCGCGCGCTACCGACTGGCAGCGCCGGTGCTGTCTTTTGGATACCCCTTGTTGTGCCAGCTTGGCTTGCGCCAACTCGCTCGACCACACATGCAAGAGCTGGCCGATTTCGCACGCGGCGCCGTCTCGCTGGCCATGCGAGGCGGCGACCAGCTTGTCCTGATCGAAACATGCGTCGACAAAAATGCACCGTCGGCCAGGCCTGATGTGGGGGCCACACGGCAGTTTCACGACACCTCTTTGGGCCACACCTACTACAGTGCGACCAGCGAGGCCGAGCGCTCTGAGATCAGCAAACTCATCGAGGCACGCAGCGCACAAGAATGGCCGGCCGTGCGGCGCCGGCTCGCCGCTTCGCGGAAAAAATTTCTGGCCAAGGGCTTTTGCATCGTGCCCACGCCCAGCGCCGGCATCGTCGCCATATCGGTACCTTTAGGCCCCATGATCGACGACGAGCTGATCATCATGAACTGCGCGGTAGCACAGTTCTACCTGCAGGCCGACACGCTGGAGTTGCAGATCGCGCCGCGCATGCTCAACCTCGTGCGCTTGCTTCAAACCACAACAGGTCGACGCTAAAACCCACAGTGCTCGCTCAAAACAACATTCACGCCCATTCAATCAAGGAGACACCCTCATGAAACACATGTTCATCCGCCGGCTCGCCGTCCTCGTCACCCTCGGTACAGGGCTGGTGAGCTCAGCCTTTGCTCAGGCCGATAACTTCCCGACCAAGCCGATACGCCTGATCGTGCCCTATGCGGCTGGCGGCGGCACCGATCTGGTCATGCGCGCCATCGCCCCCGGCATGAGCGAAGCGCTGGGCCAGCCCATCGTGGTCGAAAACCGTCCTGGCGCAGGCACCATCACCGCCACCGAAGCCGCCGTTCGTGCCGATCCCGATGGCCACCTGCTGCTCGCCGTGGGAGCGCCGATCTACCTCAATACCGCCTTGGGCATTAGGACGCCCTATGACCCCCTGAGGGACTTGGCGCCGGTTTCACTGCTCGTCAACAACCCTGGCCTGCTTTTGGTTGGAAATTCAGTGAGCGCCAAAAACGTCAAGGAACTGATAGCCCTGAGCAAAAGCCAAAAAGGCGGCCTGAGTTATGCCAGTGCAGGAACCGGCAGCATTGCGCATCTGGCCGGCGAGCTTCTAAAGGCACGTATCGGCATCGACATGCTGCACATTCCCTACAAAGGCAGTGCGCCTGCGCTGGCGGATTTGATGGGAGGTCAACTGCCTGTGGCCATCGACGCCATGATTCCTTCGGCTGCGCAAGTCAGGGCGGGCAAGGTGCGCGCCCTGGCTATCTTGGCCAGTGAGCGCTCGCCGCTTCTGCCCGATGTGCCAACAATAGCCGAGGCGGGCTTTCCGGGCTTGGAGGCGTCAGCCACCTTCGGTCTCATGCTACCCGCCAAAACGCCGCCTGCGGTGATCGCAAAAGTGCATGCAGCCATGAGGAGAGCGATCAGCCAGCCCGCCACGCGCAAGCAACTCGATGAGATGGGCTACCAGGTGGTTGCGAACACGCCAGAGCAGTTTGGCGCCTTCCTGCGCGAGCAGATCACGACCTGGACCAAGATCGTCAAAGACAACAACATCAAGGCGGAGTGATGGCGCAATCGCAAACGCCACCCGCCACCACCGGACCACTGCGAGGCATCCGCATTCTGGACATGGCCACGGTGGTGGCTGCTCCCTTCGCCGCCACCCTATGCGGCGACCTGGGCGCCGAGGTGACCAAGCTCGAGCTTCCCGACGGCAGCGACACCTTGCGCTACATGCTGCCTGTGATGGGCGAGCACCCGCTGTTCTGGAAAGTGACCAACCGCGGCAAGCGCGGCATCACTTTGGACGTGCGCAAACTGGAAGGCAAAGCGCTGTTTCTGAAGATGCTGCCCCATTTCGATGTGCTGGTAGAAAATTTCCGCACCGGCACGCTAGACCGTTGGGGTCTGGATCTGGCGACGCTGCATGCCCACAACCCGGACCTGATCGTGCTGCGCCTGACAGGTTTTGGCCAGACTGGCCCCAATGCGCGGCGCCCTGGCTTTGCGCGCATCTTTGAGGCCATGAGCGGCTTGGCCCATCTGACGGGGGAATCTGGGCGTTCCCCGCAACACATGAACTACCCCTTGGGTGATGTCGTTTCGGGCCTGTTCGGCGCCTTCTCTATTACTTCGGCACTGGCCGGACGAGCCCGAACCGAACCTGGCAAGCCCAGAGGCTGCGAGATCGACCTCTCGGCCACCGAGGCATTGATGCGCATGCTGGACCCACTGGCGGTGGAATACCAGCACCAGGGCTTTGTGCGAGAGCGCACAGGAGCCCGCGCAACCTATGCCGCACTGTCCAACATCTTTGCCACGCAAGACGGTCACTGGGTGACGATCGTGGGAACCAGCGGTGTCACCTACCGACGTATCTTCGAGGCCATGGGCCGCACCGACCTGCTCGAGGGCGACAGACTGGCCAGCCCAGCGGCGCGAATGGAGCACAGTGACGAGGTCGACGCCGTCGTGGCTGACTGGTGCCGCAGTCTTCCGCTGGCCGAGATACAGGCCACCCTGACCCATCACGACGTTCCTCACAGCAAGGTGTACACCATTGAAGACGTCGTGGATGATCCTCATGTCCAGGCGCGCCAGGCCATCATTGAGTTGCCCGATCCCGACCTGGGGCATGTGGCAGCGCCCTGCGTCGTCCCGCGCTTTTCTAACCACAAAGCTGTGACGCCACGCAGCGGCCCGGGTTTGGGTGAACACAACTGCCAGGTGTATGGCGAGCTTGGCATCAGCCCTGAGGAACTGGCCCGGCTCAAGACTCTGGGCGTGATATGACTCCACGGTCGCCCATCCTTGTGCACCAACAACTGCACTGGGCTTGCGCTTGCCTGCTGGTTTTGTTCATAAGATAGGGCCTTTGAACCCTGGGAATCCTGTCTGCGCCTAGGCTCGCCCTCGACCGCAGACACGTGATCCGAAGCCATCCCACGCTGTTCCATGGCCCTGCGCGTCTTTGTACTCGGTGCCACCGGCACCATCGGCCGGGCGGCCGTCGCCGCCTTGGTGCAGCACGGGCACGAGGTCGTGTGCCTCGTGCGGGCCAAGGCCGGCGCGGGGGGCGCGCTGATGGCCGATGCATCGGCGCGGCTGCTGCAAGGCGCGGCGCTGCGGGTCGGTGATGTGCGTGATCCGCAGAGCCTGGCGCGCGACGGGTTTAAAGGCGAGCGCTTCGATGTGCTGCTGTCGTGCCTGGCCTCGCGAACCGGCGCTCCCGCAGACGCCTGGGCCATCGACCACCAGGCGCACTCGCATGCGCTGCAGGCAGCCCGGCAGGCGGGCGTCCAACAGATGGTGCTGCTGTCGGCGCTGTGCGTACAAAAACCTCTGCTGGCCTTTCAGCAAGCCAAGCTGGCCTTCGAGCGCGAGCTTGTGGCGAGCGGGCTGAACTACTCCATCGTGCGGCCCACCGCATTTTTCAAATCACTCAGCGGCCAACTCGAGCGGGTGCGCCAAGGCAAGCCCTACCTCATGTTTGGCAACGGTGAGTTGACCGCCTGCAAGCCCATCAGCGACCGAGACCTGGGCCAGTATCTGGCCCAATGCATCACCGACCGGGCGCTGCATCGGCGCATCCTGCCCATCGGTGGGCCTGGGCCGGCGCTGACGCCGCGCCAACAAGGGGAGATGCTCTTCGCGGCGCTGGGCCGCACGCCGCGCTTCAAGCAGGTCCCGGTGGGCCTGCTCGATGTGATCGTTGGGGTGCTCGGCGCCGGCGGCAAGCTGATTCCGCCCCTGCGTGACAAGGCCGAGCTGGCCAAGATCGGCCGCTATTACGCCACCGAATCGATGCTGGTGCTCAATCAGCAGACCGGGCGCTACGACGCCGACGCAACCCCGAGCACCGGCAGCGATCGCTTGCAGGACTTCTACGCCGACCTCGTGGCGGGCAAAGTCCAGCTTGAGCGTGGCGACCACGCCGTGTTCTAAGCCTCGCGACAGGCGATTGCCGCAAAAGCGCAGCCCTCACAGGGAGGGCCTCTGGTGGGATTGCCACCCGAAGCGCAAGGGGCGCCAACAAGGACAGCAGACATTGCGCCCTTGGTCCGCCAGTTGCAAACCGACCCTAAGCAACCACGCCATGCGAGCGCAAGCGCTCGATCTCCTCCTGGGGGTATCCGAAGGACTGCAGCACCTGATCGCTGTGTTCCCCACAACGCGGGGGACTGCGCTCAATGCCCGGACGCTGCCCCTGCAGCGTGATCGGCAGCAGCGGCGTGAGCACCTGCGCTCCGGCCCGCACGCCATCGGGCAGCGTCATAGGAGCCAAGCCGCCCGTGGCCAGCAGATGTTCGTCGCCCAGCAGGTCCTCGGGCCGGCGTATCGGGGCGTAAGGCAGGCCTGCACGCTCCATCCGGTGGGCCAAATCAGAGGCCGTGAACAAGGCCAGGCGCTCGCGCAGCCGGGGCATCAGGCTGGGGCGAGCAAGAACCCGCTGGTTGTTACTGGCCAGCGCCGGATCGGCCTTCAGATCAGGCCACTCGAGCGCGTCACAAAAAGCCAGCCACTGGGCGTCGCTGACCGCGGCCAGGAAAATTTGCTCGTCATCGCGGACCGTGAACACGTCATAGATCGCCCAGGGGCTGACCCGAGCCGGCATGGGGGCCACCGGCTTTTGCAAGATCGCATGCTGCAGCATATGCTGGCCGACCAGAAACACATTGTTTTCATACAGGGCCGACTGCACTTCCATCCCCTTGCCCGAAATGCCGCGGGCAATCAGCGCCGCCATCACCCCGATGGCACCAAACATGCCGCCCATGATGTCGTTGACGCTAGAGCCAGCGCGCAGCGGATCGCCGGGTCGGCCGGTCATGTAGGCAAGCCCACCCATCATCTGCACGACTTCGTCGAGTGCAAGCCGCTCCTGATAAGGGCCGGGCAAGAAGCCCTTGTGGCTGACATAGATCAGCCGCTCATTGGATTGCCGCAAGCTCTCGTAGCCCAGACCGTAGCGCGCCAGCGCCCCGCGTTTGAAGTTCTCGATCAGCACATCGGCTCTGGAGCACATGCGCTGTGCAACGGCTTGCCCTTCAGGCTGATGCAGATCCAGGGCCAGGCTCAACTTGTTGCGGTTAAAAAGCGGAAAAAAACCAGCTCCTGCCCCGAGCAATTGCCGCGTTCGATCGCCACCGAGCGGTTCAATCTTGATCACCTCGGCACCAAGATCAGCCAGGATCATGCCGCAGGCCGGTCCCATGACCATATGACTCATTTCAACCACGCGCAGGCCACGCAAGGGCTGGTGCGCACAAGGTGGCGGTGCGTTGGAGCTTTCGTTCATGCGCTCGAGTCTAGCGCGGCACAACATGTCATCTATCGGGCTGTGGCACAGGATCGACCGCGCTTCGACTGTCAGGGTCGATGGATTGCTTCGTTTCTCGCAATACCTCAGCGCATCAGCAAGGACGCCCCCGCCCCGTCATTGCGAGGCGCGCAGCGACGTGGCGATCAACATCTCCGTGCAGCGGCTGATCGATTGCCTCGTTCCTGGCAACGACAAAGTGGAAGCTCAATGGCAGCGACTTGGTCCTGCTTGCGCTGGGCACAGGCGCTCAATGCGGCCTGGGCGGCAGTTCGATCCGAAAGTGACGCTTAAGGATGTCTGCGATGTTCTCGAAGCAGGACCCGTAACGCACCACCTCGAGCGTTTCGCAGTTGAGCAGGGTCGACGACGACTGCCAGGGGTGGTATTTCATCAAGCCGTAGTCGATGACGACATCGGCGATCGCGGTGATCTCGCTCTCCATATCCTCCACCCGGAACTTGGTGCCGTGCAGCGACAAATTGGCCGACGAGCCGAACAACAGAGTCTGCTGCTCAAGGCTTAGGCGGGTGATTTCGCGGTGAAAGGGGCCGGCATTGAGCAACATCAGCAAGGTGTCGTCGCGCGTGCTTCGGGCGTAGATGTCCGGGTCAAGCTTGGCAAGCAGCGGATGGTCGCTGTGGCACGGCGCAATCAGCCCAAGCGGCAGGTCGTAGTCTTGCACGATGGCCTGCACGATGTCGCGTCCGCGCGGGCTGACCCGGTGCAGCTCGCCGTGAAGGTCCGCGTTGCCGAGCATGGCATTGAGCTTGGACGGCGCGCGCCTTTTGGTTGCAAAGATGCGGTGCAGCGCACTGGCCGTGGCACCAATGAGCGAATAACCCACGTCATTGGGCAAGATGGCAATACCGCCGCCTTGCATGATCTGCATGGCACGCTCGGCATCGCTCTGGGGATGGATCACGGACATAAATGAACAGCTGTCAGGACGACTTGCTGCCTTTGGTGGTGTTCACGGTTTTCTCAGCTTTACTGATTTTTCGGCCCACGGACGGAGCTGAATGGTCGGTCCCTGGCTGGACGGGTGACGCATCACCATCTCGCGATGCAAAGATGACCCGCTTGCCCGCCAGAATATGGGCCTGCATGGTGGCGCGGGCGAGTTCGCGGTCGCCCGCAGCAATCGCATGGACCAGATCTTGGTGCTGCGCCGCGCTGCGATCGAGCGCTGCCTGGTCGTAGCGTGCGAACGTCTGCGACACCATGGGCACTTGAACCACAGCCGTGAGCAAACTGGCCAGATGCCGGTTGCCGCTGGCATCGAGTATTTTTCGGTGCAGCCGGTTGTTGGACTCGGCAATCGCGTTCATGTGACGCCTGTTGCGCTTGGCCACCAGCTCGCTAAACCGCTCAGCCTCAGCCTTCAGATCGGCCACATCCTGCACGCTGGCATGGCTGGCGGCCAGCTCGCAACCATAGGCCTCGAGCATGACGCGCAGGTCGAAAACCTGCAACAGGTTCTCGCTGCTCCATTCGATGACCATCGCCCCCCGATTGGGATGCAGCTCGACAAAGCCTTCGGCGGCCAAGACATTGAGCGCTTGGCGCACCGAGGTGCGCGAGACCGCTGCCCGCTCGGCCACCGCCACCTCGCGAATCCAGGATCCGCCCGGGTACTGACCGCTGCGGATGGCCTCGCGTATGACCTGGCAGGCTTTGTCGACGCTGCTGGTGACCCCGCTCATCGAGCGTCAGCCTCAGCGCCAGTACTCAGGGCGCGAAAAGCCCTTGGCCTTGGGATCGGTCTCGACAAAACGCCGGTACTCGGCCGATTTGTAGCCCGTTACCAGCTTGGCGATGAGGTCAGAGCGCGCGACATCGTCTCGCGCCACCAAAATGATGCGGTACTGGGGCGCCGGATCTTCGAGCGCCAGCGCCGACGACAGCATCATGCCTGCGGCGATCACATGGTTGCCCAAGATCGCGGCAGCGTCCATTTCGACCATGGTGCGCGGCATCTGCGGTGCATCAATCAAGACAAGTTGGATGTTCTTGGGATTGCCCGTGACGTTGCGCTCGGTGGCGCGGCCGGCGGGCACGGCAGGGTCGAGCGTGATCAGGCCTTGGCTTTGCAGAAAGGCCAGCGCGCGGCCGAGCGATGTGGGGTCATTGGGCACTGACACGCGGGCACCATTGGGCAGCGCGCGCAGGTCCTTGTGCTTGCTCGAGTAGATCCCCAGCGGTGCACTGGGCACTTGCAAGACCTCGACGAGTCGGGCTTTTTGCTGGGTGTTGAATGTCTCCATGAAGGCCCGGTTTTGAAACACGTTGGCGTCGAGAGCTCCGTCCATCAGAGCCGAGTTGAGCTGGATAATGTTGGAAAACTCCGTCGCCTGGACCTTGATACCCTGGCTCTCCAGGTAGGGCTGCACACCGCGCTTGAATTGGTCTGCGTAGGGGCCGGGAAAGAACCCGATGCGCAGAACCTGCTGCTGCGCCCAGACACTACTGGCGCAGACCGTCAGGCTGCCAGCCAGGGCGCCGATGAGAAGATGTCGCTTATTCATGAAAGACTCCTTTGCTTGAGGGAACGGGGAACACACACTAGCGCCGGTCGACGCAGCGCGCCAGCCAGTCGCCCAACCATTGGGTGCACTGCACCAGCACAAACATGATGATGACGCACCAGATCATCACTGAGGTTTCAAAGCGGTAGTAGCCGTAGCGTATGGCCAGGTCGCCCAGTCCGCCCGCCCCCACCGCACCGGCCACCGCAGAGTAGGCAATAAAGCCGGTGGCCGTCACTGTCAGACTGCCCACCAGGGCCGGCAAGGCCTCAGGGATCAGAACCTTGACGATGGTTTGCAGGGGCGTTGCACCACAGGCGCGAGCCATCTCGATCATGCCGCGCGGCACGTCGCGCAGGTTCTGCTCGACCAAGCGAGCAAAGTAGGGAATGACCGCAAACGACAGAGCCACCGCCGCGGCCTTGGGGCCGATGCTGGTGCCCACCACCACTCGAGAAAACGGAATCAAGAGCACCAACAAGATGATGAAGGGAAACGAGCGAAGCACATTGACCAGGTAGGCCGCCACCCGGTTGAGCACGGGCCGCGGGTACAGGCCCTGCGCCGATGTGACAAACAACAGCACGCCCAAAGGCGTGCCCACCAGCACCGCGCTGATCAGGGTCACCCCGACCATCAAGAAGGTATCACTGGTGGCTTTCCAGAGGTCGGGGCCAAACTCCACCCAAGCGCGCAGCAAATCGTTCATGCATCCTCCTGAGGCAACAGGGTTTCGTCGGTCCAGCCTTTGGCGGTCTCGAAAAAGAATTTGCCCAAGCGGCTGACGGGCTGCGGCGCCTGCATGTCGATCCGATCGACCACCTGACCTTTTTCGAGCACCACCGATTGCCCACACAGGTAGCTGGCGACCTTGATATCGTGCGTGACCACCACCATGGTCATGCCGCGCTCACGGTTGAGCTGCTTGAGCAGGCGCAGGATGGACAGCGCCGTGTGCGGGTCGAGCGCCGAGGTGGCCTCGTCGCTGAGCAAGATCTTGGGCCGCATGGCCAGCGCCCGGGCAATGGCGACGCGCTGTTTCTGCCCGCCCGAAAGCTGCGCCGGAAAGGCCGACTCCTTGTCGCTCAGGCCAACGGCTGCCAGCGCCTCACGAGACCGTTCACGCCGCACCGAAGCACTCAGGCCAGCGACCTCGAGCGCAAAAGCCACGTTGTCCAGGGCGTTTCGATGGCTCAGCAGATTGAATTGCTGAAAGATCATGCCCACCTGCTGGCGCGCCTGCCGAAGATCTGCGGCCGACAGGGCGGTCAAATCCTGGCCATCGAGGATGACACGGCCAGCGCTCGGCTTTTCCAGCAGGTTAACCAGTCGCAGCAAGGTGCTTTTGCCAGCGCCAGAAAAGCCCAGCAAACCCAGCACCTGTCCGCCCGCAATCGACAAGTCGGTGGGGCGCAGCGCATGCACTGGCGCCTGCGGTGGGCCATAGACCTTGGCCACGGCCTGCAATTCAATCATCTTCGTCTCCCCTGTGCCAGGGCCCCGGCACGATCTTGATCGGCGCAGTTCCAGCCGCAGCCCGCCAGGCATCGACCACCTCACCCAGCCGAGGCAGCCAGACTTGGTCGAGCGATTGCGCCAGATCGAGCACTCGCTCGAACAAGCCGATACGCGCCGATGAGCCCAGGACCCAAGGCCGCACACAGAAATGAAACAGCCGCGCCGAGGTAGCCGCCTCCAGATTGAGTTGGCGCAAGGCCTTACCAAAATGGTCTTCCAAAATAGCTGGATCGCACATGCGGTTGATCAGTACCGTCTGGTCATCGAAATCGGCCCACAAGGGTGTAGCCACCAGATCGCCGGGCGTGCTCATGCGGTAGGGCTGCTCGTCATTGGCCCAGTCCGACAGGTATTGCAGCCCCTGCTCACCGAGCAACTGCGGCGTGAGCGTCGACTCGCTGTAGTCGGCGCCGAACCAGCCACGGGCATGTACGCCGCAATCGGCCAGGCGCTGCAAGGTCTCGCGAATGTAGGCGCGCTCCTGTTGCACGTCCATGAGACTGGTCTGTGGTCGCGTCACCGCTAGGCCATGGGCGATGAACTCGGTCCCATCGGCCAAAAGACGGTCGAGCAGGTCCGGGTAAAGCTCGGCGCTGAGCGCATCGATGGCCACGGTGGGCCGCACGCCGCGCTTGCGCAGCGCATCGAGCAACCGGAAGATGCCGACCCGATGCCCGTACTCCCGG
>Ga0164292_10003850_pt1 | contig 12249 bp, 8 predicted proteins | sample GEODES117metaG_FD_111486 | JGI IMG/M metagenome (GOLD analysis project Ga0164292, IMG submission 111486) | Eutrophic lake water microbial communities from Lake Mendota, Wisconsin, USA - GEODES117 metaG | ecosystem: Environmental > Aquatic > Freshwater > Lake | place: USA: Lake Mendota, Wisconsin... | reverse complement strand
CGCAACTCCGGCGCGGTGTCGGCCAGCCGCCCCAGCGTGGAGGCGGCGATCGGCAGGCCGGTCGCCGCCGATGCGGCGGCCACCCGCAGGGTCAGGCCCGGGTCGCGCTGCGGTCGGGCGTCGCGGGCGAGGATCACCTCGCCGCCGTACTCCACCACGCCTTCGTCGAGCGGACGGCGCACCGGCCTTCGCAGCGCGGACAGGCCACGGCGCGGCAGCGCATTCGCCGCGATGCGCACACCGGCGTCGACGTAATAGCTGACGGTGCGCGCGGCGTCAGAGAGCGCGCGGGCCAGGTCGAAGCGATCGCCGATACGCAGGGCCGCGCCGATCTCGTCGGCATACTGCGCGAGAAGTTGGTCGCGTCCGCGCCGCGACGCCCGGTGCAGTTCGGTCCGGACATTCACCAGCGTCAGGTGGGCAGCGCTGAGCGAACCGGCCGGCGAATCCGGCGCGAGGCTGGGGTAGACATCGGCCAGTTGCGCGACCGCCAATGCGTTGAGCAACTGGACGTCCCGAAGTCCGCCCATGCCGGACTTGAGGTCCGGTTCGGCCCGGTGGGCGATCTGGCCGGCGCGCGCCCAGCGCGCCCGGCTCTGCTCGACCAACTCGTCGTAGCGGGAAACGATTCCCGCCCGCCACTGCCGCCGCGCACCGCCGGTCAGTCGTGCGGACAGATCCTCGTCGCCGGCGATGAAACGGCTTTCCAGCATCGCCAGCCCGGCGGACATGTCCGCACCGGCGACCTGAAGAGCCTCTGACACCGTCCGCACACTGTGATCGAGCCGGATATTGGCGTCCCACAGCGGGTACCAGAGCAACTCGGCGACCTCGCTCACCACTTCGGCCGGCATGTTGTCGTGCAGCAGCATCAAATCCAGATCGGAGTAGGGCACCATCTCACGGCGGCCGAGACCGCCGGTGGCGACGATGGCGAAGCCGCTGCCCGCGACGAGTCCCAGTTCGGAAGCCTTTGTGATGAGCCAAAGTTCATGCAGATCCAGCAAGGCCTCGCGCAGCGCCGCTGCATCGAGTCGGCGTTGCCCGCCGTCGAGCAGTTGCCGGTGCGCCGCCGCAAGATCCTTGGCGTCGTGGAGTGATTCCACCGCTGGAGGCTTCCACCTCCAGCGGGTGGAATCATCTGTCCGCTTTGCCATTCCGTTTGGCGTCATTGCACAGTCATTCCAGTTCTTCGGCGCACGGCTTACAGCGCGTCGGAACCCCGTTCGCCGGTACGCACCCGGACGATGGTGTCCACCGGACTCACCCAGACCTTGCCGTCACCGATCTTGCCGGTTCGGGCGGCGGCGACGATGACGTCGACCACCTTGTCCACGGCGAAGTCGTCGACGACGACCTCGACGCGGACCTTGGGCACGAAGTCGACGGCGTACTCAGCGCCGCGGTAGACCTCGGTGTGTCCCTTCTGCCGGCCGTACCCCTGGACCTCGCTGACCGTCATACCCCGGACACCAAGTTCTTCCAGTCCGGTCTTGACGTCTTCGAGAGTGAACGGCTTGATGATCGCAGTGATCAGCTTCATATCCTCTATACCTCCACGCCTTGCCGGGTAAGGACCGAACCGCCACCGCCACCGCCACCGCCGGAAGCGGCGAAGTCGTAAGCGGTTTCGGCATGTTCAGACTCGTCGATACCGGAAGCCTCAGCTTCCCGGTCGAGTCTCAGTCCGATGGTGTGCTTCACGAGCAAGGCCAAGATAGCCGTCACGACGGCGGAGTAAGCCAGCACCGCGAAAGCGCCGGCCGCCTGCCGGAGCAACTGATCGAAGCCGCCGCCGTAGAACAGGCCGTCCACGGCCGCCGGAGCCTCCTGGGTCGCCACCAGGCCGACCATCAGGGTGCCCACCAGACCGCCGACCAGGTGCACGCCGACCACGTCGAGTGAGTCGTCGTAGCCGAACTTGTACTTCAGTCCGACTGCCAGCGCGCACAGAATTCCCGACACCGCGCCGATGGCCAGAGCGCCCAGAACGTTGACCGATGAGCAGGCCGGGGTGATGGCCACCAGGCCCGCCACGATGCCCGAGGCCGCACCCAGCGAGGTGCCGTGACCGTCGCGGATCCGCTCGGTGAGCAGCCAGCCCAACATTGCAGCCGCTGTGGCGATCGTCGTCGTCACGAACGTCGTTCCGGCGATGCCGCCGGCACCGATGGCCGAACCGGCGTTGAACCCGTACCAGCCGAACCACAGCAGCCCGGCACCGAGCATCACGAAGGGCAGGTTGTGCGGACGCATCGGGGTGCCCGGCCAGCCCAGGCGTTTGCCCAGGATGAGGGCCAGTACCAGCGCCGCAATGCCGGCGTTGATATGCACCGCCGTTCCACCGGCGAAGTCAATCGCTTTGAGCTTGTTGGCAATCCAGCCACCCGTCTCAGCCGTCACCCCGTCGAAGGCGAACACCCAGTGCGCCACCGGGAAGTAGACGAAGGTCGCCCACAGCCCGGCGAACAGCAGCCAAGCGCTGAACTTGAGCCGGTCGGCGACCGCGCCGGAAATCAGGGCGACGGTGATGATGGCGAACATCAACTGGAACGCCACGAACACCGTCTGCGGGATGGTGCCGGCCAGCGGAATGGTCACCGCCTCCACCGCTTCGATACCGGTAGCCGGGTCGGCGATCACCTCGGCGACGGCATTGCCGCCGATGAGGCCCTTAAGACCGAAGTATTGACTGGGATCACCCAACACACCGAACTTGTCGTTGCCGAAGGTGACCGAGTACCCGTACAGCACCCACAGCACCGTCACCACGCCCATGGCGCTGACGCTCATCATGATCATGTTCAGCACACCTCGGGCGCGCACCATGCCGCCGTAAAAGAATGCCAAGCCGGGTGTCATCAGCAGCACTAGCGCGGCGCTTGCCAGCATCCACGCAGTGTCACCGCTGTCCGGCACCCCCATCACCGGGAATAGGTCCACTCGCAGTTCCTCCTTTGCGTCGCCACTTTCAGGCGACTCGAGGAGAACCTTGCGCAGTAGTTGTTTCCGGAGCCGCTCGCCGATGTTTCGGTGAGGTGAACGAAGCCGCGGCGGGGGTTTCGGTGTTGTTACACCAGCGGCGGTGAGCCGTTCAACCCAGCAGAGCGTCCACGAAGGCGGCCGGCTCGAACGGGGCCAGATCATCGGGCCCCTCGCCCAGACCGACCAGTTTCACCGGCACACCGAGTTCCTGTTGCACCCGGAAAACGATGCCACCCTTGGCTGTTCCGTCCAGTTTGGTCAGCACCACGCCGGTGATGTCGACGACGTCGGCGAAGACCCGCGCCTGGGTAAGGCCGTTCTGTCCGATGGTGGCGTCCAAAACCAGCAAAACTTCGTCGACGGCGGCCGCCCGCTTCTCCATCACCCGCTTGATCTTGCCCAACTCGTCCATCAGACCGGTCTTGGTGTGCAAGCGCCCGGCAGTGTCGATGACGACCACGTCCACCCCGGTCTCGATGCCCTTGTCCACGGCGTCGAAGGCCACCGACGCCGGGTCGGCCCCCTCCGGCCCACGGACCACCTCCGCACCGACCCGCACCGCCCAGGTCTCCAACTGGTCGGCGGCCGCCGCCCGGAAGGTATCGGCCGCCCCCAGCACCACGCGGCGACCGTCGGCCACCAGAACGCGGGCTAGTTTGCCGACCGTGGTGGTCTTGCCGGTGCCGTTGACACCGACCACCAGCAGCACCGAGGGCTTGTCGTTGTGCGGCAGCGCACGGATCGAGCGGTCGAAGGCCGGATTGAGTTCAGCGATCAGGACCTGACGCAGCACCGCGCGGGCCTGCGCCTCGGTACGCACACTGCCCGCGGCCATCCCGGCACGCAGGTGCTCGACCACCGAGGTAGTGGTCGTGGGCCCGAGGTCGGCCACCAGCAGGGTGTCCTCCACCTCTTCCCAGGAGTCCTCGTCGAGATCGCCGCCGCCGAGCAAGCCGAGCATGCTGCGGCCGAACGCGTTCTGCGATTTGGCCAGCCGTCCGCGTAGCCGCTCCAGCCGACCTGCTGTCGGCGCGATCGAATCCAGATCGAGTGCCGCAGGTACGGCGACCTCCGACACACTCGGGGCCACCGTGGTGTCGGCGATGTCCTCGGCCGTCGGCGCGCTCGGCGGAAGAACGCCGGTGTCCGAGGCCATCATCTCGTCGAAGGTCTCGTCGAAGGCCTCGTCGAAGGTCTCGTCGTAAGTCTCGTCGAGAACCGGCGGTTCAGGCAGCCTCACCTGGGAAATCGGACGTCTCAGCGAGTCCCGCGGGAGGGCGGCGTCATCGCCGACGCCGGGCAGGCCCGTCGTGTCGATCTGCGGCGGCTTACCGCGGTCAGCGGGGCGTTCGACCGTCGCCGGTGCTGCTGACGATTGTGTGAAGGTGATGCCAGACTTGGCGGTGTAGCCGCCCGACTTGTCGACCGGTATGGGAGCCTCGATCTCGGCGGCTTCGGCTTCGGGGGCTGCGCCGGTGGGGCGCAGGCTGACCTGGCGCCGCCGGTAGAGCACCGATCCGGTGACTAGCGCGATGATGACGAGGATGGCGATGACCGCGATGGCGATCCACAGACCCTGTGACACCGTGCCATTGTTCCAGGGATTCCGGTCCGGCCGCTGCCAGCCTGGCAAACTCGTCCCGGACTGGCCCGCGTGAGCGACGGACTGGCGGCGCGCAAACTGCGCCACATCGATGCCTGCCTGACCGGCCCGGTCGAGTTCGTCGGGGTCACTGCCGGCTTCGACTGGTTCGAGTTGCCGTACAACGCGCTGACCCAGACCAGCCTGGCCGACATCGATCTGAGCACCCGTTTTCTCGGCAGCCCACTGCAGGCACCGGTGCTGATCGGGGCGATGACAGGGGGGGCGGAATTGGCCCGCACCATCAACCGGAACCTGGCCGAGGCGGCCCAGAAGTTGGGGGTCGGCATGATGCTGGGCTCGCAGCGCATCATGCTGGGCGACGACCCGTCCGCAGACGTGGCCGCGGCCAGTTTCGAAGTTCGCGACCTGGCCCCGGACGTGCTGCTGATCGGCAACATCGGGCTGGCGCAGGTGACCGACGACCTGGCCCCCCGGCTCACCGCGGCCCTGAAGCGGGTCGGCGCGAATGCCGTTGCGGTGCATATCAATCCGTTGCAGGAGGCGATGCAATGCAACGGCGACACCGATTTCACCGGCTCGTTGGACCGGCTGGGCCGGCTCGCGGCCGAACTGGACTACCCGGTCCTGGTCAAGGAGGTCGGACACGGGATCGGCACCGCGGCGGCCGAACGGCTGCGCGGCATGTCGATCGCCGCCGTGGATGTCGCCGGCGCCGGCGGCACGTCGTGGGCCCGGGTGGAGCAGTTGGTGCGCTACGGCGAGGTGCGCTATCCGGCGGTCGCCGACTGGGGCATCCCGACCGCCCAGGCATTGATGGAGGTGCGCCGCACGCTGCCCGAGATGCCGCTGGTGGCCTCCGGCGGGGTGCGCTCCGGCATGGACGCGGCCAAGGCGCTGGCGCTGGGCGCCGACGTGGTGGCGATGGCCCGCCCACTGCTGGCCCCGGCCATCGAGTCATCTTCGGCCGTGGTCGACGTTCTCGGCGGGTTCATCGAGGAGCTGCGGATCTGCCTGCACTGCTGCGGGGTGTCCGACCTCAGCGCATTGCCCCCGCCCGTTTCGGCGCGCTAACGAGCGCTGGGCGCACGCAAGCGCGCCGAAATCGCCTAGGTGGCGGCGGCGAGCGTCTCCCCGCGCATCCGCTGGGAGATCACCGCGGTGATGCCGTCGCCCTGCATGGAGACGCCGTAGAGCGCGTCGGCGATCTCCATGGTCGGCTTCTGGTGGGTGATGATGATCAGCTGCGATTGCGACCGCAGCTGTTCGAATAACCCGATCAGACGGCGCAGGTTGACGTCGTCCAACGCCGCCTCCACCTCGTCCATCACGTAGAACGGCGAGGGCCGGGCCCGGAAGATCGCCACCAGCATGGCCACTGCGGTCAGCGACTTCTCGCCGCCGGACAGCAATGAGAGCCGCTTGACCTTCTTGCCGGGTGGGCGGGCCTCGACTTCGACTCCGGTGGTCAGCATGTTGTTGGGGTCGGTGAGCAGCAGTCGGCCCTCCCCGCCCGGGAACAGCGCGGCGAAGACATCGGTGAACTCCCGTTCGACGTCGGCGTAGGCCTCGGTGAAGACCTGCAGGATGCGTTCGTCGACGCCGGCGATCACATCCAGCAGGTCCTTGCGCGCAGCCTTGACGTCCTCAAGTTGGGTGGACAGGAAGTTGTAGCGCTCCTCCAGGGCGGCGAATTCCTCCAGCGCCAGCGGGTTGACCCGGCCGAGTTCGGCGAGTTCACGCTCGGCGCGTTTGGCCCGCCGCTGCTGGGTGGGCCGGTCGTACGGCATCGGCGCCGGCGAGGTGACCTGCTCCCCGCGTTCGCGGGCCTGCTCGTATTCGGCCATCTCCAACTCCGACGGGGGCAGCGTCACCTGCGGGCCGTACTCGGCGACCAGATCGTCACCAGCCATGCCGAACTGCTCGAGGACCGTCTGCTCAAGCTGTTCGATCCGCATCGCCGCCTGCGCCTTGGCTACCTCGTCGCGGTGCAGGGCGTCGGTCAGCTCACCGATGCGACTGTTGAGCGCGGACACTTCGGTACGTGCGGCGGCCATCGCGGTGGCACGTTGCTGGCGTTCAGCGGCCAGCCTGTCGCGGGCCCGGGAGGCCGCGGCGACGACGACGCCGAGGTGCTCGGCGACCTGCCGGCCGCTCTCGGCGACGGCGGCGGCGACCTCGGCCGCATGCTGGCGGGCGGCGCGGGCCTGCTGGGCGCGAACCCGCGCCTCGCGTTCGGCGGCGGCGGCGCGGCGAAGTGAATCCGCTCGTCCCCGAACGGCATTCGCCCGTTCTTCGGCGGTGCGCACGGCCAGCCGGGACTCGACCTCGGTGGCGCGGGCTGCCTCGGCGGCGGCCTGGATCTGCTGGCGTTCCCCCGGCGTGGCTTCGACGACGGTCTGGGTTTCCTGCGCGGCGTGCAGGCGGGCTTCGAGCCCGCTGAGGTCCTCGACCGCCTGGGCGCGGCCGGCTTCGAGTTCGTCGCGCTGGGCGCTGAGCCGTCGCCACTCCTCCTCGGCGGCTCGGACCTCCTGACCGAGACGCCCCAACTGCTCGTAGATCGCCGACATCGCGGCGTCGGACTCATTCAGGGCGGCCAGGGCCTGCTCGGCGGCGTCCTGCCGGCCGGCCTGCTCGGCAAGCGCGCCGGCCAGGGCGGCCGTCAACTCGCCAACCTGGGTCTCTGCGGCGGCCAGTTCGGTGCGGGCCTGTTCGACGGCGCCGGCGATCTCCAGCGTGCTGGGTTTGCGGTCCGAGCCGCCGTCGACCCAGCCGGCTCCGACCAGGTCGCCGTCGCGAGTCACCGCCCGCAACTGGGGACGACTGGCAACCAGGTCCAGCGCGGCGGCGAGGTCCTCGACGACGGCAACCCCGGACAGCATCGCCGTCAAGGCGCCCTGCAGCCGATCCGGCGCGTCGACCAGATCGAGCGCCCACCGGGCGCCCTCGGGCAGCGCTCCGCCGTCCTGGCGCGTGGCGGCGGGCCAGTCCGCCAGCACGATCGCCGCCCGCCCGCCGTCAGCGTCCTTGAGGGCCTGCACGGCCGAGCGGGCTGAGGAGAAACCGTCGGCAGCCACAGCGTCGGCGGCCGCGCCGAGCACCGCGGCCAGCGGCGTCTCATAGCCGTAGTGCACCCGGACCAGTTTCGCCACTGTTCCGAGAAGACCTGTGCCGCCACGATTTTCCACCAGCCAGGCCGCGCCGTCCTTGCGTTCCAGGCCGACGGCGAGCGCCTCGATGCGGGCCTGCAGCGAGGCTACCCCGCGTTCGGCGGCACGTTCGGCGGTCTGCAGTTCGGTGACCCTCTCGTCGGCGAGGCGCAGTGCAGCGATCGTGCGGTCGTGGTGCTCATCTAGGCCCAACTCGCCCTGGTCGAGTTCACCGATCCGGCTCTGCACCGTCTCAAAATCGGCCTTGGCCACCTCGGTGCGGGTGGCGGACTCTTCGATGGCCGCCGACAGTCGGGCTACGCCTTCGTCGATGGACTCCACCCGGGCACGGCCGGTCTCCACCTGACCGGCCAGCCGGGCCAGACCTTCCCGGCGATCCGCTTCGGCTCGCACAGCAGCCAGGTGCATCCGCTCGGCTTCGGTTGCCGCCCTTTCTTTTTCGCCAAGCTCAGCGCGGGCCAGCTCCGCCCTGGCCCGGGCGGCTTCCAGCTCGGCGAGCAGGGCCCGCTCCTGCTGGGCCACCTCCTCGGCCTGGGCCTCCAGTTCGTCGGGATCGGGGCCGGCGTTGGCGGTGGGTTCGGTGTCGAGGTGCTGGGCGCGCTCGCTGGCGATGCGGATCGTGGCACTGACCCGCTCGGACAGCGCGGAGAGCCGAAACCAGGTCTGCTGGGCGGCATCGGTACGTTCCGACAGCGACGCCACTGCCGTTTCGTGGGCGGCCAGTTGAGCGGACGCCTCAGCCAGCCGAGCGGCGGCGTCCTCGTGCTCGCGGCGCAGGCTCGTCTCGATGTCATCGGCGCCGGCGAATTCGGCGCGGCGGGCCACCAGGTCGTCAGCGGCCAGCCGCAACCTGGCGTCACGCAGGTCGGCTTGGATGGTCTGTGCGCGACGGGCCACCTCGGCCTGGCGGCCCAGCGGCTTGAGTTGACGGCGCAGTTCGGTGGTGAGGTCAGTCAGCCGGGCCATGTTGGCGGCCGTGGCATCCAGCTTGCGCAGCGCCTTTTCCTTGCGCTTGCGGTGCTTGAGGACCCCGGCGGCTTCCTCGATGAACGCCCGGCGGTCCTCCGGACGGGATTCCAGGATCTGCGCCAGCCGGCCCTGGCCGACGATGACGTGCATCTCCCGGCCGATACCGGAGTCGCTGAGCAACTCCTGGATGTCGAGCAGCCGGCAACTGTTGCCGTTGATCTCGTACTCGCCGGCGCCGTCGCGGAACATCCGGCGGGTGATGGACACCTCGGAGTACTCGATGGGCAGCGCGTTATCGGAATTGTCGATGGTCAGGGTGACCTCGGCGCGGCCCAGCGGCGCCCGCGAGGACGTGCCGGCGAAGATGACGTCCTCCATCTTGCCGCCGCGCAGGGTTTTGACTCCCTGCTCGCCCATCACCCAGGTCAGAGCGTCGACGACGTTGGATTTGCCGGAGCCGTTGGGACCAACCACGCAGGTGATGCCCGGCTCGAAGCGCAGAGTCGTTGACGAGGCGAAGGACTTGAAACCCTTCAGCGTCAGACTCTTGAGGTACACGTCGGGTCAGCGTACCGGCGACCCCAACCTGCCTGCGCTTAACTCCTGGTATCGGCCACCGACCGCGGACTGAACTCCCGGACAGCCGCCCGGGATGCAATCCACGTCCATCCCGGTTCGCGTGCCGGAGCATCCTCGGCGACGATGTCGAGGCCGGCCGCGGCGGCGTTGGGGAAGTCGTCGTCGACGTGGACGATGTTGGTGAAGCCGTTGTGCAGCAGCAGCGAGGCCACCGCGGCGGCGCGGTAGCCGGAACCGCAGTAGACGTAGACCGCCTTGTCCCGCGGGATCTCCGCAAGACGGTCGGCGATCTCGTAGAACGGCATGAAGACGGCCTGCGCGACGTGTCCGGCCTCCCACTCCAGGATTTGGCGGGTGTCCACCACGATGGCGTCCTTGTCGGCGGCCAGTGCTGCGGCGACACCTCGGAAGTCGACCTGCTCGAGGCGCTGCGCGGTGGCCGGATTCTCCAACCAGGTCTCCGGACCACCGGAGGCCTGGCCGACGGCGTTGTCGATGCCGACTCGGACCAACTCCCGGTGGGCAGCGTGGACCTGCTCAGGGGTGGAACCCAGCAGGGTCACCGGAGTGCCCCACGGCATCATCCAGGCCAGGTAGTTGATGAAGGCGCCGTCGAGGTCGAAGTTCAGCGCACCGGGGACGTGCCCGGCCGCGAAAACCTTGCGGGACCGAAGGTCAACGACCCACTCGCCACGGTTGATCCGCTCCCGCAGCACGGCCGGATCGGCCTGCTCGGGCATCGACAGATCGACGTCACGGGGCCCGGCGGCATTGGCCGGTCCCATGTGCGCGTAGTAGGCCGGGAAGACGTCCAGGCCGGCCAGCAGCTTGGTCACGAACTCCTCCTCGGCCTCGGTCAGGGCCGGGTTGATCGTCTTCTCGTTGCCGATCGTTGAGGACAGTCCCTGGGCCTGGGTCGCCGCGCAGAAGGAACCAAAGCCGTGGGTGGGATAGATCGGGGTCTCGTCGTCGAGGGTTTGCGCCAGACGGCGCACCGAATGCCATTGGTCATGGGCCTGCTTGACGGCCATGTCCGGCGCGACCAGGTCGGGACGGCCGACGCTGCCGTAGAGCAGCGAGCCCCCGGTGAACACCGCACCCCGGTGATCGCCCTTGCGCACCGCGAAGGAGACGTGGTGCGGGGTGTGGCCGGGAGTGTGGATGACGTCGACGGTCAGCTCGCCAACGGTGAAGGAGTCACCGTCACGCACCGCCAGCGCCTCGTAGGACACCTCCACATCGCCCGGAACGACGTAGGTGGCGCCGTGCCGCCGGGCCAGTTCCAGGCCGCCGGTGACGTAGTCGTTGTGGATGTGGGTCTCAGCCACGTGCGTCAGCGTCAGGCCGTGCTCGGCGAGCAGTTCGTCGATCCGGTCGAAGTCCCGCTGCGGATCGACGACGAGGGCGGCCGAGCCGTCATGGGCGATATAGCTGCGGTCACCCAGTCCGCTGGAATCCAACGGGATGACGTGGGGCGATGCGGTGTCTTGCATGGGGTCCTCCGAAAAGAGCGGCGTCAGTGACTCTGATTCGACTATACCCCCGGGGGTTTATCGCTCGCAGAACCCCGTCATCGGTTCCCCCGGTTGGGCGTACTCGGCGACGACGGTGTCCACCGAACCGGGGGTCGTGCCCCCGCGCAGCAACTCCAGAAGTTGATCGCAGCCCGGCCGGGGGCCCTGGGCGACTATCAGCACCCGCCCGTCGGTCTGGTTGGCCGCATAGCCGGTCAGCCCCAGTTCCAGCGCCCGCGACCGGGTCCACCAGCGGAAACCCACCCCTTGGACGTAGCCGTGCACCCAAGCCGTGAGCCGGGTCTGCTCGCTCACGGCGAGACGACCTCGAAGGTGATCTCGGTGCCCGACTTCAGCGTGCGCCCCACCGTGCACACCTGGTCGATCGCACGGGTGACGATCACCAGCAGCCGGTCCCTCTCCTGATCCGACAGTCCGGAAAGGTCGATCTCCAGGGTCTCATCGAGCCGCGGGTAGCGCTCCTGCTCGCGGTCGGCCGGCCCGGAGACCCGGATGACCGCCGGGTAGTCGTCGCCTAGCCGGCGGCGCAGCGGGGCGTCGCTGGACAGTCCGCTGCAACCGGCCAGCGCGATCTTGAGCAATTCACCGGGGGTGAAGACACCCTCGTCGGTGTCCGACCCGATCAGGACCTCGGCTCCCCTGCTGCTGCGCCCGGTGTAGCGGCGGATGCCGGTTCGTTCCACCCAGAGTTCCGTCATGACGCCATCCTGTTGTCTCTCGCGCGAAGTTGAAACCTGGGCGGAGAAACGCCTCAAATCCCCGCCTCTGATTCAGTTTCGGCAGAGATTACCGCCGCGCACGGGGCCGGGGCTGACAGACCGGGCAGTAGAAGGATGAGCGGTTCATGAACTTCTCCCGGCGGATCACCGCGCCGCAGCGCCGGCAGTGGCGGTCGGATCGGCCGTAGACGTTGAGCGAGCGGTCGAAGTAACCCGACTGCCCGTTGACGTTGACATAGAGCGAGTCAAAGGAGGTGCCGCCCTCGGAAAGCGCCTCCCGCATCACCTCCGCGGCGCAGTCCAGCACCTGCCCGAGTTGGGGTCGGGTCAGTTTCTCCGCGATGCGCGCACCGTTGACCTGCGCGCGCCACAGCGCCTCATCGGCGTAGATGTTGCCGATCCCGGACACCACAGTCTGGTCGAGCAGCTGACGCTTGATCTCAGAGTGCTTGCGGCGCAACACCTTCACCACCGCGTCGCGGTCGAAGCGGGGGTCCAGCGGGTCGCGGGCGATGTGGGCGACCGGGGTCGGAACCCGGCTGCCGTCGACGTCGACCAGTGGCGCCACCTGCCATCCGCCGAAGGTGCGCTGGTCGACAAAGCTCAGCGCGGTGCCGTCGTCGAGAACGGTGTCGATGCGCAGATGGTTGGCATTGGGGATGTCCCCGAGCAGCATCTGGCCGCTCATT
>Ga0164292_10003849_pt1 | contig 12250 bp, 21 predicted proteins | sample GEODES117metaG_FD_111486 | JGI IMG/M metagenome (GOLD analysis project Ga0164292, IMG submission 111486) | Eutrophic lake water microbial communities from Lake Mendota, Wisconsin, USA - GEODES117 metaG | ecosystem: Environmental > Aquatic > Freshwater > Lake | place: USA: Lake Mendota... | reverse complement strand
GGAAAGCCGAAGGAACACACTGCAGATTCCTTCACGGCTATGGAGTAAGTTTAAAAGTATGGTTCGAAGGTGAACTTGACGAACGTAACTGGGTATGGGATTTCGGAGGTATGAAACGTGCTACTGGAACTATTGACGGTATGAATCCTAAAGCATGGATGGATCATATGCTCGACCATACTACAATTATTGCAGAAGATGATCCGTATCTTTCTTACTTCCAGAATATGTACACAGAAGGTATGATTCAATTACGAGTTATTCCAGCTACTGGAGCAGAGCGTTTTGCAGAGTATTTCTACAATAAACTGAATACATTTATTCAAGAAGAAACAGATAATCGTGTTAAAGTAGTTCAAGTTGAATTTCGTGAGCACGAAAAGAACACAGCATTTTATAAAGGTTAATTATGCCATTAGGAAGAATAGAAGATTATAGTAAAGTTCTACCGATTGTAGAGCTTTACACTTGCATCCAGTCAGAAGGCAGCCGTGCCGGCCGTCCTACTGTTGCAGTCCGTACTACAGGCTGTACCCACCGCTGCTACTTCGGAGAAGGCGGATGGTGTGATAGCTGGTACACTTCAATCCATCCGGAGAAAGGTAAATACACTTTCCAGGATATTATCAACATTTACGATCAGAATCCTGAAATTAAGGAGATGATGCTGACGGGCGGTTCACCGACCATGCACCCTAAGCTTGTAAATGAACTAACTCACTTTGCAAATGAAAGGCAAATTATCATCACAATCGAAACAGAAGGGTCTGCTTTCCTCGAAACAGATCATCCTATTGGGCTTATATCTTTCAGCCCTAAATTTAGCAACAGCGTGCCTGTACTTGGGACTACTACACCTCTTGGGGATATTGTAGACGAGAAACTTATCAAGACTCACAACCGTTACCGTCTCAATAAAGAGTCGATTGCTAAGTCAATGACTTACCATTCGGACTACCATATGAAGGTAGTAGTAAACCCAGTGGAGGACCCTCAGACATGGGCAGAGATTAAGTCTTTCCTAGATGAACTACAGGTACCTAAGCATAAGATTTGGATCATGCCTCCGGGGGATAATCGTCAGGAACTTATCCGAGTTTACCCAGCGGTAATTCAATGGTGTACAGACAATATGTACAACTTCACCGGCCGTGAACACATCATTGCTTTTGATACTAAAAGAGAAGTTTAATGTCTTTCGTCATTCTTAAGCATACTAGCATCCAAGGAACCCCTCGTACTATCATCGTGAATGATAGCGAGGGTATTGCTATGGAATTTGAATCTGCAGATGCTGCTTTGAAACTAGCAGAGATCTTTCAAGCCAATACTACCTCAGGAAATATTTACGAAGTAAAACAGTTAAAATAATGCCACACGGATATCTAGCAAACCTACATCAGTTGTGGGCTCTTGGCGTTCTTGAGCCAGCAGGCGTTATCGCCGCTATACATCCTTACGGGTACAAACTAAACTACCTTACCTTAAATGGGATCGGAGTAGGAAAAGAAAACGAAAGGTTTGAGTTCAAGTACAGAGAATAGTAATGACATTAGGACAGGTTATAACAGTAGGAGATGATTGGTACCAGGTTATTAGAACAGTTAGAGAAGGTCGTGAATGGGATGTTGAACTTCTTAAACAGTACTGGTTTTGTTCGCATACCTTCCGTAAGGATGGTTTACTCTATTTTTGCCGAGCGATTGAAAAAGTTGAATTTGAAGAAATAACAGAGTGATTGCAATACTAGGAGGAACAGGGTTGCTGGGAAAAGAGTTACAAAAGCTAGATTCTTCCTTAGTCTGTACGGGCCGGGAAATTGATATTACTAACTTTAAAGAAGTCTTCTACTACCTTAATAAAGTAAACCCGGATACTGTAGTCAACGCAGCTGCAATAACAAATTCCATAGAGGTTTCTGAGAATCCTATTCCTGCTATAGACGTTAATATTATAGGTGCTGCTAATATAGCTAAGTACTGTCAGCAATATGGTAAGAGATTGGTATATATTAGCACAGACTACGTCTATCCCGGAACTGGTAACCATGTAGAGGATGATGCTCTATACCCAAATAACGAATATGCGTGGACTAAATTAGGGGGAGAATGTTCTTCTAGATTGGTGAAAGATCATTGTATAATTCGTACTAGTTTTGGAAGTAGAAAATTTCCTTATCCTGCTGCATATACAAATTTATTTACAAGTAAAGAATACGTAGGTGTGCTTGCTCCTCAAATCTTAAAAATTATACAGAGTAAACTTAACGGAATTGTAAATGTAGGAGGTTACAGAAAAAGTTCATATATTTACGCATCACAGTACAGCAAGGTTGACAAAATTCAATTAGAACATAGTAAAGATTTTAGCCTAAACACAGCAAAATATAATGAGAATTTCCCAGAGTGATTCATGCCCGATAACCGGAACTTCAGAAAGACTTAAGTACTTTTCTCTAGGCGAAATGCCGCTTGTTAATAATCTTGCCGATACTTTAGAAGAATCTTTAACCTGCAAAAAGATTCCTTTAGAACTAAACTATTTTGCAGAATCAAAACTTACTGCTTTAACTACTTTTGTAGACAGTCAGTCTTTGTTTAGTAACTACCTTTACAAGTCTGGAGTTAACACTCCCTACATTTCTCATAGTAGAAAAATGTTCAAAGATGTACGGAAGCTCTTACAACTTAAAGACCAGGACCTTATTGTAGACATTGGAGGTAATGATGGAACACTTCTTAAAACTTTTCGAGAAACTTCTAAAACATCCCTACAGTACCTAAATATTGATGGTTCTGAAAACATCACACAGTACTCTAAAGAACAGGGAATTAATACACTCTGCGAGTTTTTTAATGAAGATACCCCTACCCGAGTTAAAACTTTAGCCAAAGTTGTTGTATCCACAAATGTTTTTCAACATTTACAGGATACTAATTCTTTTGTTAGAGGGGTAAAAAAACTTCTACAATCAGACGGTGTATGGGTACTAGAATTTCCGTACTGGCTTCATGATATGAAGACCAAGCAATTTGACCAGGTGTACCATGAGCATATGTACTACTACACAGTTACTCCGCTAGTAGCAATGATGCAAAAACACGAGTTGGAAGTTTTACGAGTAGTTCCTCAAAAAATACATGGAGGTACTTTGCGTCTAATCATAGGGCATTTAGGAGGTAATCAACACCTAAAAGATAGTAGTGTAGAAGTTTACCTAAAGAGAGAATCTAAACTTACACCCAAGTTCTACCAGCAGTGGGGAGCAAAAATTAAACAGCATTTGGTATCCTGTGAGAGTGAACTAAAGTACCTAAAAGGTAAAGGTAAGACCCTGGTAGGATTTGCTGCAAGTGCTAAGGGATGTGTCTTTCTAAACAGTGCCGGGATAGATTGTAAAGTACTTGATTTCATTATCGATGATACTGATATAAAACAAGGCAAATTTATGCCGGGTACCGGACTAGAAATTAAAGGGAGAGGAGATGTAGATTTTGAACAAATTGATTACATTCTTATACTCTCTCATAATTTTAGTGATCATATCATAAAAAGTCTTAAAGACGAAGGATATGAAGGTAAGTTTGTTGTGTGTTTACCTTCTTATAAAGTACTATCATGAATTCAATCCCAGTAATAGGAACAGCAATTGTAAACACGCCCTACTGGCTATACCGGCTGATTGCTAGTGTAGACTACCCGGTGGATAACTTTGTTATCTTTAATAACAACGGTCGAGGAGAAATCACAGAAGAGCTTGACAATCTAGCTAAACTCTCTCATAAGTTTATTAAGAAAATTACAGTATGCCACTTACCTGCTAATCTAGGTGTGCCTGGAGCATTTAACCTTATTATAAAAAGTTATATAAATTCTCCTAGCTGGTTGATAGTAAACTACGATGTAGCTTTTGGACCAGGCTTCTTAAAAGAGATGGCAGAGAAAGCTTCTGACCCGGAAGTAGGAATGGTACATGGTAAAGCAGGTGATTTTGATTTACCGAGCTGGGATGTATTCCTAATTAAAGACTGGGTAGTACAGCAGTACGGACTCTTTGACGAAAACTTAACCCCAGCTTACTGCGAAGATGCAGATTATTTTATGAGATTTGTGCATAGGCCTATAAAAGTAGTAAAGCAGCTAGACAGTATTTATTACCACGGCCCTGGTGTAGATTACTACGAACACGGAAGTCAAACCAAAAAAGGAGAACCTGCACTAGCAGCAAAATTAGATCAGGTTAACGAAATAAATTTTGAATATATGTTTAAAAAGTGGGGTGAAGGTTGGAGATGGGTAAACCCACTACCTACACCTTTTGATATAGAAGGAACTCCTATCTCAACAACTACTTTTGATTTAGAATTTGTACGCAAAAAACATTTAGGCTTTTAATATGGACGAATATACTTTATACGACGCTGAACCGGATTCACAGTGGGGAATCATTACAGGAAATTTAGCACAACACAACCCTCAGCAGAATCCACGATTCTGGGTGGTTGATAATTTTTATAAGAATCCCGACCAAATTAGGGAGTACGGTCTCTCGCAAGTATACTTTGAGGGGGAAGGAGCAGTGGGTTGGAGAACCCGTAAGCAGTTCCTTTTTGATGGACTCAAAGAGCAGTTTGAAAAAATTACAAACAAGAAGATTTTAGATCATACCCCGGAAGGAACCGGCTGGTACGATGTAGGTATTAACGGACGCTTCCAGGCCTGTGAAGCAGGAACTAAGACGGTATTTCACTGCGATAGCCAGCAATGGGCTGCAGTTCTCTATCTAACTCCAGATGCTCCTCCCCAGAGCGGTACTAGCTTCTACCGACATAAGGAGACTAAAGTTAGACATAGTTCTGAGATTGCTTGGGGTACCGGGGAAGAACTGGCCACATTTAATCAAAAGACCTTTGTTGATCCTACTCCTTTTGAGAGAGTAGATACAGTTGGTAACGTTTATAACAGGCTTGTTATTTTTGATGGAAAGCTTATTCACTCCGGTAATGATTACTTTGGATGGGATATTCCTTCTAGCAGGTTCTTTCAAATTTTCTTTTTTGATGTTGAGTAAAGTTTTTTTAATTGACATCGACGGTACAATCTGCGATGATATCAAGAACGAAGAAAGCCACCTGTACCCGGCCGCTAACCCTTTGCCCAATGCTAGGGATATTATCAATAAATGGTACGATGAAGGTAGCGTAATTACTTTCTTTACTGCCCGAGAATCCAAAGATAGAGCAGTAACAGAGGAGTGGCTTCACCGCCACGGTTTCAAGTACCACGGGCTTGTAATGGACAAGCCTAGAATTAAAGATGGACAGGAGTATGTCTGGATTGATAACAGGAAAGTTAGAGCAATCACCTATCTTGGTACTTGGTCCGAACTAACAGAAGTAGATGCAAGAATACAAACCTTTCAGTAATGAACAACTTAGATAAAGCATACCAGGCACTCCTACAGGACATCCTAGATAACGGAGTGAAAAAGGAAGACAGAACAGGTACTGGAACTATCTCAGTATTTGGTCGTCAAATTACATAAAATGTCCGAAGGTTATCCTTTGCTTACTATCAAGAAAATGGCATTCAAGACTATGGTAACTGAGTTACTATGGTTTTTGAAAGGAGATACCAATATCAAGTATTTGGTTGAGAATGGATGTAACATATGGACTGGGGATGCTTATAAGAATTATTCAAGTAAAGTTCAACCATGGGAACCTCATTCAGATCTGAATCATTTCATTGAACGAATCAAAACTGATGATAAGTTTGCTAAGAAGTGGGGTGAATTAGGTCCAATTTACGGTAAGCAATGGAGAGCATTTGATGAAGAGGAATGGGGTGGTATAGACCAAATCCAAAACCTAATTAACGACCTCAAAACAAACCCAGACTCAAGACGATTAATGGTTACAGCTTGGAATCCATCCTATCAGCATCAAATGGTTCTTCCGCCTTGTCATTATGGATTTCAAGTCTATACTCGTGAATTACATTTGGATGAGCGAATTGACATTTATAATGGTGATAGAATTCCCATGAATCAAAGTAGCGATTATTTTCACGAGCATATGGATGCTTACGGTATTCCTCGTAGAGCAATCTCTTTAATGTGGAATCAACGTTCAGTAGATACATTCTTAGGTTTACCTTTCAATATTGCCTCTTACGGACTATTGCTTGAAATGATTGCTAAAGAAGTAAACATGGTACCTGACGAATTGATTGGTAATTTAGGAGATGTTCATTTGTATTCAAATCACATTGAACAAGCAAAAGAACAAATCACTAGAAAGCCAATGACATTACCTACAGTAGAGATAACAGAACTAAATTTGTTGGAAGGTAGTGTATCGGTAGAACTAAAAAATTATATTCACCACGACCCAATTAAAGCACCTTTATCAAATTAATTATGAAAAAACTAATACTACTATTTTTATTTCCTATCTCGCTGTTTGGACAGCTCCGTGATAGTGTTTACTTTAATAACAACAATTTTATTGTTAACTACTCCGAAACCCTAGAAGGACCTCGTTCGATACGTTATACAGTGCTTTGTCCGACCGGCACAGCTTCAAGATCGGGTATGGAGTTCTACAAGGAGAAAAAGATTCACACCTCAGATCACAAAGACTATGAAGCAAACGAATGGGATAAAGGGCACATGGCCCCCGCGGCATCTTTTAATTGCAATCGTGATATGCTATACGGTACTTTCACCTATGTCAATTCTAGCCTTCAACAACAAAGTCTAAATAGAGGAGTTTGGAAAAAACTCGAAGTAAGAGAAAGAGAATTAGCTACATCAGGACCAGTACGAGTTTTTATCCGAGTTGAATACCCTACTACTCCTGTTAGAGTTACAACCGGTGCTGCTATACCTTTAGGGTACTATAAGGAAATAAAAGTTGGAAATAAGAGAGAATGTTACTATTTTAAGAACGTAGCCCCGTCTACTTCGGACTTGGAGGCTTTTAAATGTACTTGCAAAAACGTTATCCAATGAAAAAATTACTAATTCTACTAACCCTAGTATTAGGGTTTACCTCAAGTGCATCACACCTCCTAGGAGGCGGTATAGGAGTATTTCAAACCAGTAAAGATTCTACCTCTGTAGGAGTATGGCTGGTCTCGGATGCTCAAGGGTTTCCAATGCCAAACTCAATCAATGTTGAGAAGTGGGAGATGAACTCGGTAGGATGGTACGTTCAAAACGGAGCTATCTCACTCTCTAAAACTACCTCTGCGACCTTCCAAGGACACATCCTTACCAACTATACTTCAGAGTACCTGGATCTAGATTCTAATAAGTACCGGTTTATTTATAGGAACTGCTGCTGGGGGATGCTGAGTAATTCTACCAGTTCTATGAACTCAGAATTTATTATTTCAGCTGATTACTGGCATATCGCACTTAACTCAACTCCGTACGTTAGACTGCCTTTTATTATTAACCAGCAGACAGGTACTCGCAATACAATGAAACCGATCTGGGGAACAAATGCATTCTTAGTTAATCCTGATACCTGGGATAATACGTCCATTACGCAGACAGACCTGCATTCAGGTTATGCTAACGGAGTATTCGTACCTCAAATTCATACTGAGATTCCTATGTATGTAAGTAATGACAGCATTAGCTGGGTACCTGGTACTCTTGGCAGATACGCAACAGGGTTTGAAATTAAAGATATGCGAAATGGACAGGTCATTGGCATTCAACGAGCACAGTGGACTTTTCTGGTAGTTCCCTCTACTATAGGTATAGAAGAAAATATTAAAGATTCTCAGACACAGTACCTGGTATATGATTGGTACGGCCGGATTGTAGGAGATAAGTCAGAAGGGTTGAAAGGACTTTACGTAGTAAGGTACAGTAACGGTGAAGTAGAAAAAGTACTGTGCAACTAATCAACACCCACCCGATCAAGAAATCAGACCTAGGCTTCCACGGAAATCTCTTCGGTGGAAAGCTTATGGCCTGGATCGATGCGGCAGCAGCCTCTTATGCAATGGAGGTGTGTCACAATCGCAGAATGGTTACCGTCTGCATTGATAAGTGTGTGTTTAAGAAGCCTGCAAAGGAAGGGTCTCTGCTAAAGATATACGGGGATACCCTACATATCGGCACTACTAGCGTAACGCTTTACCTGGAAGGAAGAAGCTTTAACGTCTACACCCACGGTGAGGATGTAGTGCTGAGTACCAACATTACCTTTGTCCGCATTGACGAAGAAGGAAGTGCTATTCCAATTTCAGATACAGTAAGAGAAAATTTAAAAAAGTATTTAGATGCAAAGTCTATTTGATATTAAAGAGATCGAAATCCAGACTAAAATCCTTGCCAAGAAGATTTCAGCTGAACACCAAGGAGACAAAACTCCCGTTGTAATGGTAGGACTGTTGAACGGAGCATTTATGTTCTATGCAGACCTGGTACGCAATATGGGCATTGATGTGGAATGTGACTTCATGAGAGTTAAAAGCTACACAGCCCAGTTCAAGCAAGGAGATATTAAGATTATTAAAGATCTCGAGACTCCTATCAGAGGAAAGCACGTGTACCTGGTAGACGATATCTACGATACCGGCTCTACTATGAAAGCATTAATTGAGTACCTAGAGGTAAAAAAGCCCGCCTCTATCTCAATTGTAACTCTACTCCGTAGAGAAACCTCTCCAATCCCGGATCAAGCCTTCTACAAGTACCATGCATTCACCATCAAGGATGAATGGGTAGTAGGATTTGGAATGGATGACGAAAAAGGTTATTCAAGAAATCTCAATGGAGTATTTGCTCTGTAAGAGAAGTTTTCGTATATTAAACAAAGGTGTTCGAAGCACCACCTTAAAAAAACAATTATATGGCAGATAAAAAACGTTATGATGTAGAGTTAGCTCAAGCCGGCTTTGCCAACGGTATTTCCTCTCAACTGGCAGAGAAATTTAACATGCATAAGATGAACGATATCTCTCTTACCGAACAAGAGAAATACGTTATTATTGAAAGAGCAGCTAAAGCATTCGGTGAGTTTCTCGATGCATTAGGAGTTGATTGGAAGAACGATCCTAACTCTTCAGATACTCCACGTCGTGTAGCAAAAGCTTATGTAAACGATTTATGGTACGGCCGATTCAATCCTATGCCTGCTATCACAGCCTTCCCTTCAGATGGTTACGACGGCATTGTATTTGAAGGAAATATTCCTTTGACTTCGATGTGTTCACATCACCATCAGACCATTACCGGTCGAGTTCATATCGGCTACATCCCCTCTAAGGACGGAAAGGTAATCGGGCTTTCTAAACTGAATCGTATTGTAGAGCATTTCGGCCGTCGAGGAGCTATTCAGGAGCAGCTTACTGTTGCTATCCATAACGCAGTTGATACTGTGTGTGAAGGTAACCTTGGAGTAGCTGTAATGATTGAGGCAGGTCATAACTGTGTATCATGCCGAGGCACCAAGCACGCCGGTGCATCAATGAAAACATCAAAGCTTTCAGGCAGCTTCCTTGAAGAAGATTCAGCCCGTGCAGAGTTTTATGAATTTGTAAAAGGATACGCATGCAAGTAAAATTTGTTGACGAAGTAGAACTATTTAATTCTACCTTCGGTAAGCCGAATAACTACACCCCTATCATTCCTAATGATAAGAAGCTTACAGACTTTGTTGTTAACTTTATTAAAGAAGAAACCGATGAACTCGCCGAAGCAATCGAAAATAAAGACATCGTGGAAGTGTTGGATGCTATTTGTGATCTCCTGTATGTTGCCGTGGGCAATGCTACTATGGTCTTTGGCCTCAAAGATAAGTTAGAGGCAGCTTACGCTGAGGTACAGGCATCGAATATGTCTAAGAGCTGTGAGACCTACGATGAAGCAATGGAAACTATCGATGCTCATTATAAAGACCATGGTACTTGTTACACTCGCCAGGTGGGAGATCGATGGGTTGTATACCGTGAATCGGACGATAAGGTAATGAAGTCAATCAATTACTTTGCTCCTAACCTAGAGCAATTTTTTACCGAAGAAGAAATTAAAAACTCCAAGCAATGACACCCCAGCAGCTAATCGATCAAAATAAAACCTTCTCAGAAGAGTTGCAGCAATGGATTGTACCTCTTATCTTTGTAGACGAAGCTCTTCAGATGAAAACTGCCCAGGATGTAGATGCTAGTATGAAGAGACTTGAAGAAGTAATGCAAGACCTCAACACAGTAATTAGCAAGATAAATGATTAAAATTGCCCATGAGTCTCCAAAAGCTATTTTTAAAGAGATTCAAGAACTTACCGACTACGACTACGCTCTAGTTCACCTCTTTGAAGAGGATCCTGAATACCTTCAGAAGTTTAAGGATGCTCTGGCAGCCGGCCGAGAAGTTATTCTAGATAATTCTATTTTTGAGTTAGAAGAAGCTTTTGATGCTAATCGTTTTGCTTACTGGATTAACGAACTTAAGCCAACCTGGTACATCGTTCCTGACTCGTTAGAGAATGTAGAGAAGACTATGTCTAATATGGCAGAATGGAATATACACTATGCTGATAAAGTTCCTGCAGAATGTAAGAAGATTGGAGTAGTACAGGGAAAGACTTACTCTCAGATAGTCAATTGCTACGAATACATGGTCAGTATAGCCGAAGTAGATATGGTGGCAATCTCTTTCGATTACAGTTATTTCCAAGAGAAATTCCCTCATCCTAACAAATACGTTAGCTGGATGCTAGGCCGGGTACAGTTGCTAGGTCGAATGCTTAAAGACGGAGTTATTAATCCTGACGTACCTCACCACCTTTTAGGTTGCGGACTACCTCAAGAGTTTCAATTCTACCGAGAGGCTAAGTACGATTGGATTTACTCCCTAGATACTTCCAATCCTGTGGTTCACGGACTGAAGGAGATTTACTACAAAGACCAAGGACTGTGGAATAAAGAATCTCAGAAACTCTTTACCATGATTAACTCCGAAGTTACGGAGAAACAAATGGAGGTCATTCGTCATAATGTTTCACGCTTTAGATGGTTTGCAAATGGAAACGCGCCCGTGGGTAACGTTCTTTAGTCAGACAGGTTCTGAGATCGTTCAGATCTCGGAAGCTCTAGGGCGGTGGCCGGATATGATTATTAGTAATCGCCGACCGACTGATGCTAGAATTATTAGTCCTGCTCTTCCTAAAGATCGTCTGTACTTTACCTCCAATAAGCCAGAAGCTTACGAATACTTACATTATCTCCGTCAGGCAAAAGATCCGATTGTAACTCTACACGGATGGCTTAGAGTACTTCCTGAAGAGGTTTGTGACAGTTACGAAGTTTACAACGGTCATCCAGGTTTGATTACCCGCTACCCTGAACTGAAGGGTAAAGATCCTCAGATGCGAGCTTTTGAAGGAGATTATAATACTGGTGGTTGCGTGATTCATAAAGTAACTCCCGGAGTAGACGAAGGAGAGATTCTAATGGAAAAAGAAATTAGCATTAGACTGTTGGATCTTGACGGACTATTCCGTACATTACATAAGACTTCAGTCAATATGTGGATTGAATTCCTTAAAGAACGTCTATGATTAAAAGAGTTGCATTAGTAGGAGCTAGTAGTACCGGTAAGACGACTGTGTATGAGCTTCTTAAGAATCAGTTCCCGAAGTGGGAGTTTGTAAATGAGAGTACTCGTTCGGTAGCTCGTTACGGCTTTCCTATCAATGAACTAGGTACCACAGAAACTCAATTAGCTATCTCAAGCTTTCATTTAGAGGCATTGCTTAAACCTTATAATCTTATTCTGGATCGTTGTTACTTAGATCTAATAGTTTACTCTCGTCATATGCCGGGACTATCTCAATCAGGCTTAGATTTTATCGAAGCTACCTGGCAGCGAGTTCAAGACGAATATACTCATTATATCTACTTTCCTATCGAATTCGATGCAGTCGATGACGGAGAAAGAAGTGTTGATGAAGATTGGAGAAAAATTATCGACGAAGAGTTCAAGTATCAATTAGACCTAACAGACAGGCATTACCTGACTGTAACCGGTTCACCTATGCAAAGAGTAAATCAAATCCTTAAATACATTAAATAATGGACGCTAACAAGAATCAAAGCGCAGTTGTAGAGATTGCAAGTAAACACCTCGGACAGGTAGGTGGTGCAGGCTACTCAGACAAATACGATCCCTCACTGCTAGTAGCAGTACCTCGTTACCTCAACCGAGAGGCTTACGGCATCAAAGAAG
>Ga0164292_10003847_pt1 | contig 12251 bp, 12 predicted proteins | sample GEODES117metaG_FD_111486 | JGI IMG/M metagenome (GOLD analysis project Ga0164292, IMG submission 111486) | Eutrophic lake water microbial communities from Lake Mendota, Wisconsin, USA - GEODES117 metaG | ecosystem: Environmental > Aquatic > Freshwater > Lake | place: USA: Lake Mendota... | reverse complement strand
GTTACGGAAATGTTGTTAGCTCAGGTATTAGAGGTTCCTACGGATGAGATTCACACCCGATTAAGCGCCCTTGCTGAGAGCTATAGCAAGCAAGAGCGGGGTTTCGAGCTTCGCCAAATAGCAGGAGGGTGGCGCTTTTACAGCCATCCGGAGGTTTCGAGCGCTGTTGAACGCTTTGTTTTGGAGGGCCAGCAAGCAAAACTTACGCAGGCCGCTCTTGAAACTCTCGCTGTGATCGCTTACCGCCAACCAGTCTCACGGGCGCGTGTTTCTGCCATCCGAGGGGTAAATGTGGAAGCTGTGATGAAAACGCTCGTCAATCGCGGTCTTGTGGAAGAAGCGGGAGTTGAAGGGGAGAGTGGGGCGATCCTCTATCAAACCACTTCATACTTCCTCGAACGATTGGGTATCGCCTCGTTGGATGAGCTTCCTGAATTAGCCCCACACCTACCAAATATCGATGCGTTAGACGCGGTACTAGACACGCTTACCGATTAACGCTCCAAGGGGAGAGAACTTCGCGTAATTGGCTAATCGGGGGAGGGCAATCTAGGCTCCCAGGTTATGGAGCAACGGTTACAGAAGGTCATTGCAGATGCTGGCGTCGCTAGTCGACGTAAAGCTGAGGAGTTAATCGTTGATGGGCGAGTTCGAGTCAATGGTCGAACGATTCGCGAACTTGGCACCAAAGTAGATCCAGAAAAGTCTGAAGTTGAAGTTGACGGTGAGGTAATAACACGCAAAATATCCAAGATTTATCTTGCACTTAATAAACCTCGAGGAATTCTCTCCACCTTGTCAGACCCAGAGAATCGACCACATTTGGGCGATCTACTCCAAGATCGCCATGAGCGACTTTTTCACGTCGGCAGGCTTGATAAGGAATCTGAAGGGCTCCTACTTCTAACCAACGATGGTGAGTTGTCACATCGGGCTACGCATCCTTCCTTCTCACTCCCCAAAAACTACCTACTGGAGTTACGAGGCATGGTGAGCAAGGAGGTAGCCGAAGCTTTCCGCAGTGGCGTTGAGCTTGACGACGGGATGGCGAAAGTCGATAAATTAACAGTACTCCCTGGCCAGCCCGGACGAACTCTCTTCGATGTCGTGATCCACGATGGACGCAATCAGATACTTCGCCGCATGGCAGCAGCCACCGGTCTGACGATCGAACGACTTATTCGAATCGGCATGGGGCCCATCAAATTGGGGGAGTTAACTCCAGGAAAATGGCGCGAGATACAAGGTGCTGAACTGCTATCTTTACAAAAGGCTTTACAAATAAAGCAATAAATGGATAGTTCATAAATACCTATTAATCGATATTTGAAGAATTCCCGTATTTTGTAAAAAAGCGCTTTATTGACATCACAACGTTCCAAACAGCCATTTTGTTCTACAAATTGTCTATTTATTTATATAAGACTGCACATTTAGCTGCTGGTAAAATATCGATAAATATCTATAATTCAATTCGGTAAATACATATAAACCGTTTTATTAATTTAATATTTAAAATATAAAACAATATTTTCCTTTTAGACTGGGGGCGTCTCGACCTAACTCCAACGCCGTCCCGTAGACTTGAGCAATGAGTATCCGTGCACTCCGAGGGGCAGTTCAACTTGCTGTTGACTCGAAAGAAGAGATGAACCGCGAAGTTCCTGCGCTACTGGAGGAGATGCTCAGCAGTAATGATCTGAGCGAGGCGGATCTTGTCTCGATTCTCTTTACCGTTACCCCCGATTTAACCTCAGAATTTCCAGCTGCTGCCGCTCGAACCTTGGGCTGGAGTGACATCCCATTGATGTGCGCAGTAGAGATAGCGGTTGTGGGCGCTTTGCCACGAACTGTCCGAGTTTTAGCCCATGTCGAAAGCGCTAAACCTCGATCTGAGATAACGCATATTTACCGTGGAGGAGCGAAAGCCCTCCGTCCGGATCTCGCTCCATGAGCGCATTCTCCTCCGTGGAGGTTGTTGGGGGAGGTCTCATTGGTACATCTATAGCTTTGAAATTGGCTAAGAATGGCGTTCGGGTGCGGGTGCGCGACCTACTACCTGGGCACGAAAAAGTCGCAAACTCACTCCTCGGTAGCGCTTTATTGGCCTTTGAGGAACCGGTTGATTGTGTAATCGTGGCGATTCCCGTGGATGCTCTAGCGTCGGTCATTTCTGACGCTCTTATAAGTAATCCACACTCAATTGTTATAGATATCGGGTCTATCAAGACTAAAGTTATACATGAAGTTTGGACAAATATAAAGAATTTGCCTAATCACAACGAGCTGTTAGAGCGCTATGTGCCAACCCATCCAATGGCCGGCCGAGAGGTTACTGGGCCCGAAGGCGCCCGCTCAGACCTTTTTGAGGGGCGGGTTTGGGCGATCACGCCGCATACATCGACGTTACGGGCGAATATCGTTTTGGTGGCGGAAATGGTGGCGGAATTAGGCGCGATGAGTTGCGAACTCACACCAGACGCGCATGATCGACAGGTTGCGATGACCTCGCACCTGCCGCAGCTTTTAGCCTCATTGTTGGCCAGTACGTTGCACTCGCCCATGGAATTAGCAGGGCAGGGCCTTCGTGATATGACGCGGCTTGCACACTCTGACGCGTTGATGTGGGCGCCTATTTTTGAAGGCAATCAAGAGGAGGTCTTACCGTTGCTGGACGAGATTGTTAAATCGATAAATGATTTAAAAGATAAAAAGTTTAATAGAGATAGCGTTCTTGCTCTAATGAACCGGGGACTTGAAGGTGCGTCATTGGTACCGGGTAAACATGGCGGTGTTCCCCGAAATTATGGTGTGTTAAGCGTGGTGATTCCGGATCGCGCTGGACAACTTGCTGCGCTCTTTAATCATTGTGCAGAAGGCGAAATTAACATCGAGGATCTGCGCATAGAGCATTCTCCGGGGCAGGAAACTGGTTTGATCACTTTGTATGTGAAACCAGGAGATTTATCGACTTTAAATAACCATTTGTCGATTCTCGGCTGGGACGTGACGGAGTTGTCGAAAGGTGTTTAGTTATTAAGTCGATTTAATTCTAAATTAGTAAACGAATTTTCGAAGGGAGGCGAGATGGTTGTCGTTGCAATCGATGGCCCAAGCGGTGCGGGCAAATCGAGCGTCTCGCGCGCGCTCGCCCAAGCCTTTGATTGGGAGTACCTCGATACCGGCGCGCTGTATCGGGCGGTAACCCTGCTCCGACTTCAAACCGAGAATTCAGAGTTAGGAAACTTCGTTGATGGCTTACTTTCAAGCGCTCATTCACTGACTTGGGTGGGTGATCCAGCTCAACCGCAAATGATCCTTAAGGGGGAGAACGTCAACGCCCTCATCCGATCGCAAGAGGTAACCGAACGTGTAAGTGAAATAGCTTCCCATCCGTTGGTTAGAGGTTATCTTCTAGATATCCAGCGCAAAATCATCAACAAGGCAGTGCAAGGGATTGTTGTTGAAGGGCGAGATATTGGAACCACTGTTTGGCCCGATGCGGAATTGAAAATCTTTCTCACTGCCGATTTAGCTGCGCGAGCTGCGCGGCGAAGTGCGGAGTTGGAGTTGGAGCAGGCAAATAGCGCTGGAGATGTCGGGCAATCATTGGCAAAGCGCGATGCAATTGATTCATCCCGTAGCTCTTCTCCGTTGCGCCAAGCTGACGATCAAATCGTCGTTGATGCGACGCATCTCACCCTCGCGGAAGTCGTTGCAGAGATATCAGGGAAGATTAACAAGCTTAGATTGATAGATGGCGGTCCATCTCATGACTGAAGTAAATAGTGAACTGCCAATAGTTGCAGTTGTCGGAAGACCCAACGTTGGTAAATCAACACTGATTAATCGATTGATCGGACGTCGAGAAGCAATCATCGAAGATCAACCAGGAGTCACGCGCGATCGTGTTAAATACGAAGCGCAATGGAATGGGCGAAATTTTATTGTTATGGACACCGGGGGATGGGAACCAGATCCAGATCCGGTTTCGATCAATGCTCAGGTTTCAGCGAGCGCAGAGTTTGCTATTCGCGAAGCGGATCTCATTTTATTCATTATCGATATTTCAGTTGGTGCTCTCGATGAAGAGGTAGCTCTGGTGAATGTCATCCGCAAGAGCGGCAAACCAGTAATTTTGATTGGCAATAAAGCAGATTCACCTGAGATCGAGTTAGCCATTCATGAATTGTGGCAACTAGGTTTAGGCGAACCCATTCCAGTATCTGCGCTACACGGAAGAGGCAGTGGCGATTTACTAGATCTAGTTGTTGCTGCACTTCCAGAACGCCGCGCAATTGAAGAGTTTGACCAAATTCGCCGAGTGGTTCTTCTTGGCCGTCCCAATGTAGGCAAGTCGAGTTTGCTTAATTCATTAGCCGGCGAAACTCGCGCAATTGTTGATTCAGTGGCCGGCACCACTCGAGATCCGATCGATGAGGAACTTGAATTTGGGGGAGAAACATGGCGCTTTATCGACACAGCTGGAATTCGAAAGCATGCGCATCAAGCTAGTGGAACCGAGTATTACGCAATGCTTCGCACGGAAACTGCTCTCGAGCGAGGCGAAGTAGCAATCTTGGTGATAGACGCATCCGAACCAATTGCAGAACAAGATTTGCGCATCATGTCGAAAGTGGTGGACTCAGGCAGAGCGCTCGTGATTGCCATGAACAAATGGGATCTAGTGGATGAGGATCGGCGCGAGGCGCTAGAGCGCGAGAAGGAACGCGAACTCAATCAAGTTGAATGGGCAGAGCGAATAAACATTTCTGCAAAAACTGGCTGGCATAAAGATCGCCTAGCCCCAGCGCTGCGACGTGCGCTTGAGGGATGGCAAATGCGTATTCCCACCTCTAAATTGAATTCATTTCTTGGCGCACTGATATCGGCAACGCCGCCACCTGTGCGCGGTGGAAAGCAGCCCAAGATTCTCTTCGCTACCCAACCAAGCACTTGTCCACCGCGCTTTGTAATCTTTGCTAGCGGTTTCTTGGAACCCTCATACCGTCGTTTCATCGAACGGCGTTTGCGTGAAGAATTTGGTTTCGCTGGGACTCCAGTTGAAGTCTCTGTTCGTATCCGAACATAAAGCAGCTTTCGAGTATTAACGATAGAAATTAAGAGGATGGTTAGAAGTAATCTGCTGAAGTGCGTAGACTATTGAACGCAAAACCGGGACGTAGCGCAGCTTGGTAGCGCACCAGGCTGGGGGTCTGGGTGTCGCAGGTTCAAATCCTGTCGTCCCGACGTGAAAAATAATCATGGAGGTCGTCGCGCCGCAGGCGCTACTTCTTCAAATCTCACGCTGCCAAATGCCATAACCATTTTGCGAGCGTTCGGTATCCCACTTTTTTTGTGGACCTTGTTCTCTGGTGATCGCGATCTGTGGGCAATTCTCATTTTGATTGTCGCCGGGGCCAGCGATTATCTCGACGGTAAATTAGCTAGAGCGCTCAATCAATACTCGCGTCTGGGCGAATTACTCGACCCTCTCGTCGATCGTCTCTACATTGCCGCAGTGCTAATCGGCCTAACTATCCGGGATGTGATTCCCCTCTGGTTGCTTCTTATCCTGATCGCGCGCGATTTAATACTTGCCACCACGTTGCCTGGGCTTTACCGGATAGGAAAAGGACCACTACCGGTAACTTTTCTCGGCAAAGCGGCTACTTTGAATCTTCTTTATGCCTTTCCGCTCTTACTTCTTGCGCAGCAAAATGGCGCGGCGGCCACCGTGGCGGGCATTTTTGCCACCGCCTTCGCTGGCTGGGGGGTGCTCCTTTATCTCTTGACGGGAGCCCAATATCTCCTGGAAGCGCGCTCGCAGATCCGCGGAGCTAGCGATACGGTAACGCCCTAGTTATTTGGAGAAGGAGCGCTTCGGAGATGAGTTCGATACCCGCACATTTGAAATACACATCCGAACATGAGTGGGTGGAAGTTATTTCTCCGGAAAGTATTCGCGTTGGCATCACCGATTTCGCTCAACACGCACTCGGCGACATTGTCTACGTGCTTACACCAAAAGTTGGTGAACAGGTTCGCGCAGGTGGGGTATGTGGGGAAGTCGAATCAACCAAAAGCGTCAGTGAGATTTATGCCCCGGTCTCGGGACAGATTTCTGCAATCAATGATGCGGTCGTGGAAAACCCGGAGTCGATTAACTCTTCTCCCTACGGAGCGGGATGGCTTTTTGAAATTTCATCCGTTTCACCAGCGGAGATCGCCGCGCTCCCTGATAGCGTCACTTATAGCGCACTGATTGCCGCCGAATAGAGCCAATTCACCGCAGCTCTGCCCATTCCACTCATGCCGGCGGCGCTTTCTGGTTTCAGGTTCCTTGGTGGGCTTGACCGGCAGCCTTCTGCTCCTTAGGGTCGCGTGTAAAGGTTTACTAGAACCTTATCCGGCAGCTTGAGGGCCAGGCGGGGCGATAGAGGGGAAGTGGTGGGGTAAATGTCCGACACGACATCTATCAAACGCGATGCGCCAACTCCGCTTCCAGAGCGTGCACTTGAAAATCTCTCCCCAGCTGATCGTGGGGTCCTTAATGAACTTGGAGATGACAGCGCGTTGCTTCTCGTGCAAAAAGGTCCGAATGCAGGAGCGAGATATCTTCTCAATAGCGATTTAGTAAGCGTTGGTCGGAATCCTCAGAATGATATTTTTCTAGACGATGTCACTGTCTCGCGCAAGCACGCCGAGTTTCGTCGTCTTGCTGGAACATTTTCAGTGCAAGATAGTGGAAGCTTGAATGGCACCTATGTAAACGGAGAGCTCGCTGAACAAACCGATCTCATTAACGGAGATTCAGTACAGATTGGCAAATATCGATTGTTGTTCATCACTAACGGAGGTAAAAAGTGAGCGTCCCAGCCCGCGCGTATTTGAGTATCGGTGAAGTGTTGGGCAAACTCCGGGGAGAATTTCCAGACGTTACGATCTCAAAGATTCGATTCTTAGAATCGGAAGGTTTGATCGAGCCGCAACGCACCCCTTCGGGTTATCGTAAATTTTCACATCACGATGTGGATAGATTGCGGTATGTTTTAGCCGCACAACGCGATCACTATTTGCCGTTAAAGGTGATTAAGGATCATCTCGATGCTCTCGATCGTGGACTAGAGCCGCCAGCTCTGCCTGGTGCAACAGCTTTGGCCCCACGAGTTGCAACGGTCGATGGTGAGAAGCTATACGGTGAAAGTTCAGATTTAAAACTTTCCCGAAGTGAGCTTTTGGAAAGTTCGCAATTGAACGAGACCCAACTCTCCGAATTAGAAAGTTACGGTCTTATTCAGGGCAATAGTAAACATTACGATGGGGATGCGCTGGCGATTGCCCGAGCCGTAGCGGAAATCTCGGCTTTCGGAATCGAAGCACGACATCTTCGTCCATTTAAGAGCGCAGCGGAGCGAGAAATTGGTTTGATTGAGCAAGTGATTACTCCGTTGTTGCGACAAAAGGGGAGTGAAGCAAAAGCGCGTGCGGAGGAAGTTGAGCGCCAACTAGGAGGATTAACTCTCAAGATTCACGCTGCGCTTGTGCGCAGTGGTTTGCGACAAGGAAAGTAAATTCCATCCTGAAATCGAAGGCAATTGGTCGTAGGATGAAAGCGTGAGCGATAACCTGCTACCCCCTTCAGACTCCAATCAGTTTGGAGAAGCTGGAGACTCTGACGCATCGAGAAAACTTGACGTTGTTGGCGTTCGAGTTGAGATGCCCTCGAGCCAACCAATAGTTCTTCTTAAAGAAATTAATGGCACTCGCTTCCTTCCGATTTGGATTGGCGCTGTTGAAGCCACAGCGATTGCATTTGCACAACAAGGGGTGGAACCACCGCGGCCTTTGACGCACGATCTTTTGAAGGATGTAATTGCTGCGACGGGTAACTCAGTTGCTCAAGTACATCTATCTGGAATTCGAGATGGAGTTTTCTACGCAGAATTAATTTTCGACAATGGAGTGCAGGTGTCAGCGCGACCATCGGATGCCATTGCGCTTGCCTTACGTACGGGTACTCCGATTTATGGCGCAACCACGCTCTTGGCCGAGGCTGGCATTGAGATGAACGAAGAGGGCACCGCAGAAGGATTGGGCGAAGTTGGAGAAGCCGGGGAGGGTGAGGTCGAGCGATTTAGAGAGTTCCTCGATCAAATCGACCCAGAAGATTTCGCTATTTAGTCGACGCTAACCTCTATCGCATCACTGGGTAGGCAGTTACCCTCTGACGTATGCTCGATCGCCAGATGAGGCTTCTGCTGCGTATTGGCGCGGCAATCATCGGCCTCTCCTCCCTCACGGCGCTGGCGATCCCAACTGCATTGGCCGGTGCGCTTGGACTTCCTCTGGACCTTGATCCTGATGTCACCCTCTGGAATATCCGAGTGAGCGGGGCGATCTTGCTCCCATTAGCTGCATTTATGGCCTTAGCGGCGGCATTCTTTCCAGAGCGTGCGCTCCGTCAAAGTGGCGCGATCATGGTCTGTTTTGCCCTTCTTTTGGCGGTGTTACTAGCTCTCGCTCCGGGGCCTTGGAGTTGGGGGCGAATCTTTTTCATCGCCCTAGGAGCCCTGTTCATCCTCCTCTACGCAAAGGCGCTTCGAGCGCGATTGCGCCATCGTTAACTTCGAAGATCACCATTTCAAGCCCGACCCCACGCGACCCGAAGAACTCTCAAGTTTCACTTTAATGTTGAGTGTGTCGGTCATTGTGGGGGAGATTCGCGAGATCTACTATTAAGCCACTCTTCCCCGAGCTTAGGAGCCATTTGGCTATGTCAGAGACCCCGCAGACTCCGCAGACTCCGCACGAATCTGGAGTATCTCATTCTGACCGAGAACTCACCGGATATCGTGGAGCTATCGCCTGTTCTGCCGCAGGAATTTCCTATCGCCAGTTGGATTATTGGGCGCGCACTGGTCTTGTTGAACCGACAATTCGTACCGCCTCCGGTTCAGGAACCTCTCGCCTGTATAGCTTTCGAGACATCCTGGTCCTTAAAATCGTCAAGCGCCTTCTCGATACAGGTATTTCACTCCAGAACGTCCGAAGCGCCGTGGAACACCTTCGCGCTCGCGGTACCCAAGACCTTGCAACTCTCACCTTGATGAGCGATGGTGCATCGATTTACGAGTGCGCCAGCGCAGATGATGTGATCGACCTGCTCGCTGGGGGACAGGGCGTCTTTGGCATAGCCATTGGCTCGGTTTGGCGGGAAGTAGAGGGAACGCTCGCACAGCTACCGAGCGAATCCGAAAACGCTACCTCGATTGGCGCTGGAACTGATGAGCTTTCCATCCGTCGTAACCGCAAGGGTGCTTAACTTCTCTTGCGTGCCGCGCCAGGCATTTAACGCAACTTCGCCATAGCATCAGCTCACGACAGGCGTGAGAACGCCCGCCGTAATCCACGGAATCCACGGAATCCACGGAAGCGATGAGAGCGACAGCGGCGGAGTAAATGGCAATGACCGAAAAGATTACTGAGGGCTCGCGCCCTTTCCAGTCGCGCCATATTGGTCCCCGTGGAAGTGAACTTGACCAAATGCTCCACTTCCTGAATTTGGCACACCTTGATGAATTGATAGAGCGGACTATTCCGCGTTCGATACGAACCACGCTCGACGATGGAAAACTGCCAGAGGCGTTGAGCGAAGGGGAAGTGTTAGAAAAGCTTCGTGCCATCGCATCTAACAATAAACCTGTGACATCGATGATCGGGCTCGGTTATTACGACACTGAACTTCCTCCCGTAATCAAAAGAAATGTGCTCGAGAATCCTGCGTGGTACACCGCGTACACGCCCTATCAACCTGAAATTAGCCAAGGCCGGCTAGAAACGCTCTTCCTCTTTCAGACGGTAGTTTCGGATCTCACAGGTTTACCAATTAGCAACGCGTCAATGCTCGATGAACCAACAGCTGCGGCCGAAGCGATGACTTTGGCGAAAAGATTATGGAAAGGTGATGAAAGCGCACCGTTCTTGGTAGACCAGAACACCCATCCGCAAACTATTGCCGTTATCCAAACTCGTGCCGAACCTTTGGGAATCGAAGTTTGTACCGTCGATATTTCGCAACCACTTCCGAACGGATATGCGCTCTTGATCAGCTATCCAGGTAGTAATGGAGAGTTGCGTTCTCCCGCCGACGCAATTTCTCACATTCATAAAAATGGCGGTTTTGCGATTGCTGCCACGGATTTACTTGCGCTCACGCTTTTTAAATCACCAGGGGAGTGGGGATTTGATATCGCAATTGGTTCGGCGCAACGTTTTGGTGTTCCCATGGGCTTTGGTGGGCCGCATGCAGGTTTTCTCTCCGTTCGCGAGGGGATGGAGCGATCAATACCTGGTCGATTGGTAGGGGAAAGTGTCGATGCGCATGGAAATCGCGCATATCGATTAGCGCTACAAACTCGAGAACAACATATACGTCGCGAGAAAGCAACAAGCAACATTTGTACAGCGCAAGCACTCCTTGCAAATATCTCTGCGCTTTATGCAATGTGGCATGGACCAGAGGGTTTACGCGCAATTGCGCAAAGAATTAAAAATCAAACAGCATCTATCGCGCAGAGCGCCAAGAATGCAGGTTTTGCAATTTCCGACCACGAGCGATTCGACACGGTGACGATCACAGGTGTTGACGCCGAAAAATTGCGTCGTCAAGTTCTCGACGAAGGAATAAATATTTCAGTTCGAGACCCACAAACACTTTCCATTTCCCTCGATGAGAAGAGCACGAGTAAGCATCTTGCAGCGCTGGGGAGAGGGTTGGGATTCTCTGTTGAGCGTTATGAAAGCAAAGTTGACGAGGAGTTCAAGCGTGACACTGCTTATTTAACTGATCCTATTTTTTCATCTAAGCAGAGCGAAACTGCGATGATGCGTTACTTGCGCTCATTAGCAGATAAAGATTTGGCACTTGATAGGACGATGATTCCACTGGGCTCATGCACAATGAAATTAAATGCTGCAACGGAGATGGAATCGATCACCTGGCCAGAGTTTGCATCGCTACATCCCTTTGCGCCGGAAGATCAATCTCGTGGCACGCGCCAAATTATTGACGAACTCTCTTCGTGGTTGGTGGAGATAACCGGTTACGATGCAATTTCTCTGCAACCTAACGCAGGTTCCCAAGGCGAGTTTGCGGGATTGCTTGCCATTCGTGCCTATCACCGCGCTCGCGGTCAGGCGCATCGCGATATCTGCCTGATCCCATCAAGTGCGCACGGTACTAACGCCGCTAGCGCTGTAATGGCAGGCATGAAGGTTGTTGTGGTCAACTGCGATGATTCTGGCAACGTTGATATGCACGACCTCGCGAAGAAAATTTCCGAACATCACGGTTCACTATCAGCGCTGATGGTGACCTATCCGTCAACACATGGCGTGTACGAGGATACGATCACCGAAATTTGCCAAATGATTCATGACGCCGGGGGACAGGTTTACGTTGATGGTGCAAACCTCAATGCACTGGTCGGTTTAGCTAAGCTTGGCAAGTTTGGTGCCGATGTCTCGCATTTGAATCTTCATAAAACATTCTGCATTCCTCATGGTGGGGGCGGACCTGGAGTGGGTCCAATCGGAGTGAAAGCGCACCTTGCGCCGTATCTACCGAATCATCCGCTCGATAAAAGTGCTGGCCCAGAAACAGGGGTGGGTCCAATCTCAGGCGCCCCATTTGGATCAGCTGGAATCCTCACCATTCCATGGAGCTATATCCATTTGATGGGTGGAGCCGGCCTTACCGAAGCAACTCAGATGGCAATTCTTTCTGCCAACTATTTAGCGAAGAAGCTTGATCCACTCTTTCCAGTTTTATATAAGGGTCGCGATGGCTTCATCGCGCACGAATGCATCATCGATATTCGCCCGCTCAATAAAAGTGTCGGTGTGAGCGTGGATGACATAGCAAAGCGATTAATGGATGGTGGCTTCCATGCGCCAACTGTCTCTTTCCCGGTTGCTGGAACGATGATGATTGAACCAACGGAATCAGAAGATCTCGAAGAGTTAGAACGTTTCGTAGCGGCATTCAGTGCAATCCGTGCGGAGATTGCAGCAGTGGAGTCAGGGGAGAGCACGATTGACACTTCACCACTACGCAACGCGCCACATACGGCAGCGTTCCTCATCGCAAACTGGTCGCAAACTTACGCAGCTACCCAGGGTGCATATCTCGTTGATAACCAGGTGGCACCAGCGCTTCGTAGTGGGACTCCCGGCAAGTATTGGCCTCC
>Ga0164292_10003845_pt1 | contig 12256 bp, 9 predicted proteins | sample GEODES117metaG_FD_111486 | JGI IMG/M metagenome (GOLD analysis project Ga0164292, IMG submission 111486) | Eutrophic lake water microbial communities from Lake Mendota, Wisconsin, USA - GEODES117 metaG | ecosystem: Environmental > Aquatic > Freshwater > Lake | place: USA: Lake Mendota, Wisconsin... | reverse complement strand
GAGATATTTCGCCATAGATGATGAAGATGAAGATGAAGATGAAGATGAAGATGAAGATGATGATGATGATGAAGAAGAAGATGAAGATGAAGATGATGATGATGAAGATGATGATGATGAAGATGATGATGATGAAGATGATGAAGATGATGATGATGAAGATGATGAAGATGATGAAGATGATGAAGATGATGTTGAAGAAGAGCAAAAAGGTTAATCTTGATCTTCATCGCCTGCGATTGGAAGCACATAATCGTACCGTGAAGCGAATGGGCAAGACTTTTCATTGATTTGTATCGTCGACTTCTCAATCCTTGGCTTAACGGCTTACATCGTCCATTGCATGAGCAAGAGTTGTGACTATTCGAAAGATAGTGCAAAGACAGAGGGTTAAGCTCGCCCCATCTGAGATTCAGTCGACAGGGTGTTGCTCGCTGGTAAATGCCTCATTTGCGGTTCAGAATAGCTTCGTGCACCGATATCAAATTACATTATGACTATATCGTTTCCTTTCTTCACTGGGAGCAGAGAATGCTGACGGCTGAACAGAAAAAGTCTTTCATAGGAGAAGCAACAGAAGCTAGAGCAAGAGACTTCTCTGAGATCACTCAGTGGCTTATGCGAAGAAAAATCACTAGGCTTTTTCATTTTACGCATCTAGACAATCTTGACGCAATACTCCGAACAGGTTTCCAAACCCGACAATATTTGGATGTTAACTTGCAGAGTTATACAGCCTCTGACCACGATCGATTGGATGGATTTCTCGAAAGTATCTCATTTTCAATCGGGAGACCCAACTCACTCCTATTGCCTGAAAAAAACTTTAAATATGAACACAAACTAGTATTATTTGAAGTCGCTGCAAACAACCTCCTCACCCAAAGCTTTGGTGCCTTGCCTACTAATGCCGCAAAGGGGTACTTTCAAGAAGTATTAAGTACTGATCAATCCAGGTTTGTTGGAATTAGAGGATTGCGAGGTATGTATCTCAATGAAGAACTCAGAAAGAAAGCAAATTTACCCATTCAGGAACCGACCGATCCTCAAGCCGAGATTCTTTTCTTTGAACCTATAGAAAACAGCAAAATTCTTGGGGTGCATCTCTCTGAACGTTTTCCTGAATCAGCGAAAGAGAAGTTCACACAGATTGTCGCAGATTTTCCTAATCTAAAGCGTGACTACGCCTGTAAATGTGGCTTCTTTACGAAGTGGAATGGTCCATTTCGCCAATACAATATCGACTGGGAAAAAAATGGCTAAGCGAATGATTTTCACACCGACTGCCTTGGGTGAACCTAGTTTATTCAATGAAATTCTGGTTGATTTTACTTGGGTTCCAGGAATGGCCATATCCCAAGGACAAAAATCGGTTTCAAATCTTCACGCCTCTGCAATTAAAATCCAAGGAATCAATACAATTCTTGAAATTTCAACTCGCTCGTTAGATCCACTCGGATTAGCAATGAGCGCCTTCAACCTCAACCTACACCAAGATGGTCGGAAGTACCCTGTTGAAGCGGTTTATCAATCGTCGAAGGTATTTAGAGATGGTGGCCCATATTTAGATTTATTGTCTGCCTCTTCTTTGGATGCAAAAAGAGACTTGAGGCTTAAGACATCCGGTGATTTGATTGGATTCAGTTTTGAAAGTCAGATTTGGCCTATTACTAGCGCGCCAAATTTTTATGATTACCTGTATATCAGGGCCCTCCTAGAGAATGAAAAAAGAATCGATTTGAGTAAGTTTGATGCCTTTAGCGACTTAGCATTCAATCAAATCACCATTAAGCCAAAAATGGGGAAATCGTTCAATTGTCAGGCAAGATCTGCAGCCATCTACATCTCCCTTACGAATAGGATGTCTGAAGGAAAAATTCTTTCATGGATCTCCAGGGAGTTTATAAAGTCAAAAGATCAAAAAGACCAACTAGAGTTGTTCTAAGCCTATCCAGAAGTTTTCAACTAGGTCATAGTTCGAACGATTTTTGCCCCTGAGGCATCTCAATCTCGCGACCCGAACATGATCCAATGTAACTCTAACCATTCTAAGACTCCGTCAGAGAGTGGGATTTTTGCTTCTGCTCTTTGCAACTCTGTGTATTGGTTGTACTCAAGCAATTCATCGGCAAGGGTGAGTCTTTGAGTTGATGTATTAAAGGCAATGAGTCCCTTATCGAAAAAACTGTGAATATCTCTACGGAGAAGCAACCCTCCGTCAGTATGGTGTTTGCCCTCTTTGGAGTAACTGTAAAGATGAGCTGCCTCCAAACCGTGTGGATGATTTTTGCCAGTGAATGCACAAACACTCCCATAGTCTTCAAACAATTTTTTCCTAAATGCGCCCTGTCCCAAGCGAGTCCTGACAGTTCTTAGCTTGTGTCCCGATTTTCCATTAAAGGTTCTAGCATTGAAGTGGGCCAGCTCTAAACTTGAAAAGTTCTGTCTAAACTCTGTGAAATGAGATAGATCGACGGGCTGCATACTGAATTGCGATTTTGGATTTTTTGATAACTTTTTCCAAGCTTGAAAAGTTCGTGAGTCAGGATCTAACGCTTCCCAGCCAGCAGCATAAAACGCTCTTCGATGCTCTTGACTGCTTTGTTCAATTTTGGGTAACTCAAAAGTATTTCGACAGTTTGCACATGAATACTTGGGGGTGGTCGTTTTCCTGACTCTGACTTGCGCTCGGTTGCATCTTGGGCACAAATTTCTTTCTCGAATTTTCATCTCCTTAACTATGGCTTCTATGACCGAGAAACCAAGCACATGTCTATCGTTTCTAATGATTATGGCATCACCAACTTTAATCTCTCTGCCGTTTGGAAGTTTCGAGAGCCATTCATAAGACTCGCCCATCGTTTCAGAATATCCGTCGTCTGCTCGAACGGTTGTCTCAGGATTTTTACTGATGCAGATCCATGCAGCTCCAATAGGTTCTGAATTCACCATTGTCAACTCCTAATCAACGAAGACACTTGATGCTACACCTCCACACCGACATACCAGGTTAGCCCCTAGAGAATTTGAATTTAACTTAAAGTCTCTACTTAGCCAAGACGCAAACAGACCTCTTAGATTTTAGTCTGATCAGATTTGGGCTCGTGGAGCATTTCTTCGTAACGCCTACGTGACTCCTCTGCATATGTCTGTGCCATCCACTAGAATCTCGATATCGTTGAACCTCACTCTTAGGAGCTTTACTTGGGTCGCTACAAATTCATTGATCTCTTCGCGGGAATTGGGGGCTTCCACTTAGCCTTTCACAAGGCTGGAGCAGAGTGTGTATTTGCCTCCGAGTGGGACGAGGAAGCGCGTTTAACTTACGAAGCTAATTTTCGTAAAGTCTCTCCAAAGCTTTTTGACAGTAATAATTTTGTTGGAGACATAACTCAGGTGAAAAAATCGTCAATTCCTGATTTTGACATTTTGACTGGCGGATTCCCCTGCCAACCATTTAGCCAAGCCGGTTTTAAAAAGGGTTTTGAAGACACAAGAGGAACACTGTTTTTCGATATTGCTCAAATTATTAAAATCAAGAGACCTAAGGCTTTTTTTCTAGAGAACGTTAGAGGTTTGTACTCTCACGATGGTGGCAGAACTTTCGAAACTATAAAGCAAACCCTAACCGAAGATCTGGGCTACTCATTTCATCATGCAATTGTGAAGGCTTCAGATCACGGGTTACCGCAGCATAGACCTAGATTGTTTATGGTTGGTTTTAGAGACAAGAGCACAATCTTTGAACCACCGCCTAAGCGAAAACTCACCATGAATATGTCGAAAATTATGGGTGGAACGGTTGACCGAGAAATTGGGTTCACCCTTCGCGTCGGTGGGAGAACATCCCCAATTGATGACCGTCGAAACTGGGATGGTTATCGTGTTGATGGGGAAGTGCGGAGACTTAGCCCTAAAGAAGGGTTGAAGATGCAGGGATTTCCGGCCAGTTTTAAATTTCCTGTATCCGATATTGCAGCAATGAAACAACTAGGAAATAGTGTTGCGGTGTCTGCAATTTATGACTGGGCGAAAGAAATAATCTATTCCTTGGAGAATCCACGTGGATGATGGACTTCAAGAACGGGGCAATATAGGCGAGTGGAGCGAACTCTACGCGCTTGCATATTTGCTAGTTCGGGGTGGTGCTAATGCCGCGGATGAAAATCAGAAACCGATTACGGATCTTTACTTTAAAGTCCTGGAAGTGATCATTAATTCACACAACTTACAAAGTGAGTTGCGCTATGAAATAAATGACGAAACAATTTTGATACACGAAGATGAACAGTTGATTGAGCGTGTGACAAAATCATCAGTTAAATTTTTGATGGAAAAACTCTTTTGTGATTTGATGAGTGACTCAAACAGAAAGACTTTTTCAGTTGACAGTGGGGCCAAGTTAATGGGCTTACTTCATAAGAAAACGATCAGTGCTGGTTCGAGCGAGCGTGAGTCAGATATTCAACTGATCATCGCTGATCCGCAGACGGGTGGACCAACTCCAAGATTTGGGTTTAGTATCAAGTCTCAACTCGGTCAAGCGTCAACACTCCTGAACTCATCGGGTTCGACCAATTTAATTTATGAGATAGTTCCAAATTCAACTCTTACGCAGAAAGCACTCCCAGATATCTCGGACTCTCCGAGTAGTCACCCAAAGAACATTCGTCGCATCTACGAAGCGGGCTACGTGCTTAAGTTTCATGCTTACCAAAGTGAAGTTTTCTATGAGAACCTAACTTACATTGACAGTCAGATGCCTCAAAACCTTGCTGAGGTGCTTTTGCAGTCATATCTTCGTGATGATCTAAAAGATTTTTCGCGTGTTTCGGAGTTGGCCTTTCCACCAGCTTTGAAGAGTTCGCAACAGCCACTGTTTAAGCTTCAAGAATTTTTAGGTGCTGTATCAATGGGCCTCCGTCCAAATGCTCCCTGGAAGGGCAACTCGTCAAAATTCAAGGGTTTAATTGTCATAAAAATCGATGGAGAAATCGTGTTTTATTATCTAAACTCTAGGCTAAATTTCGAAAGATATCTTTATCAGGGCGTTAGGTTTGAACGACCTTCAACTAGCCGTCACAAGTATGGATACATATTCTCGGAGAGCGGTAGAAATTTCATCAAACTAAATCTCCAGATTAGGTTCAAGAAGTAGATGGAATGACACTTGAATACAAGAATTCAGAGCAATTTTACTTTTACATTTATTGACCTTTTTGCAGGCATTGGTGGTTTCCACCTTGGGTTGGCCAAAAATGGTGGAAAGTGTGTATACGTCAACGAGTGGGATAAATTCTCTCAGTTAACCTACGAGAGCTGGTTTCCTGCCGTCACAGTTGATGGAAGGGACTTAAGGGTTGTTGATGTGAAGCGCGATATTCCAAAGCATGATGTCTTAGCTGGGGGCTTTCCGTGTCAGCCTTTTTCCCTGGCTGGAGTATCTAAAAAGAATTCATTAGGGCACAAGCATGGATTTTCAGACATTAAGCAAGGTAACCTTTTTTCGTTTATTTGTAAAATTATTGAGCAGAGTCAACCAAAAATTGTTTTTCTCGAGAATGTTAAAAACTTAATTTCTCATGACAAAGGAAGGACTTGGCGTACCATTCAGGAATCGCTTGACTCGCTCGGCTATAACGTTGAGTGGCAGGTGATTGACGCTGGTCACTGGGTTCCACAACATCGAGAAAGAATCTACATAATTGGTTTTAGGAGAAAGTCCTTTACGAAATCCGAAATCTCCAGTTTTAGATTTCCAAAGCAACCAACGAGGCGACCAAAGCTCAGGGATATTTTAGATTCAAAACCTGACACCAAATATATGCTGTCGGATAATCTGTGGAATTATCTTGTGAGCTATGCCAAGAAGCATAAAGAACAAGGAAACGGCTTTGGATTCAGCATTGCTGACCCTGAAAGCCACTCAAGGACGCTAAGCGCGCGGTATCACAAAGATGGATCCGAAATTCTGATCAGTCAGAAAGGCTGGAGGAATCCACGACGTATATCTCCTGCTGAAGCAGCCCGGCTGATGGGTTTCGATGCGACTTGGGGGAAACGACACGGAAATGGTTTCCCACAAGTGGTTTCAGATACTCAGGCGTACAGGCAATTTGGGAACTCGGTCTGTCCACTTGTTGTCGCGGCCATCGGAGTGGAAATTAAGTCTCTTCTTAAGAAACAGCGGGCACGAACATCCCGTTAGGGAGGCTTCCAGTTGTCAGAGCCATGCTGTAATTTCAGGCACCTACCCTAGGGAAGTGAAGGTCTATGTCTGACTCACAGCTGCTTGCAATAGAAGAGATCATACGTAATGCGGTCAAGGCTGGAAATGACTTTCACAAGATACGCACGGAATTCGGCGCACTCTTCCCGCACGATATCTTGGATAAGGCCCTTACTAAGGCGAAGGCTGACCTCGATAAGAATTACCACTTAGTTGATCCGCTAGCCATCGCTCGAGAAATTGCTGAATCATACAAATGGTACGGAGGACCACACGAACTATCTGAGCGATGGGAATTTGCGAAAAATCAGCTGCTAGCAGAAGGTAGGTCTGAAGAAGAGATAGCGGATGTAGTTCACTCGTCCTCACAAATTTTGGGATTACTCTCATCTCCGGTTACGGATAAATTCGCTTCTAGAGGCTTAGTTTTGGGCTACGTACAATCGGGGAAAACCACCAACTTTATTGCCACTATTTCTCAAGCGGCTGACGAAGGCTACCGACTAATCATCGTTCTCTCGGGTGTGACAAACAACCTGCGCAGACAGACACAAGAAAGACTCGAAAAATCTCTCACAGGTGAGAATCCAAAGAATTGGAACTGGCTTACGTCCGCTGAGCAAGATTTTAATGCTTCTATGAATGCAAATGATTTACTCAGCGCGCCAGGCAAAAGAATCATTGCTGTGGTCAAGAAGAACAATACTCGACTGAAAAAATTGAAGAGCTGGCTTGAATCCGCTCCGATAGCTATACGACAAGGATTACCTGTGTTGATTATCGACGACGAGGCAGATCAAGCGACGGTCAACTCACATAAGCTTTTGAAGCGACAGACCGCAATTAACAAAACACTTACAACAATGCTCAAAAATGATTTTCTACCAAAAAATGCCTACTTAGGTTACACAGCTACACCCTTTGCCAATATTTTGAGTGACGCAAAAGATGAAGCACAGCTTTTCCCGCGCGATTTCATCTATCCGTTGAAGCGTGCTGATAAGTATTTCGGTGCCGAACAATTGTTTGGCCGAGAGCCCATTGATGAAAATGATCAGGAAGTCACCACCGAGAGAGATATCATCGTTCCAATTCCTAAAGCTGAACGAGATGCTTTGGGCACTCTGATTGATCCAAATAGTCACATCGTTCCAAAAGAGATTCCCGAGAGCCTTAAGCAGGCAATCCATTGGTTTATAGTCGCAACGGCGGCACGGCGAGTTAGATCTGAAAAAAATAAATTCTCCACGATGCTGATTCATACGTCGGGACGGATCCCTTCACACAACGATATGAAGAAACTAGTTCTTGAACATATAAATTATTTGCGCGGACTTCCAGAGGCAAACTCGCAAAAGCTCCTTCAAGAGGTGTGGAATTCCAGAAGCGAAGATGGAAGGACAGACGAAGATGATTTCCCGTTGATTGCTTGGGATCAGATAAGTGAAGAAGCAAATCACGTGCTCGAATCTTGTAAAACCATTGTTGATAATAGTAAATCCGATGACCGATTGGTCTATGACTTTCAAAATGAAAGCCACGCTGAACCCTATATTGTCATCGGTGGTAACACCTTGGCGCGTGGACTCACACTCGAAGGTTTGATCTGCTCCTACTTTATGCGGACTAGTACGGCCTACGATTCTTTGCTGCAAATGGGCCGGTGGTTTGGTTATCGAGTCGGTTATGAGGATTTACAGCGAATCTGGATGCAAGATGATCTCATTTCTAACTTTAGAGATATGGCTCTTGTTGAAGAAGAGATCCGGAGGCAAATAGACCAGCTTGCGGCTGAAGGTTTGGATCCAAGTCAGGTACCAATCAGAATTAGGGATCACAAACTACTAACAATTACTGCAATAAATAAAATGAACTATGCAAAGAAACTTCAAATTGGTTATTCAGATACTCGCGTTGAGACAATTTCGCTTGACTCAACGGCAGAAATTTTGCTCTCAAATCAGTTAGAGACTAGGAAGTTTATTAAGTCTCTCGGCGATGCTGAGATCGACATTACATCGACGAACCCTGAAGGATGGCCACTCTTTAAGGACGTTCCGTGGAATCTAGTACGAAATTATTTTGATAATTATAAGTGGGCTGATTCAGCGACTCGAGCCAATGGCGAAATGATCAAGAAATATATTGATGCCCATCAAGGTAAAGGAGTTCTTGAAAAATGGAATGTCTTTATCTTTAGAACAGATAGACCAAATGCACCAATTGTTGATCTAGGATCAGGCGTGCTGGCTACCGCTATCACACGTTCTGCTCGAGAGCACAATGCCGAAGCAAAAACAGTTAATATTCATCACCTCGTCAGCAGTAATGATGGCTCTGCCGATACTGGTCTGTCGAGAACTGAGGTTAAAAAGCTTTTGGAGGGTCGTAAAGAGAAAGTTTCGGATGCCAACCTTCGACTCCTCCGAGAATCTATTCCAGAATCTCAAGGGCGAGGGCTCCTTGGAATTTACATTATTGACGCCAACTCCAAGGCAGACCCAAAAAGCAAGTTGCGCAAAGATTTAAATATTCCTGAGCATGCTGTGGGGCTTGGAATTTTCTTTGGTACTTCAAAAATAGCTGGCGCTGACGACGATTACTATGGACCAGATCTTGCTGATCAGCACGATGAAAACGATGACGACTATTTAGATGATGCGGATGAGTCAGATGTTTTGGCGGTTGGCTGATGAGTGAGATTGCCATATTCACGAGCTGTGCCGAGCGCTTGCGGAGTCTCGCGATCCCATCCGAGTTAGAGAATGTTGCAGTTATCCGTACACCCTTCCTGTTAGACGGTGAGTTCATCCTCTTAGGAAAGAGACATCAAGGTCACCTATTAGCACTTTTCCCAAACAAAAAGGCTGGGATTGTTATCCCAGGAAACGAGCTAAAGCTGAGTAACGGCTTTAAAGTTGCGATTCTAGAGCTTCAAGATCCCGACACAGGACAACCCGTATCATTTCTCGAACTTTGTAATTTCGGGAATCTAGATGAAATTCTTTTCGGAGCACTTCTAGATGAATTACTTAGAAATATTGATGCGGGTATGGGTGACATAGTTCAACAAATCAAAGACTTGTTGGAAAAATGGAAGAGCATGCTCTCTCTGGACGCAGAGCGCGTGCTTTCCATAAATGCTATTGTGGGCCTTTTTGGGGAGCTTGCACTTTTAGACTACCTAGTAAATGAGAAGAAAAGAAACGATTTTGATAATTGGGTTGGTCCATTAGGAAACAGGCATGATTTTGAGTTTGCAAAGAACTCAATTGAAGTAAAGAGTACCACCTTGAAGAATAATAATGAGATACAAGTTCATGGTGTACATCAACTTGAGGCCTATCCAGGAAAAAGTGTTTACATTTTAAGAGTTAAACTAGAGTTAGATCCTCATGGAACTTCAGTACCCTCACTAATTGAAAAGATTTTGGAATCATCATTGATTTCAAAAGATAAACTCTTTGATAAGCTCTTCAAGTACGGATACAAGATTGAGCACCAAAATTCATATAAATCTCTCTGTTTTCAACCTGTCGAGTTTCACCTTATACCAGTCGATAGTAGTTTTCCGCAGATCTCAGCAAAAGATCTGCTAAAGATTGATCCTGCAGATCGAATCAATCAGATCGAATACTCCGTCAATGTTTCCGGTTTAGCCAGCAAAATTGGTACATGTATAGCCGATCTGAATTTGGAAACAGTTTGTGAGTAAAAAGAAGGTCTTTTTCGTAAGCGAACCCGTCCAGCATCAAGGTGGTGTCGTTGCCGACGTGATGACTGGCTCAATAGCTACTTCTACGTACTCACAGGCAGAAACTTTTTTACGTGAGACCTTGCAGAATGCTTGTGACCAACGTATTCAATCTCAGACACAGATTAAGTTTATGGTCGACTTGTTTCAGGTTTCGGGCAAGAAAAAGGAAGCTTTTGATGACTTCTTTTCTGAGGCTCGATTGGGTCTCGACCCACTTGGATTTGGAAGGCTAAAAGAGTCAAAGTCGTTTGAGGCGATGGTGGTAGCCGATGTTGGAACAGTGGGATTAGTTGGACCTCTAGATGCTTCAATCGACGAATCTCCCTCAAATTTTGCTGGTTTCTTCTTTAACGTTGGTCGACAGTCCTCAGATGAGAAGAGTGGTGGAAGCTTTGGGCTTGGACGAACAGTGCTCACGAATGCAAGTGAGTATTCAACAATTCTGGTTTACAGCCAGTTTATTAAGCAAGGCAAGCTATCAAAGAGATTCATGGGTATGGCAATAAAAGGAGCTTTTGCCCACAGTGGACGAAAATACACGGGACGTCATTGGTTTGGTGAGAAGCCAAGCAAAGATTCAGGATTAGTGAAGCCCTTCGAAGAGAAGGAAGCAGAGGATTTTGCAAAGGCATTTGGAATGAACACCTATCTTGGCAACGAAACTGGATTCGTAGCCATGGTGATCGGAAATGAACTGATTACAAATCCTGAAAACTCAGCACTCGCCAAGGCGCAACGTGCAGAAGCTATTCAAGACATCCAACAGGCAGCATGCGTGTATGGCTGGCCTCATATGCTGGGCTCAAAGAAGAGCAGGTCTGTCAGTTTTCACTTCAGCCTCGACGGACAAGAAATTCCTGAAAAGGATCCCAGCAAAATGCCGGGGATACGAGAATTCGTCAAGTGCTACGAGGCACTCAATACACAGATTGAGGGCGTCGAATCGAAGGAGATTTTGTTTTCTAGTGGAGGTGCAAAGAAGGAATCCACTGGGACCTTAGCGTGGATGAATATTCCATCAAGTCAAAGTGATCGTGACTTTGCAAAAAGTGGACTCATACCGATTGCTTCCGTTGCGCTCATGCGTCAAGCCAATTTTATTGTGCGCTATATGGATGTTACGCAGAAAGCCGATCAAATTTCGACGCGTGGAGTCTTCAAATCAAATGAAGTGTTTGACTCCGTCTTTCGAAAGTCTGAACCAGTGGCTCACGATCAGTGGAATCCCGCAAAACTGCAATTGAAACCAAACGCACGAAATCCGATCAAGCAAACTCTTGACGGCATCAAGGAGACATTCAAGGGAATAGCTGGGGCTCAGAGTGAGATGCAAGATGGGTCGGCCTCAGTAGTTTTAGGCAACGTGGTTGGACGTCTTCTTGATGGATTAGCCCTGACTGGTCCGCCGAAGCCAAAACCTGGTAGCGCTGGTGGCGGCGCTGGTGGCGGCGGCGGAGGTAGTAAAAGTATTCAGGTCTACCCAGTCGGAAGCCCCAAGATCATCTCCTCTAATCAGAATAGATACGTGGCATTATTCAAATTTCAGGTTATGTTCCCGAGGGAACAGATTGATACAACAGAAATCGCATTCTCCGCGTACGCAATACTAGAGAACGGTAATCCTGAATTAGAACCGCCACCTGGAGTTGAAGTACCAAAAATACTCGGAATCTCTATTGAGGGCCAGCTTGTGAGTGAGAGCGAAACCATTGAATTAGATCCTTCTATGAATCTGAAGTATCTCGAGATTGCTGTTGCTGGTCCACAGGGTGTGGGAAGCACATGCAGATGGAAGGCAATTAACTAATGCCAAAAACCTTCTTTAGCCTTGGCTACAACATGGCAGATCCTAGTGATCTTCAAATGGTTACTGTGAAGATAAATAACCATGAGTATTCCCCTGAGGATCTGGATACCGAGAGTTTCAATTTAACTTCGTGGTGGACACCATCAATGCAAACCGATATCGCCATAAAATTTAAAGTCAGGAAGGATGAGATTGGTAACGACTGCTCCCTTTCTCAAAATGATGCACTCTTCCTAACTCTGTATAGTTATTGCCCTGGAACTAAACTCCAGCACCAAGCAAAACCAGTGGCGATAAATGATGATGAAGTAGAAATTGAACTATCAATTCCTGCAAATGAGTTGGCAGATGATTTGACCTTATATGCGATAGTAACCGCGAATTTTATTGAAGGGAATGAACGTAAAGTCGGTTCACCTCAGCTCTCAAACTCACGGCTTTTGACCAAGTCATGGAACTTTCT
>Ga0164292_10003841_pt1 | contig 12260 bp, 13 predicted proteins | sample GEODES117metaG_FD_111486 | JGI IMG/M metagenome (GOLD analysis project Ga0164292, IMG submission 111486) | Eutrophic lake water microbial communities from Lake Mendota, Wisconsin, USA - GEODES117 metaG | ecosystem: Environmental > Aquatic > Freshwater > Lake | place: USA: Lake Mendota... | reverse complement strand
CCCTCAGTAGGAGGTCGCTCGGAAGTTGCAGTTTCCTACTTCCGGGGGGGGCGTTGCCTCGGAGTTGACCTTTTTGGTTTCTCCTGTTTTGCCGTTAAGGATCCGGGGGTTCCTGCCAAGGAGGATTTTTTTTGACTTGGGTTTGTTTTCGTTATGGGCGGAGCCGGATCTGTTGCCGCGCTCGGAGCGTCTATTGGACCCGCGGCGAGACGAACGACGTGTTCCGCTGGGTGAGTATTCTGATGACATGGTTTCTATTATTGCGTTGCATGGCCGCCCCGCCGCACGGAGAAATCCTCCCCGCAGGTATGGCACGGACGGCAGTTCTGTTTCCGACGATGCGCACCCCCTTGCAAGTGTGTGCTTAAAGCACACTGCAAAGAACATGAGTGACGCGATGAATTCAGACCTTGGACCGAAATGAAATAGGTCGCCGGAGCCGTATTGCATAATATGATAGCGTCGGATAAGCAGCTATAGTTCCCTCTTTCAAAAGGAAACTCAAGGCGGAAATCACTCAGGCGAAGCAACATTTTTTTCTGCAAATCCGCGTAAGCTGCTGGAGGATGCTAAGGGTTGTTTTCTTGATTTGGGTTAGTTGTTACCAATCTTTCGAAGATATGTTTTTCCAGACTCCCATTCTTCGGAAATGTCCATAAGGATGGCCGAGGCGAGGCGTAGGCCGGAGGCTTCGTTTGGAAAGAGGCCTGCGACTCTGGTTCGGCTTTTGAGTTGAGGGTTTCGCGGATGTTGGAAGCGCGCAGCCGGCGGCGGACATTTTCGGGCATGGTAAAAATGGTGAGGCCTTCGGGAATGGTGATGAGCATGGCGGCGCTGAGAATCATTTCAGCAATTCCGGTTCGACCTTAATAAAACCTCCAACCGAGATATCGCGGATGAATTTTGGGCTCGTTGAGTGATTTTAAATGCGGTGAGTTGGTCGGTGGAGCATCGGAATGCTTGTAGCTCATGCGGATGGAGCAGGGGATACGCTGGATTTTCACCAACGAACCTAACCCACTGCCGTCATGAGGTCCGATAATATTGCCGAGATCATTAAACGAACCCGGCTACGTCCTGCTTATCGGTCGATGAAGTCCGATATCATTTTAACCTCGTTGCAAGGCTCATTGGCGGGTAAATGCACACGATGGTTCTTTCTGTGGCTTAATGTGGTTGCGGTACGCGCAGCAATCAAGGCGGCGCACATGAAAAGCTCATGGAGGAACTCGACTCCTCGCTCTCCGAATTCTGCGCGGATTTGAGAGCCCAGAAAAATTTAGACTGGGTTGTTGTTATGGGTTTCAGCGAATTTAGCTGCCTGGTTCATGAAAATGCCAGAGGCGGCACGGACCACGGCGCCGTAGCACTGCTGTTCGTTGTGGGAGGAAAGTTCAAAGCCGGATTCTACGGAGCAGCTCCCGGCCTCCTGCAATTGCACGATGGAGATATCATTCACAGCGTCGACTTTCGCAGTGTTTACGCGACGATTTAGTCAAAATGGCGCAATCCGCCTGTCGAGCCCGTTGCGAAACGAAGTTACCCGCTGTTGTCCTTTGTTTATGCTGTGCTCCTAGCGCAGGGTTGATGCAGTGGCTTCTTTGCTTTTTACTCGTTGAAATGTCCGCAACGCTGCTCATTGTTGATGATGAAAAAAATACCCGCGATGGTCTCCGCAATGCGCTGGATGCCGAGTTTGAGGTTTATGTCGCGCCGGATGCCAATGGAGCCTTGGCTACTCTGGATAGCGTGCCGGTTGATGTCGTGCTCACCGACTTGCGACTCGGTAGTGATGATGGCATGTCGCTCATCGAGCGGATTGTCAAAAAGGCAAATTCGCCGATCTGCATCATGATGACTGCCTACGGATCGGTGGATACTGCTGTGGAAGCGATGAAGCGCGGAGCTTATGATTTTGTCACAAAGCCGGTGAACATCGACCGGCTGGAAATTCTTATCAAGCGCGCCCTCCGCGAGCGAAACACCAACCGCGAAAACAAGGAGCTCCGCTCCAAGGTTCAGAACCAGTTTCGCATCGATGGCATGATCGGCCGATCGCCTGCGATGGTGGAGGTTTTCGACACTATCAAGCAGGTAGCTCCTTCGCGCGCCACCGTGCTCGTGCAAGGCGAGAGCGGCACCGGCAAAGAACTCGCAGCCCATGCCATCCACGAACTCAGTCCGCGCTCGAAGGAAAAATTTGTAGCCGTTCACTGCGCATCACTCACTCCAGAGCTTCTAGCCAGCGAGCTTTTTGGTCATGAAAAAGGTGCCTTCACGGGAGCCTTTGAACGCCGTATCGGCCGCTTCGAGCAGGCCAAGGGCGGCACACTTTTCCTCGATGAGATCGGTGAGATCGATCTCACCACACAAGTCAAAATCCTCCGTGTTCTCGGCGAAAGAACCTTCGAACGAGTGGGGGGCGGGGATACCCTCGCTGCCGACGTTCGACTCATTGCTGCAACCAACAAGAATCTCTCAAAACTCGTCGCCGAAGGGAAATTCCGCGATGACCTCTATTTTAGGCTGCATGTGGTTCCCATTACCATGCCACCCCTCCGCGACCGTAAGGTTGACATCCCGCTCTTAGTTGATGCCTTTTTGCGGGAAACCGCACTCGAAAACGGGAAGCCCCATCGCGAGCTTTCTCCAGAGGCAATGGAGAAGATTCTGGAATACGACTGGCCTGGTAATGTCCGTGAATTGCGCACTGCTGTGGAGCATGGCGTCGTCATGGCATCCGGCCCACAAATCACCCTGCGGGACATGCCGGCGACACTCCGCTCGCCAAAAATCGCTGCACCCGATCAAAGCCACCCACCCACCACTCCCAGTGGATTGAATTTGCGCGACACCGAGACCTCACATATCCTCCGCGCGCTTGAGGATTGCCGGGGAAACCGTAGCGAAGCCGCCAAAAAACTTGGCATCAGCCGTCGCACATTGCACCGTCGCCTGAAGGAACTAAATCTCTTCAAACGCTTACCAATCATTTAAAAAAATGGCACAATCACGAAAAAGCCTTCAGGACATAGTCCACTCCCTCGATCAGGGTGGACTTGCTCCTGTCATTCGCGTGGCGATGTTCGGCGCCCTGATTTTCACGCTGACGCTGCTTTATCTCTTTGTTCAGTTTCGCGGACTCTCAAGCGCCACGGCGATGGATCAGGCTCAAATCGCCCGTCAACTCGCCATGGGAAATGGATTTTCCACACAATACATCCGCCCGCTTGCGATTTGGCAGCTTGAGACGGCAGGAAAAAAAGTTCCCAAGGAGGACTTCCCGGATTTTTTTCAGTCTCCCCTCAATCCGCTCATCAATTCGATCCCTCTTAAAATGGTCGAGTCTCACTGGAAGCTCACTCCGACCGACTTGGTCTATGTGGGAGACCGGGTCATTGCTGGCACCTCCATTCTGATTTTTTTCCTTTCCGTTTGGATTTGGTATCTTGTGGCTTGTCGTCTCTTTGATAAGTTAATCGCCCTATTAGGGTGCGCCATTATCCTCCTCAGCGACCTGATGTGGCAGTTTTCCCTTTCTGGACTGCCTCAAATGCTCCTGCTCCTTCTTCTTTCCGGCGCCTCTTGGCTTACTCTCAAGGCTATGGAAAAACGCGACGAGTTTGTGCCCTCGCTTCTGTTCCTTTTCGCTGCCGGCGTGGTTTTCGGGCTGATGGTTCTGGCGCATGGGGCGACATTCTGGATTTTTCTCGGCTGGCTTGCTTTCGCCCTGTTTTACTTTCACCCGCGTGGTGTTGCAGGTTTGGTGGCGCTGGCTGCACTTTTAATCGTGACGCTCCCGTGGGCAGCCCGTAACTATGCCGTCTGTGGCAATCCACTGGGTCTTGCAGGCTACGAACTGGTTGCTCCCGTGAACACCGCCGAGAGTGTTTATCTGCGATCGATCAGCCAAGCACCTCCCCTCTCGGAAATCCACCTTCTCAACCGACTCAAAAATGCCGTCTTCGCCCAGTCGGATAAAATCTTCCCGTTTCTCGGAATGAACATCGTGGCGGTCGCGTTTTTCATCTCCCTTCTCCACCGTTTCAAATCCCCTTCAACCTCCGCCTTCCGCCTGGGAGTGGTTCTGATGTGGCTTGGAGCCTTTGTCGGAATGGGCCTCTGCGGCGTCGAGGGGGTTGTTTCCTCGAACCAATTCCATGTTTTGTTCATCCCGCTTTTTGTCTTTTACGGCCTGGCATTTCTGGTCGTCCTCTGGAACCGGCTTGAAGTGGCGATTCCCGCGATGCGCATTGCGTTTCTGGGGTGCGTGGTTTTTCTCTGCTCCCTGCCAATGTTGGCCACGCTCTTTGCTGGGAAAAACATGGCCATCCAGTGGCCCCCCTATGTGCCGCCGTTCATAGCCGTCCTCGGAGAATGGTATGGCAAGGATGAAGCCATCGCAACGGATATGCCTTGGGCTACCGCATGGTATGCCCAGCGCAAATCCCTTCTGCTTCCGAAGACCATTAAGGACTTCAACCGCATCAGCGATTTTCGTGTTCTAGGTACGCCGATCTCCGGTCTGTACCTGACGCCCATCACTGGAAACCGCCCGCTTTTCAGCGATATCTACAAAGGCCCCTACACCGACTGGGTTTTCATGATCACCCGCCCTCCGAATGTGCAGGGATTCTCACTGCCGGTCTTCACGCCTCTGCCGATCGATGGTGAATGCATCCTCTTCGCGGATCGGGATCGCTGGTCGCGCCGGGAGTGACATGGAGGCTCTCTCGCTGACAAAGGCCGATTGGGAGGAGCGCATGGCCGCATGGGAACAGCCTGCCTATCGCGCCGCGCAGGTGCTGGAGTGGATTTACCAACGCCGGGTCCGCGAGTGGCGTGAAATGTCCAACCTCCCCGCAGCGCTCCGCGAGCGGCTTGAAACAGAATTTCCCGCCGCCCGCCTTCTGAAAATCCGCGAAACCGGCGCGCGTGATACGACCCGGAAATTTCTTTTCCGTCTTGCCGATGGACAGCTCATTGAGAGCGTCCTCATCCCCGCTTCTCCGGCGCTTTATGGCGAGGCTTCGGATCGCCGCACGATCTGCATTTCCAGCCAGGTCGGCTGTGCCTACGGCTGCAAATTCTGCGCCAGCGGTCTCGAGGGTTGGAAACGAAATCTCACCGCTGGCGAGATCGTCGACCAATTCCTTCAAGTGGAAGCCGAGAGCGGGGAGAAGATCAACAATATCGTCTTCATGGGCATGGGCGAGCCGATGGCAAACTACGACAATCTCATCCGTGCGATTGGTATTCTCAATGCTCCATGGGGCGTGGGCGTCGGCGCCCGCCACATGACGGTTTCGACTTCGGGCCTCGTGCCGCGCATCCGCGATCTCGGCGAGCAGCCGCTCCAGGTGCGGCTCGCCATTTCCTTCCATGGGGCGACGGATGATGTCCGTGGACGCATCATGCCCGTGAATAAAAAATACCCCGTCGAGGAACTCCTCGCCGCCTGCGAGGATTATGTGCGCCTTAAAAAACAGCGCCTCACTTTCGAGTTCATTCTCATCCGCGACATCAACGACTCTCCCGAGCAGGCCCGCCTCCTCGCTCGCCAGGCCCGCCGCGTGAACGCCAAGGTGAACCTCATCCCCTACAACACCGTCGAGGGGCTCGAATGGGAGCGCCCGGACGACCACAAACAGGAGGCTTTTCTTAAAATCCTCCAGCAGGCCGGAACCGAGGCCACCCTCCGCCGTGAGAAGGGACATGACATCGCCGCAGCCTGTGGACAGCTCCGCCTACAGGTTGAAAAATCCGTTGCCGAGACCCCTGTCTTGATTTAGCGGTTTATTGATGTCCGACGAAAACCAATTTCCGAACGAGGAGGCTTGGGACGAATACAAGTGGGAGCGCTTCCTTCAGCAGCAGGATGAGAATACGGAAAAGTATTTTCAGCTTCTTGAGAAATACATGGATCACCCGGACTGCGATGAAATCGTTGCCGACGAAATGGGTTGGAGCATATTTGAAGAAGCCGAACAGGCACAGGAACAATTCGAGAACTTCCTAAGCGACGCCGTGGAATACCTTACCGATGAGGAGGAGCAGGAATACGACGACGAGTTTGAGGAGTTCACCCACTCCGCTGTTTACGAGGACACTCTGCGCCTGCATCGCTGGATCAACCGTCTCCTCGATACGCGCGAAGATCTGCGCGAAAACCCGGAGGCCATCCGCTTCGCTACGCGTTCCGCCATCTGCGGAGCCAAGTTGGCAGCAGGTCTGTGCGGTCACGATACTTCGGAGATCGGAATGACCATTGCCTATCTCAAGCGGGCTTTGAAGGCGGCGAACGACGCCCTTGATGCCATGAACAACCTTCTGGAATCCGGTCTCATCGACCGTCGCCGAGCCAACCACGCTCGCCGTCTCGTTTTTAAAATCCGTGACCGCATTGTGGATAACATGGGCGCCTACCGTCTCAAGTGGCGCAACCGCCACGGCAACGCCTGATTCGCTTTTGTCTATTGCCCTTAAGTCCCAGTGGACTTGAAAAATCCCCTTCTCATCGCGATTTCTCCACTTACATTAATGCCTTATGTTTGGCAGACTCTCGGATAAACTACAGGATGTTTTCAAAAACCTCCGTGGCCAAGGCAAGATCAGCGAATCAAATGTCTCTGACGCCCTCCGAGATATTCGGCTTGCTCTGCTTGATGCCGATGTTCACTTTCAAGTTGCGAAGGACTTCATAGCCAAAGTCAAGGAGAAGGCCCTTGGTGAATCCGTTCTCCGCAGCGTGACCCCCGGCCAGCAGATTGTAAAAATCTTCCACGAGGAACTCTGCGCACTTCTCGGAGGTAACGCCGCCGAGCTCAATCTCGACAAGCCGGCCCGCATACTCATCGTGGGCCTCAACGGCGCTGGAAAAACCACCTCGTCTGCCAAGCTGGCCCGCCTGTTAAAATCCCAAGGACGCTCGCCCCTTCTCATTGCTTGCGATCTCCACCGCCCCGCCGCCATCGACCAACTCGCCGTCCTCGGCGGGCAAATCGATGTCCCTGTTTTCCGCCCCGAAAAAGGCGAGACTGATGTGCTCAAGGTTGCCCGCCAGGCATTGGACTGGTGCGCCGCGACAGGCGGCAATGTGCAAATCTTCGACACCGCCGGACGCCAGGAACTCGACGAGCCACTCATCGAGGAACTCAAGCAGCTACGCGATTTTCTCCAACCGCAGGAAATCCTCATCGTCTGCGATGCCGCTACCGGACAGCAGGCCGTAAGCGTCGCCGAGCGCTTCCACGCCGCCCTCGGCCTCACTGGCATCATTCTTACCAAACTCGACGGCGATGCACGAGGCGGCGCCGCCCTCTCGCTCCGCTCCGTCACAGGTCAACCGATCAAATTCGCCGGCACGGGCGAAAAACTCGAGCAGTTCGAAGTCTTCCACCCCGACCGACTCGCAGGCCGTATTCTTGGCATGGGTGATGTCGTGAGCCTCGTTGAAAAAGCTGCCGAGGCCATCTCCGAAGACGACGCCCGCCGCATGGAGCAGAAACTCCGCACCGCCTCGTTTGACCTCACTGATTTCCTCCAGCAATTCAAAATGCTCAAACGCATGGGCCCCCTTGAAAATATCCTTGGCATGATTCCAGGAATGGATAAGATTAAAAATTCCTCGGTTGATGAAAACCAACTGAAACGGGTCGAGGCGATTATCCTCTCAATGACTCCGCAGGAGCGCACGCGTCCGGATATCTTGAACGCACGCCGCCGCCAGCGGATAGCCCGGGGCAGTGGAGTTTCCGTCAGCGAGGTGAATAATTTGATTTTACGCTTCAACCAGATGCGCAAGATGATGAAAAATATGGGCGCCATGAAAAAACTCATGGCCCGCGCCGGCGCCGGACTACCCTTCTGAGACTCCGATAAGCAGCCCGAACACCAAAAAAAAGAATTTCCAACAACACAAAAACACTATGGCAGTAGCAATCCGACTCCGCCGCGAAGGCGGCAAAAACCACCCGTATTACAGCATCGTCGTCGCCGACCAGCGCAGCCCACGCGATGGCAAATTTATCGAAATCATAGGTAAATACGATCCCAAGCAAGAGGGTGAAAATTTCAACATCAAGCTGGACCGCGCCGAATATTGGATCCAGTGCGGCGCCCGCCCGAGCCAGACTGTCGGCAGCATGGTCAACAAGGCCCGCAAAAAAGTCGCGGCCTAAACAGTCCCGCCATGGAGGAGTTCCTGCGCTACGTCATCGGATCGCTGGTGGAATTTCCCGAGGACGTCATTATCAAAAAGACAGAGACGCCCTCGACAATTAGCTTTCTCGTCGCAGCCAAGCCATCAGACATTCCGAAAATTATCGGAAAGAGTGGCCATACAATCCGTGCCCTGCGCACGCTTCTCCATGCTTCCGCCGACAAGCGCAACATGACAGCGACACTCGAAATTATCGAACCATGAAATCCCTAGCCTCCACACTCCTCGTTGCTTTCGCCCTCGTCGCCAGCCAGTCCGGATGCGAGCGCCATCCCGCTTCGCAAACAGTTCCCGGCTATGCTGAGAAGATAGATAAAAAAGAGGCGCAAGCAGAGAAAAAGGCCACACAGAGCGAACCAGCGGATCCTCAGGCGCCGAACTACTTCCCTCCGAAAAACTGATCTCCAGTCCGTCCCAGAGCGAGAGCATGTGCGGAATGCCATTCACTTCACTCACCCGGCGCTTGAACTCCTTGCCTCGATTTTCCAAATCTTGCCCAGTCACTTTTGGGTTCCGAAGTGCGTAGTCCGGTTACTCTGTCTCAGATGTCATCCTCAGGTTTAGCATTCTCCAGTTAGGATTTCATGTCCTCCACCGAAACACCGTCCGCTCCATCTCTTGCCCCGCTTGTGATGAACGAGCTGCAAAAGCTCCCACTCGCTGGATTGATCGAGCTCTCCGTCGAAGTCGGACTCCGCATCCGCACCGACCTCAGCCGGAGGCATCTGGTTTTGAATCAGGTTAGGCACAGCCTGAATAACGGGGGAGTCGTGACCGCCACAGGTCTTCTCGAACGTGCTCAGGAGGGCGCCAGCCTGCGTTTTACAGCCTACGACTTGCGTCCCGGAGTCGATGATCTTCTCGTTCCCCACGCCCTCATCAAAAAATTCTCTCTCCACCCTGGTCTCATGCTGCAAGTCAAGGTCCGCCTGCCCCGCGACCGTGAACATGGCCTCGTTGTCGATGAAATTTTATCCATCGAAGACATCCTCTCCAGCGAGTGGCAGCCCCCGCTCGAGTTCGACAAACTCACCCCGCTCTTTCCCAACCGCCGTGTTTTTTTGGAAACACCAAGGGACTCCGAACTCTCGGCACGCGCCGTGGACCTCGTCGCCCCGCTCGGCATGGGCCAGCGCGGACTTATCGCCGCCCCTCCCCGGGCCGGAAAGACGATTCTTCTCCAGACCCTTGCCCGTAGTATCCGCATTAACCATCCCCAAGCTGCACTCATTCTGCTCCTCGTCGACGAGCGCCCGGAGGAGGTCACCGACATGCGGCGCACCCTTGATTGCGAAATCTACGCATCCACATTCGATGAACCCGTGGCCCGTCATGTCCAGATCTGCGAAAGCGTCGCCAATCGCGCTCAGCGCCTCGTGGAACTCGGACGCGATGTCATCATCCTCCTCGACTCAATCACTCGGATGGCCCGCGCCTACAACAATCTCCAACCCGGCAAAGGCCGAACAATGAGCGGCGGCGTTGATGCCAAGGCCCTTGCCAAACCTCGCAAATTCTTCGGAGCTGCCCGCAACACCGAAGAAGGTGGCAGCCTCACTATCCTCGGCACCGCCCTCATCGAGACCAAAAGCCGCATGGACGATCTCATCTTCGAGGAATTCAAAGGCACCGGCAACATGGAGCTGCACCTCGATCGCTCCATCGCCGAAATGCGGATCTTTCCAGCCATTCAAATCGTTAAATCTGGAACCCGCCGCGACGAACTCCTTCTCCACCCCGACGAATACGAGCGCATCCTCATGCTTCGTCGCCAACTCTCCGAACTCCCCGCTGCCGAGGCCATGGAAATCCTCGTCAGCAATCTGCAACACACTCGTTCCAACGCCGAACTTCTCCTCACCGGCCTTCGCGGGGTCTAAGCTCGTGCTACTCGACTAAAAAAAACTCCATCACCCGAACAACGAAAAGTTTCCAGCTGGCTGCTCGCCTCCATTTCCAGGTTCCAAGCTCCGACAGAATCGAGGGTAAACAGACTTTAAGAAGTTTTATTCACAACTGTCTGATCAAGGCATTCGAGTACAATTTTCACACTTATTGCCAAAATTTGCTTAAATTTCGATTTCTGAAACATGGCAAGGCGTCGTTGCCTATTAACCCGAAAACGGATTTTTAAGACAGGAGGGCAGGATGGAGACAATTTACAGAAAAGGCTTTGGCTTTTGTTTGATATCGCACAAATCATTTCAAACCTATCGCATCATAAACAGATCATCCTCTGTGTTCTCTGTGCGCTCTGTGGTTAATTCTGCTGTATTCGGGATTAACGTAAACTTTTAATTTAACAAAGTGCCCTTTGATCCAGTTTTTGCTTTTTTGTTATATCCTTATGGCATAGAACAAATAATAAGTAACGGATGGCAGCCCCTCCTTTCGCTTTCGAAATTGTGAAGTGTGATCAACCTAGGGCTGTTGCCGGAGCGCTGTGAGCTGGCTGCTGACCATAGGAGTATGTTTGATCGTTTGTGTAGAAGCGAGGAGCTTGGCCATGACGCTCGACCTCGCGTTCGAGAAGGCGCTCCACGAGCTCGGAGAGGCTACGTTGTTGACCCTCGGCTAGTATTTGAGCGGCTTTTTTGACTTCGGGGTGTAGTGTTATATTAGTTTTTTCTCGCATGCGACAATTTCTTAGCATTGCTTAAATTTCCATGCAATGTTTTTGGTTCTTCGCTATTTTCAGTGGCAAGCTAAGAATCCCTGCCTCCCACTGAAAATAGCGAAGACCCCAAGAATCATACCTATTACATTCCACGAAAAATGGTTAACATGTTTTTCAGGGCCGACATAGTAAGGTCTTTTTCACCGGATTTTTATTTTTCTGGGGAGGTCGTAATGATGCGGGATAAGAGATTTTCTCACTCCATCCAACAAGCGGCAATTTATTCCTGCAGGATGCCGGCCCCAAAAACTCAAGCAGCCTCTGGTAATTCGGGGATGAAGGCGTAGTCAGGGTTCTCGCGTTGTTTCTTGAGCACGGGAATGATCTCGCGCCAGGTGGCCCAGAGACCGTGCGGGGCGGGAGGCAGGTCGTGCGCGATCGCTTTGCGGAGCGCCGGGAGGTTGTAGAACGGCACTGCAGGGAACATATGGTGTTCCACGTGATACTGCATGTTCCAATAGAGGAACCCGATGAAAGGGCTGCAAGTGTAGGTGCGGCAGCAGAGCCTGAAATCCGGTGCGTCGGGCATCATTCCAATGTGCTGGGGAGCTCCGCAGAGCGTCCCCAACCAGCCACAATAGAAAATGGGGAGGTTGACCAAGAGAATCAGGACCCACTGCCCGGTGGCGATGAACACGGCAGCCAAAGTCAAATGGCCAAACAAAACCACACGGGCCCATTTGCGGTGGCGGCGGCGAAGTTCCTCGTTTGCCTCGGGAAGGACTTTCTGCATCCACTCCTCCCCGCCAGCGAAGAGCCCCTCGCCCTTGAGGTTGCCGGTCGCGTATTTGAACCATTTTTTCAACGCGCCCCAAACTCCGAGCGGATTCGGGAAGGGTACCAGTTGCCAGAACCAGAACTTTACCGCATCCCAGTCCATTTTTTGCGGAAGGATCACTTCTCCGTCATGGTCGTGATGCACTGTGACCTGATGGTGCTTCACATGGCTCACGCGGAAGCTGACCGGGTCGCTCCATGTCAGAAACGAGAATACATCCATGAAAAAATCGTTCAGCCACTGCCTGCGGAAAGGCGTCTTGTGGACCAACTCGTGCACCGCCACGAGACCCATGAACTGGGCAAAGGTGCCGTGAAGAAAAACAAACAATACAAGCAGTGGAACCATCCATGCCCAGTTTGCCTGTGTAATGCTTCCGAAAGCGAGGTAGGCTGCAGTGCCCGTGCAGGCGTAGAGACCGAGGTGGAGGAGTGCTTGACGGAGCGCCTTTCCATCATGGCGTTTCATCAGATTGCTCATAACCGCCTTGTCTACTTTCGTGCGATACCAGTTGATTTTGATTTGTTCGTTCATGACAGATCGAAACAAAACATTTCACTGTCGGCGAGTCCATGTCCCCACTG
>Ga0164292_10003840_pt1 | contig 12262 bp, 13 predicted proteins | sample GEODES117metaG_FD_111486 | JGI IMG/M metagenome (GOLD analysis project Ga0164292, IMG submission 111486) | Eutrophic lake water microbial communities from Lake Mendota, Wisconsin, USA - GEODES117 metaG | ecosystem: Environmental > Aquatic > Freshwater > Lake | place: USA: Lake Mendota... | reverse complement strand
GTAGCGATCATAGCCATCGCCCTGCGCCTGCGTCCACGAGGGGATGCCGTCGAACCCGGCGAGGAACACCGCGGGGATCGCTTCGTCGGCATGGACGTCCATCGCAAAGTCGACGCCGGTTTCATCCATCCGGCCCAGGATCGCGAGCACTTCGGGCGATTTTTCCGGCGTGGGTTCGGCCCATTCGCGGTTAAGATTGGTGCCAACCGCATTAGTTCGCAAATTGCCGCGCCGCGAACCATCGGGGTTGCAGTTGGGCACAACATGGATGCGGCACTTGGCTCTGAGCGCGCGCGCCACCGGATCGGCCGGATCGGTCAGGCACTCGAGCGCACCCTCGATCCACCATTCGGCCTGGGTCTCGCCCGGATGCTGGCGGGCATAGAGCCAAACTTGCACATCACCCTCGCCCATTTCGAGGCAGTCGATCGATTGCTCGTCCAATGTGGTGCCGAGCCGGAAATAGTCAACGCCTTCACAAGCAGCCGTCTCGGCGACGAGATCGTGGTGCCGCTCCATCGAGAAGGGCGCGAAATAGGCGAACCAGCAGATGGCCGAAGCGGGCAGGTAGCGGATCGTCAGCGTGCCGCCGTCCTCGTCCTTGTCGTAGCTCGAGGCGGCGCGCGCCCAGTAATCGCGATCTTCCGAGACGCAGGCGTTGTAATCCGGCCAGCCGCCGGGATAGGCGCTGGCATTGAGACCGGTAAGCTTGAGCACGATCTCCTCGCCCGCGCTCGCGGCAACGCGGAAGTGGAACCATTGGAAGAACTCGGATTCGCTATCGCGCCGGATCGCAAGACGCGCGGTGCGCCCGTCGATTCCCAGCACTTCGATATTGCCGCTGTCGAACCCGGCGTCGATGGAAAGAGAGGTCATTTGTTCGCCTGTAGCTTCTTGACGCTGATCGTCACGGTCTCGCCATTGCCACCCGGGAAGTCCTTGAACAAGCCTGCCGCCAGCGTGCGGGCGCTGGTGTCGACATTGGAGTAGGGTGACTTCACCCCGGTCGCGATCTGGGCGCGGCCTTCCCACAGCGTGGTGCCGTCGGCGCGGGTAATGCGTACGGCGAGATCGGTGTTCACGCTCGGGCTTTCACTCCCCCCGCCAAGATTGATGCCGACGCCCATGCCGACGCCCGAGCCATAGCTGCCGGTCGACCCGCCAACCCCGACGCTGACCGGGCTGCGGCGGTCGTCCGCGGCGGCAATGGCGTTGCGGCTGGTGCGGATCGCGGCGGTCTGCCCTGCGCTCGCGCCTTGGGGGACGACTGTATAGCCGAGCCGCGCCAGTTCTGTGCTCACGGCGCCGGTAAAGGCCGCGCGCGCTGCGGTGTTGCCGATCTCGTCAGGAAAGTTGACGGTGATCGTGCCCTGGCCCAGCCCGGCGCGGTCGGGCGCGACAAAGCGGGTGACTTCCACCGGGCCGGTATAGGGAGTGGTCGCGCAGGCCGACAACGCAATCGCGGCTGCGCTCAGGGCAGGGGCAAGGAGACGGGTGGAGCGCATGACATAGGTTCCTTTCATCGACAGTCTCTTATAGGCCGCGTGCGGCGCCGTGCACAGCGTTGCATTGCCCCGGCAAGGTTGACGATTTTTAAGCGACTTTCGTGTTATGAGAGCTACCCATGATGACTTACAACAAACCTTGCGTGCTCGTGACCGGCGGGGCGGGCTATATCGGGAGCCATGCGGTGCTCGCATTGCGGGATGCCGGCTGGCCGGTGGCGGTGATCGACAATCTGGTGACGGGCTTCCGCTTTGCCATTCCCGAAGGCGTTCCGTTTTACGAGGGCGACATTGCCGACGCTGCGCTGCTGGCGCGGATCTTTGCCGAGCAGGGCATCGGCGGCGGGCGAGGCGCGATCATGCATTTTGCCGGATCGGTGGTGGTGCCTGAAAGCGTCGCCAATCCGCTCAAATATTATGACAACAACACCGCCAAAAGCCGCGCGCTGATCGCATCGGCGGTGGCGGCGGGCGTGCCGCATTTCATCTTCTCCTCGACCGCGGCGACATACGGGATGCCGGGCGTCGCCGAAGTTGCCGAGGACGCCCCGCAGCAGCCGATCAACCCCTATGGCTGGTCCAAGCTGATGACCGAGCGAATGCTCGCCGATGTTGCCGCCGCGCACCCGGTGAATGTCGGCGTGCTGCGCTATTTCAATGTCGCCGGGGCCGATCAGCTGGCGCGGAGCGGGCAATCGACCGCAGGCGCGACGCATCTTATCAAGGTGGCGATCGAGGCGGCGCTGGGCTTGCGCGAATCGGTCGGCGTGTTCGGCACCGACTATGCGACGCCCGATGGGACAGGGGTGCGCGACTACATCCATGTGAGCGATCTGGCGGCTGCGCATGTGCTGACCTTGGAAGCGCTGATGGCAGAGCCCGCGCGCTCGCTGACGATGAACTGCGGCTATGGCCGGGGGTTCTCGGTGCTGGAGGTGCTGGATGCGGTCGACCGGGCGACGAATCGCAAGCTTGAGCGCCGGATCGAAGGGCGCCGTGCAGGCGATCCCGATTCGCTGATTGCCGATTCGCGAGCCCTGCGCGCGACCCTCGGTTGGGAGCCGGCCCACGCCGATCTCGACACCATTATCGCCCATGCGCTGGCGTGGGAGCGCAAACTCGCCGATTTGCGCGAGGCGTGAACGCGGGCAGCGCGCAGACTTGCATTGACGCAAGGGGCCTCTGTCGCTAACGGCACCCCTCGATTTCCGCGCGTCGGGCCTGATTCCGGCGCGCTTGTCATTTGAAAGACCTGTCATGAAGATCGTCAACAGCCTCAAGTCGCTGAAGGGCCGCCACCGCGATAACCGCGTGATCCGTCGTCGCGGCCGGACCTATGTCATCAACAAGACCAACCGTCGCTTCAAGGCCCGCCAGGGCTGAACGGTGCACGGGCCGGCTGCTTTGATGCAGCGGTCAGGCAAGATAGCGGCCCGCCTCCTGACAGGAGCGCGGGCCGAAATCATTTGAGGAGCAGGCGGCGTGAGCCAGGCGGTGGTGTTCGATGTCGGGCGGGTGCTGTTCCAGTGGCAGCTTGGCGCCTTGTTCGAAAAGCTGATCGCGGACCGCGACGAGCTCGACTGGTTCCTCGCGAACGTGGTCACCGAGGAATGGCATTTCGAACATGATCGCGGGCGCGCGCTCGCGGACATGGTGCCCGAACGGATCGCGCTGTTCCCGCAGTATGAAGCTCACATCCGCGCTTACGCGACGCGCTTCAACGAAACCGTGCCGGGGCCGGTCGAAGGCACACACGCCATCGTCGAGCGTCTGGCGGGCAAAGGCGTGCCCTTGTTCTGCCTGACCAATTTCGGCGATGAATTCTGGGACATGTTCCGCTCTACCCAGCCGGTGTTCGATCACTTTGCGGATATCATCGTCTCCGGGGTGGAGAAGGTCGCCAAGCCCGATCCGCGGATCTACGAAATCGTCGAGCAGCGCAGCGGGCGCGCCGGGGCCGACCTGTTCTTCACCGACGATAACCCCGCCAATATCGAAGCCGCCGAGGCGCGCGGCTGGGACGCGCACCTGTTCACCGACGCCGCCGGGCTCGAGGCGGCGCTGGTGGAAGCGGGAATGTTGTAGAGACGTAGCGCAAGCGCGAAACAGCGCCGAGGACGCTCGCCCGCAAGCGCGAGCGCAACTCAAAAAACAAACCCCCGGAGCGCGGCGTCGGGGGGACGGCGTTCCGGGGGCGGAGCTCTGTCCGGCGGGAGAGGATGCCGGACAGAGGGGGATTCAGGTGTGCGGCCCGATCAGGCCTTTAGATCAGGCCCCACAATCAGGAGTTGCACTTGGCCAGTTCGTCGGCCGCGATTTCTTCGCCCGCAACCTTGAAGGTGGCGACTTCGCCGAACTTGCGGTTGAGGCCGCGGCAGATGCGCAGCGGGCGCGACGACGACTTGTTGGCGACGCAGGTGCTGCCTGCACAGGTCCAGGCGACGCCCTCGGCAACCGCGCTGGCTTGGTCGGCGGGCGCGGCGAGGGTGGCGCTGTAATAGGCGCCGCCGGCAGCATTGGCCGGGCTGGTCGAGGTCGCCACCCCGAAGGTCATGGCGGTGTAGAGCACAGCGGTGGCGAGAATGGCGAGCTTGCCGGTACGGGGGAGGGAGAGGGTGTTGGTCATCGCGGACTTCCTTTTGTTTTAATGACTTGGGCGCGTGAGCCCTTTGGCGGTTTACCCAAATTTTGCAACGCAACATTTCGATTCGAAACCAGTTGCTATTCGCTACCTACATATCTAGGTTGCGAGTTGCAACTGAAAACTGAAATTTTTTGTGACGGCGCCAAAAAGCGGTTACAAATGGTTCGATCCGGGGAAGGACACATGAATGGGTGACTTGAGAGAACCGCTGCGGGATCTGATCGAATGCGGGCTGCCGCAGGCGCTGGAAGTGATGGGAGAGCGCTGGTCGTTCATGATCCTGCGCGCCAGTTTCAACGGTTTGAAGCACTTCGAGGAATTCCTCAGCGAGCTCGGGATTGCCCGCAATATCCTGTCGAATCGCCTCGCCAAGCTGGTCGAGCACGGCATCCTCAAGCGCGAGCCCTGCGCCGATGATCGCCGCAAGATCGAATACCGCCTGACCGAAAAGGGCCTTGATCTGCTCCCCGCGATGCTGGCGCTGCGCCAGTGGGGACAGAAATACGGCAGCGAGCAGGTGATCGAGGATCCCGTGCTGGTCGACGAGCGTGATCGCTTGCCGATCGGCCCGGTATCGATCCTCGCCCATGATGGCCGCATCCTTGGCTCGCAGGATCTGTGGCTGGTGCGCCCTGCCAATCTTGGCAAGCGCGCTGATGGCAGCATCGCCAGCCCGGGCGCGGGTCTCGGCACGGGCGATGTGGTCGATCTCGCTGCAGCAAAGGCCGTCGCCGCGTGATAAGCGGTCGATAGACGCCCGTCTGCGGGTGCCTAATTTCCGGATGATCGGCTAGGGCCGCGGCAATGCACGCGCCCCTTGCCCCCGATCTCCACGATATCCTGCGCCGCACTTTCGGCTTTTCCGGCTTTCGCGGGCAACAGGAAGCGGTGATTGCGCGGGTGATGGCCGGCGAGCACAGCCTTGCGCTGATGCCCACGGGCGCGGGCAAGAGCCTGTGCTACCAGATTCCCGCGCTCGCCCGTCCGGGCACCGCCATCGTCATCTCTCCGCTGATCGCGCTGATGCATGACCAGATCCGTTCGGCCACGGCCGCGGGCATCCGCGCCGCCTCGATGACCTCGGCCGACAGCGACAACGCCGCCACCGCCGAGGCTTTCCGCAGCGGCGCGCTCGATCTGCTCTATGTCGCCCCCGAACGCGCTTCGACCCCGGGGTTCCAGGCGCTGCTCGAACGCGCGGAAATCGCGCTGTTCGCGATCGACGAGGCGCATTGCGTGTCCGAGTGGGGCCACGATTTCCGCCCGGACTACCGGATGCTGCGCCCGGTGCTCGACCGCTTCGCGCACGTCCCGCGCCTCGCACTCACCGCCACCGCCGATCCCGCGACGCGGGTGGACATCCTGCGGCAGCTCGGCATTCCCGAAACGGGCATGATCATTGCCGGGTTTGACCGACCCAATATCCGCTATGCCATTACCCCGCGCGATAACGGCCCGCGCCAGATTACCGAGGTGCTGGCGCGGCTTCCCGGCGCAGGCATCGTCTATGCGCCGAGCCGCAAGCAGGCCGAGGAGCTCGCTGCACAGATCGCCCGTTCAGGCCGCGAGGCGGCGTTCTATCACGCAGGGCTGGAGCCCGAGCGCCGCGCGGCGGTGCAGGCGGCGTTCGTCGCCTCGGAAAGCATGGTGATGGTCGCCACGATCGCTTTCGGCATGGGGATCGACAAGCCCGATGTGCGCTTCGTCATCCATGCCGGCCTGCCCAAATCGATCGAGGCCTATTATCAGGAAACCGGCCGCGCGGGCCGCGATGGCGATCCCGCCGAAGCGCAGCTGTTCTGGGGCGTGAGCGATTTCTCCCGTGCGCGCCAATGGCTGGCAGAGGTCGAGCCCGAGCGGCTGGCAGGCGAGCAGCAGCGATTGAACAGCCTCGCCGCGCTGGTCGAGACGCCCGAGTGCCGCCGCGCAGTGCTGCTGCGGCATTTCGGCGAACATCCGCCCGCGACCTGCGGCAATTGCGACAACTGCCTTGAGCCGCCGCAGGCGGTGGATAGCAGCGAGTTGGCGCGCAAGCTGCTCTCGGCGGTGTACCGCACCGGGCAGAGCTTCGGCATCGGCCATATCGAAAAGGTGCTGACCGGGCAGAGCGACGAACGCATCGAAAGCCGCGCGCATGACAAGCTGTCGGTGTTCGGGATTGTCGGCAGCGACGAGGCAAGGTTGCTGCGCCCGCTCACCCGCGTGCTGGTCGCGCGCGGAATGCTGGCGGCGACCGAGCATGGCGGGCTGATGCTCGGGCCCGAAGCGCGGGCTGTGCTCAAGGGCGAGGTGGGTGTCAGTATCGCCGAGCCGCCGGTGCGCGCCCGTCGCAATCGCAAATCACGCGGGGGCGGGGATGTGGCCAATCCGGTAGGCAACCCGCTGTTCGAGGCGCTGCGCAACAAGCGCAAGGAACTCGCCGCCGAACACGGCATCCCCGCCTATGTCATCTTCCATGATTCGGTGCTGCGCGACATGGCCAACCAGTGCCCCGAAACGCTCGGCGAACTCGGCCGGATTTCCGGCGTCGGCGCGAAGAAGCTCGAGACCTGGGGGCCGGATTTCATCGCGGTGGTGCGCGAGCATCTGCAGGGTTAGGGCGCGGGCGACCGCCTGATCGAATAGTCGATACGGATTCGCACCCAGCTGCCGAACTGCTCGCGCCCGCCGATTCGCGCCGGGCGTACCCGGAACTGCCAGGCAGCGGCCAGCACCGCGCGGCCCATCATCGAGCCTTGCGGGCTTTCGCTCAGCAGCACGCAGTCCTCGACATAATAGTCCGGCACGGTCTTGCACGCGATCAGCGCCGCGCCTGGGCCGTTGGCGGTCGAGAGATAGCCAGCCAGCTCGCGATCGGTCGGCTCGCGATACCATTTGGCAGCATAGAGCGGCTCGCCATTGGGCGCGGTGCCGACGCGTTCGCTATCGGTGCTGGTGCGCGAGGGGCCGGGGTCGGACGGGCCGTAATTGCGGTTGGGATTGATCCGCGCTCCGATGGTGGGCGAGGGGCGCGGGGCGGGTTGGGCCGGCGGCGGTGGCGGCGCGGGCGTCGGGTTGGAGACGATCGGCGGCTTGGGACGCTCGGGCTCGGGCAGATCGAGCGGGGTGGGGCGATCGGGCACAGGCGGGGCTTCGCTCGGCGGGGCAGGGCTTTCGGGCTGGGCTTCGGGCGGCGGCTCGGCCTCGGGTTCGGCCGGTTCGGTAAAGTCGCTGGCGGCGAATTCGGTGACGGTTTCATCGCCATCCGCCTCGCCCGCAATCTGCGCGCCGAGCGTCAGCAGCAGCACCAGAATCAGCGCCTCGATGACCAGCGCGATGCCAAGGCTCAGCGCCTTGCGCCGGCGCGCGCCATCGAGCAGCGCGGCAAGCCCGCGCGGCTGATCTGCTACCGCTGCTGAAGGATCGTCCGAAATCGCCAATGCGCCCTTGATCGGCCGCGCGTGTCAACAGGTGCGCGGTCTCGAAGGCGGCCTTTAGCCCGTCATCAGCCGATAGGATAGCGCCTCGGCAACATGGACGCGGCCTACTGTCTCGGAGCCCGCCAGATCGGCGATCGTGCGCGCCACCCGCAGCATTCTTGTATAGCCGCGCGCGGGATAGGCGCAGCTTCTCGGCGGCTTGCAAAAGCAGCTTGCGGCCCGCCTCGTCGGGGGTGGCATGGGTCTTGAGCCGTTCGCCTTCCAGTTCGGCATTGGAGCGCACGCCGCGCAGCACCTGCCGCGCGCGGGCAGCGGCGACCCGGGCGGCCACCTCGGCGCTGCCCTCGGCCGGCGGGGGCAGCGTCATGTCGAGCGCGCTCACCGCGCCGACATGGACGTGAAGATCGATCCGGTCGAACAAGGGGCCGGACAAGCGCGCCTGATAATCGCCGATACAGCGCGGGTACTTGTTGCAGTTCCGCGCCGGATCGCCGGCATAGCCGCAGCGGCACGGGTTCATTGCGGCGACCGGCTGGACGCGGGCCGGGAAGGTGACATGGGCATTGGCGCGGGCGACATCGACTTGCCCGGTCTCGAGCGGCTGGCGCAGCGAATCGAGCACCGGGCGCTGGAATTCGGGCAGTTCGTCGAGAAACAGCACGCCCAGATGCGCAAGGCTGACCTCGCCCGGGCGCACCTTCAGTCCGCCGCCGGTGGGCGCTGCCATGCTCGCCGAATGGTGCGGGGCGCGGAACGGGCGCGACCTGGCATTGCACTTCGACGCTGCGCGCCTCCAGCTCGAGATAGGCTACGGTTCTCACCAGCGCGACCATGTGCGGCCCCTTCATCCCGCCTGTGAGTGTTTGTGCAGGGCAAAGAGGGACTTGTCGAGCGCCTCAGGAACGACGCTAAGGGTTTTCTAAAGGATATATCTTGGCGAATTCGGAAGGCGCGCGGGGCGATTGTGCGGGGCATGATCCGCGCGCTCGCCCTGCTGTTTGCCGTTCTTGCGCTGGTGCTGCCCGGAACGGCTGCGCTGGCGCAGGCGGATATGCATTCGGGCGCGCGGGTGGTGGCGCGGATCAGTTGGGTCGAGGAATGGGATCCGGCGCGCGGCCAGTGGGTGCGGATCGACGAGAGCCCCGCCAGTATCGCGCCTGCCGCCTACGCGACGGTCACTGTCACCGAGACGCGTCCGCCCGAGCCGGTGCGCCTTATCACCCGCCCCGCGCAGATGGCGGCGGGGGGCGCGAGTCTTGCGCAATACGGCCCGTTCCGCGTGCTCGATGCCAAGCGCGCCGCGCTGGTCGGCTCGACCGATGCGGCCAGTCCGGGCGCGTTCCGGGCGATGCTCGCCGCGCATCCGGGGCTCGAAGTGCTCGAGTTCGTCGATGCGCCGGGCACCAGCAATGATATCGCCAACCTTGCGCTCGGCCGGGCGATCCGTGCTGCCGGGCTGGCGACCTATGTGCCGCGCGGCGGTTCGGCGCGCTCGGGCGCGGTCGAGCTGTTCCTTGCGGGCACGCAGCGAACCATGGACACAGAGGCGCTGTTCGCGGTGCATTCGTGGCGCGACGAGGCCGGGCGCGAGCCTGCCAACTTCGCTCCGGATGCACCGGAGAACCGGCTCTATCTCGATTACTATGCCGAAATGGGCATGACCGCGGACGAGGCGGCAGCCTTCTATGCGATGACCAATTCGGTGCCACATCATAGCGCGCTGTGGCTCAAGGGCGGTGACATGGCGCGCTGGGTCGCGCCCGAGGCCGCCGCGCCGCGTGCGCGCGAATTGCCGGGCCTGCCTGCGCCGGTGATGCTCGCCGCGCTGCCCGCTCCGGCACCGCTCGCGGCGGGTATGCGGGCCTCGCTGGCGGCGATAATCGGCGGCGCGCTGGCGCCCGCTCCGCAAATCGCCTACGCCGATTGTGCGAGCTGGGAGCTTGCCCTGCTTGACTCAGGCTCGGCTTTCCCATAAGCGACCGCCCCTGATTACGGCTGCTCTGTCAGTCTGCCCGTTGGCCTATTGCGGCACGTGTCTGCAAGCCCGCCAGCCTTCAGTTTCGAGGATGATATGAAGCGGACGTTCCAACCCAGCAATCTCGTGCGCGCCCGTCGCCACGGTTTCTTCGCGCGCAAGGCGACCACCGGTGGCCGCAAGGTGCTCCGCGCCCGCCGCGCCCGCGGCCGCAAGAAGCTCTGCGCTTAATTTTCTGGCGCCCTCAGGCGCCGGGCGCGGGCCGTCCGGCCCGCTTGGCTTTCGCGGCATAAGCCGCGGCGGGCAGTCGTCCTTGCGGGCTCCCTTCGGGAGCCCGTTTGCGTTATCGGCGAAAGCATGATCTCGGTCATCACCAAGCGCGCCGACTTTCTCAGCGCCAATTCGGGCATCCGCAATGCGCGCGCCGGATTCGTGCTGCTGACGCATCCGAACGATGGGCGGGGCATCCGCTTCGGAATCACGGTCACCAAGAAGATCGGCAACGCGGTGGTGCGCAACCGGATGAAGCGGCGGTTTCGCGAATTGCTGCGCGCCGCCTTGCCTACGCAGGGTCTGCCCGATCACGATCACGTGCTGATCGGCCGCGCCGGCGGAGTGGAGCGCGACTTTCACCTGCTGGCTGACGAGCTTGCCAAAGCACTTGAACGCGCGCGCGAAGGCAAGGGCGATCCCTCTGGCGGGCGGCGCCCACGCGCCGGTAATCGTGGGGGCAACCGCGGCGGGAATCACAAGCGGTGAAGCAGCTGCTCATCCTCATCGCACGCGGCTGGCAGCTTGGCCCGTCGCGGCTCCTGCCGCCCACCTGCCGCTATGCGCCCTCCTGCAGCGAATACGCGATTCAGGCGATCGGCAAGTATGGTGCGCTCAAGGGTGGATGGATGGCGTTTAAGCGGCTAATGCGCTGCCACCCGTGGGGCGGGCATGGTCATGATCCGGTGCCGTAAGGGCTGGAAACCGGGCTGCCTTAACCCCATAATACACCTTTCGACGCATCTTTTCAGGGCATCATCTTGGACAATCGCAATCTTCTGCTCGCTGTCGTGCTTTCGGGCCTGCTCATTCTGGGGTGGGACATCGGCATCCGGTATTTCTATCCTGAAGCTGCGGTTCCCCCCGAGGTGGCCGCCGCCGCGACGGCCAAGACGCAGGGGGCGGGTGATCTCGGCTCCGAGGGTGCAGCAGCGCGCAAGATCGATCTCAAGGCGGCGCTCGCCAGCCCGACCCGTGTGGTGATCGATACGCCCCGCCTGTCCGGTTCGATCAACCTCGCCGGCGCGCGGATCGATGACATCGAATTGAAGGATTACCGCGAGACGGTGAAGAAGAATTCCGGCCCCGTGCGCCTGTTCGCGCCCGAAGGCACGAGCGGCCAGTATTTTGCCGAGTTCGGCTTTGTCACCGGCGGACAGCGCCAGCCCTCCACCGCGTTGTGGCAGGCGGACGGCGCCAAGCTGACCCCGACCACGCCCGTCACCCTCACGCGCACCGATGCCGGCGGCGTCACCTATGCGATCCGGTTTGCGGTCGACAAGAACTACATGATGACCGCCACCCAGACCGCGACCAACCGCGGCGCGGCGGCAGCGATTATCCAGCCGTTTGCGCTGATCAAGCGCACCGATCGCAATGCCACGATCGACCAGTTCGTCGCCCATTCCGGCCCCGTCGGCGTGTTCGGCGGGACGCTGTGGGATCCGCATTCCTACGCCGAACTGGCCGAACTCGGCGGCGAAAAGCCTGAAGGTGCGGCCAGCTGGCTCGGCTTTACCGACCAATACTGGCTCGCCGCGCTGGTGCCCGGAAAAGGCGAGACTGACAGCGCCGGCTTCCGTTCGCTGGGCGACACGCTGTTTCGCACCGATCTGCTCTATGCCGCTACCACCGTTCCGGCTGGCGGCAGCCTGACGCAGGACACGCGCCTCTTTGCCGGGGCCAAGGACAGCCAGATCCTCGACGTCTACGAGGAAAGCGGCATCACCTATTTTGGCAAGGCGATCAGCTGGGGCTGGTTCGAGATCTTCGAAAAGCCGTTCCTGTGGCTGCTGCGCACATTGAACGGCCTGGTCGGCAATTTCGGTGTGGCGATCATCCTGCTCACCGTCATCATCCGCGGGCTGATGTTCCCGATCGCGCAGAAGCAGTTTGCTTCGATGGCGCAGATGAAGGCCGTCCAACCGAAGATGAAGGAGATCCAGGAGCGCTTCAAGGACGACAAGCAGCGCCAGCAGCAGGAGATCATGAAGCTCTACAAGGACGAGAAGGTGAACCCGCTGGCGGGCTGCCTGCCGCTCGTGCTGCAGATCCCGATCTTCTTTGCGCTCTACAAGGTGTTGGTGCTCGCCATCGAGATGCGGCACGAACCCTTCATCCTCTGGATCCGCGACCTCAGCGCGCCCGATCCGGCACATATCCTCAACCTGTTCGGGATGCTCCCCTATGACGTCCCGGGCTTCCTCGCGATTGGCCCGCTTGCAGTGCTGCTCGGCATCACCATGTGGCTGACTTTCAAGCTCAACCCCTCGGCGATGGATCCGGTGCAGCAGCAGATGTTCGCGATCATGCCGTGGATCCTGATGTTCGTCATGGCGCCGTTTGCGGCCGGCCTGCTGCTCTACTGGGTAACCTCGAACCTGCTCACGCTGGCGCAGCAGAGCTATCTCTATTCCAAGCATCCGCAATTGAAGGCCGCCAACGCGGC
>Ga0164292_10003838_pt1 | contig 12268 bp, 9 predicted proteins | sample GEODES117metaG_FD_111486 | JGI IMG/M metagenome (GOLD analysis project Ga0164292, IMG submission 111486) | Eutrophic lake water microbial communities from Lake Mendota, Wisconsin, USA - GEODES117 metaG | ecosystem: Environmental > Aquatic > Freshwater > Lake | place: USA: Lake Mendota, Wisconsin... | reverse complement strand
TGCCCGTTCAATCCTTGAGCCGTGGGTGCTTGAACATCCTGACTCGTTCCCGCCAATCGTCATCAACATCACCGACGGCGAGTCCACAGACGGCGACCCGACCTCAGACGCTTTTTCGCTTAGCGGCCCGTGCTTCAACCTTGGTTTTGACGTCATAGAAGCCCCCTCACCCAAAAGAGCGTAGACCTTGATACCGAATGAATGGTTGTTATCAAGGCAGGTCAACTTGAATCCTGATGCCATTCGTGGGGGCAGGTCAGCCCAATACCACCTCTTCTGACGATGCACTATGCTGAAGGATGAAATCGTTTCCGTTCCACGTTGCCCTACATGATGCCAGGCGAAACACGTCTCCTTGGTTCCAGCGACCACTGACCACATCTTCAATCAGATCCTCGAGAATCACTACCTCCCCAACCTTGATGTCCGGGGGTATCAAGTACGCGGCGAATGGGCTCGGGAAACTGTGTGGGTAATAGTAGGTGAATCCGATCACCTCATTGCCTTCCCCCGCTGACCGGTAGTCACCCACCACCTGGACTTCACCTGATTCAGGATTCTGGTAGACCGCGTATTTCGAACGAATCTCCGGCGAGGGAGAAACCCGCTTGACGAGCGGATAGAAACCGTTGCGAGCCGCCTGATTGATCTCTTTCTCAGTTCGGGCCGTGCGAATCACCAGCATTCGTTGCTCGTGGACATTTTTATTCATTGGACACCTTTATCTCGACATTCCCTTGGCCGACTCGGATTCGCAGACACGCCTCCGGGTCATCACGGACTGCACGAACCAGCCGCCCCGCAGTCCACTGTTCCGTATCGATTACCAGCTTGCCACACGCGCCGCAGAGCCGATGCTGGTCTTCTTGATTGGCGATTACGGCGAGATCTTGCCACAACGCCAATTGCGGACAGTTTAATACCTTTAAGACACGCCCCTGAGAGTCGCGAAGCGTCTTATGAACTGGATCTAAAAACACTTTTTCTTCCATCAGCACTGCGTTCCCCTCCCTTGCATTCTGTTCCCCCGTGCCGGCCTGGCCCCCGACTCACTGGACTGCGGCCCCCACTGGCAGCACCGACACGCCCATGACCTCCAGCCCGGCGAGCGCCGACTGCGACGGCTGCTTCCGCCCGAAGCACGCGTGCTTGCCGCCGTTGGCAGTGAACCAGAACACAGGCTCCGCGATCACCTCGCCTTCGGGGGACATAATCGGCTCCTGGACGAGGCCGTGTTTCAACAAACCGTGGAGCCACTGGCCGTTGTCGTCCCCGAAAACGTCGAGCAGTCCTCGGAAGTCGTCTCGCACACTGATCCCGCGATCGACGACTGGAGTATCCGCCAATTGGCGAGAGCATTTCGCGAGCGCCTCGTTGATCTCACCGGAACCGTCCCGTGTGAAGAGAGCGAGGATCGACCTTGCTCTCGTCATGGCCACGTAGAGTTCGTTCGCCAACGGCTTGCCCGGAGCATAGAAACGATCCGCAGCAGGAATGACGATGACCTCTGAATCGTATCCCTTGAATGAATGAGGGGTCGTCGCGAGAACTGTCCCGGGCGACCGACGCATCGACTGTCCTGTCCGGACTTCGACGTTCACTTTGAGAGGCTTGAGCCGATCGGCGATCTCGCCCTCGATCGCCTCTTTCACGGGTTTTCCGATGTAGAGAAGGCAAATGTCCTCGGGCCTGACGCCCTCGACCGCGATCAACTCGTGGAGGTAGTCCCCCACAGCAAGGAACTGTTTCCCCGTCGTGGCGTGGGATGCGACCGTAGGCCGCGGACCGTCGATCTGGTTGAAGCGGACCTTCCACCAATTCGCGCCACCTTGCGCGATCTGCTCGATCAATCCACGTCGAACTAGTTCGTCATGGTCTCGATCTCCGATTGGCGGCTTCAGCGAGTAGAGAACGTTGAGGGCGAACTCGGAGATCGGCTTGGTGCTGCGGAAGCTCTCCTTCATCACCGTCGACCGACCTTGCATGTCGAGCCCGATGTGGGACCACGTCGGAGTGCCGCGTCCGTAGATATCCTGAGCGTTGTCGTAGAAGAGATTGACCGCGCGATGGTTCTGAGCAGCATTCCTTTTGGGCTCGACGAGCAGACTCAGCAGCCGCAGCGTGTTGCTTCCCATGTCCTGCGCCTCGTCGACGAACAGAGCGCTGCATCTGGGCACGATCGCCGCGTCCCCCTTGTGGAGGAGATACTCTGTCGCGATCGCGTCATAGTCGAAGACTGCCCCCGTCGTGGGACGCCCGATCTCTTTCATGAGGTCGCGAAGCAGATCCTTGACATGGTGGAGTTCGACGCGATCAGCCGGGAATTCGCCGTTCCCCTCGCCTTCGCGCCAGGCGTCGACTACAGCCCCTTCAATCAACGGCCTGAGTGAATTGTTCGCATAGACGACCCAGGCGACCGCGTCGGGCTTGGCGGCGATCTGCGTGAGCGTCTTGGCCAGCCAGTGGGCCAGCACCGCCGTCTTGCCGCTTCCCGCCACTCCCCTTACCAGCCGCGGCCCGCCGTCCATGTCGTACCCGCACAAACGCTGCTGCTCGTTCGACAAGACCGGCCTCAGTTCTTTCCGCAGGGCGATCTGCTCGCCCAGCCCCCCCGAGAAACGCCCCTGCCCGACCGACTTCTTCGGGCTGACCTTCGCCGGAACCTCTACCAGCTCGTGTTTTCCTGCCCGAAAGCGGCAGACTCGCGGCGCCAGCGTATCGACGAGCGGAGACAGATAGGGCTCGCCCATCTCCGCACGACTGGCCAGAACGATCACGGACTCGCGGGCCCGGCTGATCGCCACGTTCACCAGTCGCTTCCACTCGTCGTAGGGCCAGCCATAGCTGCCAGCGTTCACGGTATCGAAAATGACGACGTTTCGTTCTGCCCCCTGCTGGCTGTGGACCGTCGATGATGTCCAGGAGACGAGTCCTTCCGTGGCGAAGTAGCTCGCCATCTCCTTAGCTTGGGCCTTGAAGGGCGTGACGAACATCCCGCTGCTTTCTCGGAGTCCGGAATCACGAAACAGCTTCTTCAGCACGTCCATGGTTCCGGTTCGGATCCAACTCCGATTGCCCGGTCCCCGCTCGGCTCGGATGTGAGGCAGGTCCTGCCCGTCCTCGTCTAGCACGTACCAGATGGCCCGTGGATGCCCCGCCAATAGCTTCGGCAAGGCATAGGGACGACCCACCACGTCCGCCGCGGTCTTCAGAGCCCCGCCATAGTGGAATCGTGAAACCGTCTCACAGACCTCCGGATGCATGCGTCGTTGCTCACGGAGCACGTGGACGGCCGGTTCCTTCGATTCCAGGCTGCCAAGATGACTCAGGCCGCTGGATGCGAGCCAGTGTTTCTGGCCGGCCGGCAGAATGCGGCTGATTCGACTGATCGGCGCCAGTTGCCGCGAGTCGCCCACGAGCACGACCCGCTGAGCGGCCAGAAGGGAGAGCGCGGCCGCGGCGGCGCGGGAGATCAGCCCCGCCTCGTCAATGAAGATCGTCGTGAAAGGCGGTCTTCCGGCGAGAACCGCTTCGCGAACTCTCTTGACCTGAAGAAAGCCCATGGCCCGGAAAGATGTCGAAACCAAGACTCGGTTTCTGGCGTCGAGGAACGTCTGTTCGGACGCGCCCTTCATGAGATGACGGATGTCCTGAATCCGTTTCCGCAGCAGCGCCTTCTCTTCAGCCGTTTTCGCCTTTCGCAGTTCATCGACGAGTGCTTCGATCTGTCTCAGGTAGTCCGTCTCGGTTCCCTTGAGCATCGCTTCGAGGGACTCCTTCTCGAACAGACCGATCGATGCCCCTTTGCCGGTGCGCAGGACATGGCCTTGTTTCAGTTCGCCGGGAAGCACCTGCCGCACGGCCCTGCCGATCTCGATGGCCGCGGCGTCGGTCGCGCGGTTCGTCGTCGAGACCACGAGGATCCTTTCGTTCGGGTCCGCCAATGCAGCTGCTACCTGCCTTCCCGTGGTGTAGGTCTTCCCAGTACCCGGCGGCCCCCACAGTAATGACCAGGCAGCCCCCCACCAGCGTGCCAGACCGGGCAGGCATGCGTCATGGCCACCCTCGACCCGAGGATGAACGTTTCCCTCGGATGCCTGGAGGCGACCGGAAAGTAGCCCGCGAACCGGGAGGAACGCCGCGGAATTGAACACCGCGTTGAGATACGCGAGGAACTCGAAGGGGCGGACGTAGAACGTCCCCGTCGTCGGTGGTTTTTCGCGATTGGCCACCGACACGAAGAGCCGGTTGGTGGCCTCGTCCACCTCGACGACATCGCCCGCCCACAGTGCGTCGTCGTTCAGTTCGTCGCTGTCGCTGACGTCGATCACCGACTTCCCGGGGTCCGTGAGCACCGAGTCCTTGATGGGCTTGAAGGCGATCGCCCCCTCCCATGTCCAATCAAACTCGATCTGCTGGTCCACCAGGAGCGCATAGATCCCTTCGGCCTCGTCGACGACCTTGACCTCGCGGCACCGCAGGCCTTTCCATTTCACCGAGTCGCGATACTCCCGCTTGACGGCCTCCGCAGCGGCTGCATGACGCCCAGCGTCGGCGGAGGACAAACCGATCGTCACCGGGAAGCTGGCGACGTGAAAGCCCAGATTCCCCGCATCCGCTTTGCTCTTGGCCATCGGTTCGCCCCGCTCACTGATCTACAACGTGTCAGCCATCGCCCTTCGCGAGAACCGACGTGGCCGCCCCTCCCAACTCGCCCTTCCATCCACACGATGGACAGGTCACGACCCGATCGACAGCATTCCAGCACACCACGGCCCCGCAGCCGCAAACGTACATCGATTCAGCCTCACAATACGGGCATCCGGGATACCCTGGAGCGCAGCCGAACGATCCCTCGAGCGTCCGTGCCTCGTACCCCTCCCGCTTCGCGACGTCCTCCCGGAGTTGGAACGCCCAGGTCGCGTCCCAATTCCCAGGTTCCCTCTCCTCCATACGCAGTCCGAACAACCGATTGTGATGGCCGCATCGAGCGGGCACCACGAACACACTTTTCACTGATCGCCCCCCTCTGAGACGGAATCGCCACGCGGTTCCGAGATTTCCGACGAGACCACCCCATCGCGATCAGTGCCTAGCGTCACACCTCCGTCGCCACTTGCTGGCGAACACGCTCGGGCGGGGGGGGCGGTGCACGATTCCTTCGTCGTCCTATCGGCATCGTGACTCGAACTTGCTGGACTCCCAGTCAACCCCGCGCTCTCGATCGCAATCGGGCCGCCGTCGGCCCCTTCAACGGCTGAAGCCCCGTCTCCTGGGGTACTGCCGTGATCCTCCTCGAAGAAAAGGAACGCCGCCGTGGCGTCGTCTCCCGTTCCCCTGGCCGAAGCCTGGCGGAGTCCCTCACCCAGATTCTCCTGAATGACCCGCCAGCCGTCGCGCTCCCGAAAGGCATCGCGGTACTCGAGACACACCCCGGGGAGATCGGCCGACCGGAATGCCTTCTCGTACCCGTCGGTACAGAGCCAATACAGGATCGGATAATCCCCCTCGTGCGGAATGAGTCGCCACCGCAACCGCAATTCGGCATCTTCGTCGCTGAGGCTCGTCGTGGAAGTGCCGAAATTGAGCGAATCCGTATCCAGCACCTCGAAAGCCCCACCGGATGCCGCTGCTGCCATCAGCAGGCCGTCCCCGATCTGTAGAGCGAGCGCATAGGGGCCTGTCACGAGCACGGCTAAGAGCGTCGTCCCGTAGGCCCGCCAGAGAACGCGACAAGCTTCAGGGGACATCCGCTGGTCCGGTGCGATGGGATACCGGTCGCCAACCAGCGTCAACTCGTCCAGCGTGAAAGGATCACGCTCGACATGCTCCGACACGCGTTCGCGCCAGGTCTGGGCGACGACCCGCGGAAGATGACCCGCCAAGTCCTTTCGCACCCTGAAAGCATCATCAGACGCCCCCGCCTCGGATCGCGCGAACCCCAACAACACTTCGGTGGCGACTTCAACAGCGATTCTTGCCCCTACCTGACTGCGAAACGACTTCGCCTGGCCATGGCCGTCAGCGATCGCTGCGACGAACGCTCCAGGCGTTGACGAGTGAACTCCACAGTAATCCTGGCAAGGCCGACCGTCCCGTTCATGGGTGACCCCGATCACCGATTCGCCGATCGCCCGCCAGGTCCCTCGTCTTGCCGACATGACACCGCCTCGCGAAAAAGGATTCCAATGACTGAGGCGCGAACACCCCACACACCGTCCGGACAAAAGGACAGCCGAGGCTCACCAAATCTGCGACGAATCAACTGGGGCCGGGGCTGGCGGAATCGGATCCCAGATTTCGGTATCCACGTAATTCTTGTTCGGCCCCGGCTCGGTGACCGGATTCGTCTTGCTCGGCGGCGAAGACACTGATTGCACGACGATCGTCGACACCCATTTGATGTACTGGGTCAGGGACTCGGCATTGTCCGCCTTGAGCACCGGCCGCTCCACGTCGCCCACGAACGCGGCGAGCGAACCATGGTCGGCATCCGCGCCGATCGCGATGGCGAGTCGCACCGCTTTCCGGCCCCAATTCGTCGCCATCACCTTCGCAATTCCCGACTTGTAGTCATCCGTCGGTTGACCATCCGACACGAGCACAAGAACCGGCGGATATCCGCGCTCGCCCATTTGCTCGACCGACAGCGAGTCGGCCACCATGCCAAGGGCGGCGCCCATGTCGGTAACTCCCTCCGCCGACAGATCCTTCCACTGGAAATCCTGCACCGGCGTAGGCGTAGCGACGTGCCACTGAGCCCCAGAGGAGAACCGGACGGCCCGCACGAACACCTCAGCAAACGGGTTGTTCTCGGCCACGTCCCGCATCGCGGGACTCGCGTCCTTGATGGCCTGATTCAGCGACTGGATCTTGCCGTCGACGGACATCGATCCCGACACGTCGACGATCCAAATGAAGTGAAGCGGTCTCGCTGACACTTTCTCTGACCCTGGCAAAGGCATGACCTACCCCCTTTTGAATGAATCCTTAAACACGTCTATTTCGCAACGAGACACCACTAGAGCCGAAAAGTCACTTGCCGCTGTCCCATACCGATTCGGCAGTCGTTGGTGATCGGAGCGACCGCCCCCGGTGCCACTTCGCCCACTACAACCCCGTCCGCCCCAAGCACAGTCCACCGCTCGTCGGACTGATTCCTCACGCCGATGCCAGAGGGTGACTTGCCATCATCGACGAACTCCGCCCGTGGATCGGCGAATGCCCACTCCTTGCCCTGAAAAAGGTGATGATCGTAGAGTTTCTTGCCCACCTCGGCCACGACCGTTCCAGGCCACTTGTCGCATCGCATTCGAAGCGGCGTCTTGGACACCTTCCCACACTCGATGCAGGGCGCCATCGCTCCGCCGTTTGCCGCGAACTGCTCGGCGTCGAAGAACACCTCCGCCTTGCATCGCGTGCAGTGGTAGATGCTGTCTCGCAATTGCACGAGGCATTTCCGCCAGTCGGGCAGCCGGACGCGGCCGTTCGCAGGATCGCGGATACCTTCCGTGAAACTTTTCTCGAAGCTTCTGTGCAGGAAGCGGGGATAGTTCTTCCACATGACGATGGCGTTCTTGTGAAACTGCTTCACGGGGCGATTGGTATCGTTCGCCGGATCGTAGATGAATACCGGGTCCTCGCCATACAGCTTGACCGACGCGTGGTGATCGAACGCCCGAATGTCGGACTCACGTTTCCCCTCAAGGGGATGATGTACAACGAACATATAGAAGAGGAGCACGCTCAGCGAATAGAGATCGGTGTCCGAACTAGGATTGGCCTTCCCAACCACGATCTCGGGCGCCATCCACTTCATCTTTCCCTTCACGCCGGCATCACCCATTCCATCGATGTAGACGTTGTCGTTGTCGCACACGAGGACATCACCGGAAGTGAAATCAACAAACACCCCTCCCTCATTGATGTCACGGTAGGACCGACCACTGCTGTGAAGCGCACGAAACGCCTCAACGAGGTTGATGCCGGCGGTGGTTAACGTGGCGAACGACGGCTGCACCGTCCCCTTGAGCAGTTCCACGATTCCGCGAAACCGCTTGTCACGCAGCGGCATGGCGTAGCCGAACCCCACTCCACCCGACTCCTTGGCCACGATCTCGATCGGCCAGAGGAATCGATGATCGGGGGCCTTCATCGCCACGAGGCTTTCGAGGGTGGCCCTCTGCTGCGGGGTTGCCATCTCCATGAAGTACCACTTCACCGCCAACGGGACACCGTCCCGTTCGGCTTCGTACACCTCCCCCTGTCCGCCGCCACCGATATAGCGCCGCACAACGTAGCGAGCTTTCGTGCCATGACCGAGAACGACATCACCGGGCTTGAGAAGTTGATACATACATGGCCTCAGACGGGGGCGGAGCTAACAAAGGCGTCAACGTCCGATGAACTCACCACCGGTAGCCTCAGCGATGTCGCGCAAGAAGTCGGCGAAGCTCTTTTCGAAATACTCACCGATACCGACGACATTTACGGGGATATTTGCATGCTTTCGGACGAGCTTTTGGACATCGGCGATGACGTCATCGACCTTCCGTCCCCCCACCAACGGACGTCCGTCGGTGAACAAGATCATCGTGTCGACGTTGGGATACGTGTACGCAGCTTCAAAAGCGCCCAGCGTGTTGGTTGCGAGATTGGGCTTCTCTTTCTCGAGAAGTGCCGTGAGAGCCGCGACACTGGCAGCACGATCCTCCCCTTCCATTCCATAGAAGCCTCCGTTACCCGGATACTCCATCACATCTGAATGAAACAACACCACCCGAAGCGACTTCATACGAAGATTACTGGCCCACGTGATGATTTCTTTTTTGACTCTATCCCAACGCTCTGGACGGAATTTCGCGTTTTTGTACCCCGATCGTTCGGGGTCCTTGACATGCGTCATACTGTGAGAAATGTCGATGATAAATACCACGTTCTCAAAACGCCCCTTGAAGCCGAGCACGTCGGTCGCCGCGGCTTGCCCCCTTGCGCTCGCCTCCTTCTGAACTTGTTCTTCTGCCGCTATTCTCGCGCTCTCAGATTCTCTCAGGCTTCGCTGGACACGACCCAACTCCTTGGCTGCGTCGTTAAGCTTGCCTTGAAGCAGGTTCTGGCGCTTGGCCCCCTCCGCCCTGAGGCGATTCGCCTCCTGCTGCAAGTTCTCAGAGTGCACCGAAGCATCGTCTTGGCGATCCTTCAGGACCAACAACTGGGCCTGCATTTCATTCATCGTGGCCTTGAGCGCCTCGTTCTCTTCGTGATTTCCGGTGGCAGCCTTGGTGGCATCAGCGAGCTTCTTCTTCATTTCTTCGATCTCATCGCGCAAGACTAAGACTCGCTCCTCCTCTGCTGCCTGCTGCTGCTTAAACAAGTCTCGCTCGCGAAGCGCCTCTTTTAAGGTTTTGTTGATGCCTTCAATGCCCTGTACTCCAGCGTCCAATTGTTCTTGTAGCCGTGCTGTGTGCTTTTCGAGCTCATCTCGTTCTTCCCGTAAGGACTGCATGTCGGCATGTAGAGTCGCGATGCTGTCGAGCGAATTCGCTTGTAACGCTTTTTCTTCATGAAGTCTCGACTGCCATTGGATCTTTTCATTCTCCAAGCCCGCGCTGACAAGTCTCTCAGCTTCAAGTTGCTTTGCTATTCGCTCGGCAGCCGCTTTCTGATCGCCTCGTGTCATCGCCGAGTGAAGCGCGAGGACGAGCATCAGACCGAATCCCAAAAGTAGGGAATCGACGGTCGAGATCCAGCCGATAGCGGCATCAGAGGCGTTGCGGCGGTGGAACATTACGAGGAGTCCCTTGGGGATTAGCCGAAGAGCCCGCCGAACAGCCCGCGCTTCGGTTTGTTGAGCTGATCCGAAAGCTTCTTCAGCGTGTCCGCCAAAACCGTGAGTCGATCTACCAGCGGCTCGGAGGCATCCCGAATCTTGTTGGCGTGGCCGTCGGTCACGGCATCGAAGCGGGAGTAGAGATCACCCGCGGATCTAGCCGCTTGAGTCAGTGTCGTGATGTTGCCCTCGAGGCTGCTCGCGACGCCGATGAGCTTGTCGGCCGCCGCCTTCGTTGCTGCGAGCGAAGACTCCGTCGCCACAGTGAAGCTTGCCTGCTCGCGGCTGGTCTTGGAGAGCGTCGCCGCCGTCTCCCGAAGGCTCTCGACAAAAGGATCGAGGCCGCGAGGCACGGCCTCGAAGCGTTCAAGGAGTTTTGCGGACGCCGCCACCGGCTCCATGAAGACATGGGTCGTGCTGGCGGCCAGTGATCGCCCAGCGTCCGCGATCGCCGCTGCGGCACGTTCCGAGGTCTCTTGAATCTGCCGACTGAGAGCCACTTGCTCGAGGACGGCCGTTCGGAAGCCCTCCGTATGCTCGGCCATCGACGTCGTCGAACCCTCGAGCGTCTTCGCCGACTTTGCCAGTAGCTCGTACGCCGGCGCCGCCTGCTGGTCGATCAATTCGACAATGCGATCGGTGACTTCGTGCTGGTACTCGAACGATTTCGCGAAACGTGTGATACCGCCGACAAATCCATCCGCGGCCTGCCGGGAGCGGACGACCATGGTCTCCAACTCCTTGGCTGCTTGATGGTGCTTCTCCGCCGAGGGCACGAACCCCTCGTCCACGACCCGTGCAAAAGCCTTGGTGCCGGCCCCGAACGCCTGCATTCCCTCTGATGCTGTCTCATAGCCGGCAACGAGCCGTTCCGTGGCCTTCAGAAAGTTTTCGAGGGGCGTCGCCAACGCGATCGCCACGTCGCTGACTTTCTTCGCCGCCTTCTGCAACTCCTTTTGACTGGGGAGGAGCCCCTTCTCGATCGAATCTGCGTACGCGGTCGTCGCCCCCTTCTGGCGCTCCGCTTGGATTTCGAGTTGCCGAACACCTTCGGCGAGCGAGTCGATCGCCTTGAGGCACGACTGCTGGATCTGCTGTGTGCCGTCGAGGTGCCGAGAGGCCGAACCAAGCGCATCGACCAACGGCCCAATCCCGCCGGTGAGCTTGTCGAGGAACAGCTGGGTTTCCGGCGGCAGGGAGGCGATCTCCGGGCCCTTCAGGTCCCGTTTTGCCTTGTCGATGGCATCGACGGCGAAGCTGCTGACTTCTGACTGTACGGCGCGGAACAGGAACTCGCTGCCCAACATCACGAACTGATTGACAATGGCAACCAACGCACCACCGCCGATACCGTAGGCGAACGGCTTGATGGCCGCGAGAATCGAAGCCGAGTCACTGGCCTGCGACTCGTTGAACGTAATCAGCCCGAGCGCCGTGAAGACCACGCCAAAAAGGGGGGCCATCACCCCGATCCGCTGGAGCCAGATCATCGGCCATAGCGAGTCCCACCACTCGCGAACCATTTCCGTGAGTGTCTTCGTTCCATCAACGCGGAATCGGGCCCCTCCGACACCGCATTCGTGGCACCACTGCTCCCAGAAGAAGCCGTCGGCTTTTGTCGCCTGACCGTTGCTCGTCGGAGCATTCGATTTGATCACCGCCCGCGCCCGTGCCGAGGTTTGGCTCAGTGCGTAAAGCAGAGCAAACTGCGCCACCAACAAGACGGCCATGACTGCGGAAACAACAAAGGTCATCGCTTGGCTCGTCTCCTCGGGGCAGGCTTCTCGCCGGGTGGAGACGAAGGCTCGGGAAGGTCGTGGTCAGCCAGAAAAGGGCCCACCACCTCACGGATGAGGTCCAGAAACAACAACATCGTGCTGGACGCTATACCGGTGGCCTCCAGACTCATCCGATCGTCGGCGGCTGCGAGACATATCTCTTGAAGCCCCTGCCGGCGGGCGCCGACTTCCTGAATGCGGGCGAAGCTCCATGAACCGGAATTCCGGCCGTCCGCTGCAGCCGGGTTGAGGAAGTGGATCGCGTGGTCCGTGATTACCAATCCTCTCGGCTTTCGGGTGAACGACAGAAACCGCACGGTTGCCCAAGCCTCGGTGGTGTCCCAGCCCTTCGCAGCGCCTTTTCTTCCACCCGAGACGGCTTCAACGAGCGTCTTGTCGGCATGAGCCCCGATTTCCACGTCGCCGAGTGCACCTCGAAAGGCTCGAAGGATGCCCTCCACGAGAAGCCTCTGCGTATGCCCCGTCGAACAGGTGCCACCCGCCGTCTTATCGCCGCTCAAAGGCGAGGTTGTGCCGAGCCCATGCCCCTCGGATGTCCATTCCATCGCCGATGCCCAGGCCTCCGCCGCCCAGCGGGCGGCCTCGGCGTCGACGCGAAGCTCCTGGGCGATCTGACTCGCGAGTTGGCTCACCGCGAACT
>Ga0164292_10003837_pt1 | contig 12269 bp, 10 predicted proteins | sample GEODES117metaG_FD_111486 | JGI IMG/M metagenome (GOLD analysis project Ga0164292, IMG submission 111486) | Eutrophic lake water microbial communities from Lake Mendota, Wisconsin, USA - GEODES117 metaG | ecosystem: Environmental > Aquatic > Freshwater > Lake | place: USA: Lake Mendota... | reverse complement strand
GCCAGCGGTTATCGCGGCCAACGTTCTCGTCTTTTCACAAAGGCGAAAGAACAAGTTACGCACTCTATGGTTTATGCCTTTAATGACCGCAAAGATAAGAAAGGCGACTTCCGTCGCTTATGGATCCAGAGAATTAATGCAGGTTGCCGTGAACATGGCCTTACCTACAACCGTTTCATCCAAGGTCTTAAAGCATCCGGCGTAGAGGTAGATCGTCGCGTTCTTTCAGAACTTGCAACGAATGATCCAGCTACTTTTAAGACACTTGTAGATGTAGCTCGCAAGAGCCTTGCATCAGCATAAAATCTTCTAATGATAGAGAGCCTTAACTCGCCGCACATCGCGCGAGTTAAGGCTCTTATTAGTTCGCGCGGGGTAAAAGAGCGTAAAAACTCTGGGCTCTTTATCGCTGAAGGCCTGCAATGTGCAAAAGAGGCATTATCAACTGCGCCCAGCAAAAATGGATTTAAAGGTCCTGCAGTAGAGACATTGTTTCTGACTCGAAATGGTCGGGCCAAACTAGAGCAAGTTAAGGATCTTCACCTAGATAATGCTACAAATATCATCGATGTGAGCGATGAAGTCATGAAGGAAATGTCTGAAACGATTACTCCTCAAGGAGTTCTTGCGATTTGCTCTATAACTAAAAGTGAACTTTCCTCGATAAAACTCAATGGAAACCGTCGCTACGTATACCTCTCAGAAATTCAAGACCCTGGAAATGCAGGAACAATTTTGAGGTCAGCTGACGCTTTTGGGATGGATGGTGTGATCACATCTCCGGGGAGCGTCGATATGTTTTCACCAAAGGTAGTCCGGAGCACTGCCGGTTCGTTATGGCATATTCCTGTATTTGAATCGGTGGGGCTTACAGAAATTTTGAAATTAGGATTGCAAGCGATATCACTTGGCGCAGAAGGTAAAAAACCTTTGAGTGATTTTGAACCAAGTGGAGATGTGGTGGCCATATTTGGCAATGAAGCCCGTGGTCTTTCATCCATAGAATCAATGAATGGGGTTGAGATCGTAAACATTCCCATGCCCGGAGATGCAGAAAGTCTTAACTTATCGGCTGCGGCAACGATAGTGATGTATCACTTATCTTTGTTAACTGCCAAGTAAATCAACTTCAGGGCCACAGCCAAGGCGATTGTGTAGGCCCAAAACCGTCGAATATCCCGACCTAGTAAAGACTCAACAGATAGAATTAGTTCATGCGCGCCGAAGAGATATCAGCATGGGTAAAAGATGCGCAGGAAGCGTGTGCATCAGCTAGAGATCTCGATGCGCTTAAGTTAGTACGAACGGCTCATGCGGGGGATAAGTCACCGGTAGCCCTTGCCTCGCGCGCGCTTGGCTCCATGTCTGCCGAAGACAAAGTAGTTTTTGGAAAGTTAATTGGCGAGGCCAAGGCTTCAATTTCTGAATTCATATCAGTTGCAACAAAAAGTTTGGAAGCACTACGAGATCAGAAGATACTTCTGGAAGAGGTTGTAGATATCACTCTTCCGGTAAACCGCGGACACCGTGGGGGACTTCACCCAATCACGATCATAAAAAATGAAGTCTCTGATTTCTTCATTGAGCAGGGATTTTCAGTTGAAGAGGGACCAGAACTCGAATCAGGATGGCTCAATTTTGATTCACTAAATATTCCCGCCGATCATCCTGCAAGAACCATGCAAGACACATTTTTTATCGAACCAGTTGATTCAGGGATGGTTCTTAGAACACATACATCACCTGTTCAAGTTAGAACGATGCTGACTCAGGAACCACCAATTTATATAGTGTGTCCTGGACGAACTTTTCGTGCAGATGAACTAGATGCAACCCATAGTCCCGTCTTTCATCAGGTAGAGGGCTTGGTTATCGATAAGGGAATAACTATGGCTCATCTCAAGGGAACTCTAGATAATTTCGCACGACATATGTTTGGCCCAGATGTAACAACTCGCTTAAGACCGTCTTTCTTTCCTTTTACTGAGCCAAGTGCTGAAGTTGATGTTTTTTTCAACAATCGCTGGATTGAATGGGGCGGTTGCGGAATGGTTAATCCTAAAGTTTTGGCAACGTGTGGAATCGATAATGAAATCTATTCTGGTTTTGCATTCGGAATGGGTCTAGAAAGAACATTAATGGTCAGGCACGGTATAACCGATATGCATGACATCGTTGAAGGTGACATTAGGTTTACTCGTCAATTTGGAGTTGGTCTCTAGTGCGCGCCCCCTTATCGTGGATAAAGGAATTTGTTGAAATTCCGAAAGAGTTAACTCCCGAGCAAATTGCCGAGGCGCTTATTCGTGTGGGTTTTGAAGTTGAAGAGATAATCAAGCAGGGTGCAGACTTAACAGGACCGCTTAAATTTGCGAAGGTACTTTCAATAGAGGAGTTAACAGAGCACAAAAAACCGATTCGCTATGTTGGCCTTGATTGCGGCGAGGGATCAGAACGCTTTGTTATTTGCGGTGCAACAAATTTTGCTGTTGGAGATGTTGTTATTGCTGCATTACCAGGCGCGGTGCTACCGGGTGCATTCGCAATTTCAGCTCGTGAAACTTATGGAAAAACTTCAAATGGAATGATCTGCTCTGGACGAGAATTAGGCTTAAATGATGATCACGCAGGAATCCTAGTTTTTGACCAAGCTCAAGCTCCTGTTGGCTTTGACGCCATTGAGGCACTACAGATCAATGACGTAATTTTTGACATCTCAGTAAATCCTGATCGTGGGTATGCCTTAAGTATGCGTGGAATTTCTCGAGAAGTAGGGGCATCATTGGGTTTGGTATTTAAAGATCCTGTAGAGGGCTTACGCGAACTAAGTTTCCCTGAAACAGGCAAGGGCGTGAAAGCAAAAATCGATGATAAGTCAACAGCATCTGTTTTCTACTTACGTACTTTAAGTAATTTTGAACCCTCCGCAAAGACGCCGCTATGGATGCGCAGACGAATAGAGAAGGCAGGAATGCGCTCTATTTCTTTGGTCGTCGATATTACAAACTATGTAATGCTTGAATTAGGTCAGCCACTTCATGCATTTGATAAATCCAAGATCAAAGGTGGTTTAACCATCAAACGAGCTAATAAAACTTCAAAGTTTGTTACGTTGGACGGTCAAGAACGAACATTAGATCCGGATGATCTAGTGGTCTGCGACGACGAACAACCACTTTCGATAGCGGGAACTATGGGTGGTCAGTTCTCTGAGATATCCGAATCTACGACCGAGATTGCACTTGAGGCCGCAGTCTTTGACCAGATTTGCATCGCGAAGAATTCACGCAGACATAAGCTCTCATCTGAGGCATCTAGACGATTAGAGCGCGGAGTGGATCCTTACCTTCCGCAGTATGCCTCAGCTCGATTTGTTCAACTTCTCACCGAAAATAGCTCGGCTGTACATGTTGCCACTGTTGTTGATGGTAAACCCAGCTTGCCCAACAAAATAACGATGGATCCGGAGTATGTCTCTAAGGTTTTGGGCTTCACAGTAAGTGCAAAAGATGCAGCACAACACCTTAGAACTGTGGGGTGTGAGGTAGATGAGAAGAGTTTTTCTGTTCAACCTCCGTCATGGAGATTAGATCTACACACACCAGCCGATCTAACAGAAGAAGTAGCGCGAATGATTGGCTATGACAAAATTCCTTCAGTCCTGCCACCGCGTCCGCTTCATGCCACTCTTACACCTACTCAAAAAAGACGTAGAAGCGTCTCTCTATATCTTGCTAATCAGGGTTTCGCCGAGGTTCAAACGTTTCCGTTTACGAATCAGGCAACAATAGATTCGATGGGTTTTCTCGGTGAGCGAGCTGCAACCTACAAGTTAGCAAACCCAATGTCAGATGAATCACCGCTGATGCGCGTCCACTTAGTTCCAGGGTTAATCGAAGTTGCCTCCAGAAACATCAGCAGGGGCGCAAAAGATTTTGCCATATTTGAGATGGGATCAATATTTCGTGGCTCTCAGGTGTTAAAGCCAGCTATTTCTCCCCAATTGGAAAAGCGTCCATCTCCAAAGGAGATAGAAGCAATATTTGCTTCTATTCCAACTCAGGGCTTCCATGTCGCTGGTTTGCTTGTCGGAAAAATTGAAAATGAAGATTGGCAAGGCAAGGCTCGCAGTTTTGGTTGGCAAGATGCCATCTCTTATGTCCAAGAGATTCTTAACCTATGCAATTTACAATGGAGCGTTGCGCGATCAGATTTTGCTCCTTGGCATCCTGGACGTTGTGCAGAAATTCTTGTGGATGGTAAGGCTGTTGCCCACGCAGGTGAACTACATCCCCGAATAATTGCAGCATTTGGATTACCGGAACGAAGCGCTGCATTTGCCGTAGCTTTAAATGCATTGCCACCATCGCAACTGGTTCGACCAAACACTGTTGGGACGATGCCAGCTGCGTTACAAGACGTGGCGCTGATAGTTGATGAAAGCGTAAGCGCTAAAGATGTTGAAGAAGCTTTGCGAAAGGGAGCTGGACCTTTATTGGAATCAGTAACACTTTTCGATCGCTACGACAAAATAGGTGGTGGCAAAATCTCGTTGGCTTTTACCTTAGTTTTTCGAGATCCAATCCGAACCCTCACAGGTGAGGAAGTAAGTGCAATGCGCGAAAGTGCAACCCTTATGGCCTCCAAGACCTGTGGGGCAATCCTGCGCACCGCATAATTATGCATTAGATTGCATAATTATCCGAACTGCTTTATGATATGAACTATGAATATTGGGGTTATTGGTGGAAGCGGGTATGCCGGCGGGGAACTCCTACGGTTGCTCTCTCTCCATCCTCTTTTTGATGTGAAGGTGGTCAGCGCCCACACCAATGCCGGAGAACTGATCATTTCAGTACATCCGCAACTACAAAACTATGGGCAAAAGCGCTTTGTGAAAAATGAAGATGTGGATTTCAAAAATCTAGATTTGGTTTTTCTTGCACTACCTCATGGTGAATCGGCAGCGATAGTGGAAAAGATTCCATCCTCGGTAAAAATCATTGATCTTGGTGCTGACTTTAGATTAAGCGATAAATCAGCTTGGGAAAAGTACTATGGGGGAGCTCATGCAGGCACCTGGGTCTATGGATTACCAGAGCTATCACCATCTCACAAAGAGACAATTTCTAATCAAACCAGAGTAGCTAACCCCGGATGCTATGCAACCTCGATTTCTCTTGGGTTAGCACCAGCAATTGGATTTATTGATACAACTGACATTGTTGTAGTAGCCGCATCAGGAACAACTGGAGCTGGTAGAAATGCAAAAATCAATCTCATTGCAAGCGAGATTATGGGTTCTCTAACATCTTACAAATTTGGTGGTGTTCATCAACACATCCCAGAGATCGAACAAGCGATTACATCACTTGGTAAGGAAAAAGCAAAAATATCCTTCACACCAATTCTTGCGCCAATGCCTCGCGGAATACTTGCAACAATAACTGCCAAATTAACTAAGCAAATCTCTGTTGAAAAACTGCATCAGGTCTTTACAACTTACTATGAACTTGCGCCGTTTATATCTGTTCTCCCACTTGGACAGCTTCCAAAGACGAGTGCGGTCACAGGAACCAACAAAGCAATGATGCAGGTTGCAATTGATGAAAATACAAATCGCGTAATTATCTCAGTTGCAATAGATAATCTTGGTAAAGGAGCGGCAGGTCAGGCGATCCAAAATGCAAATATCGTTGTTGGTATCGATGAAACAACGGGTTTGCTTCATGATGGGATCGGCGCGTGAAATTTCCTGAAGGATTTATCTCCGGCGCAACTGCGGCCGGCCTAAAAAGTAGCGGAGCTTTAGATCTGACAATTATTCAAAATCTTGGTCCACAATTTTTTTGTGCAGCAGTCTTTACTTCAAATAAGGTTGTGGCAGCCCCCGTAATTTGGTCCAGACAGGTTGCTTCGCAAGGAATGGCCAGAGCAATAATTTTGAATTCAGGGGGCGCAAACGCTTGCACAGGTCCGCAAGGGTTTGCAGACACCCATGAAACCGCAGAATATGTTGGCAAGGTTCTAGATATATCTTCGAGTGAAGTTCTAGTCTGCTCCACCGGAATTATTGGTGAGTTTCTTCCAATGAAGAAGATTCTTGGTGGTATTTCGCAGATCTCATCATCAATGAACAATGATGGTCTCGCTCATAGCGCCCAAGCGATTATGACGACTGACTCTGTTGCAAAGATTGCTAATCTGGCCGGTGATGGTTTTACGTTTTCAGGGATTGCTAAAGGTGCAGGAATGCTTGCACCGGCATTGGCAACAATGCTCTGCGTTGTGATGACAGATGCGGTTGTATCAGAAAATGCACAAAGCATCTTTAAAGAAATAACAGATCGAACATTTAATCGCATGGATTCTGATGGCTGTACCTCCACAAATGACACTGTAGTTTTCATGTCATCTGGAGCTAGTGGTATTTCACTTTCTGATCAGCAATTAACAGATTCTCTCACGGTGCTTTGCACAGATTTAGTTGCTCAATTGATCGCGGATGCAGAAGGTTCATCAAAAACGGTAGAGATCAATGTTATAAACGCTCATTCAGAAAATGATGCTGTTGAGATTGCCCGTTCATGCGCACGAAACAATCTCCTTAAGGCTGCAATTTTCGGTGGAGATCCTAATTGGGGCAGGGTTCTAGCTGCTGTTGGTACAGCATCGGCTGGTATGAATCCTTTAACAATTGATGTTCGCCTCAATGGCGTGCAAGTTTGTACCGATAGCGCGCCAGATCGGGACAAATCTCTTGTCGATTTCTCAGAGCGTTTAGTAACGATCGATATTGATATGAAATTCGGTTCATCGATGGCTACGGTTCTGACAAATGATTTGACACACGCTTATGTCCACGAGAACTCTGCGTATTCAACATGATTGTTGTTAAATATGGCGGAAATGCTATGCGTGATCAAAATGGTGAGTTTGCTCGAGCCATTTCAGAAGCACTTCAAAATAAGTTAGGGATTGTTATTGTTCATGGTGGTGGTCCTCAAATAAATGAAGCGCTAAAAAAAGCAGGCATTGCTAGCCAATGGGTTGCGGGATTGCGAGTTACATCACAACAAGTTTTTGATATCGTAGAAAACGTCTTAGTAAATGAGGTTGGTCCTGCCCTGGCGATTGCGCTGCAAAACGCCGGTGTAAACGCCCATTCCATTTCGGCCCGTACATTACCGACAATTTTTGCTGAGAAGATTGAAGTTTTAATTGATGGAAAAACACAAGACGTAGGCTTCGTGGGCAAAGTCACTCACGTAGATCCGGCACAAGTTATCCAACTACTCAATGAACAAATCACGCCAATTATTGCTCCAATTTCGGCTTCAGCAGACGGTGCAACTGGATTTAATGTAAATGCGGATTCGGCCGCCGCCGCTATCGCCTCTGGTTTAAATGCATCGGTCCTAATAATAATGACTGACGTTTCAGGCATTTATCGCAACTGGCCAGATGAATCATCACTTATCAACACCATAACTGCAGATGAGTTAGATTCAATCAAAGAGACATTTAGTGATGGAATGTTGCCCAAAGTTCAAGCAACGTTGGACGCATTGACCTATGGAGTCAAATCCGTGCGAATAATTGATGGAACTGATCCTAAGGCACTGGCTAACGCATTAGCTGGCCATGGCGGAACATTGGTCACAGCATGAGAAACAAACAGTATGGAGTTCGATGGACCAAGGCTATCCAAAACAACTATGGAACGCCTGCAATAACACTTGTTAAGGGCAAGGGTTTAATCGTTGAGGATAGTGAAGGTAGAAGCTATCTTGATTTTCTTGGCGGTATAGCAACAAATATTTTGGGACATGCTCATCCAAGTATCGTGAGCGCTGTGTCCAAGCAAGTAAGAACGCTTGGCCACGTTAGTAATTTCTATTCACATCCTAATGCCATCGCTTTGGCTGAAAAACTGGGAGCATGTACAGGCGTTAAGGGTGCGAAAGTTTTCTTTTGTCAGTCTGGGGCTGAAGCAAATGAAGCGGCAATAAAGCTTTCACGTAAGACCGGACGCAGCCATATCGTTGCGACGCAAGGTTCTTTTCATGGTCGGACAATGGGAGCACTTTCTCTAACTGGTCAACCATCAAAACGCGAACCATTCTTACCGTTGTTAAAAAATGTAAAGCATGTTCCATTTGGCGACATAGAGGCTATGCGACGCTGCATTTCAAAAAAGACTGCAATGGTAATTGTTGAGCCGATCATGGGGGAGGCTGGGGTCATAGTTCCACCAGATGATTATTTGCAGCAGTTGCGTCAATTGTGTGACAAATCAGGTTGCCTACTAGTTATTGATGCAGTGCAAACTGGTATGGGAAGAACCGGTGTTTGGTTCGGTTATGAATACTCTGGTATTACTCCCGATGTCATTACCGTTGCCAAAGGATTAGGTGGTGGTTTACCACTAGGAGCGATGATTGCATTGGGTAAGTCTGCGGATTTATTTCAGCCAGGTGAGCACGGATCAACATTTGGAGGAAATCCAGTCACGACAGCTGCAGCTCTTGCCACGATTAAGACAATTGAAAGCAAGAAGTTACTTAAGAAGGTTCAAAAACAAGGACGCGTATTGATCCAGGAGCTTGCAATGATTGAAGGGGTACAACAAGTGCGCGGTGCTGGGCTTCTCATCGGTATCGAACTGGGTAGCGCAACCGCCCAGGAGATAACCCAGAAACTACTTAACCGAGGGGTATTGGTAAATGCAGCAAATGCTACGACTATTCGAATAGCACCCGCTTTGATCGTCAGTGACGCACAAATAAAGAAGTTCATCACTATTTTTAGAGAGGTGCTAACTCGTGGCGATTAATACACACTCTGTCTCTGCCAGACGAGCAAGGGCAATTTCATTGATTGAAAGCGGAAAAGTACATTCACAACATGACCTTGTTGTCTTATTAAAAAAGAGTGGATATGAGGTTACGCAGGCAACTGCAAGTCGTGATCTAGAAGAAATAGGTGCAGTTCGATCACGCAACAATAAAGGAGAAAGTACATATCAAATTAGAGATTCCAGTGATAGTGCGATTGCGCGCAGCGTGCCTGTTCCATCGAAATTGATTTTATCTGTTGATTCAAGCGCCAATTTGGCCGTCATTCATACACCTCCAGGTGCGGCGCAATTCCTTGCTAGTTCGTTAGATCATGCTGATTTAACAGGTGTAATCGGAACAATCGCGGGAGACGACACGATAATTTTAGTCTCAAAGAAAGCCACCGGTGGGGCACACTTAGCCAAAGAAATTCTCGCTTATGCCCAATCTGAAGGAAAGAGGAAGTAATGGCTCTCTGGGGCGGTCGATTTTCAGAAGCACCGCAAGACAGCGTCTTTGCCCTTTCTAGAAGCGTGCATTTTGATTGGCGGCTTGCACCCTATGACATTCGATCCTCCAAGGCGCACCTAGCAGTTCTTGAAAGAAATAAACTAATCGATTCAAAAGATTCTTCTAAAATCTTGAAAGCTCTGAATGAATTGGCCGAAGAAGTAGTCAATGGAAAATTTGTTCCTATTGATACTGATGAAGATGTGCATAGCGCTCTAGAGCGGGGTTTGACAGAAAAAATCGGTTCAGTAGGCGGTGCACTTAGAGCCGGACGCTCCAGAAATGATCAAGTAACTACAGATCTGCGGCTGTTTTCGATTGATCACATGCTTGAAGTTGCGGGTCTAATTGTAAAACTTCAAGAGGCGATTTTAAACAAAGCCACCGAATACGTAGATGACCCTGCACCAGGGTTTACACATATTCAACATGCTCAACCACTTTCTTTTGGTCATGAATTAGCAAAGCACGCACATGCTTTCGCCCGTGACTTGGATCGGATAGAGGATTGGCTAACCCGTACCTCCGTTAGTTCGTTAGGTGCCGGCGCACTTTCTGGATCTTCGCTTCCACTTGATCCAGAGTTCACAGCAAAAAATCTTGGTTTTGAAAGCTCTTTCGAAAATAGCATCGACGCTGTCAGCGATCGTGACTATGTTTGTGAAGCGCTTTTTATCTTCTCCTTGATCGGAAACCACCTCTCTAGAATTGGGGAAGAGTGGACGTTGTGGGCTTCAACTGAGTTTGCTTGGGCAAAAGTTGCAGATGCATATTCAACTGGTTCATCGATCATGCCTCAGAAAAAGAATCCAGATGTCGCCGAGTTGGCACGTGGAAAGGCTGGAAGACATATCGGAAACCTTGTAACAGTCTTAACAGTTTTGAAGGCTCTTCCATTTGCATACAATCGAGATTTACAAGAAGATAAAGAACCTCTCTTTGATAGTTTTGACACTTTGTTTTTAACTTTACCTGCAGTTACGGGGATGATCGCAACCACCACATTTGATCGCAAGAAAATGGCAGATGCGGCCCCTAAGGGATTTTCATTGGCGACAGAGATTGCAGATTATCTTGTAAGAAAAAACATCCCTTTTGCCGCTGCCCATGAATCAGCTGGCAAGTGTGTTGCACTTTGTGAAAAAACTTCTCGCGAACTCCACGAATTAACCGCTGCAGAGTTAATTGCAATTCACCCACACCTAGATGAAGGAGTTCTGGCGGTCTTGTCAGTAGATGGAGCGTTGAAATCTCGTACTACGGCCGGCGGAACTGCACCTGTCTTAGTCAAGGCTCAGATCCAAAGGGCACAGGCAAAAAATGAGGTAACCCGGAAAGAAATCTCCCGCATGATCACAAAGTTTTCAGAGATGATGAACCAGTGAATTTAATCGAAGATCTGCGTTGGAGGGGTTTGCTAGCCCAATCCACCGATGAAAAAGAGCTAGCGGAGTCCCTGAAATCTCCAACTACCCTATATGTGGGATTTGATCCGACTGCGCCGTCTTTGCACGTTGGAAATCTCGTCGTCTTGTTAGTGCTTCGCCGCTTTCAATTGGCAGGCCACAATCCTTTAGCGTTAGTTGGGGGAGCAACTGGTTTGGTGGGGGACCCAAGTGGTAAAAACGAAGAAAGAACTCTAAACAGCTCTGACACAGTTGCAGAATGGGTCGAGAGAATTAGGAAGCAAGTTTCTGCATTTCTTGATTTCGATGCCCCTAAAAATCCAGCCAGAGTAGTCAACAATCTAGATTGGACTCAACCGATGAGTGCAATTGAATTCTTACGCGACATCGGTAAACACTTTAGTGTCAATCAAATGCTTGCACGTGACTCGGTTTCATCTCGCTTAGAGGCCGGCGGAATTAGTTACACGGAGTTTTCATATCAAGTCCTGCAAAGTTTTGATTATCTAGAGCTGTATAAAAGATACAACTGCACCTTACAATTGGGTGGCTCAGATCAGTGGGGAAATATTGTCGCCGGTTTAGATTTGATACGTCGAGTAGAACAAGGAAGTGCTCACGCACTCACAGTTCCATTGCTGACGAAAGCTGATGGAACTAAGTTTGGTAAAACTGCAGGTGGTTCTGTTTGGTTAGATCCTGAGATGACATCACCATATGCATTCTTCCAGTACTGGTTAAACACAGATGATAAAGATGTCATTAATTTTCTAAAGGTGTTTTCCTTTAAATCTCATGAGGAGATTGCGAATCTTGAAATCAAACACAATGAGAATCCTGGATTGCGTGAAGCCCACCGTGAATTGGCGCGAGAATTAACGGCCCTAGTTCATTCACCAGATGTTGCTATGCGAGTTGAGGAAGCAGCTAAGGCATTATTTGGCCAAGGTGATCTCTCACAGTTAGATCTACCAACATTAAACGCTGCGTTATCCGAACTTCCGCGAACAACTGTTTCATCTGGACAAGAAATTCCAACTTGGGTCGATCTCATTGCTGCTACAGGGGTTGTTGATTCGAAGTCAGCTGCCAGACGAATCGTTAAGGAGGGTGGTGCATATCTCAATAATGAAAAAATCTCGGGCGAGGATTTCCGCCCCTCAAAAACCGACTTTTTATGCGGGAAATATGCAGTTTTGAGAAAAGGTAAAAGAGACCTAGCGGCTGTTGAATTGCTTTAGCAATCTCGTAATCTGTTGATTTGTAACTAGGTGCCGGCGCCCTTTTTGACTTTCTCAAAAAACGCTAGCCGGCTTGCATAATTCATTGTTTCTTCGAGTACAAGGTAGCGATCTAGGCACGTCCGACCCTAATCAGAAAGTGGGTTTTGAAAGGACTCGCCTCACCCCCTCAATTTGACCCCCCTAACCCCCGAAGGTATAGTTACGCTCCTTGCTGGGAACGGACGATTTAGGCCGGACAGTAGGCACAGATACTCGAGTAATTGAGTATT
>Ga0164292_10003836_pt1 | contig 12269 bp, 15 predicted proteins | sample GEODES117metaG_FD_111486 | JGI IMG/M metagenome (GOLD analysis project Ga0164292, IMG submission 111486) | Eutrophic lake water microbial communities from Lake Mendota, Wisconsin, USA - GEODES117 metaG | ecosystem: Environmental > Aquatic > Freshwater > Lake | place: USA: Lake Mendota... | reverse complement strand
GCGATCGAATACATCCTCGGCGGTGCTCTCACCGGGCCTGAGGTAGTGCTCGCGCAGGACGTCGGTGCTGATCGGCTGAGGGGGTAGCCTCGGAAAGGCTTGCCCCATCGCAGAGGGGTCGATCGAGCGGGTCATGATGCATCGGGGTGGGCTGGACCCGCCGCACGCCTCAGTGGCGCGGCGTGCTTGCCTCACCGGCGCTGACCAGTTTGCGGGCCATGCTCCAGCGATGCACTTCATTGGGGCCGTCATAGATCCGAAAGGCGCGCATGTCGGTGAAGATGCGCATCACAGGGCCCTCGCCGGTCACGCCTTGTCCGCCCAGGATCTGCACGCAGCGATCGACCACCCGCCACTCGGCCTCGGAGCAGATGACCTTGGCGCGGCTCGATTCGAAATTGCACCGCTCGCCCTGATCGAGCATCCAGGCGGTGTGCCAGATGTGCAGGCGCGCAGTCTGAAGGTCGATGTCGTTGTCGGCGAGCATGAACCCCACGCCCTCATGCTCGGCGAGCGGCTTGCCAAAGGCTTCGCGGCGCCGCGCGTAGGCGAGCGCCTCATCGTGGGCGCGGCGTGCCTGACCCAGCCAGCGCATGCAGTGGGTCAGCCGGGCGGGGGCGAGGCGCACCTGCGCATAACGGAAACCCTTGCCGACCTCGCCCAGGATGTCAGTGGCGGGAACCCGCAGCCCATCGAAGCGGATCACCCCGTGGCCCCCGGTGAAGCAGGCGTCCATCGCATCCATCTGCCGCTCGATCACGATGCCCTCGCGTGCCATGTCGCTCAGGAACATCGTGGCCGATCCGTCCTCCATCCGGGCCATGATGATCACGTAGTGAGCGCCCTCTGCGCCGGTGATGAACCACTTGCGGCCATTGATGACGAAGTCATCGCCGTCACGGACAGCCGTGGTCATCAGCATCGAGGGGTCCGCTCCCGCACCGGGCGGCGGTTCGGTCATGGCAAAGCAGGAGCGCGTGAGTCCCTGGACCTGCGGGCGCAGCCAACGCTCCTTCTGTGCCGCCGAGGCCACAGCTTCCATCAGATGGATGTTGCCTTCATCCGGCGCGTGGATGTTCATCGCGGTGGGCCCCAGGCGCGAGTAGCCGGCTTCTTCGAAGACGACTGCCTTGGCCCGGTGAGACAGCCCCATCCCGCCCATCTCAGGTGAGGCATGAGGCGTGAGCAGCCCCGCTGATCGCGCCCGCTCGACGAGCTCGCGCCGCAGGGACTCGTGCGGCCCGTGAGCGTCCTGTCGCGGGTCAGCCTCGAGAGGCATGATGGCATCGCGAATGAATTCACGGGTGCGCGCCTGAAGGCGCTTGAGATCGGCCGAGAGTTCAAAATTCATGACGTGCTTTCGAATGAAGAGTATTGCTCGGGTGCAAGTCTGCCACGCTGTAATCGGTCAAGACAAAGTCGATACGGGGGCAGGCTCCGTTGCCCGATAGGCAAACGCCCAGATCGCGATCAGCGCCGCGCTTGCAGCGAGCGTTGCAGCGATGCCAACCCAGCTCCCGAGCGCGCTCAGAATCGGCACGCCGACCACCAGCCCGCCCAAGCGGATGAAGGTGAGCAGCGATCCGGCAATCCCGCTGTTATCGGCCGGTAACCAGCGCATCGTCTGCTCCATGTAGCCCGCCTGAAAGCTGCCCAGGCCGACCCCGCACACGAAGAGGGCAGCCGTGATCGCCCAGGCATTTGCTGCGAGCGCGCATCCGGCCGTGGCGCCGAGACCGAATGCCGCGCAGGCGAGCCCTGTACGGACCAGCGGGCCCGAGTATTGGACGCCAGGAGGCCAGGGGCCTTTTGCGGCCAGGAGGCTTGCGACAAACGATCCCATCGGAAAGGCTGCGAGCACCGTGCCCGCCAGACTCAGGCTCAGACCCGCCCAGCTTGCCAGCAGAAAAGGCACCCAGAGGAGAATCGAGAAGGTTGCCATGTAGATCATGAGCCCAGCGCCTTGAAGGGCCACGAAACGAGGCGACCTCAGGATGATCCAGGCGACACGTGGGCGTCGCGTGGGGTCTCCCGATCGATCAGGGTGTGCTCCGTGGACATCGACCCGCAGCCAAAACGGGATGAGTGCGAGAACAAGAGCCGAAAGCACGACCCGGAAGAGGAACACCCCTTCCCATCCGAAGAGTTGTACGAGCACGCCGCCCGCGAGCGGGCCGATCATGAAGCCCGCGCTGACAGCGGCCGAGTAGACCGCGAGCATTCGGGCTTTTTGCGCGGGCGCCGAGACTGTGGCGATCAGTGCGGGCGCGCAAGCCACGGCCATTCCGACCGCCGCGCCCTGGAACGCACGCATGACCACCAGGGTGCCGAACGCCTCTGACGCTGCGACGGCCCAGTGCGCGAGCACGCAGCACGCGAGGCCCGCCGTGAAGACCCTTCGATGGCCGTGCAGGTCGCCGAGCCGCCCGAAGGCGAGAGACGCGAGCGACTGGGCAACCACGAATGCGATCACCACCCACTGGATGTCGCGCGGCTCGATCGCGAACGCATCGACGATCGATGGAAAGGCGATGTTGACTGCCGAGTCCAGCGGCGAGAGCAGGGCCCCCGCGCAGATCAGCGCGATCGGCCGCAACGCTTCTCTGTCGCGAACAGCTAAGGTCATGGTCATGTGGCAGGCTCTCAGCAGTTTCACCCAGGCCGCATTGTGCGGCGAAGGGTGTCAGCTTGCCCAAGGGTCAGACTATCGTACCCAGCAACGCGATCCTGGTCGCAGGTCAGCCAGCCCCGGCTTGTCGGACTCCGGGCGATGGAGCAGTCAGCCGCGGATGTAGGCTTCAAGTTGCTCGATCAATATCTTTTGCTCGACGAGCATCTGACGAACGACATCACCGATCGATATGACGCCTACCAGGAGGCCTTCCTCGAGAACCGGTAGATGGCGGATACGGTGATCGGTCATCAGTTGCATGCAAACATCGAGGGGCTGCTCGGCCTCGACGGTGATCAAACTGGAGACCATGACCTCTGCGACCCGCGTAGCCTGACTGGAACGCCCCTGCAAAATCACTTTCCTTGCATAGTCACGTTCCGAAAAAATCCCGATGAGCTCGTCTTTCTCGATCACCAGAACGGCGCCAACATTTTTTTCAGCCATGTACCTCAGCGCATCAAGTACTGAATGAGTGGGCGGGACTGAGAGAATGTCTTGGCCAGATGCCTTGATTACTGAGCCTACGCTTATCATGTCTTTCTCCGCGACCGTGGCATGCATCGGTCATGTGAGGGCAGTGTAGCGAGTTCAAGAAGCCCGCGCGAGGCGGCAGCCTGATGATGGTTTGTCAGCCCAGCCAGCGGATCCGGTTGCGCAGCGTCCCGATCGCCGAGCAGATCACTTCGACCACGTCGCCATCCTTGAGCGCCGGCACGGTCGGACCGTCGCAGCCGAACCAGATCACGTCGCCTGGGTGCAGCGTCACATACTGGCTCATCCTGGAAACATAGTGCGCGACACTGAACACCATTTTCGAGGTGTTGTAGACCGAGGCGGTCTTGCCGTTGATCCTGACCTCGATGTCCTGATTCATCGGATCGATGCCAGAGACAACGACCGGGCCCATGGGCTTGAAGGTGTCGGTATTCTTGCCCCGCCACATCGTACGGTCGTCGAACTGCCAGTTGCGTTCGCTGACATCATTGCCCAGGGTGTAGCCGGCCACGCAGCTGAGCGCCTCGGTTTCGCTGAGGTGCTTGGCCCGGCGACCGATCACCGCCACCAGCTCGCCCTCAAAGTGCAACGGTCCCTTTGCATCGGCGGGGACGATAATGTCGCTGTCGTGACCGGTCAGTGCGGCGACCGAGCGCTGCCCGATGTCCGCCTGGGAAGGGACACCCATGGACTTGTTGAACTCGCGATTGGCCCAGTCGATGTGATCGCGGAAATTGAGCCCCGCAGCATAGAAATTGGGCGGGACCACCGGTTCGAGCAGGCGCGCCTCACTGCGCGCCACATTCGTGGCGGTTGGCTTTCCGCCCTCGAGCGGGCATCCATCCAGGATCGTCAGCATCTCGCCCTGGAGCTCGGCGTAGTGGGGGCGACCGCCCCAGTCGATTCTGCACCACGGTTTCATCGCTTGAGCTCCATTGAAGAGGAAGATTCTATCTAAGCTGTTGGAGCCCGTCTCATTCGATGTCAGCCTTGGAGGGAGTCGAGGGCGTTCGCCCGGTCTGATTTGCGGCGCAGCGTCGCGCGGCTGGAGCAAGGCTGTTTTCCCGAGGCGGGATATTGTTCTGGGGACCACACACACCCTGTACTTCACGGCCAAAAGTGAGTCGGGCGTTACCAGGCCCACACTGTTTGGCAGGGAGTCGCTACACCACGCCCATCGAGCAGGCGCTGCGCGTGCTGGTCTTCAATCGACTCTGTGACCCCGAGTCCAAGCTCGGGGTCCTGCGCTGGCTGCAGACCGTGCGCATACCCTCGATCCAGACCGACGGGCTCTCGCACCAGCAGCTGCTTCGCAGCATGAACGCACTGATGGCACACCAAGCCGAGGTCGATGAGTGCCTCGCCACGCTGCTGCGCCCACTGATCGATGTTGAGCTCTCGGTGATCTTCTACGAACTGACCACGATCCGCACCGAGGGGCTCACCAAGCAAACCGCCGATATGCGCCAGTTCGGCATGTCCAAAGAAGGCGTGGTCGCCCGGCAGTTCATGCTCGGGCGTGGTGCAGACCGCCGACGGGTTGCCCATCCACCACGAGGTCTTTGATGGCAACACCGCCGAGTCGCCCACCCTGATGCCCACGCTCCAGGCCATGCTCGCCCGCTTGCCTCACGTCAGACGTCTGGTGGTCGTGGCCGATCGGAGCCTGCTTTCCATCGACAACATTGAGCAGATGTCGGCGCTGAAGATGCCCGACGGGCAATCGATCGAGTTCATTCTGGCGGTGCCGGGCCGCGCTTGGCGGAGTCGCAAGCTCTCCGACAGCGGGGCCAAGGCTCGCTTCTTCCACGAAGTCTGCGAGGCCAATCTCGCCCGCATCGTTCGGGTCGATCTGAAGTCCGATCTCTTCAGCTATGACATCGATCAACGGGCGCTCGCTCGCGCGCGACTCATGGACGGCAAGCTGCTGCTGGTGACCAATGTGGACGATCTGAGCGCGGCTTCAGAGTGCTCAAGAGCGAAATCGAGATCGGTCCGGTGTTTGATCGTCTGCCGGATCAGATCCGCGCCCACGCGAGCCTCTGTTTCATGGCGCTGATCCTGTATCGGGTGATGCGAAGCCGGTTGCGCATTGCGGGCCGTGATCAATCGCCCGAGGCCGTGTTGGCGAATCTGCGCCGCATTCAGCATCACACCATCACCATCAACGACAACCCGCCGGTGAGCGGCGTCTCGACGGTCACACGAGACCAGGCTCAGGCGCTGGCGGCTCTAAAGGTCAAAAAACCCATCGAAGGTAATCAACTCAGCCTTTTGTAGTGGAGCGTTTAGGGGGCACCCTATACAAATCAGATGCTTATGACGGTTGGTGTCGAACTCGGGTAAACATTCGGTGATCGGGTGTTTGAGTCACCGGGTCAATACGGCGGCGAAGTCGCTCTGCAGTGGGTAGAGCCAGATGTCTTTCACCGGCAGCGTGGGCCGGTTCGATGTGCTCTTCTTCCCGTTCCCGATCGGCAAGCTTCCACGCGCTCGCCCCGAAGCTGATCAGCGCCACCAGCCGATCTCCCGCGTAGACGTTGTAGCGGATCTGACTGCCCGACATCGGCGTGTACCCGAGATAGTGGTAACGCGCCACATACTCGTTCCACACCCTTGATACAGCCCCACCGCCTTGCACGATCTCCAGCCGCAGCACGCCGAGCTCATGCACGGGCTCGATGATCGCAGGCTGTGAATCGGTGGCCTCGGTCGGTGCGAAGTGCGCTCGCTTTCTCGGTCCGATCATGCGCGATGCTGGCAGCACGATCAGGCCATCGGCTTGCATCCGCAGCATCGCCACCCGACAACTCATCTCGCGCAGCCGCCCATCCGGCCGGCGCCAGTCAAACCGCTCACAGAACCACCGCGAGAGTGCCGCCCGAGTCACCCCGGGCTCGCGTTCGATTCGCTCGACAATCTGTCGCAACTCCTCGGGGGTGAACTCGCGGCCGCTGTATCGTTTCATGAGGTGTCGATTGTAGGGCCGGCGCGCATCACGGCCGATTCCGCCTCGCTCATCGTCCAGGGCAGGAACCGATCAAGCTGCTCAGGCGCACGGCCCCCCGCCTCGCAGCATGCCTGAAGGTAGCGCGTGAGCCACGTTCTCGGATTCAACCCCCACTTGCGTACCGTGGCAAACAGCCCCATCAAGGTCGCAGCCAAGGCTCCCGAGCACTCGCTGCCCGAGCCGTAGTAGTTCTTCCGCCCCACTACCGCAGGCCTGAGCAGGCGTTCGGCAGCATTGTTGTCGAGGTCAATGAGCGGATGATCGACGAAGCGTACCAGCCCCGGCCAGTACAGGCTCAGCGCCCGCAGCACATGGGCCGCAGGCTTGGCGAGCTGCCGGTCGGCCAACTCGAGATCGCACTGCGCGCGCATGGCTGCGAGCCGCTCGCGCAGTTTGGTATCGGTTTCCACAAACGCCTCATCCGCAGGATCGCCCGCCCGTGCGCGTCGCTCGGCGTGCCAGTGTGAGGCTTTGCGCAGCTCCTCCAGGCAGGCTTGTGCAAGCGGGGCAAACATCGGCGCAAGGCACCGTAGCCCATCGGTGAGCGTGCCCTGCGCGACCTCCAAGCCCTGATCGGCCCAGTCCTGCAGCATTGCGTCCCCAGCACCCGGTGCTCCTCGCGCGTGGGGAGTGACTCGAGACGTCGACGACCATGACCTGCAGCCCCACCTGCTGACCCCGAGGCCGTGCTGGCGCTGCAGGCCCCCCATCGGGCTCGACATGAACCCAGCGCGAATGCTCGGTCTTGGATCCAAACACGCGCTGGCGCAAGTCGCGAATCTGCGCCTTGGCGGCGTCAAGCTCGCCCTCGAGTTGGGCGATCCTGGAGCGCGCTGCACCGATCTCGGAGTCGTGCGCGCGCTGCATCCGCTGCATCCGGGATACCGCCTTGCCGTGCAAGGTTCGGTAGGATGAGAGCTGATGTCGGAGTTCGATGTGCTCACGCCGGGTGAGGGTGACTTGCTGGAGATCGAAAGGCGTCAGCCCAGCTCCGGACTGGGCAACTGCCGTCGGCTCGAGGTGGTCTGTGGGGCTTGGGCCTGCCTCGCTTGGTGCTCATGCTGTCGCCTCCATCACGCCTCAGGATGTCTGCCCACAACAGGTATGCGGCACGCTTGGCTTGCCTGGGGCACCTTGTTCCTAGCGACCGGATGACCTCTCGCCTGCCTACGGTCTTGGCCAGTGCCTCGGGCAACACGGTCCGGAAATAGTAGATGACGTGGCGAGAACGACGCAGATGGGCGGACAGGTTCATCTCAACACCTCGTGGCGAGGTGGACCACCTGCTTGGATCACGAAGATGCTTTTCAACTGAAAAACATCTTTAAAATCAACTATTTGTAGGTATGGTGGCCAAGGGCGGAATCGAACCACCGACACGCGGATTTTCAGTCCGCTGCTCTACCAACTGAGCTACTTGGCCAAGGGGCGTGATGATATCAGACTTTGGCGTGCACCTGACGTTAGCCTGTCTCATGGGCCGGCCGTTTGATCTATCATCAAGCTCTCTGCGGCCGCGTCTGCCCTGGCCACCACTCTGGAGCTCGGATGACCATGACTTCCCCATCTGAATCACGGTTCGGTGACCGCATCGCGCTCGTCACGGGCGCGGACGGCGCAATCGGCTCGGCTGTCGTGTCGGCGCTTCGCGCGGCGGGCGCACGCGTGGTCGCGGCCGACGCCACGGGGACGGTTCCGCCCGAGGCGGTCACGACAGCCCCGGGGCACACTGCCCGGCTGGACGTGCGGGACGCGACCGCGATCCGCGCCTTGTTCGATGCGATCGATTCATCGGTGGGCCTGATCGACACGCTGGTCCACGTCGCGGGGGTGACCTCTTTTGGCTCGGCCGAAGCGCTTCCCGAGGCCGAGTGGGACCGTGTGATCGACATCAATCTGAAGGGGACCTTTCTCTGCTCGCAGGCGGTCATTCCCGTCATGAAGCGCATCGGCTTTGGCCGCATCGTCAATCTCGGCTCGGTGGTCGGCAAGAATTCGGGCAACGCGCGACCTTGGCTGGACCCCTCCGAACAGCAGCGCGCGGGCAACATCGCCTATGGGGTGTCCAAGATCGGTGTGCACACGATGACCGGTTTTCTTGCCCGCGAATTGGCCGCTCACGGCATTACCGTCAATGCCGTGGCGCCCGGCCCGATCGCCACGCGGATGACGGCGACATTCCCGGAAGCTCTGCGCGCGCTGATCCCCGTCGGGCGGATGGGTACCGTGGACGATGTGACGCATGCGATCCTGTTTCTGGCCGATCGCGCGTCAAGCTTCATCACTGGCGAGATACTCGACTTGAACGGTGGCATGCTGAGCGATTGAACAGCCCGCACGTACCGAATCGCCCCCGGAATCAACCCCAATCCTTGCCATGACTGCAACTCCGATGCCCGCTCGTGTCGATATTGCCGTGGTCGGTCGGGGCCCGGTGGGCATGGCGGCGGCGCTGGCCCTTGCGCGCGAGGGCCGATCGGTCGCACTGATCGGTCCGGATCCGGTTCGTCCGCCGGCGGCTCCAGGTGCCGACAACCGGGTCTTCGCCTTGTCCGCCCCAAGCCGCGCGCTGCTCGAACCATTGGGTATATGGGGGGCGATCGATGCGGCGCGCATGGCTTCGGTCACCGACATGCGCGTGCATCCAACCGGTCGCACACAGACGCGCAGTCTGTGCTTTACGGCCTTTGAATCGGGGGTCGAGGCGCTGGCCTGGATCGTCGAAAGCAGTGCACTTGCGCGCGCACTCGCCCAGGCGCTTGCGTTTTCTGCGGTCCGCACGTTTGACGCCTCGCTTGCCGGGCTTGATTCGGCGTCCTCCCCGCACTGCGTACGGCTTCGGTTCATCGACGGTCGTGCGCTCGAGGCCCGTCTGGTGATTGGCGCGGATGGCGCCCAGTCGGCCGTGCGCGAATTCGCCGGTATCAGCAGCGTGTGGCACGACTATCCGCACCATGCGCTGGTCGCCAATTTCGACACCGAACGCCCGCACCGTCATATCGCCTGGCAGTGGTTTGGCGAGCACGGCATCCTGGCGCTCTTGCCGCTTGCGCCGGGCGCGTCTGCCGCGGGACGTTTCAGCATCGTCTGGTCAGCGCCGATTGGTCTGGCCGAGACCTTGCGTGAGTTGCCCGGCGAGGCGTTTGCCGAGCGGGTGCAGGACGTGAGCGATCACGTGGCGGGCCGTATGAATCTCATTTCAGAGGTGAGCGTTCATCCCTTGCGGCTCGGCCGGGTGAGCACGATGATCGGCCCTCGGCTCGCGCTCGTGGGCGATGCGGCGCATGGCGTGCACCCCCTTGCGGGCCAGGGCATGAATCTCGGGTTTGGCGATCTGACGGATCTGGTGAGCGCCTTGCGGGGTGAGCGCGACCCGGGGACGCGCATGGCATTGCGGCGCTATGAGCGATCTCGCGCCGAGCCGGTGCACACCATGCAGGCCGTGACCGATACGCTCCAGAAGCTTTTCGACCCGTCGGCGCTCCACACGATCCGGCCGTTCGATCGCCCGCTCGTGATGTTCCGCGATCTCGGCTGGGACCTGATCGGCCGATCGGGTTGGCTCAGACGCGCGCTGGTCGCTCACGCAATCGGCTGAGCCGCATCTCCGGATATCCTGAATGTTTGTTGCAGCAACTGGAACATCGACCATGTCGAAATCCCCGTCTCTCGTCTCTCCTCGCTTCGGTCTGTGGGCGCGCGCCTGTGCGGTCGGCCTGGTGGTGCTCTCGACCCTCGTGGCACCGGCCTGGGCCCAGACCCGTGCCGTCGCTGATCGGATCAGTGCTGCCGTACAGGCCTTTGCCGATGGCCGCTTCAAGGTCGACGAGGTCCGGCCCACGCCCTTGCCCGGCATCTACGAAGTGCGCATTCAGAACGAACTGCTCTATGTCGACGAAAAAGCGCGCTACATGTTTTACGGCGGAGACCTCCTCGACATGGGCGCTCGCCGCAACCTCACCCGGGAGCGGGTTGAAGAGCTTTTGTCGATCGATTTTCGGGAGCTTCCGCTCGAACTCGCGCTGGTCCAGAGAATCGGCAAGGCGAGCCGCAGGATCGCGGTCTTTGAGGACCCGAACTGTGGCTACTGCAAGAAACTGCGCGCCGATCTCCTCAAGCTCGATGACGTGGCGATCTACACCTATCCGATGGCGTTTCTGGCGGCGGATTCTGCGAGCAAAGCCAACCGAGCGTTGTGTGCGCCCGATCCGATGAAGGCCTGGAACGAATTGATGCTGCAAAACCGCGTGCCATCCAACCCCGGCACCTGCGCGACCTCAATCGACAAGGTCGCCGAGCTCGCCCGAAAGCTCGGGATCACGGGTACGCCGGTTGTGTTCTTCGAGAGCGGAGAGCGCCTGCAGGGTTACGCTTCACCGGATCAATTCGTGAAGATGCTCGAGAAGCGCTGAGCGGCCTGCGCTGGCCTCAGCGCCGGTCGGCTGTTTGTTCAAGCGAAGGGCGTAGCTCGAGCACCCAGAGCCGACCGTTGTGACGCATCCGGCCGGCGCGTTGCTCAGCCAGGTCGCCGCTGCCCCAGTAGACATCGGCCCGAACGGCGCCGATGATTGCGCCACCCGTATCTTGACTCACCATCAAGGCGCGCAGGGGCGCGCCGGTGACGGGCTCGGTGGTCTCGATGAAGACGAGCGAGCCGGGCGCGACATGCGCGCGGTCGGTGGCGAGCGATCGGCCGGCCGTGAGGGGTACGCCCAGCGAGCCCAAGGGCTCGGCCGAGTCGGCCAGTGTCAGCTCCCTGAAGAATACGTAGCGGGGATTCGTTCGCATCAACTCAGGGGCGCGTTCCGGATGCTGGCGCAGCCACGCCTTGATGCCCGGCGCGTCCGCCTGTTCGCGAGTGAGTTCGCCCCGTTCAACCAGCTCCCGGCCGATGGCCCGGTAGGTCTGGCCATTGTGGCCCGCATAGCCCACACGCAGCCAGCGGCCGTCGCGCAGCTTCACCCTGCCCGACCCTTGAACATGAAGAAAAAATGCCTCGACGGGGTCGTCCAGCCACACGATGGGCGCGAGTCCGTCGACGCGACCCGATTCAATTTCGGCGCGTGTGTGCCAGGCGTTTGCCCGTCCGGTCGGCCGCCTGCCGCCTTGTTGAGGGTCGAGGGCGGGCGGCAAGCGGTAAAGCGGGGCCTGGGCAGCCGTTTCCCGCGCGAGACTGCCTGATAGCAGCGGCTCGTGATAGCCGGTGATCAGGCCCTGGTCGCGACCCTGCGCATCGACCAGAGGCCTTGCAATGAATGTGGATTCAAGCCAGGTCCGAAACTGCGGCGCTTGTTTCATCTCGCTGCACAGGCTCGCCCAGGCGCCAGGGGGCCGCTTCAGCCGACATTGGGCCTCGAGCGCGGGCCGTACGGCTTCGATGCGGTCTGACGACCATCCGGGCAAGGCGGCCGGCGAGAGGCTATCCGCCTGGGCGGGCGTGACTACGGCTGCCGCGGTCCACGATACCAGCAAGGCGGCCGCGAACCGGTGGCAGACCGACAGCCATCCCGCCATCAGGGCCAGTAGGCGCTTACCGCCGGTAAACTCGAATCGAGGAGAAACGAAGATGGATGGAACCTGGATTTTGTTGCTCGAGGCGTTCGGCATTCTTGCGGTGGTGCTGCTCTTGATCTGGTGGACCATGCGGGGCACGCGCTGATCTCGCGTGTCGGTCTTTCAGTGCAGTGTACGCGGAAGGGACAGGCCGAACTCGGGGATGGTCGCTTCGAAACGGTGCCCGTCTTCAGCCACACAAAAGTAGCTGCCGCTCATTGAGCCCACTGGCGTGCCGAGCTGGCTGCCGCTGGTGTATTCGAAACGCTGGCCAGGCTCGAGCAGCGGTTGATGACCGACCACGCCCAGGCCCTTGACCTCGACGACTTCACCCCTGCCGTCCTGAATGACCCAGTGCCGACTGATCAGTTGCGCCGCCACCTTGCCGGTGTTGGTGATGGTGACCGTGTAGGCAAAGGCGAACAACTCTCGAGCGGGGTCCGACTGATCTGGCAGATAACGGCTGACCACCGGGACGTTGAACTGATAATTCGAATCGGACACGGTGCGGCGTCTCTCAATGGCTGTGGAGGGTTC
>Ga0164292_10003835_pt1 | contig 12270 bp, 8 predicted proteins | sample GEODES117metaG_FD_111486 | JGI IMG/M metagenome (GOLD analysis project Ga0164292, IMG submission 111486) | Eutrophic lake water microbial communities from Lake Mendota, Wisconsin, USA - GEODES117 metaG | ecosystem: Environmental > Aquatic > Freshwater > Lake | place: USA: Lake Mendota, Wisconsin... | reverse complement strand
GTTGCTAATGATGTTTTCTTAACTGTTACTGTTACTGTCGTTCTTCCTCCTGTTTCGTTTCCAATAATTGTTACCGTAGCACTTACATCTGAAACCAATTGTTGCTTTGCAATAATATTAAAGCTAAATCCAACTGCTGATACTGAAGTCGCAGCTTCTGCATCCCCAATAAATCTAGGAACGGTTGGGCTAACACCTGCTAATACTGGACTAACAACTTGTAATGAACATACATCTGAATTAGATAAAATTGCAGTATATCCTAAAGTTGCGTTACCTGAAGTAAAGTTTGTTGTTGTTGGAACAATTGTAAATACTTGACCTGGAGAGGTAAGAGTTGCTGTCGTTTGTGATACAGAGATAACTGGTATTCTCGCAGTTTTCTTTGGTAATGTTACCAATTTATAACGCATAATATTAGACTCATCAGCTGTCGCTTCTACCAATGGCATATTTTCAATGATGATTCCATAATAGTTAGTTCCTAATGGATGTGCAGGGTTCCACAAATCATAATCAATTTCGTCATCAGCTAATGCAAATTGAGTAATTTTAAATTCGTCTTTACCACGAGCTAGCAATTCTCTACCCTTCTTTGTTAAGATTGCGTCAACAGTGATTGTGCTATTATTTAAGTATCCCATAATATATAATTTCTTTTAAATAAATATGTAATGTTTAAAAATCTAAGTTTTTATTTTAAATTGATTTCTTTTTGATTCCTGTAGTTGCTTCATTTATAGTCGTCAATTGACCGTTTGCAAATACAATTTTATTTGGATTAACTTTAGTTACTTTAACTACTGGACCTCCGTCGACAGTTTGTGCTGAATTTACATTTACAGCCGTAGCAGAAAGTTTACATCCTGCATATCTAGCGTTTCTCCAACCTGCTGAAGTTTCTCTATTGACATCTGCAAATGAATAACTAGATGAGTATGGCAGTTGAGCTGATGCTGAAGCGGGACTGCTATAAAATAAATTTATTTTTTGTAAAGTCGTAGATTCTCTAGAACTAGAAACTTGTCTTTGTATTGGCGCATATGAACCTGACTGAGTTAATTTATAAATTCCGATATATCTATTTTGAATCCATGAATTACCTGTTTTATTAACAGTATCTATTTTAGTTAATACAGTCCCATCTTTTGATTTAATAACACTTGAATCTTCTAATGAAGGATTTGTACTTTCTAAATCTCCTTGTTTATTAGCATCATAGATTATAGAAGTATCTAATAAAATTCCAGGTAAATACCCTTCCCCTAAATTATCATAGTCAATATTAGGTTGAATTTGAATATAATTTAGCATAGCCTGCTTTTCAGCATCATAATCAATATTGGTATTTATTTGAACTCCGTCTAATTCTGCTTGTTTGTCAGCATCGAAATCAATATTAGGAGGTAATATTGTCTCTTCAACAGCACCTTCTAAATCTTCATACTCCATTCCTAATGGAAGATCGAATTGAGCGATAACTGTCTCATTAGTTAAATCTTCTATAGTAGGTTTTCTATTTAATCTTACTCTACTTCGTTCTAAAACATTTGGTTCTACTACTAATCCTACTATTGCATTTGATCTTTGAGGAAGTAATTTTTTAATATACTTAAACAAAGTGAAATCATAAATTTCTAAAGCTCGGAAATAAGCTTCAAAATCATTTCGATTTTCATATTTTAACCAATAATTTTTAGCAAAAGAAGTTAGTGCAGAATAAGACTCATTATAAGTATCTCCAGGATCTCCAATATAATCGTCAATTTCAAAATATCCTAACTGATTAAATATATCTTCATTAATTGCAGTTTGAGGAGAAAAATAAACTCCAACTCTATTTGAATCAATTGAATATCTATCAAATGAAGATTTTTCTACCCTTGTTTTAGTATTTAATCTTTTATTTCTATCTAATGAAGAAGATTCTATTCTTACTTTATTTGTATATAAACTTGAACCTCCTAGCGAAGGAGATGGTGTATAATAAGTTTCTTCAAATCCTTCTAAAACAAAATTATCAACACTTGTAACGCTTAAATATGTAGAAGAGGCGGACCCACTTACATTAATTGTTTGATTAGGATGTGCTGAATATTGCCTATTAGTATTGTTTACATCAAATTCAGAATTATTTAATGGATATCTAGCTAATAAATGACTGTACGGTTTTAATGCTTCTTCACCTGTTGCTCTAACACTTCTATTAACATCATATGTATAAGATGCTGGAGATTGAGTATGCTCTATTAAAGTATCGTCATTTAATGAACCTGACCATAAACGAAGTTCGTGAATATGACCTTTGAATATAAATGCTGGAGCTGTAGCAGGTATTGAAGCAGCAGCTCCGAATTTTACATCAGTCGTGCTTGTAAATAAATTAGATGCATATGTACCGGCAGATCCAGAATTAATATATATAGATTTTCCATAAAGTGATTTTGCAACCTTTAATATAGTATCAGTGGAACTGACTTTGTCTTCTAGAGTTACAGTGTGCCAGCTATTATCAAATATTTCTAAATTTCCAACTTCAGTATCACTAGCATTAGATACATCTCTAAATATAATTTTACCTAAATTATTATAGGTATTTTCTCTAGTTAATAATAATTGCCAATTAGGAGAACCTAAATTAACTCCTTCCGCAATTAAATAATTTTCTCCGTAATTATATGTAAAATTATTATCAGTTTTAAATCTAAATTCTAATGTATCAGGAGCAGAAGACGCCCCTTCTAAATTATTTACATTATGTATAGAAACTGAAGATATGCCTTCTGCTAACCAAGCTTTATGATACACATCGTGCACATATTCCGGAAAATGATCATTATCTGTGAATGTAGAAGGCCCTCCATATTCTTTAATGGTTAATACGGATTGCGGTATACCAAAACAAGTTACTAACGCTTTAATTGCTCTAGATGTTCCTTTTGTTTTTAAAATGTAAGGTAAATTATTTACAATTCTTCTCCAAACTTCTTTAGTATTAGATTCGTCAGATAACGTACTAATTAATGGAATAGCATCTGAATTAATAGTACCGTCAGAATTTGTACCTAATGAGTATTTCCATAATTCAGAAGATGACTTTCCGTTTAATAAACTGAATCCCATTGAGTCAGCAACGTGATAAAGTAAATCGTCGGGCATACCATCTTTAGGATGCTCTTCCCTATATTTTATAGAAGTTAAATTGTTAATGTAAGTCCATAAAATATCAAAGTGCTGTGATATCATGTTTACGAACAATGCATAATCTTCACCGTCGGATGAATTTTGAATTTGCATCGGTACTGTATTTGTCAGAGCATGCACATTGAATTTATCATAAATTTCTGCTTGCTCTAACAAATCGTAATAATATGCCTGACCAGATATACTTTGAATTGGATATAAATCTGCAAAATAACTATAAGGATCATATCCAGATTGATAAGTGTTCCATGTAGTAGCGGCTTTGTCCCAATATTCATAAGCTGTTGCCCATGTATATGTTGTACCAGTTAATCCTTTTTTAGGCCATGGATTAATAGAACCTGATGTATTATCTACATGCGAATATAGCGCACTTCCGGTGTTTTCAAAGAATAAATATTTTTCAAAATCATCAAATCCTGAAACTATTTTGTTTCGCTTATTATATGTATCTTGAATATTAATGTTAACTGTCGTAGAATCTGTTACTGCAGATAATGTAGTTAGCTGGCTTGTAAAATATTCAATTAATTCTAATTTATATTTGAAATTTTTGACTCTTTCTACTGCTGAACCATAATGTACAAAATTAGAAAAATCTCTATAATTTATATTTAATTTAATTCCTGATAATGAACCTGAAAAATAATTGTCTATTAATTGCTGAGAAGTAGACATATTCTCAGATAATAAATCATTCCAAGATTTAAAATTAGTAGCAATAGATGCTCCGTCAGTTCCTTCTAATTCAAAATTAGGAGCGGCTAATGTATTAACTGGGTCTCCAATATGTTTAGGTACAATCGATACAGACTCTACTATTGGAACTATAATTTCTTCAGAGAACCAAATTTTTGATTTTTCTCCGTGCTTAGAAGGTAGCGGGGCGTAAAGTTTTACAATTATCTCAGGTATGTCTGAATCTATATCAAATCTTAGATTAATAACTTGATAAGTTTCATTAAATCCAAAGTTAATAACGAATGAATCAAAGATATCATCACGCTTTAATTCTTCCCATCTATTCTTAAATGAATTTAATTGCTTAACAAGCTCTGGACTTGATTGTGATAACTGAACTCTTAACTCTCGTCTAGAAGGAGATATTTCTTTTATAAAAGCTTTTTGCCCTTCATATGAACCTAAAAGATTGTCAAATAAATTGTATACAATTTTATACTGACCTCGTGTAATTCCTAAAGTTTCTAACTCTTTAACATTATCAATTGATATATGTTGATATGCTACCTTTTGAGAGGTATTATCATTATTTTCAACTGAATATAATGTTTTGTGGTTTCCTGTTAAATATACCCCGTCCGGAGTATATACATGCATCTCTAAATTAGGAAGAGTTCCTTTATTAAATGTAATAGAAAAATTCCTTACATCAAGAAGTTCTTTATCAACAGTTTCTAACCTAGAACCTTGGGCAGTTCCGGTTGATTTTAGAATTTCATTCTGATTTGTGTAAACTGTTAGCATTTATATTTCGTCTTTAATATAAATATCTAAGTTAAAGATTGTAGGTATTAAAATGCGTATGATGACCAAACTAAAGATTTTCCTTCATATAAATTTAAAATACCATTGTCATCTAAAACGACTTTTGCTAATTTAGATAATTTAGTTCTACCTGAACCCCATATTACATCCCAAGAAGGTTTAGTTTTAGCTAATTCAATTTGACCATTACCGTCATTATCTTTTGCTCCTGGATATACCCACATTACATAAGGAGCTCCATTAGCTTCTATAGGAAGTGTTGAGTTTCTAGCATTTGCAGTTTTATATGTTCTAGTATCCCATATTACTCCACCTTTCGGAGATGGTTCATTTACAGTAACAGTTCTAGTAACATCCTGCCATGTTCGAAAGCCAAATAAGCCTCTGTCTTGTACCCACTCTCTAGTAGTAACTTGTTTTGTTACCGGTGTTATTGGGCCGTCTGGTGCTGTAATTGTTAAAGCGAACCCTCCAGGACCTCCTCCATTACCGTATGCAATTTTTAATGTATGCCATCCTTTAGTTAATAAAGCTTTTTGGCTAGTTATGTTAGATATTCTAGTTGTGAATCCTTGATTTTCAGCAACTTTTACATTATCCATATATACGGTACAGGAGTCGTCGGCAGTTGTATTAAATCCATAATTACCGTCTTTTTCGATATACACATCTCTTTTAAAAGTTCCAGTTGTGTTTTCTTCATTAGATGTCGATGGCCAAATTCCATATGTATTTTGAAATTCGCCCCATGCTGGGTGTGATCGATCTACAAAACTAACTTGACCATTATCATCACTGTCGACAACTGATTTTTGAAATTGAATTTCCGGTGTGGTATTTGGCAGTGGTTTTCCAAATTCGTCAAACTCTCCTGTATATATTGTAAAATTTCCAGTGTCTTCCATAACTGCTATAGCTTGTCGACCTTTAGATAACAATCTATCTTTAGCAGTGCTAGATATTAATGAACTTTTAGCCATTAATGTATCAGGTATTTTATTAACTAATACCTTAGGTGTCATTTTTGCTTTTGCTTCTAGAGTTGTAATTTGTTCATTTAATCTATTAATCTTTTCTGTATCTAACTGATTAGTAGTTTGTAATTCTGCTTTAACAGCTTCTAACTCAGAAACTTTATTAGACAAATCTGCAATTGTAGTATCGATTGTGCTAGGTAAAAATTCTTTAATTTCAATATCAACAACTTGATTGAATTTTTCTTGAGAAGCTTTTGTAGTATTTAAGTTTATAAAATTTCTTACTTGACTTAAATCTTTATTATTGTCAATAACAGTCTGCCCTACAGAATTTTTTTCGTAAGGATTAAATTTTATATGTACTACTTCAGAAGGTTTTATTTCTCCAGTAAATACTTTATCTCTGTCAAATTCATGTAACTCGTATATTGCCATTTTATTTAACTATTTTAAAAATAAATTCATTTGATGAGAAGTATTCAGTAAAGTCTGCAAAATTTGCTTGTATTTCGAATTTATAATATCTTTCGGGATACATCATTGTAGTGTAAAAGTCAAAATAACTTCCTGAAGTATTTGTATTAATTTTAGTTTCGTTGCTGTAAGGAATAATTATTTGATCGTTATGAGCATCTTTAATTTGATAGTATGAATTTTGTGGCAATGCTTTAATTCCAGAAAATGCTGAATTTTGTGCAAAGTTAGGTCTAGGATATTTTGGTCTAGCTGCAATTAATATTCTATTCTTTTTATCTTTAATAAATTCTGCTTTGAAAGATCTTACATATACAATTGGATCGTCTTCATAAGTCATTTGCGTTAATGATCCTGTATTATATGCTATACTTCCTGTCCAACTAATATACAAATGAGGCTCATATACAGTGTGAGTATCAGATGAATGAATTTGAATATTTGTATTTGGAATATTAGATCCTGTTAAATTATCATGTTTATAAGCAATTAGTACTCCGTTATTAGGATATACATTATTTGCCCAATTTTTTACTATTGTAGTAACATCTAAATTAATAGTATCTTGAGTTTTATAATTAAATGACTGTGAAGCTATAGAAGCAGTAAACCATGCTCCGCCGCCGGCTGTTGTATTGTATTTTGTAGCAGTGCCACTTCCTGATATCCATGTTGCAGACCCTGTTCCTTGAGTAGTTAACCAAGTTGCTCCGTCAGTAAGTGACGACTCATTTTGAATTCCGGCAGGAAAATAATGATAGCCTGAGCCATTTGCCCAACTACTAGATAATGCTCTAGCTTCTAATGTATATGATGCAGGCAATTCATATTCCTGTGCTACATACAATTTTAAACTAGCAGATATATTATTAATAGAAATTCCGTTTTGTGATAAAATCGTAGACAGCTCTGAAATATCAAATTTCATTAATATTCTAGATTCTGTTAAATCACTTGTAGCTGTATCTCCTTCTTTACGAAGTTCTAATATTTGATCTAGCCCCGCATTTCTGTACGGATCTTTTTCATATATGGTTGTATCTTGTAATGCTGGTATTGACCAAATCATAATTTAATTTTTTATAAAGAAACGACTTTACCTACTATATCTGAGTTAGGATATTTTACTTCAAAAACACTTGGATCTAAAGAAGGATAAATTACACCTGCTTTTGTTGCAGCCGGAATGTCATAAACATTTCCTGAATATCCGTCTGTGGTATTATATAAATTTAACACTCTCACAGAAGTTACTGATTGGACTCCTTCTACCCTATCTAATTCAGTATATATTTTAGATAAAACAATTGGCTGATTAATTTGCCATAATTTACTGTCAAATATAGATTTCATTTTATCAACACATTTGATAAGTACTTCGTTAGAATTATATTCAGGTAAAGTAATAATTTCAAATGTTACTCCAATATTAATTACGAATGCAGTTTTAATATTTACAGCATCAGTTAACATTCTATATTGGTTAATGTATGTTTTTAAATTTTCTTTAACTGCTGGATTCAATTCAACTAAATTACCATCTTTATTATAACCTAAAGTATATAGGTTAATTGCTAATGGATTAGGAATCATTTCTTGCCCATTATCAGGATTAATTTGTTGATCTTGTATTACATATGCTTTTGCAACTGACCCAAATTTTGGAGGCATTGAATAACATCTAATAATATAATCTTGAGCCGTTATTGCTCTTTGTTGAGTAGCAAAAGTTGCCATTGCATTTTGTCTAATTTCTTCTAAAGTTTCTTCACTTTTACCTCCTGCTGCTGGGCTAGGATTAGTACAAGCAACTGAAGCTTTAATTCTTGCTACTAACGCACCATCTAAATTTTGAGAATCTATTTGATATTCAATAGACGTAATATTTTTTAATGTACCTGCAGCGACATTAGATTTAAGACCTCCTCCTGTTGTATATTTAACAGTTAATGTTGTATTAGAAGGAGCTAAACCATATGTTTTAGTGTACATAAAGTTTGAAGGATCTATTGGATGGTCAAATTGAATTTGTAATCCATTTAAGCTAGAGCCTACATTATCTGGGTTTGGAATTAATTCTTCATCGTCATTATCAGACACTCCTGGCCCAAATTGAATTTCTAAATTTTTATCAGACCTAAATTTAGTTATAAATCTTCTAGCAGTTTTCTTTAATTTTAAAAGATATGGAATGTCATTATATTGAGATAACTCTGGATCATTTTGTACAGTGTTTGCAATAGTCTCAAATACCATATCCTGTGCTAAGAATGGTACTTCAGTCCAACTATTATTATCTGAATCTGTTATAGACATTACTTCTATAATATCAGTGTCTTCAATTAATATTTTGTCAAACCTTTTAGCATTTCCGAAATTAAACGTTTTAGTTTGAATTGTACCTGCTATTGATTTAACTTTTTTCTTTAACAAATAATATTCAGGAGTATTGTCATTATCATTAACTTGATACACAGACACTTCCGTTGGGTTAAGACTACTAGACACTGCAAAATTTACTAAAGATAATGTTCTAAATTCTGAATTAGATTTATCATCTCTAATAATCATATTTTCTTTTAATGTAAGAGCATATGCCCAATCAGGAGCTTTTCCTTCAGGTGTTGTTTTAGCAGGTAATAATTGAAATACATCAATATCTACAGTTGCTGGAATTGTATTTTTTGTTTTATATCCAACGTTTTGTGCTAATGCTAATATATTTGGTCTATTATCTGCATATTGCAAAAACGATTCTTTTAATTGATTATCTGTATAATATGATAAAACGTCCCCAACATAGGATGCCATTTCTATAAACATCATACCAGGAGAAGTTTCATTAAAATCGTTGTAAGTGTTTGGAAAATAATTCTTTGCAAACTCTATTAAGTTTGCTCTAAATTGTCCAAAATCTTTATTAAGATATCTTATATCTTTTTTAGTCTGTGCCATATTATGTTAATTCAATTGAATTTGCTGTTACTAAAAATGTAATTGGTTTTTCTGCTTGCTGACCATTTAAAGAAACTACTAACGATACAGTAACTCCATGGTCTTCTTGATTTCCTAAAACTGCTATAACCGGGTCTACCGTAATTACGTCTAAACTAACATAAGGTAACCAAAATTTAACAGCATCTTGTATAGAGTTTCTAATAGATGTTACTAGCAAATCTGTATTTTGTTCAAATAAAGAATCTTGTAATGTTGTACCAAATTCAGGTTGCATTATTCGCTCTCCTTTTCTAGTAAGAATTAAATTCTTTAAATTTGAAATTACTTGTTCTTCAGTTGAATAAGATAAATCAAATAGTACTCCGTCGTCCCTTAACATAGGAATTTTAATTCCAACTGCTATATCCGGAAGTAAGTCAATTGTATTATATCTTTTTTCGTATGACATTATAGACCTTTTTTCTTATTAATTGCTTTCATTAAAGCTGAATAGTCTTTTGTAATTGCATTTACTACTTCATCCGGTACATTTGCAGGATTAATAGGACGACCTTCTGGATCGACAGATGGTATTGCAGCAGCTTTTGACATACCCATAGAAGCTCCCATTTTCATTGTTGGCCATTCATCAAAATCTCCACTATAATCAACTACACTTTCATTCATCGCAGCATATGGGTTTTCAGAACGAAATCCTCCTGTTTCATTTAAAATATCATTTAGCATAGAATTTTTTGTAAATTGCTGCTTAGGTTTTGGTTTTGGTTTATAAGTGGTAGTATATGTAGGTGTTGGTTCTTGATTAACAACTCGTTTTGACTCTGTAATCATAGGACCAAACTGCTTTAACTCTGTACGTACCGCTGTCGAAACTTCTTCACGAATTACTTTTCGAAGCGCTTGTATAAAATCTTTTGAGTTCATATTATTCTTTTTAATAATTATTTAGTTTATTAATTTACTAGTATTTTACGATTTTTTCGTAAATGAAATATCACTTAATAAAGTAGGTATCTTTGCTTTTAAAGAAGCTATCTTTCCCCATTGAGGGTCTGATTGAGTTGGCGCGCATGGCCCAACGGGAGATATATCAGTCAATGCTCCTATAGCATCAATTAAATCTTCCATCCACGCCTTCCATTTATTACCTAAAATTAATGGTTCAGATGAATCAGTACCTAATTCCATCTTTTTAGCGTTAAGAGATACTATATCTTTAGCGTCAATTGTTATTGCAGTTTCTGAAGATAATGCAATACCTTTTTTAGCGAATGCTATAATTTCTTTTTGAAAACTATTAAATACAATTCTACCTGATGATATTAAAGTTTGTGGAGTCGTTCCCCAATTTTCATCTTTCCAAGAAGTTAAACTATACTTATTAGTTGAAGATAATACTTTAGACGCCTGTTCAAATTCTATATTTTGGCCAGACGCTTGAATTATTACATTATCTTCTTTATTGAAATCTTCAGTAATAAATCCATTTATCTTTCCTCCTTTTTCTTGTACTGAATTTCTAAATATAGTAATTGGAGCAGCTGGTTTACCGTTTGACCATTTAGGTTGCACAGTAAATTTACCTGATTTAGGTGTTGTAGAAAATCTAATTGAATTTCCATATCGACCTTCAATCAACATATCACCTATATAATGTTGTAATGGACGTACTTTATCATTTTCTGTAAAGTTATCGTCTACTTTTGGCTCTGAAGGTTTATTAGTATTCCCTGCTGCAGCGGAATTATATTTACTAGCGTCTCCAGAAGTAGCATTTATTTGAACTGTTTTTGCAGTTGCAGTAGGTAATGCATTATGATGTATACTAGATTGCATTGACACTACATCTAGATAATATGTGTCGCTGGTATTTCTAACTGAAGAGCCATATGATGAAGGAGCTTTAATTAGCAATACAGCTTCGCCTACAATTGGGATTCTTAAAAATCCAATATTTAATGGCTTTGCAGTTATAGTAGTAACTTCAGCTACATCAGACGCTGGTCCGGAACCTATTTCTTTTACTCTTAAAGCGTATATTAAATTAGGTTTATTGTCATCGTAGATTACCTCTAAAACTTCACCGGCTGTGATTTCATATTTCATATTAATTCAATCCGTCTATAATATCATTGAGTTCAGCTTCGATTTGATCTTGTTGAGAAACTAAATCAACTACTTTTTTGTTAATTTCTTCTTCATCTTGTACAAGATTATCTAACTCCCCTAGAAGTTGTTTCTTTTCTTCTTCAGATAATATCCAAGAGTTGCCAGTATCGGCTTGTACTCTATTGTTAGTAGAAACTAACCGTTGTACTACAGCGGCTAGTTTTACTAGATGTTCGTCATTCTTAACACCTACTTCTATATATTCTTTGATTAGAGGTACGATAACTGTTGCATCCCCTATGTTTTTAATTAGTGGTCTTAACTCACCAATTAACATATTAATCTGACGGTCCTTTTTAGAACTATTAGAGTAAATGTCTTTCATCAAATCGGAAAATTTCTTTCCTTTAAAAATTTCTATATCAAAATCCATAAATTCCTTTAAAATAAATATCTTTATTCTAGGAATTCTGATTTTTTAAATCTAGCTTTATCTAAAGAAACATTTCCGGTATGTTTATAAGTAAAATACATTTCAGCATAAGCATTTTTCATTGCATTAACTACTCTTGTAATATACTGAGTTTTTACTCCGGTTCTATCTCTAATTAAAATGTATAAAGCTTTTTTATTGAAGTTTTCAATGTTCTCTCTATTTCTAAATAACTCTAAAACTGAATCGGCTACTTGAATATCTGCTTGCTTTTTAAATAACGCGGTTAAATTATTATCCATATATTCTACAAACAAATCCATAAACTCTTTCTTTTCAGCTACTTCCTCTTCCCTTAATACTTCATTGATGATATTTCTTTGGTCATCAATTGCCTCAGTTGGTTCAGTATTTTTAAATTTATTATAATTTGCATTATTATGAATAATCAAATAATTCTTTGCAATAATAGAAAAATAAGAAAATGCTTTACCCTTATTTGGATCTACATACTTATGAATTTTTTCATTTAAAAAAGCTACCACTTCATGTTTTACATCTTCATAAGGAACATCAAAGTGATAAAATTTAAAAGTATGAATAATATTT
>Ga0164292_10003833_pt1 | contig 12275 bp, 12 predicted proteins | sample GEODES117metaG_FD_111486 | JGI IMG/M metagenome (GOLD analysis project Ga0164292, IMG submission 111486) | Eutrophic lake water microbial communities from Lake Mendota, Wisconsin, USA - GEODES117 metaG | ecosystem: Environmental > Aquatic > Freshwater > Lake | place: USA: Lake Mendota... | reverse complement strand
TTGGGTGCGTAAACCGGTGCGGTATGCGCAGGCGCGCCTGCCACAGGGGGCAAACGCGGCTGAAAATGCATGGAATCAAGCAAACCGATCACGACAAAGACAGAGAGGACTACGACCGAACACATCGCAGGCGCGTTGCGCGCCACTCTTGACCACGTCGCGCGTAAATTGCGGGAACGCGAGACATGCCAAGCGTAGACCAGAGTCGCAGCGAACAGTGCGAAGATCGCGATATCGGTCCAGAGGAAAATGATTTTAGGCATGGCGGCTACTCAAAACGCACGCGCGGATCGGCGAGCGTGTAAGAAATATCCGCCAGAATCAAACCGACGATGTAGAGGCTCGCGCCCAAAAACACCATGGCGCGCACCACTGAAAAATCTTGCGCTCCGATCGCATCGATGGTGTAACTCCCCAGACCCGGGATGCCAAAAAACGACTCCGCGATCAGACTCCCCATAAATAGCAGGGGCAAGGCCGATACCGTGCCCGTCAAGATCGGCAACATGGCATTGCGCAATACATGTTTAAACAACACGATGCGCTCGCTCAAGCCGCGTGCTCGCGCGGTACGGACATAGTCCTTGCCAATTTCCTCAAGAAACAAACTGCGATAAAAACGCGCCTCGGGCCCCAGCCTAGAGATGATCGCAACCAAAATCGGTAAAGCTAAAAACTTAATGGCATCCCAACCCCAAGCGAAACCTGAGTAAGGCACCAGACGTAATATTTTTGAAAACAACCACTGTCCCGCAATGATGTAAAACAGTCCCGAGATCGAGAGCATGAAAACGCACAAGACGACACCCCAAAAATCAAGGCGCGTACTGCGAAAAAACACCAATAACAAGGAAAATGCGATGCTGACGAGCAATCCAAGAATAAAAGTCGGGATTGCCAATGCAAGACTTGGCCACATCCGCACACCAATTTCACGTCCAATATCACGGCCCTCATCCGAGGCACCAAAATCGAATTTTAATAAAGGGACTGAGCGCTGATAAAAAATAGTGTCGGTATATTTATTGAGTCCAGAGGCCTCGGTATTTAAAAAGAGGGGTTTATCGTAGCCACGATCGGCCTTCCATTTTTCGACAGCATCGGTACTCACGCGTTGGCCACCAATCGCGAGACGGGCCATATCATCGGGGGTATTCACTGCAAAAAACAGCACAAAAGTAAACACATTGACGCCGATCAAAATCAACGCGCCATACATGAGCCGTCGGAAAATATAAGCGATCATTTGCGCATCTCCTGCAAAGGAGTTGTATGCGCTTGATCATGCTGGACCTGTTCGCCAAACGCATTGAGATGCTCCTGTCTGCGCAGCACTCTCCACGCAGGCCACACAATGGCAGCAAGCAAAGCAATCAACGCACCCAACGGCCACCAAATCGGGGGGTTCCATTCGGCAATCTTCTTGGCCCGAAGTTCAGGATCGATCTTCATGTACTGCAAGGTATTACGTACCATTTGAGTTGGCTTGGCATTACCGACCCATTGCTGAAATGCGCCACCCGATTTGGGAAAAGCACCAAACATCCAAGGTGCATCCTCTTGCAAGATTTTTATCATCTCTGCGATGACTTGCGCTTTTTCATCGCCATCCGGCAGGTCGCGCATTCTTTCAAAGAGTGCGTCATATGCTGGGTTGATATAGTTGGAGGCATTTTCACCGCCCTTGCCTGCTTTGGCATTTGGACCGTAGAGCAGAAACAAAAAGTTTTCTGCATCGGGATAATCAGCGACCCAGCCCCACATATACATCTGAGCCACACCTCGCGCCATTTTTTCCTGAAAGCGGTTGTAGTCAGTGGAGCGCACATCAAGCTGAACACCAATATTGGCGAACTGGCGTCGCATCCAATCGAGGGTGGGGCTCGAACCACCCGCACCACTTGCCGAATCAAAATGCAAGACGAGCGGCGCACCCGTTTTTTCATCCCTGCCATTTGGATAGCCCGCTTCGGCCAACAAGCGACGCGCCTCGTCGAGCGACTTGCGTTGTGGCTTACCGTCCTTGACGTCGTAGACCACGCGATTAAACCCCGACTCGCCACTCACGTAACCGAGGATACCGGGCGGGATAGGACCATAGGCGACCTGCGCCTGATCATTTTGAAAGATCGCGACAAACTCTTCCCAATTAAAGGCGATGCTGAGTGCCTGACGTAATTTGCGATTACGGATCCGTTGCTCTGGCGTGTCTCCCTGCCCCACGACAGGGTCACGCCAATTGAAACCAAAGTACTGCATCTGTGCTTCAACCGTCGTGGGAAGCTGAATCCCGTGCTTGGCGTACAGCGCTGCTTTTTCTGTCGAATCGCTTGCCGCGACCAGCATGGCAACGCCGGTGTCACCCCGATCGACTTGAGGAATATCGTAATAGCCCTGCATGAACTTTCCCTGCAGTGGGATGCTTTCTTTTTCAATATTAAAAACAATACGATTAATGAAAGGCGTCATTTTGCCGCAGTCAACCAACAGACCCGCGGCTTGATCACCGGCCTCTCCCTCGCACGGATAGGGCTCGCCACGAAAATTCGGATTACGCGAAAGCACATGGCGACGATTTTGCAAAGACTCGGTCAACATGTAGGGACCTGTTCCGACCGGCCAGTGATTCAGCGAAAGATTGCGCTGGGCCATGCCTGGCTGGCTGTAAAAGCGATCCGCTTCCCAAGGAATCGGTGCGACAAACGTCATCGCGAGCCAATACTTAAACTGTGGGTATAAGCCTTTAACTCGGATACGCAAGGTGTGCTCATCGAGCGCTTCGATACCAGAAAAGCCCACGTTGCGCAGATCCAACCATGGCAAATCGCGTGCGCCCACGGGTATGTCCTTGCGTAAATCAGTATCGATTTCACGCAAACGCTTGCCATAGGCTTCCATGCCAACAATGTGCTGCGCCAGGGTTGAGAAAATCGGTGAAGCGACGCGTGGGCTTGCAAGCCTCCGCAAGGCATACACGTAATCGTGCGCCGTTAATTCGCGCGTCCCCGTCACTGTAAAGTCGGGAATCGCAAACTTACCTTCAAACTCCTGAGCATCGATCGGCCAATAACGAAATCGGCCGTCTTCCTCACGGGCGAACGAAGGATGCGGTTGAAACAAAATACCGGGACGCAGGCTAATGTCATAAATACTTTCGACAATCTCCGAGGGTCGCGCCTCTGCATCCAGTGTGTTGCCTTGCCAATCCAGAAACATCGGCTCAGCCACGTGCGTCGCAGTTCGCGGAATCAACTCGTAGGGGCGTTTAAGGTAATGGTACCCATACAGGGGCTCGTAAATATTGTAGGTATACGGCGTTTCATCGGTGGAATATGAACGCGCGGGATCGAGATATTTTGGAGAACGTTGCGTGAATGCCGTATAGAGAACGTTTTGCTTTTCTGCGCCTGCCACATAGGGACTATTAATGCTTGAAGTCCAAGAGGGTCGACTCCACTCAGTCACTGGGTCACAACCAGCCAGAATCACGATTACGCTAAGCGCAATCGTGATTTGCAGGATGACTGAACGGCTTAAGAACATTTTTTATTTTTCCAGCACTGCACTCGCCACTCCCAGGGTGCGACAGCACCTGGCTCAGCCCATAGTCCGAGCTTTTTCTGACGCGCAGACTTTTCTAACTCCGGCAAAGATTTGTCGCGTAAAAACTTGCCTTTTGCCTGCTGATTGGCCCAGGCAAAGCCCTGCTCGACTTGCAACCGATTGGCGGTGGTACCGTCAACCGGGATGTCACAGATATGGCGGTCGTAGTGATCCTTTTCAAAACACGTGATGGTGATTGTTTTGCCAGCCACATAATTGGCTAAATTTTTTCTGGACGCTTCGCCAAAGGGCTGGCCAGGCTGACTGCTACCGTGAGCCGTTTCAGGGGCATCAATACTCGCCAAACGAATGCGTTCTTGTTTGTTGTCTATCAACAGGTTAATGGTGTCTCCATCTGACACTCGGACGACTTTACCGGTTAGTTTGTAAGGTGCGCCTGTTGCATGTGCAGTGGGTACAAGTTGTAAAAACAGATTTTGTGAACTCCAGAGACCCATCAATGCCAGCACCAAGGCAAGGAGTCCAAAAAAAGCGCAGTTGATTCGTTTATTGTTTTTCATTTAAATGATTGATTTATATATAAAAATTGATCAAATAGCCCTTAAATACCTCTTGATGCATCTAGAACGACTGGGAACAACACCTTGCGCATTTTGAGCATCAAGCTTGCACTAAGTTCAAACTGACCACCAACATGATTTAATACTTCATTACCGCATCGACGGCAACAGACATCAGACCACATCTGGGTAAAGTTTAACCATGCAGATCGTATTTCTTGACAGCGACACTATGACAACCCCTTTACCCGTCCCTAATTGGGCGACTAAATGGGTCAATCTCCCCGCCACTCCCCAAGATCCTGACGCTGTCGTTCATGCGTTGGCCGAAGCTGATATTTGCATCACGAACAAGATCAAATTGACCCCAGCCATTTTGGCACGCTTGCCCCGCCTGAAGTTTGTCTGCGTCGCCGCCACTGGCTATGACTGCGTCGATCTTCAATCCTGTCGCGAACATGGCATCGTCGTGTCCAATGTACCGGGCTACTCCAGACAAAGCGTAGGCGAAGGCGTGATTGGCTTTATTTTTTCGCTTCGTCGCGCCCTCCCTTATTACCAAACGACTGCGCGTCAGGCATGGCCTGGCTCTTCCCATTTTTGTGTTCATGGTGCACCCATTCTCAATGTACGGGGCGCGACCCTCGGTATTTTTGGTCGCGGCGCCATTGGCAATGAGGTCGCCACCCTTGCTCAAGCACTCGGCATGAACGTGATTTTTGGTGAACATCGTCACCGCCCTGATGTGCGCCCTGGTTATGTCCGCTTTGAAACACTTTTAGCCCAGAGCGACGTTGTCACGCTGCACTGCCCTCTGACCGAAGCCACCCGCGGCATGATCGGTCAGGCGGAGATCGCCCAAATGAAGCCTGGCGCCATGTTGATTAATACTGCACGCGGCCCACTGATCAATGAGCAAGCGGTGGCCGACGCTTTGCTCAGTGGCCAATTAGGTGGCGTGGCACTCGATGTGCTCGCAGTCGAGCCCCCCCCTGCCGAACATACACTCCTTCAAATGCACCTACCTAATCTGATCATCACCCCACACATCACCTGGGCAAACGAACACGGCATGCGCAGTCTCATGGATGGTATCGAAGGTAATCTCAACGCTTTTTCTCAAGGCAAACCCATCAACGTAGTGAGCTGAGACGTCCTTGAGCTTGACCACCGCCTCGTCTCCCCTTCGCACAGCCTATATCAAACTGGTTCTTTGTGCTTTTTTTTGGGGTGCTACCTTTATCGCAGGTCGCATCGCGGTGCAAGCCATGCCTGCTCTGACCGTCGCGACAGGTCGCTTCGTCGTGGCGACGGTGCTGTTGCTGCTCATTGCCTATCGCGTGGAGGGCGGACTGCCAAAGCTTACACGCCAGCAGCTTTGGGTCACGCTCTTATTGGGCCTGACAGGGGTCTCGATCTATAACTTCTTTTTCTTTGGTGCGCTTGAGCGCATGCCTGCCGGCAAAACCGCACTCCTTGTCGCCCTCAGCCCTATTATGACGGCAGTCACCGTCGCGTTGATTCTCAAAGAAAAACTTGGTCCCTACCGCTGGGGTGGAATCGCACTCGCACTGATCGGCACACTGACCATCGTCACACAGGGCGATATTCTCCATGCCGCACACAGTCTGATTCAATCTTTTGGATTGGGCGAACTTCTGATGTTTGGTGCCATTGTCAGTTGGGTTAGCTACACCGTCATTAGTCGCTTTGCTTTGCGAGGGCTCTCTCCCATCGCTGCAACCACGTATGCCACACTATGGGGCACCCTCGTACTCGGTCTGGCGGCACTCTCTGAAGTCAACACGCTTAATATGGACATGCTGAGCTGGAATAACTTTTTTGCTATTTTTTATCTGGGTACGTTTGGATCTGCGATCGCCTTCATCTGGTACAACGAAGGCGTCAAAATGATCGGTCCGGCCCGCACTGTCGTTTTCACAAATCTTGTCCCCGTTTTTGGCTTATTGTTAAGCTATGTGATCCTCGACGAACCCATCTATATTTCGATGGTCATTGGCGGGGCGATTGTTATTGCTGGTGTCACTCTCACTAATCAGGCAAATAAATGAGCACTCTCTCTACATCTCAATCCGCGCAGCGCCCTCTCTATGTGGGTTGCGCGACCGGTTTTTCAGGTGATCGGACAGATGGCGCCGGTCCCGTCGTCGATACACTGATCGCCCTGGGAGGCGGCGTACTGAATTTTGAAACACTCGGCGAGCGGACCTTGGCGCTCGCGCAAATCGAAAAAAGGAAAGACCCGAACATGGGCTATGAGCCCCTGCTCGCCGATCTCGTGGGCCCTGTTCTCAAGCGTTGTCTCGACCATCGCATCCAGATCGTGAGCAACTTTGGCGCTGCCAATCCGCAGGCTGCCGCACAAAGAATATTTGCAATCGCACGTGAGCAAAAATTACGCACTCCGCGCATTGCAGTGGTGTATGGCGATGATCTGAACGAACCAGAACAATTAAAATTTTTGCTCAAAAAACTCGGCACCGATATTGATCCTAAACGTGTTGTCAGCGCCAATGCCTATATCGGTGCCTATGAGATTGCGCAAGCGCTCAACGATGGCGCGGATATCGTTGTCACCGGGCGTGCCTCTGATCCCTCGCTCACGCTTGGCCCCGCGATCGCGCATTTTGGTTGGGCCATGGATGACTGGCACAAAATGGGTTGTGGCACGATGGCCGGACATATGCTGGAGTGTGGGACGCAAGTTTCGGGCGGCTACTACAGCGTGCCGGGTCAAAAATCCGTACCCGGCATGGACCGCATCGGTTTTCCCATCGCAGAGATCCGGGCTGATGGCACGTTCTCTATTTTCAAGGCAAATGACACCGGCGGTCTCGTCGATGACCGTACGGGTCGCGAGCAGATTCTCTACGAAGTACATGACCCCGCCCGCTATCTAACACCCGATGTCACAGCGGATATTACCGAGGCCTGCATTACTGAAGAAGGTCCGAATCGTATTCGCGTGGAGGGCATCCAAGGCCATCCTCGCCCTACCGAGCTCAAAGTCAACGTCTGCTACGACAACGGCTACCTCGCCGAAGCTGAAATTTCCTACGCCGGATTTCGTGCGAGAGAACGTGCAGTGCTTGCCGGCGAAACTGTGCGTAAACGCATCGGACATCTCCTAGCTTTGCGCATCGACTTGATTGGCGCGATTAGTATCTTTGGCGATGATGCGGGCGAGCTCATGGGCAAAGGCCTGCCCGAGGCCCGCGATGTTCGACTGCGTGTCGCAGGCGTACACATCGATAAATCTATCGCAGAAAAGATTTTGCGTGAAGTCACCTCTTTGTATTGTTGTGGCCCAGCGGGCGGAGGTGGCGTTCGTACCTCACTACGTCCTCGTCTTGACACCCTATCTTGCACCATTCCACGTGAATCCGTCCCTTGTGGCTATCGCTTTGTCGAGGAGCAGCACGCATGACCTCAATCGTTGAACTTCCCCTCTATCAGCTCGCCCATGGGCGTGCGGGTGACAAAGGCAACACCTCTAACATCAGCGTCATCGCCTGGAATCAAACCTGCTTTGAGCTCCTTGTTTCTCAGGTGACCGAAGGCAAAGTCGCAGCATGGTTTGGCTATCGTCATCCCAGCAAGGTGACGCGTTACGTGTTGCCCAAGCTGCTGGCGATGAATTACGTGCTCGAAGGCATTTTGGATGGCGGCGTCAACGATGCGCTCAACTTAGATAGCCACGGCAAAGGCTTGTCCTTTTGGATGATGGATATGCCGATCGAGGTCCCACAAACGCTCGCTCAACAGTTGAGCATCAAAGAATACTCAAAGAAGGCCGATTGAAAAATCATTCAGTCATCGCTAAAAATCACGTTCATCCCAAAAAGCTTTTATTAAGCAAATGGACTGCCGTTGAGCCTATGCACAAGGAAAAGCACTTTTTGGTTGTGAAAGTGATCGAACCTGAGATGATCGGTGCTCCTGTCGTTGAAATCGAGCTAGAAGCCGCCATGACAGGACGAACGATCAGACTTCCTTGGCGAGCACTTAAGGATCAACAGCATTGGCGCCAAGGCTGGGTGGATTAGGAGCCTGTAGGCCCTGCGCGATACTCCCGCGCACCCTTGGCAAATACCCGAACTGCAAGGCTCGCAAGGTAAAGCACAATAAGCGTACCCGCAAGATCACCGATAAACATTGGGACAATACCCGACCACGCATCAGGTGATAGCCCTGTGAAATAAAAGTACAAATTGTGCGGAATGGTGTTGAATATCGCACCCGCTACCGCGAATACCAATAATTGCGAACGCTGCAATCCCGCCAAATCTTGGGGCAGCTTTAACCAACGCGTACAGAGATTAAAGGCGACAAGAGGACCCAGTGTGGAAAGCCCTGCTAGGACCAAGATATTGAATGGTTCGTACTTCAGTAAGCTAAGATTGGTCAGAATGGCACCAAGGAACAAACCCAATGCCCCTGCCCAACCTCCGACCATCACTGCGAACATCCGAATCGCTGCAGGCAAAAAGATCCAACTAATAAAGCCTGTCAGGTGGATCCTGGAAAACAGCCAAGTATTCAACTCAAATAGTACAAACCAAGCAAGCGCGATGCCCAATACAAACAAAATCATCGCCACGGTGCTAAGGCGATGATCCGTTAATTCGTTCGTTCGTGCATCGCCGGGAGGCGTGGAAAGCATTTAATCAACCTGATTGGTGGGCCTTATCAATCGCCTGTCCAAGTGTCACAAAGTACTGCTCAGCGAGTGCTGTTGGTACCACATACTTGACACGGCTATCGACCTTGTCAGTATCGAGGTCGATCATTCCTTTTTTGCGTAAGGTTTTGAGACGGCGATGCGCCGTCGTCGCTGATATTTCAGTCGACAACCCCATGGCCTCTAGCACACTGACTTTTTTACCATGATGCCAATTGACGCCCAGCATCGCGAGCAAGCGTTCCTCGACCGGATCCATGGCAGGAAACGTAGGGATCTGCTTGATCGCATGAACGAGGTTCAGGAAGCGCAGATAGGTGAGAGAGTGTTTGGATTCTGTAGTCATAACTGAATAGTAGCGTCAAAATAAAAATAATGACAAGCTGAATGCACCCAAAGGCCTACACAATAAGGCTTATAAAATAGGGATGAGTGACACAAATAGGGACGAGCGACAAAAACGCTTTCCAAATGAACAAGGGCTTACAGAAAAATCTGTAAGCCCCTGAGTTTTTGGTGCGCCCGGCAGGATTCGAACCCACGACCCCTTGGTTCGTAGCCAAGTACTCTATCCAACTGAGCTACGGGCGCTGTAAAGAGCGAAATTATATCAGTTTTTAAATAAGTGTGGCTTAGAGCCTCTCTATAATCAATTACCTCATTTCTGATGCGATGAATGCCCCATGCAAACCCACTTGCTCTCACCAAACGGCGACGCACCCAATGTGGTTCGGTCACTTCTAGATAGCGTTTGGCATGCGGCGGGCGGTGAGCCAGGACGAACATCACAAGTATCCTTTACGGGCCATGGCAGCCTACCTTCATTTTTTGCCGTCACCGAGCTCGCAGCGGCGTCGATGGGTGCTGCGGGTTTAGCCCTCGCCTGCATGATCGACACCCTCAACAAAGCTTCCGGTCGTAAGCCTGAAACGCATCCCTCAGTGATCGTCGACCGACGGCTAGCCTCTTTTTGGTTTGCCTCCACGCTCAGGCCCGACGGTTGGCAGGCGCCAAGCTATCATGAAGTCGGCGCCGCAGATTATCTGGCGCAAGACGGTTGGTTGCGCTTGCATACGAATGCTCCCCACCATTTATCCGCTGCGCTCAGAGTGCTTCAATGCGCGGCGACGCCTGAAGCGATTGCTTGCGCCGTGTCGAGCTGGCAGCGCGACGCGCTCGAAACCCGCATTCTCGCAGAGGGTGGTTGCGCAGCCACCATGCTGACAACCGAACAATGGTTAAAACAGCCGCAGGGTCAAGCGATCAGCCAAGAGCCCTTGATCGACTGGACGCCTGGAACAAAAGGGCTATCCGGACCCTGGCCATTTGATGTATCTCAACCTCTTAAAGGGTTAAAAGTCCTCGACATGACGCGCGTCCTAGCTGGTCCAGCTGCGACGCGCATGCTGGCAGGATTGGGTGCCCAGGTCCTACGCGTGGATGCGCCCATATGGGAGGAGTCCAATGCTCCTGAAATGACGCTCGGCAAATACTGCGCTGAACTCGATCTGCGTCAAGCCTCCCATCGTGCGCACTGGACCAAACTCTTGAGCGAAGCAGATATTTTGGTGCATGGCTATCGCAGTGATGCGTTGACAAATATGGGCCTAGATGCTCAGACGCGACAGCGCCTGAGACCCGGTCTGATCGATGTGTCGCTAGATGCCTATGGATTTACTGGCCCCTGGCACAACCGTCGAGGTTTCGATAGCCTGGTGCAAATGAGTATGGGATTTGCCCAGGCCGGCCAACAGCTCGGTCACTTCGACCGCCCCGCCCCTTTGCCTGTTCAAGCGCTGGATCACGCAACAGGGTATTTACTAGCGACCGCCGTCCTCAAAGGACTCGAGACTCGTATCAAAACAGGTCAAGGGTCAATCGCACGCGCCTCCCTCGCACGCACAGGGGCGCTCTTACTCACCACCCTGGATCCTCTGGGGCATGAACGTCCAAGGCTATTACCTGAAACGCAAGATGATTTAAGCGATGAAATGGAACAGACAGGCTGGGGATCGGCCAGACGGATCAAGTGGCCTGTCACCGTCTCTGGCGTCACCATGCGCTGGCGTTTGGGTGCAGGCCCGCTGAAACGTCATGCGGCACAATGGCTGTAGTGGAGGCGTAAAAGCCTAGCGCGCTAAGCGCGGCACAGTCCAATATTTTTCCAAAAGAAAAAATCCAGCTTGCATCAACAGCGCCAACACAGCGGCAGGAATGGCGCCGGCTAACAACAACGACGTGTTGTTGAGCGCAAGACCTTGCACAATGCGCTCACCGAATCCGCCCGCACCAATAAATGCCGCAATTGTGGCAGTCCCGACACAAAGCACAGCGGAGATTTTGATGCCCGAAACAATCATGGCACGCGCTAAGGGCAACTCAATTAACCAGAGACGCTGAGCCGTTATCATCCCGAGCGCGGTTGCGGCTTGACGCATGGAGGAAGGGATCTCTTTGAGGCCCGTATACGTGCTCTGCACGATCGGCAATAACGCATATAAAAAAAGAGCCAAGATCGCTGGCACCGAGCCAATCGTGCCAAGTACTGTAATTAGAAAAGCTAACAAAGCAAGAGAGGGGATCGTTTGCATTACGCTTGTCGCCGCGAGTACGACCTGCCCAAGTCTTGGTGCATAAAAACACAACACCCCCAGAGGGATGCCGACCAAGGCGGCCAAGAACAAAGAACTCAAAACAAGAAACAAGTGCTGCCCAGACAAGCGCCAAAAATCCGGACCGAACAGAACAGAAATAAAGCTGTTGCGGGCTGCGCTCTCGGAACTCGTCACTGTTGTTGCATCTTGCAAAAACTGCTTAGCCACCAGAGAAAAACTTTGTTGATCGATTTCAGCTCGCGTGTTCAGGGCGAGCATGGTACTTTGCGAAATTGACTTTTCAAGCTTTTGCAGCGCCTGCCAAGCCACTGGAAAACGCTCAGGCACTTCGGCGCGAAACAGCAAGAGCGCCTCGTAGGTGGGGAAAAAATGACGATCATCTTCGAGTGCGGTGAGCGCATAGCGCGAGAGTTTGGAGTCCGTCCCGTAGGCATCGACTAGATCAATTTTTTTGGCGGCGATAGCCTCATACGCGAGGCCATGATCGAGCCCCCGAGGCTTGAGCGCCTCCAAGCCATAAGCGTTGACCAAGCCGCGCCAGCCATCAGCACGACCAATAAACTCATGCGACAGACCCAATACGAGCGTTGGATGACGTCTTAAATCGGAAATAGTCTTGATCTCAAGTGAGCGCGCGAGATCACTGCGTAGCGCCAACACATACGAGTTGTTAAAACCGAGCAGCACGCCGGCGCGTAAACCCAAAGGCAAGAGTTTGGCGTTGATTTCCTCGAGCGTCAGCACTTGGTCGGTCTTGAGGATTTCGCGTGTAATGGTGCCGGTGTACTCGGGATAAACATCGATCTCGCCACTTTTCAGCGCCGAGAGCAAAAT
>Ga0164292_10003830_pt1 | contig 12280 bp, 9 predicted proteins | sample GEODES117metaG_FD_111486 | JGI IMG/M metagenome (GOLD analysis project Ga0164292, IMG submission 111486) | Eutrophic lake water microbial communities from Lake Mendota, Wisconsin, USA - GEODES117 metaG | ecosystem: Environmental > Aquatic > Freshwater > Lake | place: USA: Lake Mendota, Wisconsin... | reverse complement strand
GACAAGGAAGCGTACATCGATGCGCTGATCGCCCGCTGCCGCGCGCTCATCGGCGAGGCCGCGTGGCAGGATCTGCTGCGCAGCAGCATCGATGCGATGATGGACGAGATCCGCGACGACCTCGCGGCGTTCGGCGTGCGCTTCGACCACTGGGTCTCCGAACGCGCGTTCGCCGAGAGCGGCGCCATCGACCGCGCGCTCGGCCGGCTGCGCGATCGTGGGCTGCTCTACACCAAGGACGGCGCCGAATGGTTCCGTGCCACACAGTTCGGCGACGACGAGGACCGCGTCGTGGTGCGCGACAACGGCGTGAAGACCTACTTCGCCTCCGACATCGCCTACCACCTCGACAAACGCGAACGCGGCCACGACCAGCTCATCGATGTGCTCGGTGCCGACCACCACGGCTATGTCACGCGCGTGCGCGGCGGCCTCCAGGCCTTCGGGCACCCCGGGGATTGCCTCGAGGCACCGCTCATCCAGCTGGTCGCCCTTTTCCGCAACGGCGTGAAAGTCTCGATGGGCAAGCGCGAGGCGAACTTCGTCACGCTGCGCCAGCTCCGCGAAGAGGTCGGTAACGACGCTTGCCGGATCTTCTTCCTGATGCGCAGCAACGACCAATCGCTCGATTTCGACCTCGAGCTCGCCAAGTCGAAATCCAACGAGAACCCGGTGTTCTATGTGCAGTACGCCCACGCGCGGGTCGCGAGCGTCATGAAAGAGCTCGCGGCGCGTGGGATCGGCTGGGATTCAGCACGCGCGCAAGCCACCGTGCTGGCACACGGCGCGGAACTGCTCTCCGGCGCCCACGCAGAGGCGATGTTGTCCGCCCTGTCACGCTACCCGGAGGTCATCCGGCACGCCGCCGCCCAGCGTGCACCTCACGCACTCGTGCACTATCTGCGCGAGCTCGCCACCACCCTGCACGCCTTCTACAACGCCGAACGGGTGCTGGTACCGGATGAGGCACAGCGCGAGGCGCGCATCTACGCGCTGCTCGCGGTGCAGCAGGTGCTGCGCAACGGCCTGGCTGTCCTCGGCGCGTCCGCACCCGAAAGCATGTGAGCCTCGTGACATGAACACACCCATCGGCCGTGACTTCAAACGCAGCAACGCCCGCACCGGTCTCAGCCAACGGCTGACGCGGGAGCACTGGCAAGGCTTCGGTGTCGGCCTCACGCTCGGGTTGATCCTGACGATGGTCGCGCTGTCCTGGGCGCAGTCGCGGTTACGCAGCGAAACGAGCACCGTTCGCCCCTCGGACGGTGAGGCGACGACGGACCCGGGTGATACCGAATCGGCCGTCGATGCCGCCGCGCAATACGAGTTCTACGACCGCTTGAAGAACCTCGAAGTGGTGGTCCCGGATCCGGTCAAAGATACCGGACCGGATCTGCCGACCTCGCTGATCGAACGCCCAGGCACCTATGTGATCGAGCTCGGGAACTGGCGCGACGTGGCCGACGCCGATCGGACCCGCGCCAAGGTCGCGCGTCTCGGCATCACCGCGTCCCAGCAACGTGTGACCATCGATTCCGTCGACTTCCACCGCGTGCAGGTCGGCCCGTTCAGCAAACTCGATGAGCTGAACCGCATACGCATGGCACTGAGCAACGCAGACATCACGGCCGAGGCCATCCGCGTCGGCGACTGATCGACGGTCTCTCAGCTCTCCGGTTCTTCGGGGACGCCGCGGAAATCGATGCCGAGCGAGCGCAGTTTGCGGTAGAGGTGGGTGCGTTCCATGCCGACCCGCTTGGCGAGCTGGCCGACCTTGCCCTGACACAGCAGCAGTTGCTGCTGCAGATACGCGCGCTCGAAGTGCTCGCGCGCCTCGCGCAAGCCGAGCGACAAGAGGTCCTGCTTGACCAGCATCTCACTGGGCGGCATCGATTGCGCGATCTCCCGCTCGGTCTCCTCCAGCGAGACCTCCTCGGTACCCCCGCGCATCAGGACTCGACGCACCATGCCGCGCAGTTCCTGCACATTGCCGGGCCATGGGTAGTTGCGGAGCCGATTCTGCGCGGCGACACCGAAGCGGCGGAACTCCAGACCCTCGGCATCGACCAACCGGTCGACGGTCTGACGCAGCAGATCCGGGACATCCTCCGCGTATTCGCGAAGCGGCGGGACCCGCACCACGACGCCGCCCATCCGCGCGAACAGATCGCGCCGCACCGGCGATGCGGAGGCACCGGCCGCTGCCGGATGCTCGACATCGGGCTGCACCGCCGCGACGAGGCGGGCCTCCAAAGCATGTTGCCGGGGATCGCCGAGCCGCGACCAATGACCGCTCTCGAGCACCCCGAGCAACAGGCGCTGGGCAGCGGCGGGCAGGTCGCCGAGTTCGCTGACGAAGAGCGTGCCCTGTGCCGCCTGTTCGATGAGTCCGGCGCCGCCCTCACCATCGGCGCGGCCGAACAGCACCGCTTCTGCGTCGGTGTCGCGCAGCGCACTCGCCACCATCATGACGAAAGGTCGGTCGGAACGCGGCCCTTGACCGTGCAGGTAGCGCGCGAACGCCTCTCGGCCAGTGCCGTGCTCACCGACCAGCAGCACCGGGTCCCTGCCTGAGGCGGCGCGGGCGAGATCGGCACGCGCCTGTTGCATCGCTCGGCTCTTGCCCGCTGGCGCTGCCATCATCACGGACACCCGACGGCTCATCACGAGCCGCTCGCGCCCGCTTTCGAGCGCGCGCTCGACGGTCCGCAACAAGGTGGCGAGCGACAACGGCTTCTCGACGAAATCGAAGGCACCGAGGCGCGTCGCCTCGACCGCGGTTTCGACGGTACCGTGCCCGGACATCATCACCACCGGGCAACCTTCGGCGATGCTCGCCGACCATTCACGCAGCAAGGTGATGCCGTCGACCTGCGGCATCCAGATGTCGAGCAGCACGAGGTCGGGCTCGCGACGGGCACGCATGGCGCGCGCCTGCGCGGCGTCAGCCGCCACCTCCACTTCGTAGCCTTCCTCGGACAGGATCTCGCTGACCAAGCCGCGGATGTCGGCTTCGTCGTCCACCACCAATATATGTGCTGCAGTCATGCCCGCTCCCTCCGCACCTCGGACCGCCGCTCACCTGCAGCCTGTTCTCGGCCGTCAGGGTTAAACGGCAACATAACACGGACACGGGCGCCGCCCTCAGGTCGGTTCTCCGCCTCGATGCTGCCACCATGATCATCGACGATCTTTTTGACAATAGCCAAACCGAGGCCGGTGCCCTTCGGATTGCTGGTGACATACGGGTCGAAGACGCGGCCGAGGAGCTCGGGCGGGAAGCCTGGGCCGTTGTCCGACACCGTGATCTGCGCCCGTTCCACGCCACCCGTATCGATGATCGAGGTGCGCACCTCGATCGCCGCAGGTCGATGCCCGTCCAAGGCTTCGAGTGCGTTGGTCAACAGGTTGTTGAGCACCTGCCGCACCCGTCCACGGTCGGCCGAGAGCCCGATGAGCTGCGGATCGAGCACGGTCTCCACCGGGATGGCGGGCTCCTGCGCGCGGTAGAGGTCGGCGACCTCGATCACCAGCTGGTTGAGATCGAACGGCGCTGAACGCAACGCGGGCGCCCGCGCATACTCGCTGAAATCGTTGACCATCTGCTTCATCGATTCGACCTGCTGCACGATGGTGTGGGTCGAACGGTCCAACATCTCGGCGTCCGGCCCACGCAGCGACGGCAACAGACGCCGCCGCATGCGCTCCGCCGACAGCTGGATGGGCGTGAGCGGGTTGCGGATCTCGTGCGCGAGCCGCCTCGCCACCTCACCCCATGCCGCATCGCGCTGGGCCTGCAACAGACGCGTGATGTCCTCGAACACGATCACGAACACGGGCTGCCCATCCTGCGGCAGCGGCACGCAGGCGCAGGCGAGCACACGCGACTGCGTGCTGCCATCGCCCACGAGCTCGATCTGTCCACGCCACTCGGTGGCGCCGCCAGCGAATCGTTCGGCCAACAGCGCCGCGAACTGCCGCGGCCGATCATCCCCCGCCACGACTTCGCCGAGCGGCCGACCGGTCTGCGCGGAGAGATCCGCGCCGAGGATCAGGCCCGCCGCTTCGTTGGCCAGTTGCAGCACCAACGACTGGTCGACGGCGAGCACACCCGAGGACAGACGCGCCAGGATCACCGCCAGCCGCTCGCGCTCCCGCTCGGCGACCATCCGGCTCGCCGCATTCTCCTCGCTCGCCAGCCGTAGCTTGCGGGTCATGTCGTTGAACGCCTGCACGAGGAAGCCCATCTCGTCGCTCGAGGTGAGCGGAACGCGGGTCACCAGATCGCCCTGCGCCACCGCCCGAGTGCCTGCCATGAGGTCTTGCACCGGCCGGAACAGCACTTCCGCAGCGTGGATCGCGCCGTAGATGGCCGCCAGCATGGTGATGAGCAGCACCAAGGTGAGCGTCACCCGGAAGCTGTATTTGAGGGGTTCGCGTAAGGCCTCGACGTCGGCATAGGTGGATCGCGAGCGGTCGATCGCCTCGGTCAGTTCGGCGAAGCGGCTCGGCGGATCATAGGTCGCGACCACGAAACGCGCATCGAGCGGCCCGGGTGCCGCCATCGACACCGGCGCGGCGGCACGGATCACGAAGTTATCGCCGCCGAGCGGCTCGAAGCTGACGAAGGTACCGCCATCGGTCACCCGTCGCACCAGTTCCGCAGGCGGCCTCGAGGGCAGCGAATCCGGCACCGAACGGCTGGCGGCACCCAAGATGCGCTCGTACTGTCCGTAGACGACGATCTCTTTGGCGCCGCTGAACTCGAGCTCGTCATCGAGCGCCACCAACATCTCGCCCGAAGGCAGCACCGCGAGGCGGCGCGCGAAAGACTCGGCCATCGAGCCATGCTCGCGCAACAGCAGGTCGCGCATCCCGCGCGACAGAGACGCCGAATCATTGAGGCTCTGCTTGACCTCGACACGGAACCAGCTGTCGATGCCGCGGTTGAGGAAGCCGAGCGAGAACAGATAGACCGTCACGAGTGGCAACGCCACCAGCAAGCCGAACACCGTCACCGTACGGATCGTGAGGCGCGAGCCTGGCGCACCACGGCGTCGTGCCGCCGCGAGCTGGAAGACCTTGCGCGCGATCAGCACCGCGAGCAGCAACACCGCCAACGCGCTGCCGAGCAACATCCAGGGTTGCAGGCGTTCGAACTGCGCAGAGTTCTCCGCCGATACGGACAAGCCGACGAGCGCAAAGATCACGGCCAGCGCACCGAGCGCCAGCAAGCCGACGGTGCGCCTCGTGGTTATCGTGGCAGCGACCACGAATACCACTCGCTCCGGAGCAGCCAATCGTCCGACCAGAACATGAGCACGCGCAAGCTGCCGGTGAGGCGCCCACGGCGCACGCTCGAGCGCAGGTTGACCGAGCATTCCTCAGCGGGCACCTGGGCGGCGACGAGGATCGGCCAATCCTTTACACGACCGATCGCTTGCAGTGCCTCCGCCAACGAGGCGAACGACTGCGGATCGCCCTCGTTCAGTGGATCGCTCACCACGAACCGCTCGCTCACCGAGTGGTAGCTGAGCTCCCGGTTCAGGTTCACGGCGACCACTTGGGCATCGAGCCAGAAACGACGGCCTTGAGTGACGCTGACCTCGATGTCGTAGGAGAGCTTGACACCATCGCGCAGCGCGGCGGCTGTCTCGTCGTTGGCGGAGTAGCCGATCTCGGCGTTCAGCTGGTACACACCCGACACCAAAGAGACGAAAGCCGCACGCACCTCAGGCGTACCGGCGAGCGTCTCAGCCCGTGCGGTGGTCGGCGACCAGAGAACGACGAGCGCCGCCAACCAGCCGATCAGCCGACCGGCCTGCACCGTCTGTCCCTGCCGTACATGACCGCTCATGCGTGCTCTCTCCTGCCGAGGCAAGCATAATAAAATCCATCCGTGCCGGCACCGGCGCCGGGCAGCAACTGTACGCCGCAAGCCCCGCGTACCGACCCCGGTGGCGGCTCCACATCCGCTGGCCAGTCCGCCGATCGCGCTGCGGGGGTCCGGTCGAGGAACGCCTGCACCACCACCTCGTTCTCCTGCGGCAACACCGAGCAGGTTGCATAGACCATGCGGCCGGCGGGCGCGAGCTTCGCGAAGCAGCGATCGAGCAGCACACCCTGAAGGCGCGCAAAAGCCGCGATATCCTCCGGTCGGCGCAACAGTTTGATGTCCGGATGCCGACGGATCACGCCGGTCGCCGAGCAGGGTGCATCGAGCAAGATCCGATCGAACGGCGCCTCGGCATCGAGTACGCCGAAGGCCGCCAGATCGACCGCGCGCAACCGCGCCGCCAGCCCGATCCGCTGCAGCGTCCCGGCGACGAGCGCGAGCCGCTGCGGCTCTATATCGATGGCCAACAGGTCGATGGGCGGTGCCGCGCTTTGCAGGATGTGCGCCGTCTTGCCGCCCGGCGCTGCGCAGGCATCGAGCACCCGTTGTCCCGGACCCGCCGCCAGCAAGCGCGCCGCGAGCTGCGCGCCGGCATCCTGTACGGAGACCGCACCCGCGGTGAAACCGGGCAGGGTCGCGACCGCCACCGACCGCTCGAGGATCACCGCATCGGGCGCCCACGGGCTCGCGGTCGCCGCACGGCCCTCTGCCGCCAAAGCGGCCAGATACGCATCGCGATCGCCCGCCACCCGCAACACCATGGGCGGATGCTCATCGAGCGCCTCGAGCAGTGCGACGGTACGATCGCCCCAAGCCTGCTGCAGATGATCCACCAACCACGACGGATGCGCCGTGCGCACCGCGAGATCGGCATCCAGCGCGGCGAACAGGGTCTCCCGCTCGCGCACGAAGCGGCGCATCGCCGCGTTGACGAGCCCCGCCGCACGACCGAGCCCGAGCGCACGCGCCGCATCCACGGCGAGATGCACGCTCACCTCAGGTGCGCCGCGCGAGTGCTCGACCTGGTGCGCGGCCGTGACCAGCAGCGCACGCAGCAACGGCACGAGATCCTCCGCGTTGCGCGCGACGACCTGCGCCACCGCAGGGGCCAGGCGCAGGTACCAACGCAGCGTACCCAACGCGATGGCGCGCACCGCCGCGCGATCGGCTCGCGGTTCGGCCGCGAGCAGCGCCACATCAGCGGACCGGCCCTCGTGCGCCACGGCGCTCACCGCCTGTACCGCCGCGGCCAGCGTCGCGGCACCCGGCGCAAGTCCGGAGCGTTCGGCAGATCCATCACCACTCATATGAACACCTCGTCTGTCGTCTGCAGACCATGCGCGAACTCGCGCGCTCCGAGACTGCGCCGACCGGCGCGTTGCAATTCGAGGATGCCGAGCCGACCGCGGCCGCACGCCACCACCAACATGTCATCGCACAGGCCGAGCAGCAGACCAGGCGTCGCGGATGGGGCGGTCGTGGCGACCGCCGTCGTCGCGGGCTCCCCCGCCAAGGCGCGCGCGCGGTGCACCCGCAACTGCTCGCCACGCCAACTCGTCTCTGCGACCGGCCAAGGCTGGAACGCCCGCACCCGACGCGCGATCGCTACCGCATCGTCTTGCCAGTCGATGCGCGCCTCGGTCTTCTCGATCTTTGCCGCGTAGGTGACACCCTCGACTGCTTGCGGGCGCGGCACGAGCCGACCTGCTTCGAGACCGGTCAATGCCTCCAGCAACGCCTGCGCCCCGAGCGCAGCCAGCGTCGCGTGCAGACTCGCCGCATCGTCCTCCGGCTGGATGGCGAGACGCTTCTCGAGCAACACCGGGCCGGTGTCGAGCCCGGCATCCATCTGCATGATCGTGACACCCGTCTCGGTATCACCTGCCAACAACGCGCGCTGGATCGGCGCTGCGCCGCGCCAACGCGGCAACAAGGAACCATGGATGTTGAGGCAACCGCGCAGCGGGATGGCGAGCGCCTCCGGCGGCAAGATGAGCCCGTAGGCCACCACCACCAACAGATCCGGCCGCCACGCCGCGAGCGCAGCGCGTCCTTCCGGCGTACGCAAGCTGGTCGGCTGCGCGAGCGGTAGCCCATGCGCCAGTGCGAATTCTTTGACCGCACCCGGCTCGACACGCCGCCCACGCCCCGCCGGGCGATCGGGCTGCGTCAGGACACCGACGATCTCGTGGTGCGAGGCCACGAGCGCCGCGAGCGGCGGCACGGCGAACTCCGGGGTTCCGGCGAAGGCGATGCGCATGGGCAGGAGCGGGGCGATGGTGCCGGCACGCCGAGGGGCGACAGCCGGGACTCAACGACCGAGCGCAGCTCCGGCAGGGGTACGACCGCCCGCTACGCGCTCACGACGCTCCTTCTCGAGCTTGCGCCGGATGCGGTCGCGCTTCAGCGTCGAGAGGTAGTCGACGAACAGCTTGCCATCGAGATGGTCCATCTCGTGTTGTAGGCAGACCGCATGCAGACCGGTCAATTCCATCTCGAAGGTCTGCCCATGACGGTCCTGCGCACGCACACGCACGCGCTGCGCGCGTTCGACCTCATCGAAGAAGCCCGGGACCGACAGGCACCCCTCTTCCATCACGCCGATCTCATCGCGCGCGAGGATCTCCGGGTTCGCGAACACCAGGGGTTCGCTGCGATCGCGCGAGAGGTCCATGATGAGCAGCCGCACATGACGGTCGACCTGCGGCGCCGCCAGCCCGATGCCAGGCGCGGCGTACATGGTCTCGAACATGTCGTCGACCCACTTCAGCAACGCGGCATCGAAGGTCGCGACCGGCAGCGCGCGGTTGCGCAGCCGGGGGTCTGGGAATTCGAGGATCTCGAGCAGGGCCATCAGGCGCACCTCAGTGGCAAGGTAATTCGTTGCTAAAAGTATACACGCTGGTCCCTCGGGACCCTCGCAAATCGATACGAACGCACCCGTAATGCAGCGTGGCCGCAGCCAGCGCACTTTCTATGATTCGCGTCATGCCGACCGAGGACTTGCTCGCCCTCTGCACCCTGGCACAGGCGCCGACGATCACCGCCGAGGAATTGCGGGCGGCGGTGGCGGCGGCCGGCAGCCTGCAGTCCGTGACCGAGCTCCGCGAACCCGATCTCATCGCACTCGGTTGGCGGCCCTCGACGGCGCGCCTCCTCCTCCATCACGCCCCCGCGTCCGTCGAAGCGACGGCGCGCGCCGTAGAACGCCTCGACCTGCAGCTGCTGAGCGCCATCGATCCGCGTTATCCACCGCAGTTGCTGCCGCTCGCCGGGATGCCAGGGCTGTTGTTCGTCCGCGGCCACCCAGCCGTGCTGGCGGCACCCCAGATCGCCATCGTCGGCAGCCGTCGCCCGACCGCCTTGGGCCGCAGCACCGCAAGGGAGTTCGCCTGCAGCCTGGGCCGCTCTGGCCTCGCCATCACCAGCGGACTCGCCCTCGGCATCGATGCCGCGAGCCACGAAGGCGCGCTGGCCGGCGGGGCGCCCACTCTCGGCGTCTGCGCCACGGGTCTCGACCTCTGCTACCCACCCGCCAACACCGCCCTTTCGGAGCGGATCCTCGAAGCCGGTGGGGCGCTCGTCAGCGAGTTCCAACCCGGCACCCTGCCGTTACCCCATCATTTCCCGCAACGAAATCGCATCATCAGCGGTCTCTCGCTCGGCGTGCTGGTGGTCGAAGCGGCCCTGAAAAGCGGCTCGCTCATCACGGCGCGCTACGCCGGCGAGCAAGGTCGCGCGATCCTCGCCATTCCGGGCTCCATCCACTCCACCCAGTCGCGCGGCTGCCACCAACTGCTGCGCCAGGGGGCGGTGCTGGTCGAATGCGCCCAAGACATTTTTGACGAACTCGGGATATCCGTTCCAGATCAATTGGTTATGAACCTTCTGGATGAGCCAGACACCCCCTCGCACGGGGCCTCGCGGTTGGACAACCCCGCCGAAATACTGTTAGATGCCGTCGGCTTTGAGCCAACCAGCGCTGATGCGCTGATCGCGAGCACCGGCCTTTCCAGCAGTTCCCTTGCGTCCCTGCTCTTGGCTCTGGAACTCGGGGGACGCATCACCTGCGACGCTGCGGGCCGCTATCGTCGGCTGCCCGTCGTGCCGACCGCGACCATCGTCCCAGACCCACGGCAGAGGCCTTGAAGTCCGCACACCCGACCGCTGCACCATGACCGACCACGGCAACGTACTCGACATCCTTATCTATGTCTTCGACCGCTACATGCTGGTCGACGACCCGGACGTGCCCGAGCGTGAAGAGCTCGCCGAGGACCTCCAGAAGGCCGGCTTCGAGGGAGAGACCGTCGAGCGGGCCTTGGACTGGTTGGCGGATCTCGCCGGAGAGCGGCATCGCCCGGAACTCTCCCCGTCCGGCGCGCGCGCCATGCGTGTCTTCACGCAGGACGAACTCCAGCACCTGCCCGTCGACTGTCGCGGCTACCTGTTGGCGCTCGAGCGCACCGGCATCCTCTCGCCGCAACAACGCGAGATCGTCATCGAGCGCCTGCTCGCCCTTGAATCTGCGGAACTCGATGTCGACCAGCTGAAATGGGTCGCGCTGATGGTGCTCTCCAGCCAACCCGGCGAAGAACTCGCCTGCGAGCGCATGGAAGACATCGTGTTCGACCTGCCGTACTCGCGGCCCCATTGACCCTCCGGGCTGCCCATGGCTGATAACCTCGTCATCGTCGAATCGCCGGCGAAGGCCAAGACCATCAAGAAGTACCTCGGCAAGGACTTCGAGGTGCTCGCCTCCTATGGTCATGTGCGCGACCTCGTGCCCAAGGAAGGCGCCGTCGATCCCACGCGCAAGTTCGCGATGAAATACGACATCATCGAGCGCAACGAGCGGCATGTAGACGCCATCTCGCGCGCGCTGCGCAAAGCCAAGTCGCTCTACCTCGCCACCGACCCTGATCGCGAGGGCGAGGCGATCTCCTGGCACCTGCGCGAACTGCTGGAAGCGCGCGGCGACCTCGAAGGCAAGCAGGTGCACCGCGTCGAATTCTTCGAGATCACGCGCAACGCCGTGCGTGAAGCGGTGGCGAATCCGCGGGAACTCTCGCTCGACCTCGTCAACGCGCAGCAAGCACGGCGCGCGCTCGACTACCTCGTCTGTTTCAACCTTTCGCCGCTGCTCTGGAAGAAAGTGCGGCGCGGCCTCTCCGCAGGGCGCGTGCAGAGCCCTGCGCTGCGCATGATCTGTGAGCGCGAAGCCGAGATCCAAGCGTTCATCCCGCGCGAGTATTGGACACTCGATGCCGAGGGCGAGGCTCGTGCCGCGCAGGGTCCGCAGACCTTCCCGCTGCGATTGGTCGAATTCGACGGTCGTAAGGTCGAGCAGTTCAGCTTCACCGACGCCGACCGCGCGCTCTTCGTGGAGCAGACGCTCTGCGCAGCGACCGGCGCCGGATCACCGGCGCCTGCAGCATCCCTCGACAAGACCTTGGCGGATGCCGTCTCGTCGGCGACGGAGAAGCCTGAAGCGCCGCGCCTCCTTCCGCCCGGCGCGCTTCGCGTGCTGTCGGTCGACCGCAAACAACGCAACCGCAACCCGGCGCCCCCGTTCACCACCTCCACCTTGCAGCAGGAGGCCGCGCGCAAGCTCGGCTTCGGCGCGCAGCGCACCATGCGGCTCGCGCAGCAGCTCTACGAAGGTGTCGACTACGGCGAGGGCGCGGTCGGTCTCATCACCTACATGCGTACCGATGCGGTGAACCTCGCCAACGAGGCCATCGGCGAGATCCGCCAGGTCATCGCGCGGCTGTATGGCGAGGCGTCGGTGCCCGAGAGCGCGCGCTTCTACAAGAACAAATCGCGCAACGCCCAGGAAGCCCACGAAGCCATCCGACCGACCTCCGCCGCAGTGCTGCCGCAGATGCTCGAGGGCCGCATCGACAACGATCTGCAACGCCTCTACGCGCTGATCTGGAAACGCGCGGTCGCCTGCCAGATGACGCACGCCGTGTTCGATACCGTCGCCATCGATCTGCTGGCGGGTCCTGACGGCCCACGGCGTCACCTGCTGCGTGCCAACGGCTCGACGCTGGTGTTCGCGGGCTTCATGGCTGTCTATCTCGAAGGCGTCGACGACGCCGCGGAGGACGACGACGACCGTATCCTGCCGCCGCTCGTCGAAGGTGATGCGGTGCAGCTCATCAAGCTGCGCGGCTCGCAACACTTCACCGAACCGCCGCCGCGGTTCTCGGAAGCCTCGTTGGTCAAGTCTCTCGAAGAGCACGGCATCGGCCGACCCTCGACCTACGCCTCCATCATCACCACGCTCAAGGACCGCGAGTACGTCGACATGGACGGTCGGCGCTTCATCCCCACCGACATCGGCCGTATCGTCAACAATTTCCTCAGCGCCCACTTCGG
>Ga0164292_10003829_pt1 | contig 12282 bp, 9 predicted proteins | sample GEODES117metaG_FD_111486 | JGI IMG/M metagenome (GOLD analysis project Ga0164292, IMG submission 111486) | Eutrophic lake water microbial communities from Lake Mendota, Wisconsin, USA - GEODES117 metaG | ecosystem: Environmental > Aquatic > Freshwater > Lake | place: USA: Lake Mendota, Wisconsin... | reverse complement strand
GACGGCATCGGAAGAATCGCCTGCAGGCATTGCGAGCCTCCTGTCCGGCGGCGCGGGTTCTCGGGCGACCGGGGATGGCACGATCACAAGAACTCGTTCCACCCCCGCTTTTCGAGTTCGGCCACCACGCGGCGGACCGCCTCCTCGTGCGTCCGTGCGGCGACGAGCGTGGCATCGGGAGTATGTACGACAAGCATATCCTCGAGACCCATCGTGACGACCAAATGATCCTCACCGGAATGGACGATCGTCCGCATCGTCTCGATCCCGAGGTGCTTGCCGAGCACGGTGTTGCCGTCGGCATCACCCCCGCGTTGGCGGGCCACCGCCGACCAGCCACCGAGATCGTCCCACGTGAACGGGGCCTCGATGACCGCCACGTCGGTGGCATGCTCGAGGACGGCGTAGTCGATCGAGATCCCCTTGATGGCGGCGAACTCGGTGGCGAACACTCCCTCGCGGTCGGGGCCGTCCCAGGCGGCGGCGATCCGCTCGAGGTGGGCGAGGCAATCCGGTTGCTGGCGGCGGAGGGCCTCGATGATCGTCGCCGCCTTCCAGACGAAGATCCCGGCGTTCCACAGATAATTTCCCGCCGCGACGTACTCCCGTGCGACGTTCGCCGGAGGCTTCTCCTTGAACCGGGCGACGCGGTGGACCGGGGCGTTGGAGTGTTCTCCGGAGCCCGGCGTTGCCGACGGAATCGAGGCTCCTTCCTGGATGTAGCCAAAACCCTCGGCAGGGTAGGTCGGGCGGATGCCGAACGTGACGAGCCGGTCGGGCGCGGCTGCCACGAGCGCCTCGGCCTGACGGATCGCGGCGCGGAACGCCGGGGCGGGGGTGATGCAGTGGTCGGAGGGCATGACCGCCATGATCGCTTCGGGATCATGCCGCGAGACGAGGAGCGCTGCCAGACCGATGCAGGGGGCAGTGTCACGCTTGCACGGTTCCCCGACGAGCCCCGCCTCGGGCACCGCGGGAAGTTGCTGACGGACCGCCGGGAGAAGACGAGCCGACGTGACGATCATCAGCCGTTCGGGGGGCACGAGCCCGTCGAGCCGGGCGACGGTGTCCTCGAGGAGCGTCGTCGCCCCGGCGAGCGGAAGCAACTGCTTCGGAAGGGCGGCGCGGCTGGCGGGCCAGAATCGGGTGCCGGATCCTCCGGCCATGACGATCGCGTGGAGCATCGTGAAATCCTCTCGGGCAGAGGGCGGAGAATCCCTCCGTCCCGCGGTGGAATGTCGCCGGAAACGGGGGCAGCGGGCAACAGGGGTTTTGGCAGGTCGTCAGCCGCCGGCCCCGACCACCGTCGGCCGCGCGATCCGGGTGCCTGAGGGCAGGACCGCGGCGAGGTCGGCCTCGTCGAGAATCCACGGTGCCAATTCCACCCCGACCCCGTCCGCCACGGTCATTCCGGCTCTGTTGAGGAGACGGCGGGCGTGGGCATCGAGGGCGGCCTGAACGTGCGCCAGGGTGTCGGCAGCGGCCCCGGGGGGATTCTTGAGCGGCGCGAACCCCTCGGCAGGATCGATCTCCACCAGACACACACGCCGCGCCAGGGGCATCAAATCGAAGATGAAACGTTCGAACTTCACCGCGTTGGGGGTCGACGGACGTGTGCGGGCCCCCGTCCGGTCGATGAACGGCACGGCCTTGTGGGCGAGATGGAGCGGCAGCGGTCCGCTGGCGGCGGCCCGGCGGAGGAAGTCGAGGGCGAAGGCGTGAACGGCGATGCTCCCCGCATGGAACCGGAGCCGGTCGCCGGGGCCGCGCTCGGATGCCAACCGGGCGGGGAGATCGCTGTATTCGACGACGAACGTCCGCTTGCCGTCGCTGGCGACGACCCCGACGCGTTCCCCGGGCTCGCGCTTGTGGACCACCTGCGTCGAGAACTCGGCGTCGTGGAGGAGATGCCAGCCGAGGAACTCGGGGTGAAGCGGCATCGTGAGGGGATTGTCGACCTGGAATGTCGTCACGTGCCGGCAGCCACGCGCGGCGAACCACTCGAGCCCGCCTGCCGAGGCCAGCGCCGGGAGCATGCCGCCGTGGCCGTCGGGTGCCATGGCGATGTGGTCCGGGGCATCGAGGAGGAGATTGCCGGCGACGTCGTCGACGGCCGGCAGATCCCGCTGCCGGAACACGAGCACGTGCTCCGGATCGAGCCCGACATGGTCGTGGGCGGCAAGCCACGCGCGCGTGTCGGCATCGGTCGCGGAGCTGGTCATGATCGCCAGCGGCACGGGACGGCCGTAGCGCCTGTGGATGCCACGGAGCTTGCCGAAGAGAAGCTCGAAGAGCGTCGCGCCGGAGAGCGGCCCGACCGGCACGACCCCCTTCGGCCCATGGCATCCCAGACGCGATCCCTGTCCGCCGGCCACGAGGACGGCACCGAATTGTCCTGCGGCAAGGCCTTCCTTCCCCGCCGCCGCCGCCTCGGCCGCACCAGGGCCGCCGAGGAGATGGCAGGGAGGGGTGAATGCCGCAGCAAGATCGGCGACGAGGGCCGAGGCGGCGCCCCCGGGCGCTTCGGCAACCCTGCCGACGGCGAGACGCCGGAGGTCGTCGAACGACTCCCAATCGATCGCCGCCAGTTGCCCGGCGAGGCGATCCCGGCCGGCGGTGTCGAGCGTCTCGAAGAACGCCAGGACATGCGACTGACCGGCGCGGGAGATCGATTCCAGGAGCGCGGCGGGGAGGTCGGGGGAAGCGTTTGGCATGGCAGAATCCGATTCAGGTGCGGCCCCGTACCCAGGCCCAGAGCAGGAAGGCGAGGAGCGGGAATCCGATGAAGATCACGCCGTAGGTGAACAGGGTCGTCCACAGATGCTTCGGCCAGCGGGCCATGATGGTGCGTTACCGGAAAGGGGAGGGGAGCGGGGAATCGGCCGAAGGCAACGGGGCCCGGGCGAGAAAATCGATCGGGATCAGAATCGTCTCGTCGGCAGGTTCATCGAGACGGCATTCGATTCGCGTGCCCCAGGGGAGCACCTCGGCGGCGAGGATCGTGGCCTCCACCTCCTCGCAGCGGGTGCCCGCCTCGACGAACGGGATCTGGTGAAACGGTGGGCAGAAGCCGACATGGCCGGTGGCGAGACGCGAACCGGCCACGACGGTGAGGTGGAGGGTGCCACGGAGGCACTCGACGCGTTCGTCCGGGAGCAGATAGCGTTCGAAGCGTTGCTGGAGGACACCGCCGGCCGGTGGCGGCTCGACCGCAGCGACGGCGGTGCTCTCGGGGTCGTGCGCCGGCACGGGGAGTTCCGGGCGATCGATGGCGGTGGCGATCAGGGGCGTCTCCGGTCGCCGCTCCGTCTCCTGCTCCTGTCGACGCGGTGAGTCGCCCGGCCGATCGCGCCTTCGCCCCCTGTCTGTCTGCCGCCGTCGCGCGGGAGCCGCGGGCGAGGGCCCCCGCGGCGATGCGGCCGGCGCCAGGAGCACCACCGCCGCCGCGATCACCGCGACCGCCGTCGCCGCCAGCCGCATCGGGGGGGGCGGTGACGCGATCAGTGAAGCGGGGGAGGGAAGGGTCGCGGCCAGGCCGAGAGCCAGACCGAGGCGCACCACCCACCGCGGCAGCCATCCGAATCGTCGGGATCCGAAGGACGAGGCGACGTCGACGGAGGCGACGAGAACGATCCCGACGATCGCCGCCGCCACCGACGGAGCGCCCGAGGTGTCGAACGGCACCTGCATCCTGCGGATCACGAGCACGAGCGCCGCGGCGAGCGTCGTCGCGGCGACCGCCGCGCCAAAGGCTGAAAGCAGCCGTGGACCGGGGCGGTCGTCGATCGACCGACCTGCCCCGGATCCACGTCGTGCGGCAACAGCCATCGGGGCCTCAGGCCTTGGCGACCTTGGCCAGCTCGGCGGCCCGGTCGGTCTTCTCCCAGGGGAAACCGTCGCGGCCGAAGTGGCCACCCGCGGCGGTCTTCCGGTAGATCGGCTTGCGGAGATCGAGATAGTCGATGATCCCGCGGGGCTTGAGCGGGAAGAACTTCCGGACGACGTCGCAGAGCTTCTCGTCGGGCAGTTTGCCGGTCCCCTCGGTGTCGACCTTGATGCTCACCGGATCGCTGACGCCGATCGCGTAGGCAAGCTGCACCTCGCACCGGTCGGCCAGCCCCGAAGCGACGATGTTCTTGGCGATGTGGCGGGCCATGTAGGCGGCACTGCGATCGACCTTGGTCGGATCCTTGCCCGAGAAGGCGCCGCCGCCGTGCCGACCCCAGCCACCGTAGGTGTCGACGATGATCTTTCGGCCGGTGAGGCCGCAGTCACCGTGGGGGCCGCCCACCACGAACCGCCCCGTGGGGTTGATGTGGTAGGTGATGTTGGAGATGTCGAGATCCTTCGGCAGCAGCGGCTTGCAGATCTTCTCGATGATGAAGGAGCGGATCTCCTCGTTGGAGACATGCGGGGCGTGCTGCGTGGAGACGACGATCGTGTCGAGACGCTTCGGGGTGTTGCCTTCGTACTCGATCGTCACCTGGCTCTTGGAGTCCGGGCGGAGCCAGTCGACCTCTCCCTTTTGCCGGGCCTCGGTGAGCCGGTTGAGGATCCGGTGGGAGAGGGCGATCGGCAATGGCATCAGTTCGGGCGTCTCGTTGCAGGCGTAGCCGAACATCAGCCCCTGATCGCCGGCCCCGATGTCCTTCCCCTTGGAGTCGTCCTCGTTGACGCCCATGGCGATGTCGCCGCTCTGCTTGCCCACGGCGACGAGCACCGAGCAGGTGTCGGCGGAGATTCCCATCTCGTCGTCGGTGTAGCCGACGGCCCGGATCACGTCGCGGACCACCTTTTGGTAGTCGATCGTCCCCTTGGAGGTGATCTCACCGGCCACGACCGCCAAGCCCGTCGTCACGAGGGTCTCGCACGCCACCCGGCTGAGCGGGTCTTGCGCGAGGTAGGCGTCGAGGACGCCGTCGGAGATCTGGTCGGCCAGTTTGTCGGGATGGCCCATGCTGACCGATTCGCTCGTGAACAGATACTTGCCTTTGGACACGGTTCGTCGCCTCTTGCTTTGGGTGTGGGGTCGCCCGTCCGGATGGGCGCGGTGGGACAGAATCGAACCGGCGATTATCCAGGTTCGCGGGGGGATGGGCAACCCTCGGAGGCTCGGCTGCGGGCGCGGAGCCTTTCGACGATCCGGGCAGCCGTGGCGGCCGTGGCGCCGCGGTGGGCAGCCACGGTCGACGCCGCCCTTCGGCCGAGCTCGTCGCAGCCACGAGGGGCGTCGAGGGATGCGCGAACGAAGGCCGTCAGGCCGGGGCCGTCGGTCACGACGCGAGCGGCGTCGGCGGCCAGGAGCACCGCCACTTCGTCGGCGAAATTGCGGGTGTGCGGGCCGAAGCAGACCGCCGCTCCGTAGGCCGCCGGCTCGAGCATGTTCTGCCCCCCGCGCTTCCCGTCGAGACTCCCACCGACGAAGGCGATCCGCGCCGTGCCCCACCAGGCGCCGAGTTCGCCGGTGGTATCGACCAGGAGGATCCGCGCCTCGGGGAGGGGGCCGGTCGTGTCGAGGGTGCTCCGGGCCTGCCAGCGGAGTCCCGCCGCGTCGAGGAGAGGGATGATCTCCGCCGTCCGTTCGACGTGCCGTGGGACGATCACCAACCGGAGGCGGGGATGGTCGCCGCAGGCCGAACGGTAGGCCTCGATGGCCAACGCCTCCTCCGGAGCCTGCGTGCTGCCGGCGAGAAACACGATGTCGTCGGTGCGAAAGTCGGCGAGTCGGGCAAGCCTTCGGACATCGTCTGCCTCGCGGTCTCCCCGGACCCCGTCGAACTTCATCGATCCTGCCTCGACGACGTGCGCCGCGCCGAGCGTTCGGAACCTGCCGGCATCGGCCGCCGATCGGGCGCTGACGAGCGTCACCTGGCCGAGCATCCTGCGGACGAGCGGCGCGAGGCGCCGGTAGCCGCGGGCGCTTCGTTCACTGAGGCGCCCGTTGGCAACGACCACCGGCACGCCACGCCGCCATGCCCGATCGAGGAGATGGGGCCAGAGTTCCAACTCACCGAGCACGAGCATGTCGGGATCGACCCGCTCGAAGACGCGGCCGACGGCCCAGGTGAAGTCGAGCGGACAGGGGAAGACGGCCCCGGCACCGAACCGCTTCGCGGCCAGTTCGAGGCCGGTCGTCGTCGAACTCGAGGCGACGACATCGATCGCCATCCCCGCCGCCGCGGCCTGGGTGCCGATCTCCCGGGCGAGCGACGAGAGGAGTTGGATCTCGCCGACGCTGACACCGTGGAGCCAGACCCGCTGCCGCGCCCCTTTCGGCGGGAGTCGCGGGATCGCTCCGGTGAAGCGGATCCAGGGAGCGGCCACCGGGCGCCCGCCGGAGAACTTTCTCCATGCCACCCAGGGCAGGAGCACCACGAAGGCGATGAGGTAGATGAGGTCGAGGAGCATGGGACGGTGACCGACGGGGGCTCGAGCGTGCGGAGGCCGTCGCTCAGCCGGTGGTCACGTTGCTGGAACGACCACAGCAATTCTTCGACTTCTTGCCGCTCCCGCACGGGCAAGGATCGTTGCGCCCCACCTTCTGCGTCAGATTGCGGATCGGCTCGACGTGGTCGTCGTTCGACGTCTGCTCGGGCCCCGGGGCGTCCGCCGCGGGCGGCTCGGGAAGCGTGGCCGACGGCGCGGGGGCGTGGATCGCGGCAGTCTCCTTCCAGGTGCTCCGCAGGGCATCGTCCTCGACCTGCTCGATCCGGTAGACGATGTCGGTGACGCGTTCGTCGATCCCCTTCCACATCAGGTCGAACGTCCGCATCCCCTCGCGCTTGTATTCCACCTTCGGGTCGACCTGCGCGTAGCCGCGCAGACCGACGCTCGCCCGGAGGTGATCCATGGCGAGGAGGTGATCCTTCCAGGCATTGTCGAGGAATTGGAGGAGCACGGCGCGCTCCATCCGCTTCATCTCGTCGCGCGGGTCGTCGCCCCGGGCGTGGCGGCGACGGCTGGCATCGGAGAGCACGCGACGGAGTTGGTCGAGATCGTTCGTCTCCAGATCGGCGGAGGTGAGGTCGGGGTCGAACCGTTCCCTGGCCCAGGCGAGGAGACTGTCGCGGTCGAGGAGTCGCGATCCATCGGGTTGCGGGCGGTAGAAGTGCGACAGCCCGGCGAGCACCGGATAGTCGATCTCGCGGCGGGCGTAGACCTCGTGAGCCTTCCGCTTGACCAACTCGCGGAACTGCTTCGGATCGAGCCCCGACTGCATCGCCTGCTCGATGTCTGCGGGAGTCAGCGAATCCCCGAACCGCCACTCCGTCCAGCCGCAGGCGCTCCGCAGGCCGAAGTCGTGGGCAAGGAACTTCCCCCCCTCGGCCAGATCGATGTTCGTGATCGCCTCGCGGACCACCCCCTGGAGATATTCGACGACATCCTGACGGCCGATTTTCTTGAGGTCGCGGTCGGTCAGCCGGGTCTTCCAACGGGCGTTGGCGAACGTCGCGAGCGCCCCCCAGTTCCACTCGCTCTCGTCCTCCCCTTCGGGGATGTTCTCTTCGACGGCCTCGAAGATCTGCGTCTCCGATTGGCGGATCGCCAGATCGGTCGCGAGCCGCTCCGCCTCCTCGGGGTTGAGACCGCGGAAGTCTGCGGCGTCGAGTTCGCAGGCCAGTTGGCCGGCGGCCCACGTGGCGTAGGTTTGCGGCCCGTAATCCTTGTCGAGGAACGTGCCGACGTTTTGGTCGATCTGCCGGTCGACCATGTCGAGGATCAGCTCGCGGCAGTCGGAGCCGTCGAGGATCTTCTGGCGGAATCCGTAGACGCGTTTCCGCTGCTCGTCCATCACCTCGTCGTATTCGAGGAGGTTCTTGCGGACGTCGAAGTTGCGTTCCTCGACCTTCTTCTGGGCCGCCTCCACGCGCCGTGTCACCATCCTGCTCTCGATCGCCTCGCCGTCCTGCATGCCGAGGCGCGTGAGGACGTTCTTCACCCACTCGCCGGCGAAGATCCGCATCAGGTCGTCCTCGAGCGAGAGGAAGAAGCGACTCGAGCCGGGATCCCCCTGGCGACCGCAGCGGCCGCGGAGCTGGAGGTCGATGCGCCGTGCCTCGTGGCGCTCGGTGCCGATGATGTGCAGGCCCCCCATGCCGCGGACCTCTTCCCCTTCGGCCTTCATGTTCTCCCGGTCGGAGATCTCGCGCACCAGCCCGTCCCATTCCTCCTTGGGGACGTCGAGACGGGTCGGATACTTCTCCTGGAGCCGGGCCCAGGCGAGGGTGTCGGGGTTGCCGCCGAGGATGATGTCGGTGCCGCGGCCGGCCATGTTCGTGGCGATCGTCACGGCATTGCGCCGGCCGGCCTGGGCGATGATCTCGGCCTCGCGCTTGTGGTGCTTGGCGTTGAGCACCTGATGGTCGATGCCGCGCCCCTCGAGGAGGGAGGAGAGGCGTTCGCTCTTCTCGATGGAGACGGTGCCGACGAGCACGGGGCAGCCGCGGCGCTGGAGCTCGCGGACGCTCTTCCGCGGAATCGATTCCTTCGTCCGTGAGTCCTTGTCCTCGAAGTCGATCGTCGTCTCGTTCTCGCCGAGGATCCGCCCGATCCGCCAGCTGCCGTCGGAGAGCGCCACCGAATCCCAGCGGTGGACCCGCTCCACCTCGTCGGCGACCGCCGTCCACTTTTCCTTCTCGGTGCGGTAGATGACGTCGGGGTGGTTGATCCGCTTCATGCCGCGGTTGGCCGGGATGGCGATGACGTCGAGCTTGTAGATCTTCCAGAACTCGCTCGCCTCGGTCATCGCCGTGCCGGTCATGCCACCGAGCTTCTTGTAGAGCTTGAAGAAGTTCTGGAGCGTGACGGTGGCGAGGGTCTGCGACTCCTCCTTGACCCGCACCCCCTCCTTGGCCTCGACGGCCTGATGGAGACCGTCGGACCACTGCCGGCCCGGCATGAGACGGCCGGTGAACTCGTCGACGATCACCACCTCCCCCTGCTGGACGACGTAGTTCACGTCGCGCTTGTAGAGATGATGGGCCTTGAGCGAGTTGTCGATGAGGTGGGGCCACTCCATGTTGCCCGCGGTGTAGAAGCTCTCCACCCCGGCAAGCTGCTCGGCACGGCGGACGCCCGCCTCCGTGAGCGCCACGGTGTGCTCCTTCTCCTTGACCTCGAAGTGCTCGTCGACTTTGAGCTGCCGGGCGATCTGGTCGGCCCGGCTGTACTTGGCGACGTCGTCGTGGGCAGGACCGGAGATGATCAGCGGCGTGCGGGCCTCGTCGATGAGGATGTTGTCGACCTCGTCGACGATCGCGAAGTTGAGCACCCCCTGGCTCTGCTGCTGGTGGGCGGGGAAGCGATCGTCGCCGCGGGACGCCATCCGCATGTTGTCGCGGAGGTAGTCGAAGCCGAACTCGTTGTTCGTGCCGTAGGTGATGTCGGCCGCATACGACTTCTGGCGTTCGGCGGAATCCATCCCCGACTGGATCGCCCCCACCGTCAGCCCCAGACCCATGTAGAGCGGCCCCATCCACTCCATGTCGCGGCGGGCGAGGTAATCGTTGACGGTGACGACGTGCACCCCCTTCCCCTCGATGGCGTTGAGGTAGGCGGGGAGCGTGGCGACGAGGGTCTTTCCTTCGCCGGTCATCATCTCGGCGATCGCCCCGGAGTGGAGCACCATGCCGCCGATGAGCTGGACGTCGTAGTGCCGCATCCCCAGCCAGCGGCGCCCCGCCTCACGGCAGACGCCGAAGGCCTCGGGGAGGATGTCGTCGAGCGTCTCGCCGGCGGCCAGCCGGCGGCGGAACTCGGCCGTCTGCCCGCGCAGTTCGGCGTCGGTCATCGCCTGGTAGCGGGGCTCGAGGGAATTGATCGCCTCGATCTTCGGCTCGAGCCGTCGCAGATAGCGCGCGTTGGACGAGCCGAACATGCCGGTGAGGAACCGCTCCACGCGCTGCCCGGCGGCGGCAGCGGTGTTCGTGACCGCGTCCCAGATCTGTTCGAGTTGTTCCATCGTGCGTCGTTTCGTTCGGCGGGGCGGAAAAAGACGATCGGCCGGATCCGATGAACGGGGATCGGACGCCGTTCACGTTCCGCGGCCGACGACCGGCCCGAACGGGAACGACGGCACTCCGCCGGGACCATGGGGGCCCGGGAGCAGCGGGTGGACCGGGTAAGCTGGGCGGATTCCGTTGCCGCCACACGTGGATTGTCGCGGTATCCCGCGCCATCGGTCAAGGTGAAACGGATCGGGGAGCCTTTTCATGTCGCAGTCTCGCAGAGGCGTGGTGGGGGACATCCGGGCCGATGGCCGTTCCCGGCAACGCCGGTTTTATTCCTGGGTTGTCGTCTTCGGCCTGGTGATGCTCGGCAGCGTCTCCGGCTTGTCGCAAGGCAGCGACCCCGCCCCGCTGACAGGGCCGCGGATCGTTCACCCGTCCGAACGGGCGGTGGTGCAACGCCGCGACCGGGCAGGGGGGAGGATCCCGGTCGATGTGATCGCCGAGGTGCCGGAGGGGGAACGTGTGGAGGCTCGGGTGGTGCTCGCTGCCGAGTCCCCCTGGCAGCGTTTGACGCGTGAGGCGAATCGCTTCACCGGCTTTCTCGACGCGCCGGCAGGGGGGTGGTACCGGCTCGAGGTCCGGTCGGTCGTCGCTGGCGAGACCACGGGGAACGCGCTCGTGGAGCGTGTCGCGGTCGGTGAGGTGTTCGTCGTGGCCGGCCAGTCGAACTCCGCCAATCACGGGGAAGAAAAACTCGTGCCGGCCGATGACCGGGTCGTGACCCTCGCCCCGGAAGGCGTCTGGCGTGTGGCGGCCGATCCTCAGCCCGGCGCCAGCGGCGACGGCGGGAGTTTCCTGCCGGCGCTCGGCGACGCCCTCGCGGCGGAGTTCGACGTGCCGATCGGCTTCGTCGCCTGCGGCATCGGCGCCACGAGTGTCCGAGAGTGGCTCCCCGCCGGAGTTCGCTTCCCGGCGCCGCCGACGCTCACCGGGCGGGTGCGCCCCGCCGCCGACGGCGGCTTCGAGAGCGACGGCGCGGCCTTCGCCATGCTCGTCGAACGGATGGGGCAGTGCGGCCCGGATGGGTTTCGGGCGGTGCTTTGGCATCAGGGGGAGAGCGACGCCAACCAGTCCGACCCCTCCCGCACACTCTCTGGGCCGCTCTACGAGGACGCCCTCGGGCGGCTGATCCGAGCCGGCCGGGCTGCGAGCGGCAGCGACGCCCCCTGGTTCGTCGCCCGCACGAGCTACCACGTGCCGGGGGATGAGTCGTCCCCCGACCTCCGCGCCGCGCAGGCCGCCGTCTGCCGCGACGGCCTTGCCCTTCCCGGTCCCGACACCGATCGGCTCGCTGGCCCCCTCCGCGATTCCGGCGGCCGCGGCGTCCACTTCAGTGGCGCGGGTCAGCGGCGCCATGCCGAGGCGTGGAACGCCGTGATCGCCCCCTGGCTCAGAGCCCGGCTCACCGACCGGTGAACCGCCTGCTACCATTCGGTCTCATCCCCCTCCGGGCCGTTGCTCCATGTCCGTGCTGCCATTTCGCGATCCCGCCGGCCAGATGATCTTTCTCGGCACCGGCACGAGCGTCGGCGTGCCGGTGGTGGGGTGTGGCTGTGGCGTCTGCACGAGCGACGATCCGCGTGACCAGCGGACGCGGACGAGCGTCCTTCTCGGCCTCCCCGGCGGCACGCTCCTCGTCGACACGACCCCCGACCTGCGGGCCCAACTCCTCCGCGAACGGATCGGCCGGGTCGACGCCGTCCTCTACACCCACGAGCATGTCGACCATCTCTACGGCCTCGACGACGTCCGGCCGATCTGTTTCGCACGCGGCGGGCCGATCCCGGTCTACTGCGAGGAGCTGGTAGAGGACCGGATCCGCCGGGCCTTCGACTATGCCTTCCTGCCGATGCCGCTCCCCGGCGGCGGTGTGCCGAAGCTCGCCTTCGAGCGAATCACGGCCGCGCCTTTCGATCTCCTCGGTACCCGCGTCGTGCCGCTCCGTCTCCGCCACGGCGTCTTCGACGTCCTTGGCTTCCGCTTCGGCGACGTCGCCTATTGCACCGACACCAACGGCGTGCCGGAGGAGACCTACGGGCTTCTCGAGGGGCTCGACATACTCGTCCTCGACTGCCTCAGGCACTCCCGCCATTCGACCCATTTCTCGCTCGAGGAATCCCTCGCGGTGGCAACGCGCGTGGGGGCGAAGCGTACGCTCCTGATCCACTTCTCCCACGAGATTTCCCACCGCGACGTCTCGGCGACGCTCCCGGCGGGCGTGGAGCTTGCCTTCGACGGGCTCACGGTGCCGCTTTCGGGGCTGTGAGCGGGG
>Ga0164292_10003828_pt1 | contig 12283 bp, 13 predicted proteins | sample GEODES117metaG_FD_111486 | JGI IMG/M metagenome (GOLD analysis project Ga0164292, IMG submission 111486) | Eutrophic lake water microbial communities from Lake Mendota, Wisconsin, USA - GEODES117 metaG | ecosystem: Environmental > Aquatic > Freshwater > Lake | place: USA: Lake Mendota... | reverse complement strand
CGGGCGGTGAACGAGGGCTACAAGCAGAGCTACGGCGTCGTTGATCCCCAATCCGAGGCCGTGCACCTGTTCGGGGGTGACGTGGATGTGGACCGCTCGATCGTCGACCTGCAGGGCCCTGAGGCCCGGGCGGCGCAGACCGAAATGAAGGTCCGCTCGATGCGCCTCACCCTGGAGGCCGCCCTGATCAATGGCGATGCCACCGCCAGCCAGGGCCGGGGCTTTGACGGCCTGGCCAAACGCCTCGCCCCTGGCAGCGAGATGGCGCTGAACAACGGTGGCGGGGCGCTCGATTTCGACAAGCTCGATGAGCTGATCGACTCGGTCAACTCCTACGGCGGCAGGAAGTACTTGGTGATGAGCAAGGCAATGCGCCGCCAGCTCAATGCCCTCGCCAGAGCGACCGTCGGCCAGGGCGTCTACAACGTCTCCACCAACAACCTGGGCGTGATGGTGCATCACTACCAGGAGTGCCAGATCCTCACGGTCGATCGCGACGCCCAGGGCCTGGAAGTGCTGGGTTACGGCGAGGCGGGCGGTACCAGCTCGATCTACTGCTGCACCTTCGGGGATCAGGCGGTGACTGGTCTGCAGGGCCCGTTCCAGGGCCGCTACGGCATCTCCGTCCGCGACCTGGGCGAAGTGCCCGATGCCCCGGTCTTCCGCACCCGGATCGATTGGTACGTCGGCTTTGGCGTCATGCACCACCGCGCCGCGGGCCGGCTGCACAGCATCGCCCCCATTTCCTGACCGCCACTCCGTACCCCTTCATTGGAGATCGACCGATGACTCGCCTGAAAGCCAACGCCCTCCTCGATGCCGCCACGGTGCTGGTGGGCTGGACCAACCGCTCCGCCACTCGCGACACCGAGAAAGTGTTCACCAGCGGTGAGGTGGTGAAACTCAACACCAAGCTCGATGCCGCCTCTCGCTTCTCCCTGCTCGTGTCCCACCCGGGCCACAGCGCTGCGGTGACGGTGGTGCTGCACCTGGCGCCCGAGCTGCGTGATGGCACCCGCGGCACCTTCGTGCCGGTGGCCACTGTTGCCGTGCCGGCCGAGGGTGGCCGGGTGGAGGCCTACATCAGCGGCCACGACATCCAGCTGGATGCGGCCGATGCGGATAACGCCGACCTGCCGGCGCTCTGTTTCGCCAAGGCTGTCGTCACCCCCTCGACACCTGCGGGAATGGTCGTGGGCTTGACCGCCACCCTGCCGGCCTGACCATGAGCCAGCCACCCATGACCGGGCCCCAGAGCCAGGGGCTCATCGCCCAGGGGCCCCTCCCCGCAGGGATGCTTCGCATTCAGCAGGGCAGCCAGGAGCGCTATGTCTGGCCCGTGCATCTGCCGGGCTGGCTGGGGCTCGGCTGGCGGGTCGTCGGCCCCAGCACCACGGCAGCCGAACTGTTGCCTCAGTCCGAGATGGCACCAGCTGTCCCTCCCGAATCGGAACCCACGGTCATCGAGAAGGAGCCTGAAACCGCCGGCGGCCGGGGAAAGCGCGGGCGACGCCGCAAGGAGGAGGAAGCGCAGTCCCCCGCTGCAGCTGAGGCCAATCCGGCAGCGACTGGCGCCGATCCCGAGCAACAGACCGCGGCAGATTCCGATCCTTCGGCGGCCGTTGACCTGGCAACAGAGGCGGCCGCTGAGCACGGTGACGACCCCACCGCAGACGGGGCGGTGGCCCTGAGCGCCTTGCCCGATGACCTCTTCTCTGACCCGTTGATCTGATCACCAGTCATGCCCTACCCGCTGCCCGAACAACCCTCCACGGTGGGTGGGGCACGGGTGCGGCTGCTCCCCCCACTCGGCTGCCCCGGCACCGAACAGTGGGTGCTGCCGATGGAGTTCGGTCGCTGGGAAGAACTCGGCTACCGCAAGGGCCCGGTGCCGGCGAACGACCTGGAGCTGTTCTGGCTGCCGGCAGATCGCCGCTGGAATGAACCGATCGCCTCGGTCGCGATCGAGCTGCTGATCAACCCCCGCCAGAGCATCACCGCGCCGATCTCCGTGACCTGGGGGGATGGCAGCAGCGATCTGCTGCCCTGGCCCGCCACCTCCCGCACCGCACCGCGGCTGCGGCACGCCTACGCCCAGCGGGCCGATGTGAGCGTGCAGGTGCAGCTGGGAATGCTGATCGCCACCCTGCCCGTCGCCCTGGTGGGCTGCCCCGTGCCGCCCCAGCAACTGCTGAACAACCGCGACGGCGGTGGCGGCACCAGCAGCAGCACCATCCAGCCCCTGATCCCCAGCGGCGGCATCACCGGCGAGCCCTACGACGGCCGCCATGCCGTGGTCTGGCGCCTGCGGCTGCACCCCAACGGCGGCCTGGGCTTTCTGCCCGATCCCAGCAGCGGCGAGCCGGCGCTGGCGGTGGTGCAGGAATCGGGCGTCGGCAGCCGCGCCACCCGCTGGTTCTCCGGCGATGGCCCGCCGCCTTCCACCCTGCAGCCGCCACCGGCGGTGGGCGACTTCTACCTCGACCGGCTCACCGGCCAGGTCTACGAACTCTCCGCCTGATCGATCTGTGCCCGAGCTCAACAAAGGCCTGGCCGAGCGGGTGGAGGTCTTCACCCGCGCCACCAGCGATGCCCTTCAGAAGGCGGTGGGGGATGTGCTCGATGCCCGCAACCCCTGGCAGCTGCTCTACCGCCTGTCGCGCATCGTGCTGCTCGGCCTGGTGCTCTACACCGCCTGGCTGTTGATCACCCTGCAGCCGGATCTGGCCAGACGCTTCAGCACCTCCCCGCCCCAGACCCTGCAGGAGCAGGTGGCTGCCCATCAGGGCCAGGTGCAGGCGTTGCTGCGCACGGCGATCGAGACCAGCGGCGATGGCCTCCACACCCTGGCGCTGCTGCAGTGGGATGGCGGCAGTGGCGCCACCGTGCTGGTGGCCGCAGGGCGGCTCAACCAGCAGGGACTCGCCGCCGAGCAGGAGTTGCTGCTGGGGGTGGAGATGGCCGGTGCTCTGGGCCATCTCGCCCTCGGGCTTTGCGCCAGCGAGCAGCCGGAGGCCCTACCCCTCACCTCAGGCCCCGCTTCCCCCAGCAGCAAGGCCACGGCGGCGCTGCTGTGCCCGGTGGGGTGCGGCACCCGCACCCGTCAGCGCGCGCTGCTGCTGAGCCTCTACGACAAGCGAGCAGAGGAAGTGCCGGCAGCCGTTCAGTCCCCGGACCGGGAAAGGGAGCTGCTGCTGCTTGCCCGCCGGCTGGGGGAGCTGCTGGCTGATGACGGACCTGCCGGCGCCTCTGGCGTAGGCCATGGCAAGAGTCAGTGATCGCCGCTTCTCGCTGCCGTGGCCCTGTTCTGGACCCAACTGGCCTCCCTGCTCGGCCCCCCAGGCCAGATCGGACCGCCGGGACCCCAGGGCGCGGGCGTGCCGGCTGGGGGCAGCACCGGCCAGCTCCTGCGCAAACGCAGCGCCGCAGACCACGACAGCGAATGGGCTCAGGCCCCCGCTGCTGATCCCCTGTTCATCCAGGCCAGCCCGCCCAGCGCCGAACAGCTGGCCGGTGCCTCCCGCTACCAGTGGTGGGACACCAGCGGCGGGGCCCTCACCCTCTACATCGAGGACGGGGTGAACTGATGGCCCTGCGCAATGCCTTTGACGAACTCGCCCTGGAGTCCACCCTCCAGTCGCTGCGGCTCGCGGTTGCTGCCTTGACCCGCACCATCGGCTTGATGACGCCCGATGCGGCCGGGCGGATGCGGGTGAGCCTCGATGCCGCCCCATCGACCGTTGCTGCCACTCAATCCGGCACCTGGACACTCACCACCCTCACCAACCAGAGCCAGGTGGGCGGATATGCCGCCAACGATCAGATCCCCGCCTTGATGCATCTTTCGGCCGATTCCCTCCGGCGCAACATCACGGTGAGTTGAGATGCCCATCAGCAACGGCAACCGCAAGATCCTCAATCTCAAGCGCTGGGAGTTCTGCACCCCCGCGCCCAGCGCTACTGCCGCCGGCCACTTCATCGTCTCCAGCCGCCACTACCGCCAGCAGCAACTGCTGGTGCAATCCAACACCGCCGCATTCCTCTACAACCCGGCGGAGGACGGCTGGGTGCAGGTGCCCTCCCCCGCCCTGGCGGGAACCTTTGGCGCTGGTGCCTGCGGCACTGCAGCCGCTTTCTCCACCGGGGCCAGCGCTGCGGCCTCCAGCCTCACCGCCACGGCCGGCACCACCACCAGCCTCACCACGAACCAGAACCTGCAGCGGGACCTGCGGGGCTACAGCGTCTTGATCGTGGGCGGCAGCAACGCCGGCCGGCTCAAGACCATCGCCGCGAACACCCTCGGCGCCAATGCGGTGCTCACCTTCACAGAAGCAGAAGCGGTTGCCTTTGATGCCACAACCCAGTACCGCCTGCTCACCCCCACCTTCTTTGTGCTCGGCGCCGGCACCCTCGCTGCCGGCTCCTTCCGGCGCTACGACTTCGCGACCAACAGCTGGATCACCCTTTCCAACACGGGCCTGCCGGCCACGATCGGCACCGATGGCCGCCTGATCGCCACCCCCGCCTGGATCGACAGCGGCTTCCGCTCCTTTGCCTCCGGCACCGCCACCGCTGGCAGCACCACCACCCTCACCAACACGGCCAAGGGCTGGGCCAGCAACCAGTGGGCCAACAGCCAGCTGCGCCTCACCGCCGGCACCGGCGCCGGGCAGATCCGCACCGTGGCCAGCAACACCGCCACCACCCTCACGTTGAGCAGCGCCTGGAGCACCGCTCCCGATGCCACCAGCCAGTACAGCCTCGAGGGCAACGACGATTTTCTGTACTTCATCGGCAACAACGCCATCACGCTGTACCGCTACAGCATCAGTGCCAACAGCTGGACCACCCTTTCGCCTACCACCGCCCGCGCCGCTGCGCCGGGGGAGGGACTGTCGGGCCACTGGATCCACTCGGTGAGTGCCACTGACTGGAGCAATGAGGCCGCGATCCGCAATGGCCGCTACCTCTATTCCTTCCGCGGCGGCGGCTCAGCGGTCCTGGACCGGTATGACATCGCGGCCAACAGCTGGGAAAACGCCCTCCCCTATGCCCCAGCCACGGAGACCTTCTCCGCGGGGAGCAAGCTCGCCTACAACGGCGATTTTCTCTATCTGCAGAAGGACGCCACCAGCCGCTGGTTCCGCTACGACTTCGCCCAGTCCGCCATGGATGGCTGGACCACCATGCTCTACCCCCAGGGTGCGGCGGTGGTGGGCGATACCGCCTTTGATGTCACCTTCCGCGAGGGGAATACCGAGATCGTTTACATCCATATGCTGCTCAACAGCTCGGCGGTGAACCTGCGGCAACTGGTGATCTGAGCCCCATAGGTGAGCCGAGTTAGGGGCCTTCGCCAATGCGGTTGCGATCCAGGGTTCGGGGTTGTTCCGCCATCCCCCAGCACTCGAGAAGCAGACGGTCGCGCGCGGAGATCAGCACCCTCCCCAGCAAGGTGGCGAGCCCCGCTTCCGTGAGCGCATCGGCCTGAATCACCACCACGCGCTTGGGCCTTGGGGTGTCAGGGTCTGTTGTGTGGTGATGACGGCGTGGGATTCGGTAAGGCGCACCAGAGCCATCGCTCAGCAAGCCGGATTGAAGGCTCTTCCGTACTGGAAACCGTGTCGAGCCCCCTGGCGTGCTGCACTACAAACCCCAGGATCTGCTCCACGATCTCCAGCACCTGATCCAGCCGGTCGTTGCTGAGGGAGCCCTGGGATGGGGCCGGGCACCCCGCCGGGCCTTCCAATCGAAAGACTTGATTTGGTGGCAAAGCACAAAGCTGTGGGCCTCCGGCTGGTCTGAAATCGGCCCCAGATCCACCGCCAGGGAGGATCCGCGGTTGTAGGCCGCCGATCTCATCACACCGATGGCGGCGGCAGTCCTCACCGTCACTCCTGGTCCTCCCCCCGGATCTGGCGTAAGTACTCCGCATTGGAGGACGAACCGGAGCCGCGGGCGGCCCGTCCTTTCCGCAGGCTTCTACGGAGATCTGACCAGCCCTTCTGCCACTCCTGCAGCAGGGTGAGTTGGGAACCGGGCCGCACCGCCAGGGCGGCAAAGCCAAGCGCCAACGCGAGGCAGGCGATGCCGTTGCGCGCCAGCTCCGGCAGCAGGCGCCAGGGATTGGCCGGGGGTGTGGCCTGGCGATCGCGGGCGATCTGCAGCTGGGCCTGATCGAGCACGGCAGCCACCTGGGCCTTGAGCAACGGCAAGGGCTGGGCGATGTCGGCGGGGCCGAGCACCGGGGCCTGCAGGCGCTGCAGCCTTTGGTTGATCTCCTCGTTGCTGTTGGCGCTGGCCACGGCCTGCCGCAGGGCCTTGAGCTTGGCCTCGGCGCCGTTGATGCGGGCGGCCTGGGCGCTGTTCAGCGAGCGACTGGTCTGCAGGCCGGCGATGGTCTGCAGGGGTAGGAGCAGCAGGAACCCGAGGGCGCCGGCCACCGCCAACTGGCTGCAGAGCTTCTGGCGGCTTTTGAGCTGCGGATTGTGGGGCCCCAGCTCGGCGGCGATCTGGAGCAAGGCCAGGCCGACCAGGGGGAAGGCGGCGGCATTGATCAAGGCGCCCGCCAGGCGCAACTGCCAGGCGGGATCGAGCAGCTGCAGGGGGAACAGGGCTGGGGCCACCAGCGAGCCAAAGAGAACAAACAGCACCAGCGCCACCACGCTCAGGCCCGGGGCGGAGAGGAGCAGGGGAGTGCCGGAGCGGGAGGAATCGGAGCTGGGGGGCATGGCAGAACTCAGGGGGCAGAACGCAGAGCAGGAAATCGCCGCCATCGGCGGCCACAAAAAAGCCCCGCCGATGGCAGGGCTAGGAAGTGAATCAGGGTTGCAATCAGGCCTGGGGCGGCGTGATCAGAGGGGCGGCGATGCGCTTGCGCAGCCGGCGGCTCCAGCCGAAGGCGGCGGCAGCGCCAAACAGCGGCAGGGGGCCGGGTACTTCGGCAGGCGCAGGCCCCGAGCCACCACTCTGGAAGCTGATGTTGGAGAAATCCATGTAGCGGCCGGTGGTTTCGGTATAGATGTAGAAGCGGAAATCCGTCTGCGCCGTGAGCCCGGTGAAGCCGCTCAGGCTGATACTGGCAGGCTGGAGCCCCTTGGCCGTACCGGCGGGGGTCTCGTTGGAATAGAGGTTTGACGCGTAGTTATCGAAACTCGACCTCACGAACCAGCCCCGAACCCCGGTGTTGCCACCTCGGGTCCAATCCAGATTGATGGTGTCGATGCTCATGCTGCCGTTGGGCGTGAGCGCAATGGTGAAGTACCAATCATTGCTCAGAGCATCGGCTGCAGTCGCATTGTTGATTGTGATACCAGGCCCAGTTTTCAACACCTGCACATTAGGAGTCAGACCGTCCGTGGACACGGAATACTGTCCCAAGCCTGGCCCCTTCGCAACCGTGGCAGCCGTAAGACGCGACGAATCAAACGTGGAGTAGTCGAAGCCGTTGTTGCCATCGGTGTTGTCGTTGAACGGGAAGGTCACCAACGTGGTGATGGCAAGCGCCTGCCCCTGGATCAACAGCAGGGCAGCCGGTGCGGCAAGCAGGGGCGAAAGACGCTTGCACTGTTGTGCGAGGGTGCGAAGCATCGTAATCACTGCGTGGGCTGAATATCTTCAGCGAATATGCCCCCCCTCAAAAAAATCATGCTCCTGATGCCGGTGAAGAGACTGGCACGTGCAAAAGACTTTTCGGGTTTTCGCTAGGTGTCTTGTCGGGGGGCGCCTCAAAGCGCCCCGTACTCCCTCTCCGCCTGCCGCAACAGCGCCAGGGCCTCCTACTCCATCTGTTGCTGCCTCGCTGCCGGCAGCAGCCCCAGGACTGTTCGATCCGGACCTGCAACTGGGGCATCGGAGGCTTCCTGGTGGCCCTGCGGGGGGACATCCCTTTCCTGTGCCGACCCTACAGACCCCGATCGGCAGCTTGCCCTTGACGGGCTCGGCCAGCAGACAAGCCATCCCGCTGGGATCCTGGATGTCCAGGCAGAGCAGGGTGAGGTGGCGGAACAGGATCGCGCCGCACTCTGGATCAAGCCGGAGTTCTATTCCCTTGACCTGGGTGGTCAAGGGCGCTGTGGGATCCACCAGGCCCCTCCTCCTCCTCGGCTGGTTGCCCCGCCGCACGGACCGAGAGGTCAAGCGAAAGACACCGCACCAGAACGGGACGGGTCAGGCAATCGCTGGCTCAGGCCCGCGTTGGTGGGGTCCCGGAATCATCAGTGGCAATAGCTGGTGACCTTCCCGGCTGAAACGCCGGCATGCATTGCTCCTGCCATGGGTTCCTGGAATTCCACCGGTTCGATCCGCGGTCCTGAGGGCCCGGCAGGCCCCCAGGGCTCACCCGGTGTGCAGGGGCCCCAGGGCCCAGCAGGACCTCAGGGACCGCAGGGCCCATCGGGCTTGCAGGGTCCGGCCGGTCCGAGCGGCCCAACCGGTACGGCGGGTCCGACCGGTCCCCAGGGCATCCAGGGGCCGGCGGGGATCGGCATCAACTTCAAGGGGCAGGTGGCCACCCTGGCGGCTCTACCTGCGGGTGCCGCCCAGGGCGATGCCTACCTGGTGCAGGCCGATGACTCCCTGCGGGTGTGGGACAGCGGCACCAACAGCTGGGTGAACGGCGGCTCGATCCAGGGTCCCCAGGGTCCGGCCGGTGTCGCCGGCCCCGCCGGTGCGACAGGACCCCAGGGCCCAGCTGGGCCGCAGGGTCCCCAGGGCATCCAGGGGCCGGCCGGCGCGGATGGAGCGATCGGCCCCCGGGGAACGGGCTGGTTCACCGGCACCGGTGCGCCGCCGGCGACGATCCCCGGCGCAGTCGATGGCGATCTCTACCTCGACCTGCTGACGGGCACCGTTTATCAGCTTGGCCCGATCCGTGTGGCCGATCTCCCCGCCATCGGCAGCGCCTTCCAGGGCGGCTTCTATGCCGGCCTGATCAGCCACACCGCCAATGGCGTGGCCACCCATGCGCTGATCATTTCGCCCAAGACCGCCGGCTCGCTGCTGAACGTGGCCTGGAAGAGCGCCAACACCGCCAGCACCGGCACCACGAGTGTCTTCGACGGGTGGGCGAACAGCGAGGCGATGAACAACGCCAGCCACCCGGCGGCTCAGTTCTGCTGCTCGCTCACCATCGGCGGCTACGACGACTGGTACCTGCCGGCTGCCCAGGAGTGGGACATCCTCTACCGCTCCTTCAAGCCGGAGGCGACGGCTGCTGGTACCTATTCCGGGGCGGGTTATGGCGCCAACCCCTATGCGGTGCCCCAAGGCGGCAACTACACCGACAGCAATCCGGCTCTCACCGGAGCGCTGGCCTTCCGGGCCAATGGCGCTGAGACGCTCCGGCACTTCGACGACACCTACGGCGACGATCCCTTCTTCCACTGGACCTCCACCCAGGCCGCCAGCGGCACGGCGTTCGTGCGAACGACCTATATGGGCACCCAGTACGCCGAGAGCAAGACGCTCGCCAGCGCCAGCCAGGTGCGGGCGATCCGCCGGATCCAGGTGCTGCCCTGATGGCCAGCTGGCTGCCGCGCACCCAGGTTCCAGGTCAGCGGTTGAGCGTGAGCGCCACCACCACGCCCCTGCTGCCCGGCGCCAGTGCCCTGCTCGATCTGCCGGGCCTGGGGCGCCTGGGCCATTTCCTGGCTGTGAGCACCGATGCGCCGGGCTGGGTGAGCTTCTATTGCTCGGCAGCAGCGCGCGAGGCCGATGGCAGCCGCCCCATCACTCAGGACCCGGCCCCAGGCAGCGGGGTGCTCCTCGATCTGGTCACCACCACCGCCGCCCTCACCGTCACCGCCCCGCCGGGGGGCACCTACTTCTCTACCGACGGAGCCTCGGCCCCCAATAGCCCCCCACTGCTGCGGGCGCTGGTGCGCAACACCGGCACCGCCCAGGCCGCCATCGCCCTCACCGTCTCCGCCGTGGTTCTCGCCCCCTGAGCGCTGATGAGCCGCACCCTGATCGACATCAGCCGCCTCGGTACCGACACCACCTGGCCCTCGGTGGCGGTGGAGGTGACTGGCTATCTGCAGAACTGGCTCACCGCCGCCAACGCCCAGGTGAACCAGCACCAGCTGCGTCTGGCCACCGCCCCCAACCCCACGGCCACGGCCACGGATCCCTGTGGCTGGCGCCTGGAGGCAACCCTGTCGCAGCTCACCCCAGGCGGTGAGCCAGCGGTGCTGCTGCTGGAGGTGTTCCTCACCGGCACCACCCTGCAGATCAAACCGGGCATCGCCAACCGCGAGCCCTTCCTGGGCGGCGATGACCAGGTGAGCTGGGTGTACCCCGCTGGAGAGGTGGGCACCAGCAGCGGCACCTGGAGCACCACACCGCTGCCCTTCACTGCCCAGGTTGGCTGGTCCCTGGCGCCAGGCGCTGAATACTTCGTCTTCTCCTACAGCCAGCACCGGTTCACCAACCGCCAGGCGGTGCCGCTGCTGATCGCCCGCGATCAGGTGTCTGGCCACTGGATCCTGGCAGCCTCGCCCCCCTCCACCACCACGGATGCGCTGCGGGCGGTGAGCTGGAACGTTCGCTCCAGCCAGCCCGCCGGTTCGCGCACCCTGCTGCGCGAGAGCTTCACGACAGCGGTGATGATCCGCCGGCCCGCCGAGTTGGTGCTCGCCACCACCGACTGGAGCTACTACGAAAACGCCAACGAACCGGCCCAGTTCTGGGAGCCGCTGATCCTTCCCCCCGATTTCGCAGTGGTGAACTTCAGCAGTGCAGCCATGAGCTACTTCAAGCCACCTGATGGCAGCGAGTGGCTGGCGATTGGTGGCCACGGCCTGCTGCTGCGCACCAAAGACGCACCTGCCCTCCAGGGAGGAACGGGGCCATGACCTATCAGGTGTTCTGCCAGAGCTTTGCGCCCGGCAGCTGGAAGTGGACCGGCAAGGAGTCCGCTGGGGTGGGCCTGCAGCTCGATGGGGCCTTCCGGGCTTATGCCGCCCTGGTGAATGCCCTCCCCGATAACGCCAGCACTCCCCTCTCAGTGGTGCGCTCCCATGCCGATGCGACCGCCAATCGCTGGGGCTACACCTGGCAGCTCGGCCATCCCGTCGAACCTGCCCACCTCTGGTTTCACAGCGACACCCCCGCGACCGGAGCCCCGCCCCAGGGCGACACCCAGAGCAGCAGCAGCGCGGTCTTTGGAAGCGGGCTGGCGAGCACCTTCACCAACAACACCAGCAACGGCGGCTACGGCTCCTACAGCAACTCCACCGCCTACGGCACCGGCCTGGCCTACCTCGACAGCACCCTCACTGGGGCAACCTCCATCGGCGCGGTCCTGCTGATCTCCCAGGACACCACCCCCGGCCAGGAGTTCTTCTGCTGGGCCCTCAAGACCCATGGCGGCAACGATGACCTGCACCGCGACTGCTGCCACGCCCTCTACAAGAGCCCTGGCACCACAGGCTGGAACTCGATCGCCGTCTTCCCGCGCACCAGCAAGCAGTACTACGGGCAGGTGGTGCTGCACGGCTATTCGGGCAGTCGCTTTGGCGGCCTGCCTTCGGGGATCAGCAGCAGCATCCACGCCAACGGCCACCAGCTGCGTAGTGGCATCGTCCTGTCCCACTACGACTTCACTCTCCAGGCCCAGGGACTCTTTGACGCCCCGCCGCCCTTGATCCAGCTGCCGGCGCCGCTGTTCATCGGCTCCACCTCGATCCGCGGCGCCAGCACCCATTTCGGCAAGGTGACCCGCCCCGATGGGGTGATGCTGCAGCTGGGCCAACGCTCCAGCGATCGGGACGTTTGGCTGTGGGTGCCAGCCGGCACCAGTCACAACCAGGCCAGCCCCTGGAGTTCGCCCCTGGCCCTGAGCCACTGGCGGGAATGCAATGAGCTGCATTTCATCAGCAGCCTTCCCCCCCAGGGGATTCAGCTGATCACCAGCACGGCGGACTTCATCCGTCACTTCCCGGCGATGAGCGCCATGGGCGCCCGCCAACACCCGCAGCAGGGCCCGCTGCTCTCGGGGTCCGGCGGGGGAGGTGGAACCGGAGGAGGAAATGGTGGTGGGGGAACGGGAGGCGGGCCGACGCGACCCGCGAGCGGGCTGCTCTGGCCGCGGGGGATGTGAGACCGGGTTCAGCGCCCCAGGGTGCGGCGGATGTCCTTGAGCAGCAGCAGCAGGTGCAGCGGATCGGTGGGTGAGCGCTCAAACTCCGGGATCAGGTGCTCATAGAAGCTGCGGGCCTGCTCGGATTCGGCATGGACCAGCAAGCCGCGGCAACCGATGGCTTCGCTGAGGCTGGCGACCCGG